>Ga0172369_10002587_pt1 | contig 24727 bp, 17 predicted proteins | sample LakKiv25m_FD_114539 | JGI IMG/M metagenome (GOLD analysis project Ga0172369, IMG submission 114539) | Freshwater microbial communities from Kabuno Bay, South-Kivu, Congo - kab_022012_11.25m | ecosystem: Environmental > Aquatic > Freshwater > Lake | place: Democratic Republic of the Congo...
CGGAGTTGCACCGGTGCAACTCCGCGCGGATCGGGAGGAAGCACCTGCGGGCGTCGGCGGGTGCCATGCGGAACCGGTGCGCGAAGCGGGTGCGCCGACGACGGGACCATGGCATGGGCGCGGCCACTCGAGGATCTGGCGCCGTTCCGGGATCGCGCGCAATCCAAGGCGAAGATGGCATGGCAGTGCCGATTCCGGAGGAGAGCGCCCGAGCGGCGGCTCAGGGGTGCGGCGCGCCCGCAGGGTCGGCGCGAAGGAAGAGGATCCATGCGAGAGAGTCGCCGGCTCTCACGAAGTGTTCCCGGATGTAGTCGCCGTAGAGGGCCCAGAGCGCGTTGGTGGTGTCCGGGTGGTCCGGGAAGCGCGGCAGCATCAGGGCCGTCGCGTCGCCGAGAGCAGCCTCGACCGGCGGATAGTGCGTTTCGTCGAAGTTCACCCCGCGCTGCCACCAAACCTGCGAGTGCAGGGGACTTGGCCACCCGAGGGCAAAGGGGAAGGGATTCGAGAGGTCGGCGACGAAGATCCGAGCCTGTTGCGGAGCCCTTGCCCGCAGAAGCACCAGCCCTTCGGCGACTCTGTCGGAATACGACGTGCGGATGTAGTAGGGGTGATAGTCCGCGTCGAAATAGAGGCCCTTGAAGGACTCCGTGGGGATCTCGAATCGCAGAGCCGCACCGCTTTCGATTCGGGTGCGCAGTTCGCAGGCAGACCACACGGCTGCCGCATCGGGAATGCCGATCACGAGCGCTCCCGCCAGGGCTGCCGCCCGTGCGGCTGCGCCCAGGCGACGGAAGTCCCTCGCCATGTGTTCCGCGAACGCGCCGAACGCAATGGCCGTGAGAGGCATTCCCGACCATTGCACGATGGTGTTGGTTGCGATGATTGGGACTCCAAGGCCGCACACGACGGCGAGCGCCGCGACGCGAGGTGCCCAGGTGCGCGACCGTGCCAGCGGCGCTGCGCCGTGCAGCGCAGCCGCGGCAAGCAGAAACCCCAACGCTGTCGGTACCAGGAACCCGAGGAGGTTCTGGGCCAGAAGCCCGGTCAGGCGCTCCGCGTCGAGAGTGCCGGCTTTTGCGGCGCCCGCCAAAGCGATGTCGCGGTAGTAGGAGCGCAGGTCGAAGCCCGACAGATAGAGATGGGGCAGCGCCGCCCCGCCGAACCCGGCAAGAAACGGGACGAGGGCTTGCCGGCAACGCCACTCGCGCGCGCTCGTCACCGCGATGGCCGTGACCACGAGGCCCGCTGCGAAGTAGTTGACCTTCGTGAAGCCGAGCACGGCGATCGCCGCTCCGCAGACCGCTGCTCCCCGCCGCACCGTATCCGGCGTCGTCGGCGCCAGCGATACCGCTACGAGCAGGGCCAGAACACCGTATCCCATGCGGTTGTAGAGCAGAGAATACCCGATGTCGGAGACAGAACCGTCCGGCGTCAGGTGCGGCGTGGCGGCCATGCACGAAATCAACAGCGCGGCGACGGTGAGCGTTGCCTTTGGAACGCGCCCGCAGAGGCCTCCCCACGTTCCGACCACGAGGAGCGTGAACAGCATTGCCGTTCCATAGCCGAGCCCCGCAGCGCCTCCTCCCGCAAGTGCGATCCCAGCCGCGACGAGGGAATACGGTGCGGGTCCGAGGGCAGACGCGAAGTCGACCCCCTGCTTCTGACCCTGAAGAAGCCTCCATGCTCCCTCCAAGGGAACAGGCGTGTCGTGGGTGTGGATGGTTCCCGGGAATGGGGCGAACACGACCAGCAGGATCGCGCCGGCCGCCCACCAGCAAGCCAGGAGCAGGTTCCAGATTTCGGCATCGGCCGCGAATAACGAGAATATCGTCCGCAGGCGGTTGCGGAGCGCGCCACCCTTGCGGGGAAGCCCGGGTCGCGACCTGGAGTCGGCGCCGTCGCGGCTGCGCACTTCCCCGGAATCCACCGGGGTCACGACGCGTGACATGCCCGGTATCCTGTCCGGTGCCGCAACGGCTGCGCGCACTTTTCACCCGCGCGGCACCGGCTTCCATAAGGAACAAGCGAAACGAACAGGCGATTCGAAGCCGGCCCGGTCCTTGCTTGTGCCGCGGAAACGCTGCCGCCGGGTGACGTCAAGGCAATCGTTCGCAAAGGAGTGGAGGCTGACGCCTGGAGCGGGCACACGCCCGCAGGGTACACGAGTGCAGAGATGGTCCACAAGGGCGGCCGGACGCGTACAGGCGGCTCGGGCGAATCGCGGCGGGCTCCAGGCCGCCTCGGGCGTGCGCGGGTCGTGCGCGTCGTCGGCCGCCGGAGACGAACTCGAACGCTCCTGCGGAGTGCGGAGTAGCACCTCAGGGGGCCGGCACCGTCAGGACGGCGTCGGTACCTCCGAATCCGTCGTCGGACGCGGGAAGCCCGTCGGGCACCGTCCAGACGCCGTCCACGACGAGCCCGCAGCGGTAGTCGCCGGGCGGCAGCGTCTGTTCCAGAACGAACGCCCCGTCGCCGCGTGCGGTCATGGTCCGCGGCGCCCAGTCGGTGAACGCGCCCGCCACCGACACTTCGCGCGCGCCGGGAGCGGCCGCCCGCAGCACGACGCGCCGGGGTGCGTCCGGCGGACCGGCTCCGAGGCGCTCCCATCGCCACTCCGCCGACAATGTCGTCGCCACGCGCGAAAAGCGGCCCGCGTCCTGATCGGAGTCCGAGGCCGCCGCCTCCAACGACGCCGTGATCGCCAGCGCCCGCGTCGCCTCCCAGCGCACGAATGCGCTGCCCGTGCCGATCCAGTCGGTGCGTCCCGCGGGCTCGCCCCCGGTGTCGGAGGGATAGTCGGGCAGAGCTTTGCGTCCGCCGGAAATTCTCGCGCCGGCGCGCACCGAGCCCGCGGTGCCGGACAACCATGCGTCCGCGCGCAACAGCCGCCTCGACTCGGCCGCCGAGGCGGCGTCGACATCGAGCATCAGCCCCGACAGGCCGGCGTCCAGCCGCCCCAGGCGAGCGCCGGCACTCGCGCGCAGACGCCACTCCCGGTCGGCGCCCGAGCCGAACCAGCGCCCCAGCACCGCCGGCTCAAGGGTCAGGCGCCAGCGGCCGGATCGCAGCGACAGCTCCGGCACGAACGCCGCGGAAAGATGCGCGTCGTCGGGAAACGCGCTCCAGGCGAAGGCCGAAAGATCGACGGCCGGCGTCAGCCAGAGCGCCCGGCGATGCCATCGCCACCCTGCGCGCGCGTCGGCAGAGCCGAGCACTCCGTTGTCGGTCTCCAGGAAACGGCGCGCCTGCACGTCGGCGTCCGCGAACAGGCCGCCCAGAGGAGAGCCGGTGCGAGCCCCGGCCGCGACGGCACCGAACGCGTCGGCTCGCGGCGTGCCCGCATCCGTCGCCGTCGGCGACAGGAGCCGCACGTTGCTGTCCCAGCCGCCGGAAACCTCGGCCGTCACGTCCAGCGACGGCGCGCGCGGCGCCTCCACCGAGAGAAACGGGCGGACCGCGAGCGCCGGCGCCGCGCCCAGCGCCACCGCGGCCAGCACCGCGTGCGTGCCCCGCGCGTGAACGCGGAGTCGCGGACCGTCGCGGGGGTGTTCGCCTGTCCGACGCAAATGGTCCCGCCCGCCCCCGGCCCGCCAACCCGGTTCGACGAGTGCTGGCCACGGCGCGGGCTCGCCGTGTCGGCTTTCAAGCAGCGCGGCGCGACCGGCCGCGTCCGCCGCCCGGATTGTAGCCGGCCGCGGGATCGGACGCCGCTCCCCGCCCGGCGGCCGTCGCCGACGCGCCGGGGTGCGGACGGGGCGTTTCGCCCCGCATACGGCCGGATTTCCCGCGGTTCTGCGTGTAAGGAGGCCGGCGCCCCGCCGTAATCCCCGCATGATGTATCCCGCCGCGAGGCTGACCGTGCCCGACCTGCCGGAACTCCACCTGTCGGTCCCGCCGTCGCCGGCGGGCCGCTACACCGAGGAGGCGCTCGCGGTGCTGCGCAGCGCCGGCCTGAACGTGACGGGGCCGCGCCGGCGGATGCTCACGCTGCTGGAGGAGTCGCGCGTCCCGATGGACGCGGCGGCCATCCGTCAGGCGCTGGTCGAGCGCGGCATCGGCATCGACCTCGCCAGCGTGTACCGCAACCTCGCCGTCCTGGAGCGTCACCGGCTGGTACACCGGCTCGCGACCGGCAACGCGTATTTCCGCTGCGAGCTGTCGCACGCCCGGTGCCATCACCACTTCATCTGCCAGAAGTGCGGGGAAGTGCGCGAGTTCCAGTGCGACGGGCTGCCGGCGCTGCACGGGGCGCTGGAGCGGCGAACGGGGCATCGCGTCCTGCATCACGTGGTCGAGCTGGTCGGCGTCTGCGATCGCTGCGGGCGCGAGTAGGAACCGCCAAGACGCCAAGAACGCCAGGGAACGCCAAGGAAAAAACTGGAAGGGCCAGGGCTGGGCCGCCGTGTGGCCGACAACCGCGGGCTCGGTTTTGTGCCGATGGCTGGAAAACCCTTGATATCCTTGGCGTTCTTGGCGCCCTTGGCGTCTTGGCGGTTGATCTTTTCCCGGGCAGGAGCGAAGCCGGTCAGAGCTCGAGAACCGAGTTCCGGCCGCCGAAGCCGTCGTCTTCGTACGCGGACGCTCCCGGATCCGGCAGGACCCTGCGGCCGTCCACCACGAACGCGTAGGCGTAGCGCCCCGGCTGCAGCTCCAGCCCCGCCGTGAACGTCCCGTCGCCGCGCGAATGCATCGGCGTCGCCGCGTCGGTGCGCCAGCCGTTGAAGTCGCCCACGAGCACCACCGACTGCGCCCCGGGCGCCGACAGCGCGAAGTGGACATACCTCGCCGCGACCGGCGCCGTCGCACTCGCGGCGCCGCCCTGGCCGCCGCGCCCCGCCGTCGCCCGCCCGGCAAGGAAACCGCCCGTCGCCAGCAGCACCGCCCCCGCCAGCACCACCTGCCAGCGCAGCCTGAACGCCGGCGCACGCCGCTCCCGGCCCGCCAGCGCCGTCATCACCCGCACGCCCAGGTTCGGCACCGGCCCGTCGTCCAGCGTCCGAAGCCACTCGTCCACGCGAGCGAGCGAAGAGGCGTTCGACAGCTCGCTTTGCGACGATTCGGAGCGGGGACGAGGAGCGTTCATGGCTTCCCCGAGCCTTTTCCGTTGTCGCGGCCGTTGCCGCCGGAGCTGCCTTGGCTCGATCGGCGCTCGCTCGTCCGGTCGCGATCGACTGCTCCCTCTCCGCCGCCTGAAACGGGCTGCGAGGCCGTGCGCGAGCTCCGTTCGCGATCGGAACGGGTGCCGGCCGCGGTGTCCATGGGCGCGCGGCCGGACTTGAGCCCGTCGCGGACCTCGGCCACGGCGTCGGCATCGGGCAGGCCCGCCTCGCGCAGAGCTTGGATGGCCGGCCGGAGCGTCGAAAGGCTGTACCCGCGTCCCTGTCGCAGCGCCTCCCGCACCAGCGCAAGAGCTTCCTCCGGGGCGATGCCTGCGGCGGCGAGCGCGGCCAGCGACTCGATCGCGCGGGCGGCCTGTCCCGGCGGCAGCTCGCGCAGCAGCGCCCCGACCTGGGCCGGCTGCGCCTTCGCGTCCAAAGCCCGCGCTGCGGCCCGCACGATGGCCGATCGCTCGGACGCGGGCGTGTCGCCGACCAGCGCCGCAGCCTGGCGCAGCTCGTCGCGCAGACGCTCCATGACCGGGAGCGCCCTCTCGGTCGGTACGCCCTTGAGGGCCGCCTCGCGACGCTTGGCCTCCAGAAGATCGACCGGAAGCCCCTCCGCGCGGGCCGCCGCGACCACGGCGTCGAGAGCGTCGTCGGCCCGCGCGGCGCCTGCCGGCAGCCCCGAAAGTGCGATCAACGCGGCGATGGAGGTCCAACGCGTCAAGGGACCGTTCCCTCGGGGCACCCTGCCTCGGCACCCCTGGTACGCGCCATCCCGGCATCGCTTACCGCCGGCCGGAAGCGCCCGTGCCGGGATGTCCTGCCTTCGCTCCGTGCAGCGCGGCAGTGTAGCAGGATTCCACACCTTCGGCCTCGGTCAGGGTTCGTCGAAGAGGTCCGGATGGGCCTCGCGCAGCAGGTCCAGCAGGCGCGCGCGTGCCCGGTTCTGGCGGACGTAGAGCGCGTTCGGGGTGATGCCCAGCAGGCGCGCGGCCTCGGCGGCGGGCACCTCTCCGTCCAGGAACGCCAGGGCTTCGCGGTCGCGGGGCCGCAGCTTCTGCAGGCACTCCAGCAGGGCGGCGCGGCGCCGGGCCTCGTCCAGGCGCACGTCGGGCGCGGGCACGGGGTCCGCGATGTGCTCGGCCGGCTCGGAGGCCAGCAGGACGCGCCTCCACCAGGCCGCGCGGCGACGGTCGCGGCATGCGTTGAGCCCGATCTCCAGAATCCATGCCGCGAACGGACGAGCCGGGTCGAAGCGGGCCAGGGCGTCGAAAGCGCGCACGAACGCGTCCTGGGAGGCGTCCTCGGCGTCGGCGGTGCGTCCGAGCAGCCGCAGGCACAGGCGGAAGACGCGCGACTGGTGCCGGTCCACGAGGTGCCGGTAGGCGGCGCGATCGCCGTCCAGGACCCGGCGGACGATTTCCCCGTCGGTCGGGTCGGGCGTCGGCTCTGGCGCGCGCAAAGGTCGCATGGGCCGGCCCGAGCGTACACCGGCGGGTCGGAAGGATGAGGGATGAAAGATGAAGGATGAAGGATGAAGGATGAAAGACGAGGGCTGCGCCGCCGACCGCGGGGTTCGGCAGGCCCGCCACGAGCGGGCGCACGCGGACAGGGAACCGAGCGGTCGCGGCTACTTGACCTTGCAGCAGGTGCAGATGCCCTGCCAGTTCGTGGACAGGCTGCCGATGTAGTAGTGACAGGACGTGCTGTCGGTGCCGATGTTGACGTAGTGCGAGGTGGAATTGTCCCAGCTCGAGCACGGCTCCCACCCCGATCCCGTCGCGATGTAGCCCGCCGGACAGTTCACGTTGAAGTTGGTCGAGGCCGTGCAGCCGCTGGAGACGGTCTCGCAGGTGAGCTGCAGATTCAGGCCTTTGACGGTGCCGCTCACCGCCACGTCGCCGGCCACCTGGAGCTTCGAGCCCGGATTCGTCGTACCCACGCCGACGTTGCCGCCGGGCTGCACGAACAGGCCCTGCGTGGACGCCGACCAGCCGCTCTGCACCACGGGGAATTTCCAGCCGACGTTGCTGCCCATGTACCCGGTGTCCACCGTGCCGCCGCTGCCCTTGCCGGTGGTCTCGGTGAAGGCGGTGTTGGCCACGATGTCCACGTTCTGCACCGACGAGGAGCACGTCGTCGCCACGTTGCGCAGGCGCGCGAGGATCGGGTTGCTGGTGCTGTTGAGGTCCGTGCGCCGAACGTCCACCGCGACCGCCTGCGCGCTGCTCTGCCACACCTTGCCGCCATCGACGACCGGGAGCTCGATCCAGTTCGTCGAGCCCTCTCCGCCCGAGTCGTACGCCGTGCTGTCGAAGCGGAATTTCGCCGAGATGATCGACCCGCACCAGTGGCCCTGCACGTGGAACTCCGCGAACTGACTGGAGGAAGTGTTCGCGAACGAGCCCAACTCGGCCCAGTCCCCGAGGGCGGACCCGTAGTCGCGCGCCAGCCGGTAGTGGCGCACGTCCTGCCACTTGAAACTGCCCGCGACATCCAGGTTCACCTCGGGCGCGGTCGTCCCGACGCCGACGTTCCCGCCGGGCACCGTCAGACCTGCGCCGAACGACATCGACTGCGAGAAGGTCCCCGCCGCGTTGAGCCTCGCCACGTTGGAGGTCAGCAGCGAGTCGGACACGGTGCCCGAGGCCAGATTCGACGCGTTCAGCGCGGTGATGCCGGAGCCGCTGCCGGAGAGAGTCCCCGCGGCGACCGAGGTCGCCGTCACGGCGCCGGCGCCCAGGGCCCCCACCGTCGTCGCCCCGGTGACGTCCAGCGTGCCGCCGATGGTCGCGTTGCCCGTGGCGGAGAGCGATCCCGTCGACATCGACGGGGAAGCGAGCGCTCCGGTGGTCACCGCGCCGCTCAGACGCGCGGTGCCGCTCACGTCGAGCGCGTACGCGGGCAAAGCCGTGCCGATGCCCACGCTGCCGCCCGTGTAGGAGATTCCACCGCCGCCCGAGGTCCACTGGCTGCTCGTCATGTCCTGCCACGTCGGTGCCGACGCGCCGCCGGACACGAGGACCTGGCCTTGCGTGCCCGCGGCCAGCGCGGAGACGGGCCCGGTGCCGCCGCCCGAAAGGAGCCGGTTCACCGCGAGCGACGACGCCCCGGTGCCGCCCTGGGCAACGCTCAGCGCGCTCGTCAGGCCGGAAAGCGAGGTGATGTCCGAGTTGGCGCCGCTCGCCGCCGCGCCGATGCCGGATCGGGCGTCGGCCGGCGAGGTGGCGCCCGTGCCGCCGTGCGCGACCGACAGCGCGGCGGCGCCCCAGTTGCCGTCGTCCACGGTGCCGAGCGTCGCCAGCGCGCCCAGCCCGAGCGACTGGCGCGCACCGGCCGCATCCGTCGCCCCCGTGCCGCCGCTGCCCGCGGCCAAGGGCGTGCCGAACACCGGCGCGGTCGCGAAAGTCTTCGAGCCGGCGAGCGACTGGTCGCCCGTCAGGCCGAGGTATCCCGACGACAGGCCTCCCACGTCGTCGATGCGCAGCGAGGCCGGAGCCCAGCGAGTGCCGTCGAAGCGCAGCACCTGCGAGGCGCCCGGCAGCGCGGTCGCGACGGAAACGCCCCGGATACCAGCCACCACGGGGCTCGCGAGCGTGCCCGCGAGGTCTCCGACGCACTGCGTCGAAGCCTCGTACTTGGCGTCGAATCGGGCCCAATCGGTGGCTGCGAGATAGCCATCGGCCCCGGGGCCGGCTTGCTGGATGGAAACCTGAGGCATCGAGGAGCCGTTCCAGATGGTCAGCGGCGCGACCGCGGTAATCCCGGTGACGGTGCCGCCCGAGTTCGCGTCCGCTGCCGGCTCCCACTGCGAGCCGGTCCACTTGAGCACCTGCCCGACCGAAGGAGCGGTTGCCGCGATCGGACGCGACTGCAGGCGCGCCACCGTCGGAGCCGCCAGCGAACCCGAGAGGTCTCCGCCGCACTGCGTCGTGGCGCCGTATTTCGCGTTGAACGCGCCCCAGTCCGTCGAGGACAGGAATCCGGAGGAGGCGGATCCGGCCTGAGGCAGAGAAACCTGGGGCGCGGGCGCCGAGCCGGAGACCGTCAGCGGCGCGCTCGCCTCGATGCCGGTCAGCGTCCCAGCGGCGGGCTCGGCGCACTGCCAGGTTGTGGCGCCCCGCACGAGCACCTGGCCCGCCGCGCAGGCCTGCAGCGACACCGTGCGCCCGGCGTCGTCGATGGCGATGCCGTCGCCCGGGGCGTAGCGCGCGGCGCCGGCGAGCCGGCCCGACGGGTCGATCACCGTCTGGCCGTCGATCGCCAGCGACGTCACGTCCGCACTGCCGCCGCGGACGTTCAGCGCCGTGAAGGCGAACGGGTCCGCGCCGATCTGCACCCGCGGCACCAGCGTTTCGGACCCGACGCGGACTTCGAGCCATCGGGAGGCGGCGTCGAAGAGGCCGTCGGGCGGCGGGGCCACGAGCCCCAGAAACGTCGAGTAGTAGCCGTCGGACAGTCCGAGGGTCTGGCTTTCCTGCCACAGGGCACTGCCTCCGGTGGTCGCCCCGTAGATGGCGAAGGTCAGCGATGCCGTACCCGAGGCCGCGGTGCCGTCGGCCCGCAGCAGGCGGCCCTGATAGCCGAGCAGGCCGGGCACCCGGGCCTCGGCGGACGAAGGACGGACGGGCAGAGCAAGCAGGCAGGCAAGCAGGAACCGGGTGCGACGCCTCATGAGGCAACCCTCCGGCCGGTGGTTCTAGGACGAATCGCCTGCCCGATGGTAACGGGACGAGGCGCCCGGCGGCAAGATCACCGGCGAATCGCGGCACGGATGCGTGGTGTCCGACCCATCTGTCCGGGTGTCCGATTGGACCAGCGGTCGGTCGGAGTCGGTAGGACGGGCGTGCCCGTCGCGTGCCGCGGCTCCGGATGCCGTTTCGTGCAGTGCCATGCTGCGGCACGCGGCGGGACGCCCGACCGTCGGCGGCGGGTGGCCGGAGCGCACGATGGGTCGATCCGAAAGGCATGCTGCGACCGGGCGTCGCCTCCGCCGGGAGGGCACGGGCGCGGCCCGATAGGCGTAACAGCGCCTATTCCTTGAGCTTTTCGGCGATCTCGGCGGCGGCGCGGCGCGCGTCGTCGATGCGGTCGGGCGGGAACGAGACCGCGCCGACCGCGGGATGTCCGCCGCCGCCGTAGCTCTCGCAGATGGCGGCGATGTTGTGCGTGCGCGGCTGCACGGCCCAGGGGTTGGAGCCGACGCTCACCTTGGCGCGCTTGCGCCCGGCGCTGACGGCCACGCAGTAGCGCGCCTGCGGGTGCTGCTCGTAGGCGATGAACTTGTTGAAGTTGTCGACGCCCCGGTCGGACAGGTCGAAGACGACGACGCCGCGGTCGAGTCGGCTGCGCTCGCGCACCAGCCGCACGGTCTCGGAGTGCGCGCGGAACAGCGGCTCCAGGGGATCGCGCACGAACGGCTCGGCGACGACCTCGCCCAGGGTGCGCCGGGAAAGCTCGTCGGCCAGGCGCGGGATGAGCCCGGGGTCGGTCGTGGCCTCGACGAGCAGCATGAGCCTCAGGGCAGGCTCCTCCAGCGCGACCGCCGTGTGCGCGTCCGGGAACTGCGCCCCGTCGACGATCTCCGCCCAGCGGACCAGCTCCGACAGCGGCGACGGGTCGAAGCCGAACCGTTCCGCCGCCGTGCGCGCCAGGAAGCGCGTGCAGCTCTTCGCCGTCGGGTCGTGGAACTTCCTGCCCGAGCGGTCGGCGCGGAAATGCGCCTCGTCTTCGGGCGTCTCGAAGGCGCTCTGATGATGGTCGAACCACCAGGCGAGCCGGGGCGAGGCCGAATAGCGGAAGTCGACACAGGCATGGACGGGGGCGTCCGTCCACACGTCGGGGGTCCAGCAGGTGCCGGCCCGATGGGTGAGCCCACGCCAGGACAGCTCCGCCGAGGAATCCACGCGCTCGCGGTAGAAGCGCCCGAAAGTGGCTGCCGAGGCGACGCCGTCGAAGCAGTGGTCGTGGAAGAGCACGTGGACGCGCATCGGCGCCTCCCTCGAAAGGGGGCGTATCGTGGCAGCGGGGCGGCCCGCGCGCAACCGCGGCGCGTGCGGCGGGAGCGTCCGCAGCAGGGGAACGCCAAGGTACCGAGGAACCGCGCCAGGGACGGGCAGGGACTCGGGCTTGGCGGGCCTCGGTGACCTCCGCGTCGTGGCGGTCGCCCGGGCGCCGTTCCGAATCCCGGCTTGCGGCCCGCTTCGGCATCTGCCGACGAGACGATTGGGACTCTGCGCGCCGCTCCAGGATTGCGCGGAGCAGCAGATCAGCGGCGCCGCCCGGACGGCTGCCGGGCCGCCTGTTCCGCGCGGGCGCTCTCGCGCGATGCCTTGCGCTCGCGCTGGCGCTCGAGAAAGCCCTTTCTCCGCTCGGGGGCGGGAGCCGGAGCCGCCGGAGCCGCCGGCGCCGGCGCGGCGGGCACGCGGGGCGCGCGCGTCGGCTTCTCCGCGCGGCGGTTCTCCGGCAGGGCGAACCAGAACACGCGGCGCACCACCAGCGTCGCGTAGGCGCCCGGCGGCAGCGTGAACGAGAGCACGACCTTCAGGCGGCCGCGATTCTCCTCGTCGTCGCGCGGCTCGCCCGCGTGCAGCCGGCCCGGGAAGACGAACAGCGGCCGCTCCTCGTGCTTGAAGTGGAACGCGTCCAGGTTGGGCACGCGCAGCCGCGCCAGCACGAGCTTCTCCCGTGCCAGCGCCTCCTCGCAGGCGGTCTGCACCTGCGTGTCGGAGAATGTGGTCTCCGGTGCGACCAGCGGCAGAGTGCGCGTGCGCAGATCGCGCGCCAGCTCCGGGGGCACGGCGCGCGGAAACGCGAGGGTTCCGAGCTGATAGCGCAGGGGGACTAGGTCGCGCGAGGGGATCTTGCGGCGCAGGTAGCGGCCCGCGGCGTCGTTCCACAGCGCGCTCTGCAGCTCGTACACGACCATGGCGCGCATGCGCGCGTCCAGCGCCATGAGCGCGTATCCCCAGTCGAAGGGACGCTCGCGCAGCCGGTGCAGAATGGAAGCGTACTTCTGCCAGCCCTCCTGCGGCGGGCGGCGCTCCCACTCGCCCCAGTGCTCGCGCAGCCAGGCCTTCACCTTCGCGTCCGCCGTGCGGTCCAGCTCGCTGGGCGTGGCGATGAGCGCCCTCAGCGCCGCCTCCAGGTCGCCGCGCAGCAGGTCCTTCATGACGAAGCCCTGGCCGTGCTTGACGAACCCGAAGCGCTGCGAGTCGAAGTAGTTCACGACGCCGACGCGCGAGGTCTCGGCGACGCTCTCGGCGACGCGCGCGGCGTCGCCCTCGTCCAGGTCGCGCACGATGACGCTGAAGCGGTTGGAGGCGATGTTTCGAGCCGAAAGCGGCTCGGCGCTGCGGCCCAGGTAGGTGAGGCGCAGGTCCGGTTCCTGCATCTCGACGGCGCGCCCGTGTACCGCCACGAGCTGCTCGGTGCGTCCCTGCTTGTCCTTGAGTCCGCAGAACGACACGTCGCGCCGGCGCACCCCGAAGCGCTCGCGCAGCCTCTCGACGGCCGCCAGCGTCGAGAGCTTCTGCTTGTCCATGCGGTAGACGAAGTACTCCCCGTGACGCGACGGCTCGAAGCGCCAGCTCTCGACGACGGAGAAGTCCTCCGGACGCTGCTTGATCTTCATGGCGGCTCCGCGCCCGGTGACACGGCGCGCCGGGCGCGGTGTTGTAGCATGCGAGGCGTACACGCGCGGGGGCGCGGCACGCCGCGAGGCGGTCATGACGGGCATTCGCAGACTTCCCGCGACGATGGTCCCCGTGGCGCTGCTGTGCGGCTGCGCGACGTCGCTTTCGGCCACGCACCGCGCGAAAGTGCTGGGGCGCGGCGACTGGGAGATCGTCACCGGCTACGGCGCGAATCTGCCGGTGGGAGCGGTCTGGACGGCGGGCAGCGAGATCATCGACGCGGGCAAGGCGGCCGCAGGCGAGATCCGGCAGGCGCACGACTGCAACTGCGACGTGAAGGTGGACGAGGCGAAGGCGAAGCGCGCGGGCGTCGCGGCGGCGCTGCTGGTGGCGCAGCCGCCGAGCTTCACCTCGCCCGAGGTCACGGTGCGCGTGGGACTGGGCGCGCGGCTGGAGGCGGGTTTCCGCTATTCGGGCCCGGCGCTGCGCGGGGAACTGGCGGGCCAGTTGATCGACGGCGGCGACACGGGCTGGGACGTGGGGCTCGTGGCCGGCTACCAGCACCATACATTCGATGGATGGCTCCTGGAGGTGCTGGACACGCTGAATCTCGCTTCATTCTCGCGCGACGACTTCGACGCGGCGCTCATCGTGGGCAAGTCGTGGAAGGCCGGCAGCTTCTACTTCGGCCCGAAGCTGCAGTACCAGCGCTTCTCCGCCGACGGCCTGCTCGCGAAGGACGACAAGGTCGTCGTGCCGGGCGTGGACGGGCGCTACGAGCCGCTGGAGATCTCGCTCGGGCGCGGGTTCGTGTACGGAGGCGTCATCGGCGGGCGCGTCGGCTGGAAGTACGTCTTCTTCACGACCGAGCTGGGCGTGTACGGTTCCGACTTCAAGCCGCGCGTCGCCGGCGAGACCTACGACCTGGGCGGGCTCATCGTCTACCCGGCCATCGGGCTCGTGGCGAACTGGTAGACGCCACCGCCACCGCCCACGGCGGCGTCGCCGCCGACACGAACGCCAGCCCCGCCGACGTGATCCCCGTCCCGGCCGACGCCACCATCCGCGGTTGGGCAGATCCGACAGTCGCCCCGCCGCCGGCGACACCGCCGCCTGCACCGCCGGCCCGAACACCAGCACCAGCCCCGCCTGCGCCGGCGCCGGGTCCTTGGCATACTGAAGATACAGACTCGGCACGAATCCAGCGGCGAGCGTCGCGCTGCAGCTCACCAGCGCCGCCAGGTTCGAGAACGCGAACGCCCGGTTGCTGCGCAGCAGCGACATGTCGGACACCGGGTGCGCCCGGCGCGACTCCAGCGGGGCGCCGGGCGCCCGACGGAGGGCGGTCGGACATGGGTGCGGATGGCCCGGTATTTCCCGGCCGCCGCCGCTCCGGCGCCCTACTTCTTCTCGCTCGCCCTGCGCTGCGCCGCGGTCGGAATATCCTTCTGCCAGAGAAATTCGCCGCCCCACTGGCCGGCGTCGCCCGCGTGGACGCGCCCGGTCGCGCTCTCGCCGATGCGCACCTTCAGCTCGCCCTCGACCGCGTTCTCGCGCTGCTGCGGATTCGCCCCGCCGCCGTTCGCGCCCGAGTTGTACTGGACGCCCACGTACACGCCCTCGCTCACGTACAGCCCGCCGCGCGTCTTGAAAGTCATCTTCGAGGCGTCGGTCTCGAGCTGCAGCTCCGGCTCGCGCGGCAGCACTTTCGCGAGCAGCCCCTTCGCCACGCCCGCCACCGCGGACCCCAGCAGCGACACCCCCTTGCCGTAGGCCCAGTCGCCCAGCCCGGGAGGCGCCTCCGACTTGGCGCGGGTCTGGCGCTGGTTCGTCGCGAGGTAGTACAGGATCTCCGTCTCGTCGGGAATCCTGTTCGAAGTGAAGCGCGTCACGGGCTCCTTCGCCGTGCCGCCGATCGCGACGTCCACCACCGTCTGGTCCGGCCCCGTATAGTGCGCCTTCACGTCCAGAGCGGGATTGTCCATCGGGCCGCGGAACTCGATCCGCCCCGAATCCACGTCGAACGTGCGCGCGACGAGGTTCAGCTTGCCCTCGATGAGACGTGCCGTCCCGTTCACACGCAAGGCGCCGCCCGCGGCCGACGACGACGCGCGCGCCGGGTCGTACTCCAGGTCGACCCGCGCGCCGGCCGTCAGCTTCGTGCCCAGCGGCGCCTCCAGACGGAAGTCGTCCGGCACGATCACCGTCGCGCGCACCGTGCGCCGCGAGGGCTTCTGCGACCCCTGCGCCGCCGGCTTCTCGCGCCCCGCGATCACGATGTCCGGGTTGGGCTCCAGCGACTGCACGCTCTTCTGCAGGCGATCCGGAATCCTCAGCAGCCCTTCCGCCATGCGCACCTCCGGCACCACGACGTCGGTGCGGGCGACGCCGCCCGGCTGGGTCCATGTCGTCTGCGAGCCCGAGCCGTGAAGCTTCATCGTCAGGTAGGCGCGCGTCTGGTAGCTCTGCACGATGGGCAGCTCGGTCACGGAAAGATCCAGCGCTCCCTGCATCTTGGACCAGCGCCGCTCGCCGTCGATGCCCGATCCAGCAGGAACCACGCGGCCGCGCGCCTCGAAACGCCCCGTGCCGCTGCGCCCCGCGAGGCGGTTCAGCGTCACGGCCTGCCCGCCCTCGTCCGAGAACGCCAGGTCCATGCCGACCTGCGAGAAACCGCCGACCTCCAGCAGGTACGCATGCCCGTCGCGCAGCTTCACCGTGCCCTCGGCGACGGGTTCGCGCAGGCGGCCGCGGCGCGCCAGATGCACGTCAAGACGACCGCCCAGGTCCTTGACTCCACTCGCGAATCCGTCCGCCAGCGCGAGGTCGAAGTCGGTGGTCTCGAGCCGCAGGTCGGCGACTCTGTCCAGCAGCGCTTCAGACCCTCCAGCGCGCAGGACGGACAGCCCCAGCGGCCCTTCCAGCCTCGCCGTCGCCAGCAGCTCGCCCGACAGTTTCGAACGGAAGGTCGCCTTCGCCGTCGCCACGGAATCGGCATACTGCGCCTGCGCGTCGAAACGACCCACCTTCTTCCCCTGCAGATCCAGCTCTTCCAGCGCGGCGCTCATGCGAATCGACGGCGCATCCGGAGTGCCCGAAAGGTGCAGCTCCGCGGAGACGTCCGACTGCACGGGCGGCGGCGCGTCGGCCGGCAGGAGACGCGCCAGCGGCACGGGGTGCAGCTTCGCGTCGAGCGCGAGCGGGATGCTTCCGGGCTCGGCCTTCATGAGCGCTCCCACAGAGCGCGGAATCGCGATCGAAAGGTCGAGGGCGCGCCGTCCGTCCAGGTCCGCCTCCAGCTTCGCCGAGACTTTTTCCTGCGCGGAGACCTCGATCTTGGCGTCGAGCCCGCTGCGCCCCGCCGCCGCAAGTCCGCGCAGGACGACGACCGCATCGCCGTGCGGCGACGACCGCGTTCCGCCTGCAGTCGCGCGGCCCGACACCGAACCCGCCATTCCCGCGGGCGCGTAGCCCAGGCGCGCCAGCCACGCGAGGTCCGCCTGGTCCACGCGCACCGTCGCGTCGAAGGGGATCGCATCCGGATCCAGCTTGAAATCCCCGAGGTACGCAGCGAGATCGAACGGTGCATCCACCTGCACGTCCGCGCCGAGGGTGCCGGGCCGCCTCGCCACGACCGCCGCATGGGCCTTGCCGTCCGCGACCCGCAGTCCCAGCGCGGCCTGGAGCTTGTCGAGTCCTGCGACAGCGCCGCCCTCCAGCTTCAGATCGGCCTCCACCGCCGGCGCTGCCAGTGGACCGTCGAAGGACAACCGTCCTGCGAGGCGGCCCGCGACCTTCGGCAGGTCGGGCGCGACCGAGGCCGCGAGCGCCACGTCGACGCCCTCGAGAGTCAGCGAGGCGTGCAGCGTCTCGTCGCGCTTCTGCGCCGCGTCCACGCTTCCTGCGGCGTCGAGAACCACCTTTCCACCGCCGGGAAGATCCGCCCGCACCGCCGCTGCGACGCGGCGCTCGTCGAAGCGGGCATCCGCATCCAGCGCGACGGGCCCCAGCATCTTCCACCGCCCCGCGCGCACGCGCAGTCTCGCCTCGACGCGCGGCGCCTTCGCCGTGCCGCCCACGTGCGCGTCCAGCGCGACGGTCCCTGCGGCGTCGGTGCCCTGTGGCAGCAGCCCCGCCGGCAACTTCTCGACTTTCAGCCCGGCCACCGAGAGATCCGCCTGCACGGGACCCTCTGTGGAACCGCTGCCGGATAGCTCCACATGGCCCAAGTCGCCGTCCATTGCGAGGCCGTGGACGGACACCTGTCCGCGGTACGCCTCCACGGTGCTCGTACCGCGCGCGCGCATCGCGACGCCCAGCGCGTGCAACTCCAGCGCCGAGAAGTCCCATCGCTCGGCGCCCCGCCGGGGAGGCTTGTCGCGCTGTCCGCGCAGCTTCAGCCCCACGGGCCGGCCTCCCAGAAGCCCTTTCAGATCGGCCGCCACCGTGCGTCCGTCCACCGCCGCGCGCAGAGCAAGGTCGCGCGCCTCGTAGCCGCCCGCGAAACCCGACGCCGCGTCCAGCGAGAGCGTCCCTTCGAGCGGCGAAACGCGGCGCAGTGCTGCGCCGACGCGCGCCCCGCGCACGCGGTTGCCCTCCACCGCAAGTGCAGGCGCCTCCACCGTCGCGTCGAGCTGCGGGTTCTTCCAGGGCCCCGAGACGGAAGCCCGCACGCGCACTTCGCCTTCCATCGCGGGAAGCGCGATGCCCAGGCCGCGACGGAGCTGAGCTGCCGACGACGCGAGATCGCGGGACTCGACGAACGCCTCGACCTGGCCGCGGTCTGCAGAAGCAGTGCCGTGCAGCTCAAGACCGACGCCGGCCGCACGGGCGGCGAGCCCCTCGACGTCGGCGCTGCGGCCCTTCGTCCGAGCCCGGAGACTCAGACGTTCCAGCGCAAGACCTCGGAACCGCGATCCCGACGCGTCGAGCTTCACGGAAGCGGTGCCCTGCCCTGGAATCCCCTCGCCTTCCGCCTCCAGATCGAGCCGCACGAGCGCCGGCGGCAGTCCCTCCGCCACCTGCGCGACCTCCACGCCGCGAGCCGAAGCCGACGCGCTCCAGTCGAGAAGGCTCGCCTCCTTCAGGTTCACGCCGGCGGCCGCCTCGACGTCGACGTGCCCTGCCGGAAGTTCCGTGCGCAGCTTCGTCGCGACCCTCCCGTCGTGCAGCGAAGCGGTCCCGGAGAGCCTGACATCGCCCCGGAATGCTATGCCTGTAATATACTGTCGCAGGTCTTCGACGCCGGCGACGAACTCCTCGACGTCCAGCGACGCAGCAATGCCCTCGGCCCGTGCGGTCCCCGAGAGTGCGATGCGCGATCCGCCTGATTTCACGGACAACCGTTCGACGCGGATTTGCCCCCGGTGCCACCCCAGGACCGCCGCGAGCGTCGCTTCGCGCTCGACCGGCGCGCGCGCGACGATCCGCAGCGCCAGCCGCGCGTCGATGTCCTCGGGCGTTCCCGCAACCGACGCGTCGAGGTCGGCGGGACCCACGTCCACTTCGGTTCCGTTCGCGGTCGCCCGCGCCCCTCGCACGGCGATGGACGGCGCGCGCACGTACACTTCCGGCTGTTTTTCCGGCCGTTTCTCTTCGCGCGGCGGTGCCGCGTGCACGGGCTCCAGGGCGCGATCCAGGTTGCTGCCGGCCGGTCCGGTGACGAGCCGCAGACGCGGGCCTTCCAGAGTCACTTCCGACAGCTCGATGCGCCGCGCCAGCAGGGCCGCTGCGCGCACGTCCACGATCGCGTGATCCAGTGCCGCGACGGGCTCGGCCTCGTCCGGTGCGAAAAGCCGCGCACCGCGGATTTCGACGCGAATCAGGCCGGAAATCGAGACCGAATCGAGCTCCACCCGGCCGCGCATCGCCCCGTCGAGGGCCGCCAGCACGCGCCCGCGCAGGAACGCCGATCCCGACGGCGACTCCAGCCAAAGCCACGCCGCCACGGGCGCCAGCACAACCGTCGCGAGAACGACCAGAAGCGCGACGGCAAGACGTCGCCGCAGGCGGGGGCGCTTCTCGTCCATCAGAAGGCCTCCCCGAGCGTCACGACGTACTGCCAGACGCCGTCCTCGAAGCAAAACGGCTGCGGTCCCGTGCAGCTCCGCGCGAAGCCGTACGCCGACGGATCGGTCGGATCGGTCCTCCCGGTGGTGCTCTGGAAGAAGCGTTCGTAGGCGTCCAGCTCCGCCTGGTCGACGCGCCCGTCGCGGTTGGCGTCGAGCTGGCGCGCGACGCCGACCGGCGCGTGACGCTCGACGCCGATGCTCCAGGCGAAGTCGACGCGCAGCGGCCCGATGGGCGTGTGTACGCGCAGGCCGAGCCCCGGGCCGATGCGCGCGTCCTGGCTGTCCGGCGCGGTCGAGAGCGACAGCGACGCGGCGTCCACGAACAGCGCCAACCATGCCGGCCCGATGGGCGTCTCCCAGTGCGTGTCCCAGCGCAGCTCCAGCGACCCCTCGACGAGCCGGTCGCCGCCCACCGGCACCGGCACCCCTGCAAGATAGGGCGACACGTTCGGGCGCGACGGGCCGAAATCCGGGTTGTCGATCACCGCGAAATCCCTCGGTCCGAGCTGCTGCGAGCCCACGGCCCGCAGGCTCGTGCCCCCTCCGGCGAAAAACCGCGCCAGACCCGGCGTGTCGCGCGCGCCCCAGTTCCACAGCAGGCCCGCGGTGCCCCGTGCCGCCAGCACGAACCGCCGCCCCAGCGGCACGTAGGCGCGCGCCTCCGGGGCGACGCTGGCGAACGCGAAGTCGGAGGCCGGCGTTCCCGCCAGCCGCAGGCCCGCCGTGAGGAATACGCCGCGCCGCGTCATGACCGGGTCGTCGCGCCCGTCCCAGGTCGTGCGCAGTTCGCCGTAGAAGAGCCTGCACGTCGACGAGACGCGTCCGCTCGGGTCCGGGCCGCATCCGCTCGCGGCGATTTCCGCCGGAGTGGCGGCGGCCGACACGTTGCCGGAGGCCACCTGGAAGTACTGGTCGAAGCGGAAGCTCGGGGCGAGCGTCAGCCGCGGCAGATCCGGCACATGGATGGGGAAACCCAGGCGCAGGCCCGCCCGCTGGTACTGGAAGGAGGTGTTCACGTCCTTGGCGTAGTCCAGCGCCACCGACAGGTCGACCGGCGAGCGCGCGACCCGCGGCTGGACGTACTCGGCCACCGCGTCGCCGACGAGGCCGCGCTGCTGCCAGGGCGTCCCGAGCAGCGGCGAGAGGATGTTCGGCAGGAACGCGTACCCGATCGATCCGTGCAGGTTCACGCGCTGCAGCCCGCGGGCGATGTTCCTGTGTGTGTACCCGACCCGCACACGCGCGACCTGGCGCGTGGCGTCGGCGTCCACTCCGCCGCCGGCCTCGACGGTCTGCAGCGGCGCCTCGGTGACGGTGACGACGATGGGCACCGAGCCCGAGGCGCGGTCGTAGGCGCCGGCCTCCACCTGCACGAGCGAGAAGACGCCCAGGTCGTAGACGCGCCGCTGCGCCGCCGCGACGAGCTGCGGGGTGAACAGGGCGCCCGGCTTCACGGCGGCGGCGTCCTGCACGCGGTTGCGGGAGATCTGCTGTGCACCGAACACGAACACCTGCGAGACGCGCCAGGCCGGGCCGGGCCCGGCGGCCAGCCGCACCACGGCACTCTGACGCGGCGGGTCGACGTGCGCCGCGGCCTCGACCTCCGCCTGCGCGTGGCCCCGGGCGCGCAGGCGTTCGAGCAGCAGCGCCTTGGCGGTCTCGAAGCGCGCCTCCTCGAACCGGTCGCCGACGCGCACCGGCAGCCCGTCCACCAGGGCCCGCCGCTCGTCGCCCGGCAGCGCGTCCAGTCCGTCGATCCGCAGCTCGCGCACGAGCGTCGCCGGGCCTTCGTCCACGAGGAACGTCACGTCCACGCGCCCGTCGCCCTCCACGGTGCGCGTGCCGGTCACCCGCGCGGAGAAGAACCCGTGGATCTCGTAAAGGCGCAGAATTCTTCGGGAATCCGCCTCCAGCGTCTCGCGCTCGAAGGGGTACGGAGTGCCTTTGACGACGAGCCAGTTGCGCCCCGAGTCGGTGGTCGCGATGGCGGCGAGGATCTCCGCTTCCTCGACGGCGTGGTTGCCCTGGACACGGACTGCTCCGACGAGCGGCGTTTCGGCCTTTTTCGCGCGAAGCAGGCAGCCGGCGCTCAGCGCGCAGGCGGCGAGCACGAGGGCGGAGGCAGGTGCGGGGCGGCAGCCGCGCGGCATCGCGCCGGAAGGTACAACGGAAGGATGAAGGAGGAAGGATGAAGGATGAAAACTGAAAGATGAACGATGAAGGGGCGCCCGCCGCCCTACCGCTCATCCTTCATCCTTCATCCTGCTAGAGCGGAGGCAGCGCCCGCCGATTCTTCAGCAAATGCGGCAGGTTGCGCCGCTCCCAGGTCCGGGCGCGCCGGAAGTCGTGGAAGCGCGTCTCGCGGGCGCGGAACTCCGGCGAGTGGATGATGCGCCGCCCGGCGGGCGTGCGCTCCTGGGGGACGGCCTGGTGCAGCATCTCGTGGTAGACGACCAGCTCCACGAAGTAGCGCGGCACGTCCGGCCGGTCCAGCGCCGGGTGTATGAGGATCGTGCGCGTGTCGTGGTAGTAGGCGCCCATGCGGATGCTTCGCCGGCGCCGGCGGGCCATTCCCTGGCCCCAGCCGATGCGCGCGTCCAGCTCCCCGCCGAAATAGCGCTCGTTCAAGGCGTCGTAGATGCACGCCAGGTCGTACACCCGCCCGGCGGTGCGCAGCGGCCGCGCCCTCGCCCGCTCCACGTCCAGCGGCTTGATGCGGGTGCGGTTGGAGCGCACGAACCGATCCAGCACGCGCCCCGCCGCGTTGGACCGCGTGCGTGCGTACTCGGCGATCGCCCCGACGACGTCGTCGCCGGCGCCCACGAACATGTGGTGTACGCGCAGGTGCAGGCAGTCGTCCTCGCGCCGGAACGACACCATCGTCGACCGGTTGTCGTGGACGAGCAGGCGCACCGGGCGCCCGACCAGCAGCCTCACCTGCGCCGCGAGCCGGCGCACCGCCTCGGCGGGAATCGTCGGTCCCTCGGCGACGCTCGGGACAGCTCCCGCGGGCGTTGGCCCTGCCGGCAGCGGCTCGAACGACACCTCGGGAATGAGCGCCGAGGTGCCGGCGGTTGGCCACGGCGTGCGGGGGGAAGCGCCGCGTGCGGCCGGGTCGGAGGCGGGGTCGGCCCGCACGGCGAGCGGAAGGGCGACGAGGGACTCGCGGGCGGGAGAGCCCGAGAGCGGTGAGAGCGGGCGCGGATTCGAGCGTCGACACGTCACGGCGTTTCGCCCCGGGTCCGGTCGATCGGTTCGTCCGGCCGGCGGGCCGGATCCTGCGTGCGGCGGCCTGCCGGCCGCCCGAGCCACCGCGGAGCCGGACGTGCACCCCGCGCTCCCGCCCTCTCGAGCGCGCCCGGGACGGATCCCGCGGCTGCCTGCCGTCCCGGAATCCCTGCGGGGCTGCGCCCGTCGGGCCGGGAGGCCGGCGACCTCGCGTCGAGCGGCGCGATAGTACCGGCCGTCGCCCGCGCGGCTCAAGCGTGCCCCGACGTGCGGAATCGCTGCCGCCGCCTCGCGGCGGGCGGCGCCGGAACGCCCGCGCGGCGACCGGCCGGGCGCCGCCGCGCGGCACCGTCCATGCGCGGATGCTCTTGTTTTCCTGCGGATCGCGATCATGCCGATTCGGTGGTCGTCCGCCCGGCCATCCGGCCGCCCGGCGCCGGGCCCGGCCCAAGCCGACGCCGGGCGCCGCCTGCCCGGGCCTGCGCCTGCCGCCGCTTGACGCGGCGCGTCGCGGGGCGCCCCCTCGGGTCGATCGGCGCGATCCGCCCTTTCCTGAAGAGGATTCGTGCGGCCGCTCACACGGGACGGCGGGTTGCGCGCGGCGGCTGCGTCCCAGTGGGGCCTCGTGCGACAAAGGCGCCTTGCCTGCCCCTGCGGCGGCATGCTAAGGCTCCCCGTCCGTTCGGGCAGTGTCCGGGGGATCCGCGGGAAGCGCTTCGCAGGAGGCAGGCGGAGACATGACGGAATGATTCCCAGCGTGCCGCGGGCGACCATCGTGCGCGCGGGCCTGTGGACCGCCGGCGCGGCGGCGCTCGCGCTCGTCGTGGGCTCGGCCTGCGGGCTCGCGGCCGCCTCGCGCGCGGGCGCCGGCGAGCGGCTGGAGCGCGCCCGGGACCTGACGCTGGCGCGCAAGCCCGACGCGGCGATGCGCGAGCTGCGCCGCGCGCTCGCGGAGTTCGGCGAGCCCGACCGCTCCGCGCTGCGGCTTCGAACGCTGCACCGGGCCGCGCAGGTGGCCGACTTCCACATGGAGCCCTCGCGGCCGACCGAGGCCATCGGCTACTACCGGCGCATGGCGCAGGACTATCCGGGCACGCCGGAGGCGTTCGACGCGGGGGCGCGCATCGCGGAAATCCTGGTCCGCGGCGGCGACGCGGTCCACGCCGAGCAGCAGCTCGCGGAGACGGCGGCGGCGTTCCCGGCGCTGGCGGGTGCGGGCAGGCTGCTGCTGCGCGCGGCGCGGCTGGCGACCGACGCGCGGCGCTGGGAGGACGCCCGGGCCCATGCGCGTGCGGTGCTGGAGCGTGCGGGCGACGGCGACGAGCACCCGGAGGCGCTGGCGATTCTCGCGGGGACCTACCACCTGGAGGGGCGCCACGCCGAGGCCGCGCGCGCCTACGAACAGGTGGCGGGCCGCTTCCCGGGCACGGAGGGCGCGGCGCGGGCGCTGTTCGAGGCGGGCAACTGCCTGGCGGAGCAGGGCGACTTCGGGCACGCGATGGCGCGCTACCTGGAGTCGCTGCCGGAGCATCCGGACCCGCTGGCGGTGCAGCGCAGCCTGGAACGGGTGCGGCGGCGCTTCACGGCGCTTCGCGCGACGGAGCCGGGCTCCAAGGCGCTGGCGTTCGGGGCGGGGCCGGCGGTGCGCGCGGCGGAATAGCAGCTTCTCGGGCATCTCCCATGTTCCAGGGTCGCGCGAGGTCGAAGCGGCTGCATGCCGCCGTGCCCTCCCCTCCGAAGCGCGGCGACACGAGAAATCCAGCCCGTGCTTCGCCTTGACGCTCCCCGGGCCGCATGCTAGTTGCCGGTCCCCTTCTCCGGGCCTGCGCCACGAAGCCGGGGGAGGCGCCGCCGGAGGGGTCGCAACATGGCGGAATCCAAGGAGAAATCGGACGCGGCCGGCGCGGGTTCGATGGCCGCCGCGCTGCGGCGCGCCCAGCCGTACCTGGACGCGAGCTGGCAGTTCGTCGGGTCGGTCGGGCTGCTGACGCTCGTCGGATGGTGGCTGGACGGCCGGCTGGGAACGAGGCCGTGGCTGCTCGTGGCCGGGGCGCTCGTCGGCCTCGCCCTCGGCCTCTACTCGTTTCTCCGGACGGTGCTGCGCCTGGCGGCCGCCGAGCCGAAGATGCGTTTCGCGGTGCGCCCGCCCCCCGACGAGCCGCGCGAGGTCCGGCCGCGCGATCGGACGGACGGCGGCGGCGGCTGGGATCCGACGGGCGACGACGACGGCGGAAGGGAATCGCGGGACCGATGAGCGGCGGCGGCGATCCCCGGAAAGCCATCGCGTCGGCCGCGGCGGTGTGGGCCGCGTCGCTGGCCGGGCTTGCGGTGTTCGCGCACGGCCCATGGCGGGTCGGCCTCGTCGCGGGCGCGCTGGCGGCGGGGCTGGGAGCGGCGGCGGGATTCGCGCTGCTTGTGCCGGCGCGCGGGCGCGACACGGCGCGGCTGCTGCGCGCGGTGGTGATCGGACTCCTGGCGCGCATGGTGCTCGTGGGCGCCGGGCTCGCGGCGGTCGTGAAGGTGTGGCGGGGCGAGCCGCTGGGCTTCGCGCTGGCGTTCTTCCCGCTGTTCTTCGGGCTGATGTACTTCGAGGTGCGCGCCGCGACGGGCGCTCCCCGGTCGGGGTCGGAGGTCGGATGACACCGCTGGTGCTGGCGGCGGAGGCGGGTGCGGAGGCGGCGCACGGCGGCGC
>Ga0172369_10002588_pt1 | contig 24703 bp, 25 predicted proteins | sample LakKiv25m_FD_114539 | JGI IMG/M metagenome (GOLD analysis project Ga0172369, IMG submission 114539) | Freshwater microbial communities from Kabuno Bay, South-Kivu, Congo - kab_022012_11.25m | ecosystem: Environmental > Aquatic > Freshwater > Lake | place: Democratic Republic of the Congo...
GCGGCCTGACACCCCGGACGAGCGTGATGACCTGTGATCACCCGGAGGGCTCGGACACTGCCGGGGGGGCGGCGCATATACTTATAACCTGCACTAACTACGAGGGAAGTTACTTACAAGACATTATGATTTAAGTAATATCCTTCCTCATCCGCTTCGGCTATGCTCATATCGACATCAAACTTTCGGAGGTGAAGTATGAGCAACCAGGTAACCCCGGATACTCTGGTGCGCGAGGTGGCGGCGAAATGGCCGGCCACGTTGCGAACGCTGGAGGCGCTGGGCATCGACTATTGCTGCGGCGGGAAGCTGCCGCTGGCGGCGGCGGCGGCGGAGCGGAGGTTGCCGGTCGGGACGGTGATCGCGGTGCTGGAGGCGGCAATCGTGCAGGCATCCGGCGCGGAATCCGCCGGCGATGATTGGCAATACGCCCCGTTCGACGCATTGATCGGCCACATCGTGGAGAAACACCACGCCTACATGCACAGCGAAATGCCGCGACTGGAATACATCCTCTCGGTGGTGGCGCGGGTGCACGGGCCGAACCACGGCGATGTGCTGGAGCCGCTGGTGGGCCTGTATGCCGCGTTGAAGACGGAACTGGACGAGCACCTGGCGAAGGAAGAGCAGGTAACCTTCCCGGCGATCGCGCGCCTGGTTACCGGCGAAATCGACGAAGTGGTGCTGCGCACCGTGCGCGAGCTGGAGGAAGAACACGAGCGCGCCGGCGCCGTGCTGCATGAGATGCACGAAGCGACCCACGACTTCGTCATGCCCGACGACGTGTGCAACACTTACCGGGCGCTGTATGATGGGCTGCGGGAAATGGAGCGGGACATCCACCAGCACATCCACCTGGAGAACAACATTCTCTTCCCGCGCGTACGGGCGTTGGTGAAGGAGTATGCGGCGGCGGCGTAAAAAAGATGCCGTCGAAGGAACGCCCGGGCCGGAAACGCGGCCCGGGCGTTTTGCATGTTAAAGACCGAGTGAGGCGGCCGTCGTTTTGGCCAGATAGAGGAATGGTCCGGGATAAACGCCGATCAGCACGGTCAGCGATATGATGATGAACAGGCCCAGCGCCGCGGCCCCGCCCACGCGGAGCGGCTTCGCATTCTCCGGCGCCGGCAGGATATACATCTGCTTGACGATCAGCAGATAATAGTAAATCGACACCACATTTAATGCCGCGGCCAGCAGCACCAGCAGATACTGCCCCTGGTGGATGCCCGAAAGGAAGAGGAACCACTTGCCCACGAATCCGTCGATCAACGGGATGCCGCCCAGCGAGAGCAACAGCAGCGTCATGGTGAAGGCCAGCAGCGGCGCCCGCCAGCGCAGGCCGGCGAAGGAGCTCATCTCCGAGCTGCCCGATTCGCGCGCGACGATCCCGGTAATGGCGAAGGCGCCGATGTTGCCCACCGTGTAAAGAAACAGGTAAAGGATGGCCGCGGTCATGCCCAGCGTCGGCTCCTGGGAGCCGGCGTGCGAGGGCAGGTGCCCCAGCCCCAGCGCGGTGACGGCGATGAGGATATAGCCCGCCTGCGCGATGCCGGAGTAAGCGAGCAGGCGCTTGACATCGTTCTGGTGCAGCGCTACCAGGTTGCCGATGAGCATGCTCAACGCGGCCATCACGCCGATCAGTGCCCACCACTGCCCGCTCAACCCGAAAAAGCCGCTGGTGAGCGCGCGCAGCAGCACGGCGAATCCGGCTGCCTTGCTGGCGGTGGAGAGGAAGGCCACCGTGGAGAAAGGCGCCCCCTGGTAAACGTCCGGCGCCCACAGGTGGAACGGCGCTGCCGCTACCTTGAAGGAAAAGCCCACCAGCAGCATCAGCAAGCCGACCAGCACCAGCGGCTCGGGCCCGCGGATCAGGTCGGAGAGCATAAGCAGGTGAGTGGTGCCGAATTTGACGAAGAGCAGGCTGGCGCCGTAGATGAAGAATGCCGAAGCCAGCGAAGCAAGCAGCAGGTATTTGGTGCCGGATTCCGCCGAATAGGCGTCGCCTTTCTGCCAGCCGGCCAGCACATACAGGCAAACTGACGCCAGCTCCAATCCTAGGAACAGGATCACCAGGTCATGGCTGTTCACCATCACCATCAGGCCGAATGCCGCGAAAAGCAGCAGGGCGATGAATTCGCCGCGATAACGATCGACCGGATAGCGCACGGAGAGCAGCAATACCAGGAACAGCGCCAGCGCGAAGATGACCTTGAATGCCGCGGCAAAGGCGTCGTTGGCGAAAAACCACCACACGGCCAACGCGGGAGTGGTCAGGCCGAGTTGTAGCGGCTTGAGGATGGGAATTGCCCGCTGCATCTTCATATACCCGGTCACCAGCGCCCGCGCATCCGCCGAGGACATCGACTCAGCGGTCACTGCCGAATACATGTTATTTAATTCGTCTTGCGATAGGCCCTTCGGCAGCGCCCGCTCCCCGAAGGAGATCATCTCATATTCCATCTGCACGTTGCCGCGCGTGGCGGATACCAACTCACGCCGTGCGAAGTCCGGCACGGTCTTAGCGTCCGCCAGCATCCACTGCCGCGCCGCCAGACCCGCCACGAACAGGCAGGCGAACGCCGCGAACAGCGCCAGCCCCTTGCGGCAATTCGCCTTCGGCAGCAGTAAATCCACCGCCAGCACCAGCAGCGCCAGCGCCACCAGCGCGATCTCCGGCAGAAAAGCGTTCAAAATAAACAAATTCTCAGCGTTCATGCGTTCCCCATATACATGCAGCAAAATTGTCTTTGAAAAAATGATTGATATGATTGAAATAAGATAATAATGATTTTATTTTGGAATAAATAATCGCTTATACTCCAGGCGCTGTCCGCCAAAGTTTAATAGCAATCCTCTTCGCAGACCGGTCGCTTTGAGATAATTCAAAACTTGAGCTTTCTCGGTCTTGGTCACAGTCATTATTGCTTTGATTTCAACGATAATATCATCATAACAAACGAAGTCCGCCCGGTAACTACAGGGTAGAACCTGCCGTTTGTAATTGATAGGCAGCGGCATCTCTCATTTGAACGGTATTTTCCGTTCTTTCAGTTCAAAGGCCAATGCTTCCTGATAAACTGCCTCTAAAAATCCCATGCCAAGCGTCCGATGCACCTCCATAGCCGCACCTATAATAATGAAGGTTTGCGGATCGTCCTCTTCGACAGAAAGAATCTTTTGATTATCCATCATTATCATCTTTTCATCATCATTTAACATCATTTTTCCTTTACAGCACCGCTATTGTAAAAGACTCACTATCGGCTGGACTGAGGATGAGATGATCTGGATTATGGGGTAGGGATAGATGCCTACTGCCAGGATAACCGCGCTGGTGACGGTCAGGGCGACCCATTCGGTGGTGCGCGCGTCACCCATGTGCTCGTAGTGCGGGTCCATCTTGCCGAAAAATACGCGGCGCAGCAGGCGCAGCACGTAAATCGAGGTGATGACGATGCCCAGGCAGGCGAAGGCGGCGATCCACGGCTTGGCGGCGAAGGTGCCCATGAATACCAGGAATTCGGCAATGAAGCCGCCGGTGCCCGGCAACCCTACCGAGGAAAGCCCGGCAATGGTGAAGGCCACCGCCAGGCCGGGAGCGATGCGCGCCAGCCCGCCCATGGCGTCGATGTCGCGGGTGTGCGCCTTTTCGTAGACCAGGCCGACCAGCGCGAAGAGTAGGGCTGTCATGATGCCGTGCGCGAACATCTGGAAGACCGCGCCGTTGACGGCGGTCACCGCGCCGGCGAGATGGCCGTCCATCACTGCTCCGCCCGCGGCCAGGCCGAGCATGACCATGCCCAGGTGGCTCACCGAGGAGTAGGCGATGACGTATTTCAGGTCGCGCTGACCCATGGCGGAGAAGGCGCCGTAGACGATGTTCCACGCCGCGATGACGGCGATCAGCCAGTGCCAGTCATGCAGTCCCTGCGGCAGCAGCGGTAGCGCCACGCGCAGCAGGCCGAAGCCGCCCAGCTTCATCAGCACTCCCGCGTGCAGCATCGAAGTGGCGGTGGGCGCGGAGGCATGGCCGTCCGGCGACCAGGTGTGGATGGGGAAGATGCCCGCCAGCACGCCGAAGCCCACGTAGAAGACCAGGAAGAACCAGCGCGCGAAGTCGCCGGTGAAGGCGCCCGCCTGCGAGGCCCGCACCAGGTCGAACAGGCCGAACGAGGCTTTCAGACCCAGCTGCGGATGGGCCGCCGCGAAGGCGCTGCTCTGCGCGTAGAGCGCCAGGAAGCCGGTGATGACGAACGCCGAGCCCATCAGCAGCATCAGCGTCAGCTTCATCGCCGAATATTCCTTCTGCCCGGTGCCCCAGATGCCGATCAGCAGGTACATCGGCAGCACGGCGATTTCGTAGAACAGGAAGAAGAAGAACAGGTCCACGGTGACGAACACACCGAACACGCCGGCCACCAGCAGCAGCAGCAGCGTGTAGTATTCCTTGTCGCGATTCTTCAGTTTCCACGAGGCGAACACGCCGCTGAAGATGGTCAGCGAGGTGAGCAGGCACATCGCCACGCCCGCGCCGTCGGTCGCCATGCGCAGGGAGATGGGCCCGAAGTGCAGCAGGCCCTCCACCGCCTTGTTGTTATATTGCCATATTCTGAAGAAATCGACCGCTCCGCTTACGGCAATGTGCCCGTCGCGCACCAGCGTCCAGTAATCCCAGATCAACAGCGAGCTGATAATCAGCGTGATGCCGGTGGCCGCTACGGCGACCAGGCGTATTGCCAGGCTCCACGTGCGCGGCATGAGCATGAGCACGATGCTGGCGAGCATCGGCACCAGCACCAGCAGCGCCAGGGCGTAATTGTTCGTCAGAAACTCGTTAAGCGTCATCGACCGAAAACTCCCATAGAAAAACCCGACGACCCGAAGAAGGACATCCCCAGGATGACCAGTACGGCGATCAAGAATATTACAAAGGCATAATATTGCAGTTGGCCCGGCAGCGGGCCGGCCCCCACCCGCCGGAAGGTATGGCCGATGCGGCCCGTAATCCACGCCGTGCCGTCCACCAGGCCGCCGTCAATTACGGTTTTATCGAACCAGCGGATAAACGAGCCGAGCGCCAGCACCACGTGCCCCGCCAGGAAGACGAAGAAGGCATTCACCCACCAGAGGTTCACCATGCCGGCATATACGAAGCCCAGTTTGCGCAGCGGTTCCTGCGTCGGCGCTTTGCCGTAAACGCGATATCCCCACCCTACGCCGATCAGCGCGAGCAGCAGCGAGGTGAAGGTAATCATGGCGATTTGCGTTTGTTGGAGTCCTTCATGTTCGGGCGCGATCATGCCGGTAAGGTGCGGCACCACCAGGAAACCGGCCACCAGGGTAATTGCGGCCAGCACAATCAGCGAGAAGGTCATCGACGGCGGGGATTCGTGCGCGTGCTCCGCCTCATGGCTGCGCGGCTTGCCCAGGAAGACCAGCGCCCACATGCGCGTGGTGTAGAAGGCGGTCATCAGCACGGTGACCAGCGCCATCACCAGGATGAGCCAGCCCACCGCCGGCGAGATCGCTCCTGCCAATGTGCTGTTGACCCCGAGGGCGGCGGCGAGTCCCGCCTCCATCAGCTTATCTTTGGAGAAGAAGCCCGCCAGCGGGAAGATGCCGGCCAGCGCCAGCCCGCCGATGAGACAGGTAATGGCGGTAACCTTCATCTTTTTGAAAAGGCCGCCCATTTCCCAGATGTTCTGCGTGTGCACGGCATGGATCACCGAGCCGGCGGTAAGGAAGAGCATCGCTTTGAAGAAGGCGTGCGTGGTCAGGTGGAAAAAGGCGGCGGCGGGCGCGGCCAGCCCCAGGCCCATCATCATGTAACCGAGCTGGCTGATGGTGGAATAGGCCATTACTTTCTTCATATCGACTTGCGCCAGCGCGATGGTGGCGGCGAAGAGCGCGGTGAAGGCGCCGATAAGGGCGACCACCAGCAGCGCGATCGGCGCCATCTCGAAGATGAAGAAGGTGCGCGCGACCAGATAGATGCCCGCCGCCACCATCGTTGCCGCGTGGATCAACGCGGATACCGAGGTGGGGCCTTCCATCGCGTCGGGCAGCCAGATGTGCAGCGGGAACTGCGCGGATTTACCGCACGCGCCGAAGAAGATCAAGATGGCGATCAGGGTGAGGAAACCGGTTTCGACGGACATGCCGTGACCGCCGATCGCCTGGTTCAGATGGGCAAAGGACAGGTCGCCGTATTTGAGCCAGAGCAGGATCACCGCGAAGAGCAGGCCCAGGTCGCCGAAACGCGTGACCACGAAGGCCTTGATCGCCGCCCGCGCCGCTTCCGGTTTCTGATACCAGAAGCCGATGAGCAGGTATGAACAGAGTCCGACCAACTCCCAGAAAATGAAGAGCATCAGCAGGCTGCCGGCGATCACCAGCCCGAGCATGGAGGCGGTGAACAACGACATGAACAGGTAAAAACGGGGATGCTCCTCGCGCTTCATGTAGCCGAAAGAGTAGATTTGCACCAGCAGGCTTACCAGCACTACCACTACCAGCATCGTCGCCGCCAGCGGGTCGAGCAGCACGCCTACTTTCAGCGCGCGATTGACCGGGGGAGCGGGGATCGCCGCCGAGGTTTCCGGCTGCTCCGTCGGCGCCTCCGGCACCATCCAGTCTACTGAGGTCTGATACCAGGTGCTGAAAGGCAGTGCCTCGGTTTCGTGGTTGAACGAGCCGCCCGTGTGCATGTCTGCCCTGGTATCTTCGGCATGCTCAGCTCGCCCGCGGGTTTCGCGCAGTGCCCCCACCGAGATGACCAGCGCCGCCAGCAGACAGACGATAAGCACCCACGGTGAAACTCCGCGCGCCACCCGCTGCGTCTTGCCGGATACGATGATCGTCAGTCCGATGAGTAGAAACGACAGCACCGGCAGGCCGACGATTAACCAACTGATTGGAGAAAAGGTTTCTGTCATAATTCACAAAATCCCGAAGGGCATTACCCGCGCATCAGGCGAATCTTTTCCAGGTCTACTGTACCGAAGCGGCGGTACAGGTTGAGGATGATGGCCAGTCCGACGGCGGCTCCCGCGGCGGCGATGGTTATCACCAGCAGCACGGCCACCTGCGCATCCAGTTGCCGCGGCCAGAAGTAACGCCAGGCGGCGATGAAATTGAGATTGGCGGCATTCAACATCAGCTCCACGCCCATCAGCGCCGCCACCGCGTTGCGCCGCGAGATGAGCGCCGCCGCGCCGGTGGCGAACAACGCCGCGCTCACGATCAAATATCCGGAAATCGGTATCATCATTCAATCTCCAGGTTCAGGGACTGTCCCCCAGACATGCTCCGTTGCTTATCTCGGCAATTTAAAATCCAAAATCCAAAATCTAAAATCACTCAGACTTTGACCACTTCATCCTCTTTTATTTCAATCGGCATGCCGGCATCCTCGACACACTCAATCTGTTCGGGGGCGGAGCGCTCCTTGCGCGCCATCACGATAGCGCCGATCATCGCCGCCAGCAGCAACACGGACGCCACTTCGAAGGGAATAAGGTATTGCCGCAGCAGCACGACGCCGAGGGCGGCTACGTCGGTGACTTCCACGCCGGGCAGCAGGCCGATGCCGTCCAAGCCGGGCGCCGGCTGCCCCCAGGGATTTTTCGTCACCGCGCCGGCCAGCGCCAGCACCAGCGCCGCCGCCGCCAATGCCACCGGCAAGGCAAAGCGGTTATGCTGCGCTCCCTCCGGGTCCATCGAGTTGCGCGTCAGCGTGACCGCGAACACGATCAACACCAGAATGGCGCCAATGTAGATGAGCACCTGGATGGCCGCCAGGAACTGCGCCCCGAGAAACAGGTAAAATCCGGCCATCCCCGCGAAGACGGGAAACAGCCAGAACGCCGCATGCATGATGCTCCGCGCCGTCGCCACCCTGAACGCCCCGACCAGCGTAACCACCGCCAGCAGCGCAAATAATGCATAATGAATTGTTTGTGCGTTCATGCTTTCCTCGAAAATACGCGCCCGAGATCGACCGTCAGTCCATCCAGCATGACCACCGGAACCTGATCTGTGTCGAAATAGACACCCGGACGCCCATATTGCCTATTCTCATTCAGCCTGAATACCATCACCGTACGCTCTTCCGGGCGAACGATCCAATATTCGCGCACGCCGGCGCGCTCATACCGGTGGAATTTTTCTTTCGTATCCAGCCGGACACTGGATGGTGAAAGAATCTCGATTATCAGATCAGGCGCTCCTCTTAATCCACGCTCTGAGATTTTCGACTGGTCGCAGACGATTAACAAATCCGGTTCAACGATGGTATCGGTATCGTCCGGTTCTTCGTCTTCGGAGAGGAAAACATCGTATGGACCCACGATAACCTGGCAAGGCTTTTCCTGAAGGAATGTATGGAATTGTGCGAAGAGTTCCCCCAGTGTCTCCTGATGCTTATAACCGGGCGCCGGCGTCATATCATACGCCACCCCATCGATGAGCTCCCATCGCTCGCCTTCCGGCCAGGATTGGATATCAGTGTAGGTGTAATGCTCTTCGGATCTTCGAACAGGCTCCACCATCTTCCCTGTTACTCTCCTCCCGCCTCCGCCGTCGCCGTCTTCCCCTTCGGCACAAACGGCTTCTTGCCGGGTCGGAGATCGCCGCCCACCGTGGTGGGCAGCACGCCGGGCATCGGCGCGCCCGCCGGCATGGCAAGGGTATCCAGCGTCAGCACCAGGTCGCCTCGATTGTCCACTGGTTTTACCAGTTCCTGCGTCATGCCCAGCGCTTCGAATGGGCAGGCTTCTACGCACAGCCCGCAGAACAGGCACTTCGTCAGATCGAGCCGGTAGCTGACCACCTTTTTGTTCTCGCCGTTCACCTCGATGCAGCGACCCGGGCAGGATTGCGCGCACAGCTTGCAAGCCGTGCAGCGCAATTCTTTCGAATCCGGATCGCGGATCAGCTCGAAACGCCCCCGGTAGCGCGGGGCGATCGGCCTCGTTTCCTGCTTCGACCAGCGCGGGGCATACCCATACTGAATCGTCACCGGCTTGCGGAAGACGTTCTTCAACGTCGTCCACATGCCGAGACAGATGGCCCAGATGCCGGAAAAGAATTGTGATAGTGCATTCATCATCGCGCGTATGTGTCCCAACCCGTGCCGGGCGTTGCATTATTGCTCGACTTCGCATGCCCCGGATCGCATTACCAGGGCAGCGCCTTCCGCAGCAGCAATCCGCTCAAGGCTTCATTGAATTCATCTTCATTCGATGTCAGATAAGATATTTTCCAGCGAAACCACCCCATGCGCCGTAGCCGCACGCGGCCTTCCCTGGTGACGGCCATATTTTTATACGGCAGCGTCTCGTCATTTACATTGAACTTCACGGTGAAATCGGCTTCATATTCACCTTTGCCGAACCGCGCGACATTGGTGAATCCGGTAAACCGGAGATTACCTGTTCCGTCATATCCGCTGAGAAAAGGCTCGATCTCGCTTATCGCCTCGCTCGCCTTGAATGTGAATCCCTGAACCTCGATCTCCGCGCCTGGAGCGAAGCTGTTTTTCAGCGCGGCGAAATTTCGCCCGTTCACCGCCGCCACCATGCTTGTCATCGGCGCTCGCATCATCTCGCGGTCGATGGCGGGCAGCACGAAGATTAGCCCGATGACCACCACAATGGCGATCCAGATCAACAGCCATAATGGCCGGCGCCGGTTTGACGGTTCCTCTACCTCATTATCGGGCCGTACCAGGTCCGCTCCGGAGGTATAGCGCCCTTGTCCATCCTCGATGACTTCGAACGGTTGCGTCTCGATGTCCTGTTTTCGCATTTCCGTCATCCCGGGACGCCGGTCATGGCGCCCCCGTTATTCGAGAGTCGGATTATTATCGTACTGCTGGTAAATCGCTGCCGCCGGCAGCGAAATCTGTTGCGATTGCGAATGCCCACGGCCCATCAGCAGCGCCGCCACCACGCTTACTGCCAGCAGGTTAAGCAGACCGACGGGCAACAGTACCTTCCAGCCAAAGTTCAGCACCTGGTCGATGCGCAGGCGCGGCATGGTCCATTTTATCCACATCAGCACCCACAGCACCACGAAACTCTTCACCACGAATACCACGAACCAGAACGCCTTCATCAGCAGCGGGATGTTCGCGGCGATCAATTGACCGTCCGCGGTGAACCAGCTCGCGGTGTTCCAGCCGAACACGTGCTGTGCGAACCATGTGTCGATACCCCACAGGCTCCACCCGCCCAGGAACAGAGTGACGGCCAGCGCGGAGATGAAGAAGGACGCGGAGAATTCCGCCAGGAAAAACGAGGCGAAACGCATACCCGAATATTCCGTGTTGAAGCCGGCCACCAGCTCCGACTCGGCTTCCGGCAGGTCGAACGGAGTGCGGCTCACCTCCGCCAGTCCCGCGGTGAGGAAGATCAGGAAGGACGGGAGCGTGATCAGCCCCAGCCACCAGTGCTGCCACTGCGATTGCACGATGGCGCCCGTCTGCAGCGTGCCGTGCAGCGCTACCACCGCGATGATGGCCATCGCCAGCGGCACTTCATAGCTGATGAGCTGTGCTGACGCGCGCAGCCCACCGAGCAGCGACCACTTGTTGTTTGACGACCAGCCGGCCATGGCGATACCCAGCACCGGGATGGCGCTCACCGCGCAGTAATACAGGATGCCTACTTTCAAATTCTCCGGAACCCAGGTAGCGGAAAAGGGCAGAATCAGGTAGGCGAGAAACGCCGGCAGGAATACCAGGTACGGCGCCACGTAGAATGGCCATTTATCGGCGCCTCGCGGCCGCAAGTCTTCCTTCAGCAGCAGCTTAACACCGTCCGCTAGGCTCTGCAGCAGAAAGCAGAGGACGCCGCCGGTACGATACACGCCGATGCGCGACTGGATATCTGCCGCTACCTTGCGCTCCATCCAGATGGCAACCAGCACCACCACCAGCATGAAGACCAGCGATAGGACGGCTACCATGAAGGAGCGCATCACCGGATTGTTGTGGAGGGTGATGTTGAACCAAAGCTCCTGGAGTTTCGGATCGAGTTGTGTAAGCCAGGCACCCATCAGCGATCAATCTCCCCTAACACGATGTCGATACTTCCCAATACGGCCACGACGTCGGCCAGCTTACCGCCGGCGCACATCTGATTCAGCGCGGACAGGTTCACGAAGCTGGGCGAGCGGAAGCGCACCCGCAGCGGCTGATTGGTGCCGTCGGAAACGACGAAGGCCCCGAAGATGCCGCGGGGCGCCTCGACCCGCGCATACGCTTCGCCTGCCGGCGGCTTGATGGCGCGCGGCAGCTTGGCGAGCACATCGCCCTCCGGCATCTTGGCCAGGCACTGGCGCACGATGCCGATTGACTCGCGCATTTCGTCCATGCGCACCCGGTAGCGGGCAAAACAGTCGCCTTCCGATGCGGTGCAGACCTTAAAGTCGATATCACCATAAGCGTCACATGGGTCGTGCTTGCGCAGGTCGAAGTCCACCCCGGAGCCGCGCAGCGAAGGACCGGACAGGCCGTAATTGACGGCATCTTCCCCGGATATGCGGCCCACGCCTTTATTGCGGGCCACGAACACCGGGTTGCCGGTCAACACGTTTTCGTATTCCACCAGCCGCTGTTCCTGCAGCTTCAGATACTTTTCCACGCGCTGGGGCCAGCCCTCGGGCATGTCGGCCAGTACGCCGCCGAAGCGGATGTAATTGTAAGTCAGGCGCGCGCCGCAGATTGCCTCGAACAGATCGAGCACATCTTCCCGCTCGCGGAAGGGATAGATGAACATGGTGGCCGCGCCCAGGTCGAGCGAGAAACTGGCCAGCCACAGCAGGTGGCTGGCCAGCCGCTGCAGCTCCGCTATCGCGGTGCGCAGGTAGCGCGCGCGCTCCGGCACCTCGACGCCCAGCAGTTTTTCCACCGCGCGCACGTATCCCAGATTCATACACATCGACCCCAGGTAATCCAGGCGGTCGGTATAGGGAATCACCATGGTGTAGGTGCGCGATTCGGCCAGTTTTTCCGTGCCGCGATGGAGATAGCCGATGACCGGCACCAGCTTCACCACCGTCTCGCCGTCGAGTTTGAGCATCAGACGCAGCACTCCGTGAGTGGATGGGTGCTGCGGTCCCATGCTCACGATAGTGGTATCGTGATCTACTTCACTAGCCGGCAGCTCTACCGGCGGCGCGTCGAATTCCGGTATGCGAAAGTCTCTTAACATATGCATCTCTGGAGCACGTCCCGATCAGATCGGGACGAGCGTAATAGATTAGTCAACTCGCTCGTCCCGATCTGATCGGAACGAGCTCCGAATCAGGCTTGTTTCAGCAAGTCCACGATCTCCATGTCGCATTGCTCGGGAATGCGCCAGCTCGAATCTTCATTATCCACTTTGTAATCCTTCAACAGCGGGTGGCCCTGGAATCCTTCCCAGGTCAGGATTCGGCGCAGGTCCGGATGACCGTCGAAGACTACGCCGAACAGGTCGAAAGCCTCCCGCTCGTGCCACTCCAATCCGCGCCAGAGGTCGCTAACGGTAGGAAGGCGTCCGCCGATACGCGGTATTGTCACGTGCACGTGCAGCACCCGGCGCTGCGTCAGCGAATAAAGCCGGTAAAGCACGCGCAGCGTCTCGCCCTCGTCAGCGCAGGTCAGGTCCTCGGGATAATCGAAGATCGAGCGCGCCGATTCCAACAGCGGGCGCGCCTTTTCCGGAGTGGCCGTCACGTGCCAGACGCCGTCTCGCTCCTCCGCGCTGGTGGCGAGCTTCTCGAACCTGGTGGTGAAATCGTCAAAAGTCATCTGCATCTCCGTCGGATAAATCATATAATCCAAAATCCAAATATAATCCAAAATCCAAAATCTAAAATCTAAAATGTCTTTACCCGATAGGCAGGTCGTCCGGTTGAGCGACCGGCCCTTCGGGTCGATCGGACCGTATGTGCCGCAGGGCGTGTTCTTTTTTGTAACGCCGGCCCAGTTCCAGGAAGGCGTCGAGCAACTGCTCGGGGCGCGGCGGGCAACCGGGGACATAGAGATCGACCGGCACGATCAGATCGACGCCGCGCACCACACTGTAGGTATCATAATAATAAGGTCCGCCGCCGGTGGCGCAGTTGCCCATGGCGATGACGTATTTCGGATCAGGCATCTGATCGTAAAGGCGACGTAATATAGGCGCGATCTTCTTCGTCACGGTGCCGGCCACGATCATCAGGTCCGACTGCCGGGGAGTAGCGCGGAACATCACGCCGATGCGGTCCTGGTCGTAATGCGATGCGCCGGTAGCCATCATCTCGATGGCGCAGCAGGCCAGTCCGAAGGTGAGGGGCCATTGCGATGACTCGCGCGCCCAGTTCAGCACGTCGTCCAGCCGCGCCATCACGAAACTGCCTCCCGGAACGCGCCCGCATACTTCGGCTAATCGATCACCTGTCATTCCCATTCCAGCGCTCCTTTCCGCCATGCGTAAACCAGTCCGAAGATCAAAATGAACAGAAAGATCACCACCTCGCCGAACAGAAACAACTGGCCGCGGTCAACATTGCGAAAGATGGTCGCCCAGGGATACAGGAAGGCTACTTCGACATCGAACAGCACGAAAAGCAGTGCGTAGATGTAGTAACGGACGTGAACCTGATACCAGGCGCGCCCTACCGGTGTGGTGCCGCATTCATACGTGGTCTCTTTTATGTCGGTGGAGCGTTTGGGACGCACCAGCAGCGATAATCCCAGCGCGACCATCCAGAAGACGATGCCGAGTCCCACGAAGACGGCAATGGAGATGGATTGATTGGTCATAGCACCTGACAGCCGTTAATCGTAAAAGATTTAGCTCAATCGCGAATTGCACGCTCACATGAAGACCGCGCAACAGGCATTCGGAGGAGTTGCCTCGGGACTAAACACTACTTGATTGTGAAATAAATGTCAAGCGATCCTTCTTATATTTCCGGAGTACTTATCTGAATTTAAGAAAATTATCGTTTGGACACACTCAGCGAGAAGACCACCCCGGATAAGCGTTCACCGTGGTGGTCTTCAACCTTCCGATTACTCTCTAACGTGGACTTTGTCCACAACCCAAGCAAATCGCTTCCATGCATACGACGGAGTACCGTCGCAGAGGTGGTTTCGATACGGCAAATAGCTGTGGAAAGAATCAATCAGCTTACCTGCTCAACTACCGAACTCACCTTGCCTGTTCGGGTAAAATCTTGGCTACAATAACTTGTTTTTCTTAAAGATTATCAACCTTTTAGCGCCTAATCCATCGGAACCTTGAACTTCGAACTATGCGCTACAACAGAGCCCATTCGCTGATGCGGCCTTTATTGAGATTGAGTAATTGCCCGGCCAGCGCGCTCGCGACGCCGACCAGGCTTTCTTTCGCTCGATAGGGGCGCTCTTCCAGCATCAGCCACTGACCCGCACCGCGGAAGGTGCGGTCGTGAAGCACGGTTCGCATGACTTCCGTTTCTTTCGGCGTCCAGGCGCCGTCTCCCTGTAGCACTAGGCGGCCCGGATGGAAGACGGTTACCATGTCTGCCACAACCTGCGCCAGAGCCTGTATGGCTTGCGGGCGGCGTGATACCTGTCTGCGGGACGCCCGTAACGCCGCATCCAGACAAAACATGCCGCAACTGTCGCAAGCAGGACCGTCACCATTGACCGGAATATGACCGATATCGCCGAATGGACCGTCGGTTAGATACTCGGTACAGTTGGACGACATCATCGCCATCATTGTGCGGCGGTCCTGGCGCACGCTGACTGACATGATCGAGCGCGCGCTCTCCTTCTCTTCCGTCCAGGCGGATCGAGCCAGTGCTTCCGCTTCGTTATACAGGAAGATCGGCAGGTTGAATTCATCTGCCAGCCGGTTGCCCAGTGGATCATCACTCCATGAGGGAATATCTAACCAGTTCCATATGGTATGCCGATCCGCGGCAATCGTTGCCGGTATGACGATGCCGATGCCCGCCCACGGCGCGCCGGGCGTCTGCAATGCCTGGCGAATAACACCGAAAAGCGCCGTGTTGATGCCATCCCGCGTCCATACCGGTTGGGGACATGTTATTGGTTCGCCCATCAATTGGCCGGATAGATTTGTTGCCTGATAGGTAATGCCGTCGGGATGCAATTCAACCGATAGGAGGCGACGGAATTCCCAATTGAAGCTGATGGGGATACGGGGGCGGCCGGTAGCCCCGCCTTGCGGATGACCGAAGAGTATCAATCCCGACCTGCGCAATTGCGCGACTTGCTGCACTACCACGGGATGGCTCAATCCGGTGCGGGCGCGTAAATCAGCCTGGCAAACCGTGGAATCACAGAGCAGTGTTGCCAGAATGCGCCAGATTGCCGGCATGTGAGCATCGTTTTCACAGATTGATGTTTCGATACGCATGGAGGTTCCCTCTTTCGCATTTCATGACGAACCGATGCGCAACGGGTGCCTGACATGAACCTATAATAACATTAGTATGTTGCCCCGCTTAAGCCATGGTCAGGAACCTGATAATGGCATTCGCACCGGTTGTCCGCCGGCACGATGTAAACAAAATAATGCCGGCAGACTGCTTTACACTCGAAATCATGACGCTTCACTGTGGCGTCGTTTCAACACATACGCGCTTTTCGGCGTCCCCGCCCCTCTCGGGGGTCTGACTAAGTATACCAACCAACGTATACAAGTTTGCTAAGCTAATCGTTTAGGGTGGTGACGTAAAACCATCTATGGCTTGAATGCGAAAATGAAATCGATGGCTCGTTAGACCCTTGAGAAACGATTGGTCAGCATCTAATTAAATAATATCATCTAATTAGCGGAAGATAAGTAAATTCCGGCATTATTAACGTAATTTTAACATTTTAATCGTATACTTTATAAAAATTCGTGGGAGTGCGCGGTGAGCCGGGAATCATGGGTCGGGAGTTGTATTCGCCGGGGAGGAAGATCGGCGGAGCCGAATCCTCCACCGGCGCGGCGCATTATTCGAGCGGCAAGCCATCCCACACCGATGCGGCGCGTGCCAGCGTTACCGCTTCATCTATTACGGCGCAAACCGCCTGCTCGATCAGCGTATATTCCGTCTGGCTAAGCTCGCTGCCGGCGATGAGTCGGTCGCGAAAGCGGATGATGGGGTCGCGGGCAGACCACTCGGCTTCTTCCTCACGAGTGCGATACACGCATAGGTCGCCGCGGGAATGACCGAAAAGACGATAGGTTTTGGCTTCGATCAACGTTGGGCCGGCGCCGGCGCGGGCGCGACCGGCGGCGGCGGCCACGGTTTCACGGATGGCCAGCACGTCATTGCCGTCAACTACCATGCCGGGAATGCCGTAACCGGCCGCGCGATCGGCGATATCTCGCACGCTGATCATGCCGCATGCCGGGCTGGACATGGCATAACAGTTATTTTCACATAGATAAATTACCGGTAATTTCCAGATGGCAGCCATATTCAGCGCTTCGTGAAAAGCGCCCTGATTGCTGGCGCCATCGCCGAAAAAGGCCAGGGCAACCTGATCGCTGCCGCGATAACGGGCGGAAAATGCCGCTCCGGTTGCAATGGGAAGCATGCCGGCGGTGATGCCGTTCATTCCGAGGAAGCCGATTGCCAGGTCGGCCATGTGCTGCGTTCCGCCGCGCCCCTGGGAATAACCCGGTTCCTTGCCGAACAGCTCGGCCATTAGCCGGGCCGGATCAGCGCCTTTTGCCAGGAAATGCCCGTGGCCGCGGTGGTTGCTGGACACGTAGTCGCCGGGCTGCAACGCCGCGCAGGCGCCGACCGCTACCGCTTCCTGCCCCGCGGAAAGATGCGAAGTGCCGCGCAATTCACCCGCGGCAAACAACTTATCGACCTGTTCCTCAAAACGGCGGATCAACAGCATGCAGCGCAGCATCTCGCTGTAAGTGTGCAATTGGCGAACTGGTGAATCCATATCGAACAGTTTGACACCGCTGCGCGGGGCTTGGTTGCGACTTCATCGAGAGAAAACACGACAGAGAGTGAACGGGATAGCTCACGCATCCGGATAATGCGTGTAAACCGGCGAGTGGCGCATCGACTCGGCTTTTTTGTTGGACAGCGACCTTGGCGCTCGAACAAGATATTCGATAAGGAAGGCGGTCCAGAGCAACTCGATCACCAATAGCATGGTGAAGCTGAACCAGGTGATCGGAGGCCAGAAGTAAGCATCCATTTTCACCGGTTTCAGCGCCAGCACGCCGGTCAGCACGCCGATGGAAAGCAGGTAGATGCCCGCATCGCGAACTCGGATATGCCAGTCCTTTACCCATAAATACATGCTGGCGCCCCATACCACAATACTCACCAGGCAATAAGCGGCGATGTATCTTGACACCCATATGAAGATGACATCGGCCAGGATTTCCAGCGACATCACGAAGTCTCCTCGACAAAACCCAAAACTCAAAACTTAAAACTGAAGGCTGGCTTTGCGAGATAAGCCTCCACATCGACAGTTGAGGCGAAGCCGAGCTTCGCTAGATACTATTGTTCCACATTTCGACATTTTCGGTTTCCGAAATTGAGGCATTGCCGAAAAGCAGCCGGTGAATTAATAGTAGCCAACTACACCGGCGCATGATAAAATATTTTGGGAGAGAGCACATGGCTTTCACGATATTGCTCATTGCACTGATGATCTTCATCGCCGGAATGCTAGTGCGCGAAATCGTCCTCTCCACCCGCGGGCGCGAGGAATATTCGCTGCGCCGGTTGACGCTCCGCATCATGATGGCGTTTATGCTGATTTTCCTGCTGGCCAGCGTGCTGGTCGGCGTGCGCGTATATGGTCTTGACAAACCTCGCGATCTCGAGTTGTGGATGGCTTTCTGGGGGTGCATCGCGCTGCTCTCCGGCGCTATAGTATGCCTCGCCATCGCCGATCTGCGCATGATCGGCACGGAAACTAATACCGATATTAATCGCATCTGGCGCGATATCGCGCTGACGATTTCGGAACACGAACGGCGACGGACAGCGACGGATAAGAAGCCGTCTGACGAACATGAATCAACAGACCGCAGTGATAAAGGACGGAAAACAGGCGGAGGCTGCTGACAACCTGCGCTTCTTGCGCAGGACGCTCGCGCTTGCGCGTCGAGGATGCGGCCTCACCTCTCCCAATCCCATGGTCGGCGCCGTTGTGGTGCGGGATGGGGAGATCGTCGGCGAAGGATTCCACCCCAAAGCGGGTCAACCGCACGCGGAGATATTCGCCTTGCGTGCTGCCGGAGAACATGCGTCGGGCGCCGCGCTCTACGTTTCACTCGAACCCTGCTCCCATTACGGACGCACACCTCCCTGTACCGACGCAATTATCCGGGCAGGCATTCGCCGGGTGGTGGTTGCCGCCGAAGATCCGAATCCGTTGGTTGCCGGACGCGGACTGGAAAAACTGCGCGCCGCCGGCATTGCGGTGGAGTGTGGCGCGTTGCGCGCGAAAGAAGAACGGTTGAACGAGGCATATCGCCACTGGATCGTAACCCGCCGGCCTTTCGTTACCCTCAAACTTGCCGCCAGCCTGGATGGTAAACTTGCTACCCGCACCGGCGATTCACGCTGGATCACCGGCGAACCGGCACGGCGGGACGTGCATCGCCTGCGCGCCGCCAGCGACGCGATTCTCACTACCGCCGCTACCGTCCTGGCGGATGATCCGGCGTTGACCGCGCGCCTGCGCGGCTCCCGCCAGCCGCGCCGTATCGTGGTGGATGCCCGCCTGCGCACATCGCCCGATGCGCGGGTGTATGCCCCCGGTGTTCCCCCGCCCCTGCTTGCTACGATCGTCGATGACCCCGCGCGGCTCGCGCAATTCAAGGCGCGCGGCATAGAAGTGCTCGTGTTGCCTGCTTGTGATGGCCACGTGGACTTGCCGGCATTAATGGCCGCGCTGGGCGAGCGCGATATACTGAGTCTGCTGGTTGAAGCCGGTGGCCTTTTCGCTTCGGCATTGCTCGAAGCCGGCTGCGTGCGGAAAATCCGCATGTATCTGGCGCCCCTGCTTATCGGCGGCGAGAAGGCCGTTCCCGCTCTTGGCGGTCTCGGCGCCGCACTGCTATCCGGAGCACATCGTCTGCGGGATATCGCCTGGAAACGTTTCGGCGAAGATTTTAGCGTAGAAGGCTACCTGTAATCTCCCCCCTTCAAAACACGGCGACATTTTTATTTCGCTTCTTCAAGGAGGCGGTAGGCTGAAGGTTGCAGGCTGTAGACTGAAGGCTGAAGGCTGCAGCCTTCAGCCTCAAAGAGATGACAGTATGTACAATTCTTTATGAAGGTTCACCCGGACTCCGAATTTAAAATTTCCCAAAAACCGGTGATCTGCGGTGATCTGCCGGGAGCCGAACCCTGAATTTCGAATTCCAGACTCGGAACTTGAAACTCGGTACCTGGAACCTGGAACTTTGGAACTTTTTCATATTGACTTATCCGCACCATTTTCGTTAGAATTAAAGGCTGTGTGAGTTCCCGGCGAAATTCTCGCTGCCGGGGCATCAGTCGGCCGACCAGCGGCCGCATAGGGCGGCTGCGCCGCAACCATAGACAAAATCTGCGCCTGTTGGCGAGAAATTGCGGATTAGTAATATAGGGCGGCTGCGCCGCAACCATAGACAAAATCTGCGCCTGTTGGCGAGAAATTGCAGATTAGTAATATAGAGGAGGATTGCCGGTGACCACCGAGCGTTTCGAACAGCAGCTTGAGGTGTCGGAGCCTGCCGTTCATTTTCTTAATGATACGATCGCCGACTTTTTATTGAACCGCGGGCATGCCGCGAAGATCGGCGAGATCGTCAGCCAGGTCGGCAAGCGGATCGGCGCCAGCGCGAAGTTGATCCGCCAGACCATGACAACAGATTCGACATTCATCGGTGAAGAGCGTCGCTGGAATTTATCTTTGCGCACGCAGTTTCATCGTCCCGTGGAAGGCTCGCTGCAGCAGACGCTGCGTTCTTTTGGCAAACCCATGACCATCGCCGCGTTCAGCAACGAGATGGCCGTGTTGAACGCGCGTGCGCCGGAATATTTTCACGCCATGCTCACCACCTTCCTTGCTGCCCGCCCGCAAACTTACTTCCGCACGCCGGATGGACGCTGGGGCTTGTGCGAGTGGTTGCTGGACACCACTACCGCGGATGAGGACGAATTGCTGCTCCGCAACTTTTTCGACGAAATCAACGCGCTGCGGCCGCTTTTGGAACAGGTGCGCAAAGTCGAGCTCAAAGCCAATATGAGTTATGCTGATGCTGCGATGGCGCTGCTGGAGGCCCTCGGTCGCCCGCTCAGCACGAAGATCATCTCTTATGCGTTATGGCGGGTGCATGGCGAGCAATTCGATCCATTACAGGCCTACTTGAGCCTGCTGGACAATCCTGGTTTTCATCTGCTTTCCGGCGGGGAGTGGATTCCCGCGTCGCGGGTGGCCTCCTTTGCCCAATCATTGCAGCAGCTCTCTTCGCTTGCCGACGAAGCGCTCGAAGAAGAGGAAGTCTGGGAAGGTCCATACGTGGTTTCCGAGGAAGACCTGAGCGAAATCTTTGACTTCCTGGTCGAGCATGGACGGCCGCAAAAGCTTACCGATATCATCGAAGCGGTTTTCGAATACAGCCCGGGAACGCCGCGTTTCCAGCAGGTTTACGAAGGGCTGGCAGCCGCGTTGCTCGCCGATCCGCGCTTGCAGCTAGTTGGCCGGCAGACTTGGGCGCTGCCCGCGCTTATTCCGCAGGAAGTGCTGCAGGTGCCGGAAAGCCTGTTGCCGGAAATCCTCGACCCGTCGCTGCTCTCCGATCCGGAGACCGACGCGGAGCTGGAAGACGAGGGACTGGACAACGCGCTGGCGCTGTGGGTGCACGATCCGCGTTACGAGGACTTCGGCGGCGAGCACGAGGTGGAGCTCTCCGAAGAGCTGATGTCCGGCACCACGCTGGACGAAACGCGCATCCCGTTGCTTTACAACCACCGGCGCATGGGCACGCTGAAGCTGCGCCAGGCGGATATGAGCTTCTTCCCCACCGAAACCCCATTGGCGTGCCTTACCGTGGAAGGGGAGGAGTATGGCGGTCCCTTCCAGATATGGATCAACAACGACGAGCTGCTGATCCACGGCCTGGCCGACTGGTATGAAGCGCGGCAGATCCCGGTGGGCGCCGTGCTGACCTTCCGCCGCGGTCCGGAAGAGGATGATTATGTGCTCGCCTGGGACGGCGCCACCGACGAGCTCATTACTCTGTCCGACGAACGAGTAGCGGAGCTGCTCGACCTGCGCGAACAGGCGGAAGAAGGCAATTGGTCGGTCTATGAGATCATGTCGAAAGTGCTCTCCGGCCACCCGGAAGGCGCGCACTTCCTCACCATCTGGGCGGAAGTGAATGTCGCGCGCCGCACCCCCAAGCGCGTGGTAGCCTCCAACTTGAGCAGCTACCACTGCTTCAGCCTTATCTCCGGCTCCGAGCGCTGGAAATATGACGAGCGCAAGGCCGAGCAGGGACGCAAGAAGACGAAGAAGAAGTTCGTGATCGAGTAATCCACTAGAGCGCGGGCGCCTCGCCCGCGCATGATTATAAGGGGGATTGGGCGAATGGATGTCTATCTGCTCGCACACTCCCCCTTTCACACATATCGCTAATGTTGATCCTTCCACCGTTTAAGTTAAACTGATTTAACACATACTGGAAGTGAGTGACATTTTTGGCAATTGTGGAAAGGTACAGGCATGGCTGCTGTTGGCATTATAGGCATACTGATCGTTTTTGGGCTGATTATCGGTTTCCACGAATTCGGGCACTTCATCGTTGCCAAGCTGACCGGCGTCGGCGTGCACGAGTTCTCCATCGGCTTCGGCCCGGCGCTATTCAGCAAAACTTACCGTGGCACCCAGTATTCGGTGCGCATGATCCCGCTGGGCGGTTATGTGCGAATGGTGGGAGAGGACAACGAAGAAGAGAAGGGAATGCCCGGCAATTTCAACGAGCGGCCGTTCTATTCCAAATTTCTAACTATTTTCGCCGGCGCATTCATGAACTTCGTACTCGCTTTCATCGTATTCACGAGTGTGTTCGCGGCCATCGGTCACCCGCTGCCTGGAAAGACGGTCTATATCGCGGGCGTTACCCCTTTCTCTCCGGCGGAAAAAGCCGGGGTCAAAGCTGAAGACGTGATTATCGAAGTCAACGGCGTGCGAAACATTACCACCGAGAAGCAGGTGGTGGATTCCACTCGTAATGCAAAATCACCAGTCAAGCTGGTGGTCGAACGTGGTGGCAAGCAACTCGCATTTACGATACCGACAACGAAATTGTCCGTGCCGGAGCCGATGCACGGCGGCTGGCTCTATCAGATGGAGGAGATTAATGGTATCGGGATCATTCCCGACAACACCTCGGGCCGGTGGAAGAGAGATCGATTCGGAGACGCCATCGCTAATGGCGGCATATATGTGGCGTTTCGCCTGAAAGATGCGGTCGCCCAGGTAGCTTCGCTGGTGACGGGTAATATCAAGCCGAAGGAAATCAGTAGTTTTCTCGGCATCGGTAAAGTCTCGTATGGGGCGGCGCAAAATGCCACTCGTTCACATAACGGCCTGGCAAATTACCTTGGGTTGATTGGGGCGCTCTCCATTTATATCGGGTTCTTCAACCTGCTGCCCATCCCAATGCTGGATGGCAGCCGCATGCTCTTCGTCACCATCGAGGCGATCATCCGCAGACCGTTCGATAAGAAAAAGGAAGCGATGGTGCATCTGGTCGGGCTGGCCCTGTTGCTGGCACTGGTCGCTTACGCCACCTTCAATGACATTTTGAGAATCACCGGAAAGGGTTGATGTCAATGCCCGCGGCTTTTCCCCTGCCTCGCCGCCGGACCCGCGCCGTTTGCGTCGGCCCGTTGACCATCGGCGGCGGCGCGCCCATCACCGTGCAGTCGATGACAAAAACGCCTACCACGGACGTGAAGGCCACGACGGCGCAGATTCGCGCGCTGGCGGCGGCGGGGTGCGATCTGGTGCGGGTAGCGGCGCCGGATACTAGATCGGCAAAGGCGCTCGGCGCCATCGTGCGCGAAAGCCCCATCTCGGTCGCCGCGGACATCCACTTCAACCATCGCCTGGCACTCATTGCCCTCGAGCAGGGGGTGCACAAGCTGCGGCTGAATCCCGGCAATCTGAAAAAGCCGGAGCATATCCGCGCGGTGGCGGAAGAGGCGAAGGCGCGCGGCGTGCCCATCCGCGTGGGGGTGAACAACGGCTCCATTGACCCGGACCTGCGCGCGAAGTTCCCCTTCACCCACGACGGCAACGCCCGCGCGCTGGTGGAAAGCGCGCTGGGCCATGTCCGCCTGCTGGAGGAGCTGGCTTTCACCGATATCGTGGTTTCGCTGAAGGCATCCGACGTCATCACTACCGTGCTGGCCTACCGCCTGATGGCCGGGACGCGCCCTTATCCGCTGCACGTGGGCGTCACCGAAGCGGGACTGCCGCCGGAGGGGCTGATCAAATCCGCCGCCGGCATCGGCCAGCTCCTCGGCGAAGGCATCGGCGACACCATACGCGTCTCACTCACCGCCGATCCGGTTGAGGAGGTAGAGGCGGGCTGGCGCCTGCTGCGCGCGCTGGAGCTGCGCGAAGGCGGCATCACTCTTACTGCCTGCCCCACCTGCGCGCGCTGCGACATCGACTTCGACTCGCTCATCCGCCAGGTAAAGGCGCGGCTCAAAAACCTGGATCGGCAACTGCGCGCTGCCGGCTGCTCGTTGCGCGCCGCGGTGATGGGTTGCGAAGTGAACGGCCCCGGTGAAGCCCGTGATGCCGATGTGGGACTGGCCGCGGGACGCCATGGCGGCATGCTGTTTCGCGGCGGCCAGGTATTGCGCAAGGTAACGGAAGCGGAAATTGTGGATGCCTTCGTGTGCGAAGTAGAGCAGGCCGCCCGCGCCTGTCTGGATGCGAAACAGGATTAAGAATGCGGCATATCGTCAAAGTAATTGTAATCGTCATAATTGTGCTCGCGGTGGCCTGGGTGAGTGCGCGCTACACGCTGAATGCGCCTGACCAGGGGGGCTTGACGCCGCTGCACTTTGCCGCTCTGCGGGGCGATGCCGATCGGCTATCTTTCCTGCTGTTGATGGGCGGCCGGGCCGATGCGCGCACGCCCGAAGGCGTTACACCTCTGCACCTGGCCATGGCTCCGGAGGTCGTCACCCTACTCGCGCGGCGCGGCGCGGAGCTAAACGCCCGCACGAGTAACGGCGACGCCCCGCTGCATTTCGCCATCCGCGCCGAGCGTCCCGATATCGTGCAGCGTCTCATCACCCTGGGCGCCGATGTCAACGCGTTGAATGGTGAGAAGGAAAGCCCGCTGCACCTTGCCGCCATCGAAGGCGACACCCGCATTGCCGCACTGCTGCTGGAACATGGCGCCGATCCCCGCCTGCGCGACGTTAATGGTTTAACCCCCTGCCAGGTGGCCCTGCGTAAAAACCATTCCGCCCTGGCACAGGCACTGGCGAAGGCGGAGCACGTAGCTAATCATCTGAAGTGAATCTCTCGCCGGTATAAACTGTAGCTGCTCGCGCTTCACGCCCATCTTTGCTCACGTAATTTGACCGCCCGCGGTCCGGGCTTGCTCATCCCTGCTGACCGCGGGCGGTGTGTCGTTTCAGGCGAACTCGGTATCGAGCA
>Ga0172369_10002590_pt1 | contig 24674 bp, 17 predicted proteins | sample LakKiv25m_FD_114539 | JGI IMG/M metagenome (GOLD analysis project Ga0172369, IMG submission 114539) | Freshwater microbial communities from Kabuno Bay, South-Kivu, Congo - kab_022012_11.25m | ecosystem: Environmental > Aquatic > Freshwater > Lake | place: Democratic Republic of the Congo...
ACGTGTCGGCGCCAGACTCGACAGACTCCTAGGGAAGCCGCGGCTGCGGGTTCCCATTCGCACGAAAAACCCAATGAATGACTTCATGGCTTTTCTTGTGCGAATGCCCCAAACAACAAGCACGGATGGAACTTGGACGGACGATAGTCCGACACACTCCTAGAGGGAAGCGGGCGCGTCGCCGCCGCGCGGACCGCGCTGCATGAAGGCGGTCAGCGGCGCGAACATCGCCGCCAGCTCGGGGTGGTGCTTGACCTGACCCTTGAGCATGTCGTTGATTTCGCGCAGTTGGTGCCAGCACTCGGCGTCGGCCAGCAGGTTCTCCTGCTGCACGCGCTTCTTCAAGACATCGAGCGCGACCAGGAGGCTGTCGAAGCCATCGGCGCGCACGCCGGCGGCCCTGAGGCTCTCGGGCGTCACGCCCTTGGGCGCCGTGAACACGTCGCCGGCGTCGGTCAGGGCGGTCGCGGTCAGTTCGGCGGCCAGGCCGATGCCGGCGGGCGCTTTGGCCAGGCGCAGGACTTCTTCGGGGGTCATCGTGCCGGCCTTGTCGGACAGGGCGAGGGCGTCGGCGATGGTGAGCGAAGCGGGGCCATGATTGATCGTTGCCATGGATGGAGTCCTTGCAAGAGCGCGGGATTGCGCGGGCCGGAGGATGGATCATGGGAATAGTGGACGTCAATGGGGGCAGACGTCGAGGCAGAATCGGTCGCGGGTGAGCGGAAGGGGCCTTGCTCTTCCGACCTTGGGTCCTGCGACCATCGAGGTCGTGGCTGGCCGCGCGCCACGCTGCGCCACGTGCGTCTGGCGCGATCCACTATTCGCAATCCTCACCCATCGGTCGCAGTGCCGCTTGACGCCATGCAATCGCAGGGTGTATTCCGCCTTGGCCAGCAGGCGAGACGTAGCCATAAACCTACTCTGGGGGTTCCAATGCACCGACTCATTGCCCTTTTCGTCGTCATGCTCCTTGTCGCTACCGGCTGTGGCTTGCGGATGCAGGTGATCAAGCAGTCAGGCAAGCCATCGCCGCTCAAGGGCGCGTCCTGCCTGGTCGTGGCGATGGACCGGTCGGAACTGCGCATCGGCGGACAGAACATCGACCGCCACCTGCAGCAACTGCCACCGAACGAAGCCCAGGACCTGGTCAGCATCTTCGCGAGCATGGACACCAGCTTCATGAAAGGGCTCAAGAACAAGGCGTCGGGCGTGCGCGTCCGCAGCCTGGCCGAAGGGCCGGTGACCAAGGGCGAGATCCTGGTGACGGTCTACCACCTGGAATTGGAGCGGGGCTGGTTCCGCGGCTTGTCGACCGAAGACTCCTGGCTGCGCAGCCGTGTCGCGTGGACGGTGGACGGGCAGGTCACCGACGAGTGGATCGCCAAAAAGGACGACAGCGCCAGCATGTACACACCGACGGACGTGCAGCGCTTGTCCAATTGCTCGGAATCGATGGGTGAACTCGCCGGCAAGTACTTCGCGCGGGCGACGGGAGGCTAACGCTACCTCGCAACCGTCGACGCATCGGCATCACGATAGGGGGGAATCGTGAGACATCTGTTCGTCGCAGCGACCATGGCTGTCAGCCTCATCGGCTGCACCCTGTCTATTTCGTGGCCGATGGCACGCCGGGTGAGAAGCACGCCGTCCGCAATTCCTTCTTCCTGGCTGGCCTGATCGGCGGGGCTGCCTTCAACACCTGGATCGATGGCAAGGGGCAGGTACTCGCGGTTGGGCCGCAGAAGTAGTGCGGCTGCGGGCGATGGGCCGACGCCGTCGCGAGCGAGCAGTCGCAACGTCTGTCCGCATCCTGATTTCCGTCTTTCGTCATCGTGTTCAGCCATTTGCTTTCGAGCCCGTCTCCGGCACAATCCTGAACAGCTGGCTTTGTGCCTGCTACCTTGCGGCTGCGTGCCAGGGCCTTGCCATGCGACCCAGAACCGCCTACCTTGACCTCAACGCACGACTACGGTCTCGGAGACGTCGGCATGGCTGACCTTGGACAGGTGTGCCATGTTCGGCACGCCTGGTCGCGCGCTGGGCACGCACTTGTGGCGCCTGGAGGTCGTCTGGTCGCCGCAGCTCGTGCGCGCGATCGTGGTCCTGATCGGCGAGCGCACCGCCGCACCTTGACAGAAGGTCGCCGACTTTCTAACTTTCGCCGCCTCGCGCTGGGCAACATTGCGGAACATCGAGGCAAGGGGGACATGGCAATCTGGTAGAGCAACGTTGTCGCGGCGGTTGTTGCCGGCGTCATGGCCGGTGCGGCCACCGGCATCGGCGGGGCGTTCGCGTTCGTCACAGCGACAAGAGTCGACACGGCAACGATACAACGCGACCTTGCGCACTTGCAGGCTGACGTTGCAAGAATCGAGAAATCCTTGGACAAATTGGACAAAGACCTCGGGGATACGCAGAAGGTCTTCAACGACGAGTCTTTCCGATGGTCGAAAGGCAGGCGGCGATCTCAACCAAGCTCGACGACCTGATGGCCTTCGTGCCGCGAAGGAAACAGCCATGAAGCGCGCCGCTCCGGTTTTCTTTTTCGTTGTGATTGCTGTGGCGGCTACCGGATCATGGGTGCTCGCTGACGATCGCTCAGCTGCGCCCGATGCTGCTGCTTCGGTCTCCAACATGCGGGCGGCTTCGGGGAGCGCCGCGCCGACCGACTCGCGGCTGAAGTCCCTGGACAAGTACCTGCCGAACCAGGACGCGCCGCAAAGGGCCGCGCTATCGGCGTCCAAAACTCCTACTCCGCAGCAGAGGATACCGCAAAGGACGCCGGGGCCGGTGCAACCGATGCCGCTTGCGCCGGTCCTCACACTGCCGGCTTTGCCACCGCTGCCGTCGATGACCACGAAGCAGGCCCGGGCCATGTCCACCGCCGAGTGGGTCGTGAGCGCGAACCAGAAGCTGGATGAAATGGAGCGCTACAATTCGAAGATCGAAGCGAACTTAAGAACCTTCGAGGACGAATGCGGCCTCTTTCGGGACTTGAATTCCGAGAACCACTGCATCAAGGCGATCCAAGAGGCCATCGCCGCCAACTGAGCGAGCGTTCCTTTCCCGATCTGCTTGAAGCTTCCCTGTCTTAGGGATGTGCCGGATCGACGTGAGACGCGGCGCCGAGGCCCCTCACTCACCGGCGCTCGCCCGCCATGTACGCCGTCTGCCTCAAGCTGCCCAACACCTCGATGAGCGGAACATGGACCTGGCCGCGCTCCGGATACAGCACGATGTCGTGCGCCAGATCGGTTCCGATGACCAGCAGCGTCACATCCCTGGCCGATTCGTTGAGGATCTGGTGCGCCACCAAATCGCCCGGCGCCCAGTGCACGGCGTCGCCGACCTGGAGCGGCGTGCACGTCGCGCTGGCGTCGAAGACAGCGCTGCGGCCTTCGCGGTGGCCGCGCAGCTGGCGCAGGGTCGGGGTGCCGGCGAGCACGAAGACGATCTCCTCATCGGCCAGATGCGCGTGCAGATCCGACGTGCGGGCGCCGGGCGGTAGCCGATCGACGTGGATGAACACCGATTTCGCGCCCGCGGCCCGCGACAACGCCCGACCGAAGCCGCCCAAGCGTCCCAGCGACCTCTCGGCGACACGCTCGGCGCTGATCACGTGCGGCGGGCGGTCGGCGTCGGCCAGACGCTGCACCGCAATGGCTGTCCGCGCCCTTGAGGCGGCGAAGTGCGCCTCCAACGGCTGTTCCGCCTCACCTTTGCGCGTCAGCACGCCGACGCCCACGCCGCGCAGCAGCACCTTGCCGCTGTCTGGATAGAACGCAATCTCCTGGGTCTGGCGATCCGACAGCGCCAGGTAGCGCGCCGGCCGGTCGCCGCGGTTGAGCGTCTGGTGGGCGATGCGCGTCCCCGGCAGCCAGGCAATCAGCTCGCCGCTGCGCAAGGCGAATTCGCGGTGCACGTCGCCGTCTTCGCTGCCCAGGAACTCGCGGATGGTCAGTTCGCCGTCCAGGACGAACAGGAACTCCTCTTCGAGCATGTGGTAGTGCAGCGGGGCGATGGCGCGGCCGGGCGGCAGTTCCTCCAGCACACCGCCGAGGTGGACGAGCGGCAAGGCGTCGAGCGGCACCATCTTGCAGCCGTAGCCTTCGTCGGCGAGGTCTTCGAGCCAGGCGGCTTGGGCGGTGCGCAAGAGGTTGGTCATCGGTGGCTTGATCTCCTTGCTGAAGTTCGAACGCCATGTCCCGAAGCGCCGTGCAGCGCTTGCACGGATGGGCGATGCAGGTTGATTCTCGGTTTCGCGCCGCGCCACATCGCTGTCTCCGCTGGGCCTTTCTGAACCGTAACGCCGTTCAGGCTCGGTCGCAAGCACTCGAAACGCCGTCATCGCTGGCTGTTCGACCTCGTGCTGTGCCGGGATCGAACCTGGACGACGAGATCGCGCGCGACCGCAATGTCGGCGCGGTTCATCGAGATGACCTTGCTGCTCGTGGCTGCCTGGACGCTGGCGTTGTTCCCGAATCGACCCGTGCTGGCCCAAGGCAGGCACGGCTGCGAAGTCATCCAGCAGCGCGTTCCCAGGACTCCTCCTTGTTGCCGCGCGGTTGACAAGCGATCGTAAAATTTGTACACATGCCCGCAACATTTGGACACGTCATGCTTGGCGTTGTTCCCGTGTGGCGGCTGGGCCGTCTTCTGTCCTACAGCGGCAAAGGTTGGTTGCGCAGCGGATCTGTGCACTGCCGGCGCTCGAATTCTCGGAGGTTATCGAAATGAAAATGTTCATGCGTCCCTTGGTTGCATCTTTGGCCGTCCTGGCCCTCGCCGCTTGTGAAGGTTCGGCCGGTACGGCGGGCTCGGCCGGGGCAAAGGGTGACACGGGCGCCGCCGGCGTGGCCGGAGCCAAGGGTGACAAGGGTGACAAGGGCGATACCGGCGCCGCGGGCGTAGCCGGGGCCAAGGGTGACAAGGGTGACAAGGGCGATACCGGCGCCGCGGGCGTAGCCGGGGCCAAGGGCGATACCGGCGCGGCGGGCGCAGCCGGGGCCAAGGGCGACAAGGGCGACACCGGCGCTGCGGGTGCGGCCGGAGCCAAGGGCGACAAGGGCGATACCGGAGCGACCGGCGCCAAGGGCGACAAGGGCGAAACCGGAGCGAGCGGCGCCAAGGGCGACGCTGGCCAGGACTGGCCCGGGCCGGCGCCGGCCGCCTACCTCGCTGCCGATGGCATCAAGGGCGGCGTAGCCTACTCCGAGTGGTACGCAACCGGCGCGGGCGGCAAGGGCTCGCTCGCCAACGCCAACGTCACGGCCGGTGCCGAGTTCGTGCGCTGCAAGACCTGCCACGGCTGGGACGGCCTCGGCAACGCCGGTTCCTACGCCAACCGCACGGGCATCAGCACTGGCGAAGCCACCCGCGCCGACGTGTCCGACGTCAACCTGCGCGCCACCGTGGCCAGCGCCAGCTACCAGGACCTGTACGACCTCATCGAGTCGACCTGGGGCCGCCCGATCAACGCGGCCAACGACAGCCGCCACCCGGCCTTCGCTGGCCACTTGGAGCCGGCGCAGATCTGGAACATCGTCAAGTTCATGCGCGAGGAGTGGGTCGATCCGAACGAACTGTATGACCTCGCAATCGTCGGCGCGCCGCTGCACTACGAAGACGTCGCTGGCGTCTGGACCCTCAAGAAGCCGACGCTGACCTTCACCAACCTCGGCAAGGATGGCGATGCGGTCGCGGGCAAGACGCTCTACGCTGCCAAGTGCGCGGGCTGCCACAACTCGGATGGCAAGCTGGTCCTGCTCGAGAAGGGCACGATGACCCTGGGCCAGTTCGTGCGCGGCAAGCCGCATGAGGCCTGGTTCAAGATCAAGTTCGGCCAGGGCGCGGTCATGCTGCCAGGCCTGGTCACGGCGACGTCGGACCTCAAGAACCTCTACAAGGCGATGGCCGACACGACGGCCTATCCGAATTTGTAGTCCAGCGGCAAGGCGGAGCGCCCGCCGGCGGGCCGGTGCTGGCGGATGATCGATGTCCCCAGCGATAGGGCCCGGCGGGCGCTCCGGTTTTTGACGACGGTCATGCTGCGGGCAGGGTGTTCCATCCAAGCCTCGCGCCGTGTCGACCTGCCTCGCCGCGACAGCGCACCCGCCGGCAGGCCCGCCGGCATGATCAGCGCTCGCACCCCCGGACAGCACCACAACCACGCGCTCGTCGCCCGCAATCTGCTGTTTGAGCGTCACCAATCCCGCCAACCCCGCCGCACCCGTGGCGCTGACCGCCACGCCCGTCGCCTGCCCGGACGCGGTGGTGGCTGGGCTGGCCGCGTTTGCCGACGGCACGCTGGCCGTGGCGGCGAGTGCGCCATGCAGCGCCGATGGCTCCGTGCAAGGCTGGGTGTGGCGATTGGATGCATGCGGGCGGGCCGGTTGCGGGTGTCACGACGCTGAGGGCGTGAAATCAGCCAGCCTTTGCTTTCGACAAAACTCGCAACGACGCGGAGATACGCCTGGGCGCGCCCCTTGTCAAACGACCGCAGCGACGCGTGCAACTCCTGATTGACCTTGGCCGAAGTGTGCCGTAGAACCCGGTCAGCACGGCGTCGATGTTGGGAGCGACAGCGTGCCGTCCGGAGGGGGACATCATGCGTCAGGTCCATCGCAGGCCGGCCATGCGCGTCGCGCAAAGACGCGCGTTCTCTTTGTATTTGGCTTCCTGCCTGAGCGCTTGCGTGGCGTTGGCAGGCTGCTCGGAGGATGCCCTTGTCCGCCGTCCGTGGTTGGCCGTAAGCGATGCAGTCAACGATTCGAACAGCGGGATGAGCCCAACGGACGCACTAGACTCTCCCGCAGACACCAAGGACAGCGCCGACTTGGATGCCGATGGCTCAGACGCTGTCGACGCGAGCGACGGGACGGAGCACCTCGATAGCGTCGATGCGCAAGCGGATTGGGCTGACGCAGACACCGGCGCGGAAGAGGTTCCGGCTGCAACGGATACCGATGCCACACCGTCCGGCGTGGATGCTGCCGACAGCGCGGATTCCGCAGCCGACACGCCCGAGGTAGCCGAAACGGCAGCAGCCGACGACGGCACAGTGCTGCCCGACGTGGTCACGTTGGATGCGGATTTGGATGGCGGGGACGCTGCCGGAGCCGCCGATGCGCCGGCCAACGCGGATGCGGACGTCGATGATGGCGATGCGGCTGGTGCGCCCGATGGGCCCAGCGACGCAGAGGCGGCTGCTTGCGTGGTTGGCGCCGATTGCCCGGCGCCTCAGACGGACTGTGGCAGTTGGCAATGCTTGCAAGGTCAGTGCGATTGGCAGCCATTCGCCGACGGAATGCCTTGTGGGGGCAACGCGTGCACGCCCAGCGCAACGTGCGAAAATGGCGCATGTATTCTGGGCGCCCCCGCGGTGTGCGACGACCAGAACCCTTGCACGATCGACGGCTGCGACCCCGCGACAGGCTGCACGACATTGCCCGCCGATGACACGGCTTGCAGCGATGGCAACGCATGCACGCTGGGCGATCACTGCCAGGCCGGCGCGTGCCAGGCCGGCTCCCTGGGTGATTGCGCCGACGGCAACGCGTGTACCACCGACGGTTGTGATCCAGCGACCGGCTGCTTGCACGACCCGAACAGCCAACCTTGCCAGGATGGCAACGCCTGTACTCAAGCAGATTTGTGCCAGAATGGCGCTTGCTCGGCCGGCAGTCCGGTCAGCTGCGCGGACATGAACCCGTGCACGGACGACAGCTGCAACCCCCTATCCGGCTGCACTCTTGTCGCAAATTCAAACAGTTGTGACGACGGCAACGCGTGCACGGGGCCGGACACCTGCGTGGCGCAACTTTGTCTAGGCGCTACGGTGACTTGCGACGACAGCAATCCCTGCACCGACGACGCTTGCGATGCCCAAATCGGTTGCACGCACTCGGACAACGTCGCGGCGTGCAACGATGGCAACGCCTGCAGCAAGGGCGACCAGTGCTCGGCGGGCGTTTGCGCAGGCGCAGCCTACACTTGTGCAGCAGCGGACCCGTGCCACCAGGCCGGCGTGTGCCAGGGTGACGGCTCCTGCACCTTTGCCAACAAGTCCAACGGTACGTCGTGCAGCGATGGCAATGCCTGCACCAGTGCCGATGCGTGCCAGGGCGGCGTTTGCCAAGGCAAGTTGGCCAATTTCCAGACCGACGCCAACAACTGTGGCGCGTGCGGGTTCGTCTGTTCCACGCAAAACGGCTCCGCGCCCAAGTGTGCTTCCGGCGTCTGTACGCTCACCTGCACGATTGGCTACGGCGACTGCAATGCGGCGGCGGCAACCAGCGACGGCTGCGAGTCGGATTTGTTCCACGATGCGCAAGATTGCGGTGCATGCGGCAACCAGTGCTCCGTGGCCTCTGCCAATTCGGTTGCGGCTTGTCATGGCGGCGGCTGCACGTTCGATTGCTCGTCAGGCACGACCTGCACCGGCCTGTCGCCGGACAGCTGCCTCACGGCGTCCGCGACCAATGGCTTTGCCTGGATGAACCCGCTGCCCGACGGCTTGGCCTTGCATGACGCATGGATCGATGCTGGCGGTGACGCCTACGTCGTGGGCGCGCGCGGCACCGTGTTGCACCGCAGCGCCGGCCTGTGGGCCACGGAACTCTCTGGCACAACGAGCAATCTGCTCAGCGTATCCGGCACGAGCGCGGCGCACGTGGTCATCGGCGGATCTGGCGGCACGGTGCTCAGCCGCAATGGCGCGTCTTGGACCAAGTTGCCACTCAGCGACACGGGAGAGGTCTACACCGTCTACGCCGACTCGGACACGCGCACCTACCTCAACGCCGGACACAACGCGTACAAGCTGGAAGGCAACCTCGCCAGCAAGTTGAGCTATCCGGCGGGGGACTATTGGGAACCAGGCACTTTCTTCGGTGCACCGGGCGGCGACGTGCTCGAGATCGCCTATCTGTATTCGAGTTCCTGCGGCTATTGCACGGCCTCTTTGCTTCATGCCAGCGGGCAGCAGATGGACATCGAATGGAAGGGCGCCGCAATCGGCGATCAGGTCTACGATGCCGTCGCTTGGCCAGACGGCTCTGCAGTCGCCGTCGGCGCCGGGGCCGGAGCAAGGTTGGTGCGCGACGCCTCGGGCACCTGGACCAGTTCCTCCTATTTCGGCGGCAACACCGTGTGGGGACTCAGCAAAAACGACTATTGGTTCAGCCTTTCCTCGTCGTCATCGAACCTCTATCACTGGGCCAACGGTTCGGATAGCTATCAGACTTCGTTGAGCAATGTGGCGTCGTTGACCGGCCGCAGCGACACTGATCTGCTCGCTGTCGGTACCGGGCACACGATGTACGCTTTCGATGGCGCCAGTTGGAAGTTGAACGAACCCGCGACGTTCTTCACCCGCCACGACATCGAGGCGGTTTGGGGCCGCAGCGCCACGGACCTCTATGTCGCCGCCGGACCGATTTTCATGGGGTGGTACGTCACACCGGGCGCCATCTTTCACTGGGACGGCTGCAAGTGGGCGTCCATGGCTGGTGCACCGAGCGCCGCGTACCTATCGGGCGATGCAACGTCGCTATTTGCTTCGGATCGCACGACGCTCTCTGTGTACGATACGGCCACGGCGACGTGGTCGAAGAGCACCATTCCCTGGACCCAGAACTGCAGCCGCCGCACGGGAGACCTGCAAGCCACGCCGGACGGCACGGTCTTCGTCGTCGGCAACTGCGATCTGGCCGCGCCCGCCCCCTATGGCGAATCCGAATTGTTGAGCTACAAGGCCGGAGTCTGGACGGTTCTGGCCAAGGACGTGCCAGAAGCCTGGTATGCCATCTGGCCGGCGCCTGACGGCTCGGTGTGGATCGGCGGCACGCGCTACAACGGCAGTTTTTGGACCGGCATCGTGCGGCGTTGGCAAAACGGCATCATTTTCTCGCAAGATATCCAGGGTACCGTCTACGCCGTCACCGGCATCGAAGCCACCAACGTGTGGTTCATGGCGAGCGGGTCTGTGCATCCCATCTCCTACTTCGACGGCACGACGATGCAATCGCTCATCGGACCGCCGGGAACGAACGTCAGTTCGAAACGTTCCGCATGGAGCGTGGGCGGGACCCACGTCTTTTTGTCGGACACCAACGGCCGCGTCTACATCATCCAAGCGCAGACCAAAGCCTGGAAGGCCGTCGACGCGCCCTTCGATGCCGTGCCTTCAGTGGGCTGGGGTTGGTCGACCACCGATTTTGTGCTCGGCGCAACCGGCGGGGCGTTGGCGCGCTGGCATGGCTCGGCACCGTAAGCCTTTTACGCGTTCAACGCCGGTCCCAGCACCTGGCGAAGCTTGCGCCTCACAGCATCGGGCGTCAGCGGCTCTTGCACCCGTTCGCGCTCGTCGGCCGCCGCTGCAACCAACTTGGCAATCTGCGGCAGCAGCGCCGACCGCAACGCGATCCGGTCTGCCCTTGGCCTCGTCGGCGACCAGCCCGGTCGCCGCCTGATCTGACGCTTGGATACCCAGGCGCGAAGGCATGGGCCTCGGCCATGAGATCCCTCGCGAATTGCCTCTTGGCATCGGAATCGAGCGTCTTGCCGTAGCTCTTGGCGATGCGCGGTCGGCGGCCTGTCGATCCTCGCAAAGGCCCGCAGCGCATCAGCAGTTTGCGGTCGGGATGGTGGCGGCGACCAGTTTGCGGCCGCCCGGCCAGCCAACCAGACATGTAAGTTGTTCATGATCCCCTCCAGCGCGGCCCTGCGGCGCTCGGAGTCCAGCGGACCTTGGCTGTCCGGAGACGGCATGCCCGCGCTCTTGACAAGGACAATGCGGCCTGCACGGATAGACGTCCAAGACACCATCTTGGCGTCTGGCGCCGGGCATGCCCGCGCGCGCGAATGCATGGAGGGATGAAGCGCGGTCGCGATAGAAAGTCGGACACTTCGGCCGCGGCACGGGTGCCGACGACGCAGCCCAGGCCTGGCACCCGCACGTTGGCAATCGCGCCGCAGCCGCGCACATAGCCCTCGTGGGCGGTGTGCCAGATCCACAGAAGTCTTGTGAATTTCGGCCACGGCCAAAATGGCCCCTTCCAACGAGTGCCCCTGCAGCCCTGGCGCCATCAGCGGCGCCAAACCCGAGCCGACTGCCGCGTTGCCCAAACAGTCGCGATCACGCGCACGGATCGAACGTCCAAAGCACCATCTGCCTCGGTCCGGCCGCCTCGCTGGCGCCTGAACCGCACCGTCATGCCCTTCAAGCGCGGCCGCAAGCACGCAAACCGGTCCTGTTATCATACCGGCATGATCCGCTCGTTCCGCGACAATGAGACCGAAAAGCTCTTCCGTCGCGAACGCATTCGTCGCTTGCCGCCAGATGCCCAGCGAACCGCGTTGCGCAAGCTCGCGCAATTGGACGCCGCGGCGCAGGAACGGATCGGCCGCGAGGTGCATGTGCTGCGACGGGATGCGGCGTGACGAAGGCGCGCCCTGAGGCGCCAGTCAGGACCGGCCGCCTCTCAACCCATGCAATACTTCTTGTACTTCCGCCAACTTCCACACGGACACGGCTCGTTGCGGCCCAACTTGGCTGGCGCGCGATTCGGCGCAGCAGAAGCTACTGGCGGGAGATGCGCCTCCGCATCCGGCATGCCAAAGGCATCGCGCAACCGTGCACCCATAAGCGACAATTCGTTCGGCGCATGGCGTCGTGTGCGCGCAGCCTGCAGACCCAGTTCGACGCGCACGTCTTCCAGGTCGCCGCACACCGTTTCGTCGACATGCCCGGCCAGATGCGCCCGCTGGATCACGGCATAGGCATCGCGCGCATCGCAATCCAGCAGATCTCCGACCAAAAAAACCATTGAGCGTTTGGTCCTGCTCGGCATGTCGCGCCAACTGCTGGGTCAAGGTTGTGACCGCGATTGGCCGCAACTCTGTATTGCGTTTAGCGATTTCGCGGAGCGTGCGCGCATGGGAGGCCCGCGCCCATAGGCTTCGCTGTCCGTCGGCCAACCGTTCGATCGTTGCTTGCAGCGCCGGAGCACCGATCTCCGCAAGAATTCCGGGGAGGTTTTCGCGCGCCCAGTCATCCTCGTCGTCGTCGAACTGGTCCAGCAGCACCGGCACGGCCGCCGCTGCGCGCATCCGCCCCAGCGCACGCCAGGCCCAGATGCGCGCATACAAAGCCGCTTCCGGCGCGTCCACGGCGGTCAACCGCTCATCCGCGACCATGCGCAGCAGCCCTGGCACGTGCTCCAGGCCGAGCGTCAGATCCGCGGGAGGGTGGTCGTCCACTTCCGGGTAACCCAACGTCAGAAGGCGGTCGAGCGGCGGCGCGTAGTCGAGTACAAGCGGCAAAGCGCTGGTTTCATGCGGCATCATGGTGCGCTCCTCGGTCTTGGCCGCGAACGTAGGCGGTCGGCGCTGCGGTTGTCAACGGATGCCGTTTGGCAAGCGATGCTGTCGCTTGTGAATCCGAACGCGTGCCGGGACATCCGGCCGCCCACGAAGCGGCATCCGGTGAAGACTTTGCAGCAGAATGACGATCGCGTCGAGCAGTACCTCGTGCCGCGGATGCGGCGGTTGCGCCAGTGGATCGCGCGGGTGTTGACCGATTCGCGCTGTCCGCAGGGTTTGCGTATTTGTTTTGATTCCCTGTCATTGGCGCTCGTGGCGGGGCTGATGGCGGATTGTGAGGCCTTGCTCGACGTCGAGCGTCTCTCGGCGCGGCTGGGTTTGGGCCGACGAGGCGGCAATTTCAGGCATAGAAGGAAGCGCAAGAACCCCCCGTCTTGACGAGCGGGTAGACATCCCAGCCACCATCGCCCCGCATCGACCAGCCGCGCCGCGACAGCGCTGACCCTCCGGCATGATCAGCGCTCGCACCCCGACAGCACGACGACCACGCGCTCGTCGCCCGCGATCTGCTGTTTGAGCGTCAGCAATCCCGCCAACCCCGCCGCGCCCGTGGCGCTGACCGCCACGCCCGTCGCCTGCTGCGCGGCACCGCGCGCCGCCACCAGCGCCGCTTCGGTCACCAGCACCGGCGCACCGCCCGTCTGCAGCATCGCCTCGACAAGCACGCGCCAGTCATAGGTTTCATCGTCCAGGATTCCGTGCGCGATGCTGTGCGGCGTGCTTTCCCACGGCCACATGAACTCGGAGCGGTGGTGGCGCATGCGGTCGCGAAGGGCCACCGGCCCGTGCCGTTCCAGCTCGGCCAGCGCCCGCTCGTGGGCGCGCACCAGGGGATAACAGCCAAACGTTTGAACGGCATGCAGCCGCGGCATCTGGGCCAACGCGCCGACCCGTACCGCGTGCCGCAGCGCCTGCACCACCGCGCTCATCAGCGCGCCGCCACCCACTTGCACCAACACCCGGTCGAGAACCTGTTCCTGTTCAGCCAATTGCTCGACCACTTCGTAGCCCAGGGTCTCGCCGCCTTCGATGCAGAGGCCATTTTCATTGCCCTGGCAGCAAAAAGGCAGCGCGCCTTCCGCCACCGCCTTGCGAAAGCGCGCCACGGTCGGGTCGCCTGGCTGGCCGGCAACACGTGGGCATAGCTCTACCTTGGCCTGCAGTTCCGCGAGGCGCGCCAGCACCGGCGCTTCGGCATCCATCGGCACGAAGACCTGCAGCGGCCAATCCGCCGCGCGCGCCACCACTGCCGCTGCCAGGGCTGCATTGCCACAGCTTGCGATGGCAAGCGGCTTGCGCGGCTCGCCTGTCAGCCGTTCACGCACCAGCAGGTTCAGCAGGATACCAAACAGATGCCGGGCCTTGTGCGAGCCCGACACGCTCGTTGCATCGAGCTTGCCCCACACCCGCCCTTCTGCCGTCAGGCCCAGCTCGCGCTCGACCGTTTCCAGCCGCAGCAGCGGCGTGCGTGAAAAACCGGCGCCGTCGATGGCGGCGATGCGCTCGTTCAATTCGCCGACCAATGCGGTGAACTGCGCTTCTGTCCAGCCGTTTTCGAGCGCCCAGCCGTGGGCAGACAGGCGCTGGCGGTAGCGGGAAAAGGGCTCGGTGGTGGTGGCGTCGGAGGCGACAGCGGCAGGGGGTGAGGGAATTTCCCGCGTCATCACATGATCGATGTCATCGCCCTCGGTCACCCTCGGACAGGCGAAGGGCAATCCGTCCGCGAATTCAGCAATCGCGCCGCAACCGGCACATACCGCGCGCACTACAGCCCCGCCAACACGCCCGTCTCGGCATTGAACTCTTCAATCATGCGGTTCCACTCTGGCAGCAACTTGCGCAAATCGCGCCAGAATTTCTGCTCGCGCCGCGCATTGAAATCCGCCAGATCCACGCCCTGCTGCTCGACCCAGGTAAAATAGCCGAGGTTGAAGATGCGGTGCTTGTCCAGGAGGCTCAGTTCCTGCATCCAATCGATGCCTTGACCCAGCATGTGCTGACCGAACACCTGGCCGGCGTCCACGCTGTCGAATTTGCCAGCAAAACGCTGCTCGATGATTTTCGCCTTTTCCGTGCCATACATCGCCGAGCCATCGGTGGCCACCGTGAAGATCGCCTGATCCGGGCCTAAGTTGTTGTACTTCGCGACCTTGATAGCGGCGAGCACATTGGCGATACCGGAAAATCCGAAGGACGACAGGCTGGCCAGAATGTGAGCCGGGACGCCGCGTTTGTCGGCCAGGTACCGGCGGCCCACGTCGGTACTGAACAAATAGAACAGGCTGTCGGTGGCGGCGTCCGAAATCCCGACGACGTAATCGGTATTGTAGACATTGTGCACGTACGGCACGTGCTTGTCGCCGATTCCCTGGATGTTGTGGGCGCCAAAGCCGTTCATCAAGAGGGTCGGGCATTCCTGGGCTTCGACAGCGACAATGCGTGCGCCGAAATCGTCCTTCAAGCGATCGCCGGCCGCCAACGTGCCGGCCGAGCCCGTGGCCGAGACATAGGCAAAGCACGCGAGGTCCGCGTCTTGGGTGCGCAACGCCTCGTAGATGCGGCCCAATGCGCGACCGGTGGCGGCGTAGTGCACCAGCGTGTTGCCGAACTCGCAGAACTGATTGAAGATCACGTTGTCGGGCACAGTGTCCAATTCCGCGCATTTGTCGTAGATCTCTTTGACGTTGCTCTCGCTGCCGGGGGTCTTGATGACATCGCTGGGGTCGCTGACCCAGGCGTCCAGCCAATCAAAGCGCTCCTGGCTCATTTCTTCCGGCAAGATGGCGACACCGCGGCAGCCCATGATGCGCGAGACAGCCACGCCGCCGCGGCAATAATTGCCGGTCGACGGCCAGATGGCCTTGTTGCGTGTCGGATCGAACTGGCCCGTGATGATGCGCGGCGCCAGGCATCCGTAGGCGGCGAGCACCTTGTGCGCGGCAATCATCGGAAAGCGCTCGCCCAGCGCGACGACGATCGGCGCCTTGACGCCGGTCAGCGACTCGGGCAGCACGACGTGGCCGGGCACGTCGGCAAGACCCTTGCGATCCGCCTGGTTGTACCAGTGCACGCGGTAGAGGTTGAGGGGGGCAGCTGCGTCCGGCGCGATGGCCGCCAGTTTCTCGCGCACCTTGGCTGGCATGCGCGTCGGGTCCTCGAGTTCGGCGAACGTCGGCAACGCAATGCCGCGGCTGCGGAAGTGGGCGATGGTGCGCGCCCGTACGGCGGCGTCGACGACGTGAGATTCCAGGCCAAGCTTTGCCATGAGGGGTCCTTCGCGGGCGAGGCGTGGTGTGCCTCGGCTGTGCGTCGGCGTGCTTACACGGGTGGCGCTGGCGCGTCAAACGCCGTATCGGCAGGTGTGCTGCAGCTACATCCCCACGCAGATCTTCAAGCCATCGACCTCTGCCTTGCAGAGCGCCTGCGTCGCCGGGTCGTCGTGTTTGCCGCTTGCCGTGCACACTTCCTTGGTCACGAGGCACGTGAACGCCTTGGCCGTGATCTCGGGGCATTTGACGAGCCCCGCCTTGCAGCCCTCCATGACCTCTGGCGGCGGTGGATCGGCGAGCGGGCAGTTGATCGACTTGGCCAGGATGTCGCAGGTAAAGGCAGGACCGGCATCCACGGCGACGGTGTCGAGCGCGATCGTGTCCTTGGGTACGGCGATGTCCGGTGTCGGGGCGATGTCGGCGGGTGTGGCCGCGTCTGCGGCACCGGCGTCGGCTGTCGGACCTGCGTCGGCGCCTTCGATCACGCGCGTCAACGTGAACTGCTTGCCCCGGTAGCTGTTGAGGTATTGCAGCGTAGGGCCCGAGACGCAGTAGGGATCGTGGATGTTCGAGACGGCGTACACGAGGTCATTGCCCGCCACGGTGTAGGCGCCATTGTAGTACGGCTGACTGTCGGTCGCCGTCCACTCGCAGGTGCACACGCCCGCGGTGACCGCGCAGGTCTGGCCAAAGCCCTTGCCCTGATCGCACAGTTGTTGCGCAGTGGCCGACCCGCCGCTGGCCGCCGCCGCGCAGGCGTCCGAAACTGACGACTTGAAGCTCGTCTTGGCCTCCCATTTCCAGCTCAGCGTGCCGTTCGAGAACGTCGCGTCGCCCGTCACTGTCGACGACGACGTGGTGCCGGAGCCGGCACACGCTGGGAACTTCGTCAAGTCCGGGCCTGCCGCCGCCGTGGTCGCGCAATAGCCGGTGATCGTCCATTTGCCTTCGAGTACGCCGCCGCAGGGCATGAACGGATCGCAGGTCGCACCTGGCACGACGACAGTGGTATCGCTGATGGCGACGCTGTCGGCGCTTGCGGTCGCATCGTGGATGACGTCGGCGCCGGTCAGCGTGTCGCTCACGGTGTCGGCCCCGGCAACCGCATCGGGTGCGGCATCGGCCGGTGCGGCCGTGTCGTTGGCCAGTCCATCCGGGCCTGGCTTGGCGCTGCTGCCTGCGGTGTTCGAACAGGCGCTGCAAGTCGCGGCGCCCAAGGCCACGGCAAACAGGGAAGTGAGATAGCGTGTCTTCATGGTGGTGTACCTGTCGCGCAGCGGACGTCCGGGCCCGCCCTGGCCAAGCCAGGGCGTCTTGCCGCCAGACGGTGCGCGCCGTTGGAACGGGTGTCAATGCCGCCCACGGCGGTCTGGCCCTTCGTCGCATCTGCATCCCCCCGAAGCCGACACCTTGCCCTCCCGCGTCAACCGCGCCAAGCTCGCGACCCGCAAGCGCGCGCCTGGCGCCGCGCCAGCGAGGCGCACCATGAACTTCCGCGTAAACGGCCAGGACCGCAGCTTCGCAGGTGATCCCGCGCGCAGCCTGCTCGATGTCCTGCGCGACGATCTCGGCATCACTTCGCCCAAGAACGGCTGTGCGCCCCAGGCGGCTTGCGGTTGCTGCACCGTGCTCTTGAACGACCGGGCCGTCATGTCCTGCGCCGTCGAGATGCGCCGCGTGGAAGGCGGCGAGGTCGTCACCACCGAGGGCCTCGATGCCTTTGAGCGCAGCGCCATCGCCGAGGCCTTCGCCGGTCACGGCGGCGCGCAGTGCGGCTTTTGCACGCCGGGCATCGTCATCCGCACCCACGCACTGCTGGCCGAAAACCCCGCGCCGTCGCGGGAGGACATCGCCAAGGCCCTCGACTTGCACCTCTGCCGTTGCACGGGCTGGGTCAAGATCGTCGACTCCATCGAGGCTTGCGCCGCGGCCCTGCGCACGCGCCAGATGCCGCAGGTGCCCAAGGCGGATGGCAAGCTCGGTTCGCGGCTGGTCAAGCTGCACGCGCGCGAACTGGTGCTGGGCAACCACCCCTTTGCCGCGGATCTCAAGCGGCCGCAGATGCTGTTCGGCGCGCTGCGCCTCGCGCACACGCCGCGTGCCAAGGTGCTGGGCATCGACATCGCCGCCGCGCTGGCAGTGCCCGGTGTCGTGCGCGTGCTGCTGGCGAGCGACGTGCCGGGCCAGCGCTTTCACGGATTGTTGCATCCGGATTGGCCTCTCTATGTCGCAGTTGGCGAAGAGATCCACTATGCCGGCGATGCGTTGGCGGTCGTCGTTGCGACGTCGGAGGCCATTGCGCGCGAGGCGGCGGCGCTCATCGACGTGCAGTTGGAGCTGCTGGCGCCGGTGCTCGACATGGACGCCGCGCTGCTGCCCGATGCGCCGCAGTTGCACGCGGGCGGCAACCTCCTCTCTGAATCGAGCTTTGTCAAAGGGCAGGGCGCGGCGGCGCTGGGCCAATGCGCCCACATCGTGCGCGGTGTCTGGGAGACGCAGCGCATCGAGCACGCCTATCTGGAGCCCGAATGCGCCCTGGCCGAGCCGACCATCACTGGCGTGCGTGTCTATTCCGATGGCCAAGGCATCTACGAGGATCGGCGCCAGATTGCGGACTTGTTGGCGCTGACCCAGCAGCAGGTCGAGGTCGTGCTGATGCAGAGCGGCGGCGCCTTTGGCGGCAAGGAGGACATGACCTGCCAGGGTCACGCGGCGCTCGCGGCCTACCTGCTGCAGCAGCCGGTGCGTTTCGAGCTGACACGGCCGGAGTCCATCCTGATCCATCCCAAGCGCCACCCGATGCGCATGGAGCTGGCCCTGGGCGCGACGGCGGCGGGCAAGCTGCTGGCGCTCGAGGCCAAGATGGTGGGCGACAACGGCTGCTATGCCTCGGTGGGGGGCAAGGTGCTGGAGCGGGCGGCGGGTCATGCGACGGGCGCGTACCACATCCCGCATGTGACGGTGCAGGCGCTGGCGATTGCGACGAATCATCCGCCCTCGGGCGCGATGCGCGGCTTTGGTGCGAATCAAGCGGTGTTCGCGCTGGAGTGTGCCATCGACGAACTCTGCGAAAAGGCCGGCTTTGACCGCTGGCAGCTGCGTTGGGACAACGCCTTGACCGAAGGCAGCAGCACCGCGACCGGCCAGGTGCTGCAAGGCGGCGTCGGCGTGCGGGCGTGCCTCGACGCCGTGCGCGAACGCTTTGCAGCCGCGAAGTTCGCTGGCCTGGCCCTGGGCCTCAAGAACACCGGCATCGGCAACGGCGTCCAAGACATTGGCCGTGCCTTGCTGCGTGTGCTGCCGGGGCCGCGCATCGAGATCCACCACGGCTGGACCGAGATGGGGCAGGGCGTCGATACCGTGGCGGTGCAGATGTTGTGCGAGACCGCGCATGTCGATGCGGCGATCGTCGCGGTCGTCGTCGATTCACGCTCCGAGGTCGTCACCGGCATGACCACGGCGTCGCGCGGCACCAGCCTCGTCGGTCACGGCGTGCGCGAGGCCGGCTTGAAGCTGGCCGAGGATCTGCGCACTTGCACGCTGGCGCAATTGGAGGGCCGCGAGTACTTCGGCGAGTGGATCTGCGGTTGGACCACGGCGCCGGGCAAGGCGCAAGGCAAGCCGCCGGTGACGCACTACTCCTACGCCTATGCGGCGCAAGTGGTGATTCTGGACGCAGACGGCAAGGTCGGGGAGGTCATCGCCGCCCACGACGCCGGCCGCATCGTCAACCCGACATTGTTCGAAGGGCAGATCGAGGGCTCGGTGCACATGGGCCTGGGCTATGCGCTTTCCGAGGATCTGCCGATGCAGGACGGCGTGCCGCTGTCCACCAGGTTGCGCGACTGCGGCGTGCTGCGCGCCAGCGAGATGCCCAAGGTCACGGTGATCGGCGTGGAAGTGGCGGATCCGCATGGACCCTATGGCGCCAAGGGCGTCGGCGAGATTGGCCTGGTGCCCACGGCGCCGGCGGTTGCCAATGCGCTCTACCAGTTCGACGGCGTGCGCCGCTACAAGTTGCCGCTGGCGCGCAAACGCAAGAAACGCGAACTGCGCGCGCTGGGGCTGCCGGTCACGGGGCAAGACGCATGAGCGCGAACGCTGCGCCGCTTTACTTGCGCGATGCCGCAAGGATCGATCCGCGCACCGGCGTGATCCAGCGCGGCGATTTCTTGGTCGAGAGAGGCGCTGGTGGCCAGGTGCGCGCCGCCGCTGGCGTGCCCGATGGCGCGGAAGTGCTCGATTGTGGCGGCCGTTTCGTCGGGCGCGCGTTCGCGGTCGCCCACCACCACATCTACTCCGCCCTGGCGCGCGGCATGCCGCCACCGTCACCGCCACCGACGAGCTTTCGCGAGATCCTGGAGCGGGTGTGGTGGCGTCTGGATCGCGCGCTGGACCCCGAGATGATCCGCGCGTCGGCCGAGGTGACGGCGATCGACCTCTTGAAGGCCGGTGCGACATTCGTGATCGATCACCATAGTGCGCCGAATGCCGCTGCAGGTAGCTTGGATCTGATTGCAGATACGCTGGAAACGGCTGGAGTCGGTCATCTGCTGTGCCTGGAGCTGTCGGATCGCGATGGCCCAGTAGCGCTGGCGGCGGGGCTGCAGGAGAGCGAGCGTTTTGCGTCCCGCCACAAGGCGCTGATCGGGCTGCACGCGTCGTTCACGGTGTCGGACGCCACACTGTCCCGGGCGGTCGAGCTGGCCAGGAACTTCAAGACCGGCGTGCACATCCATGTCGCGGAGGCGCAGTCCGACCAGGACGAGACGCTGGCGCGCCACGGTTGCCGCGTGGTGCAGCGGCTGCAGGCGGCGGGGGCGCTGGATCTCAGCGGCACGCTGTTGGCCCATTGTTTGCATTTGGATGCAAATGAGCGTGCGGCGATCGTTGCCAGCCGGGCCTGGGTGGTGCAGAACCCGGAGAGCAACCGCCACAACAAGGTGGGCACCTTCGATCCGCGCGGTCTGGGCGAGCGCATCTTGCTGGGAACCGATGGCATGCACTCGGATATGTTGGCGAGCCTGCGCGCCGCGTACCTCGATGGCCAGGCAACCGGCGGTCTGGCGCCGGCGGCAGCGTGGCAGCGTTTGCTGCGCGTCGACGACTACCTTGCCGAGCGGGGCGTTTTGCGTGACAACGACCTCGTTGTGTTCGACTATGACGCGCCGACGCCGGTGACGGCAGCGAATCTCGCGGCCCACGCGGTGTACGGGTTCGGGCAGCAGCACGTGCTGCACGTCGTGGCCCAAGGCCGCATGGTGGTGAAGAACCGCGCGGTGCAGACGCTGGAGGAAGCGCAGGTGCGCGACCACGCGAGACAGCAGGCGCAGCGGTTGTGGCAGGCGATGTGAGGCGAGGATGGCGACGAGGTCCATGAAACTGGGGAACAAAGCCAGCCTCGTGGCGATGGGCGGCAACTCGCTGCTCGATCCCAATCGACCGACGGTGCGCAGCCAGTTCGAGGTGACGGCGCGCGCGGTGGCGCCGATCGCCAGGCTCATCGCGGCCGGGCACCGGCTGGTGCTGACCCACGGCAATGGGCCGCAAGTGGGCTTCATGCTGCTGCGTTCCGAGCTGACGCGCGACGCGCTGCACGAAGTACCGCTCGATTCACTGGTGGCCAATTCGCAGGGCAGCATCGGCTACATGATCCAGCATGAATTGCGCGGCGCGCTGGCCCTGCTCGGCTCGGCTGCGCAGGTGGCGACGCTGGTCACGGAAGTCGAGGTCGATGCGGCGGATCCGGCATTCGTCAAGCCCACCAAGCCAGTCGGCAAGTTCTATGATTTGGAGCACGCTGACGCGCTGCGCCGGGAACATGCCTGGACACTGGTAGAAGATTCCGGCCGCGGGTATCGCCGTGTGGTGCCGTCACCGGTGCCCAAGCGCATCCTCGAACTGGCGTCCATTCGCATGATGGTGCAGGACGGCATGACCGTCATCGCCTGCGGTGGCGGCGGCATTCCCGTGGCAAAGAGCTCAGATGGCCGCCTGCGCGGCATCGAGGCCGTCATCGACAAGGATCGCGCCAGTGCGCTGCTGGCCGTCGACCTCGGCGTCGATCGCCTGTTCATCACCACCGGGGTCGACGTCATCTACGTTGATTTCCAGTCGCCAGATCGCAAAGCCTTGCACGAAGTTCGCGCTGCCGAGCTGCGCGCGTACTACGCTGCCGGCCAATTCCCCGCCGGCAGCATGGGCCCCAAGGTCGAGGCTGCGCTCTATTTCTTGGACCACGGCGGCAAGGAATGCGTCATCTGTACGCCCGAATCGCTGCTCGAGGCCTTCGCGGGCCGCGCCGGCACCCGCATCGTCGCTGACTGAACCTGTTCCCCATCAAGGAGAAACTGATCATGACCCCATCCCACGATATCGACCAGTTGTACGGCAAGAGCATGCTCCTGACCCAGGATTGGACGACGGCGCAATTGGAGGCGCTGCTGCAGGTGGCGACGCGCATGGAGCGTCTCGACCTCGACGGCAAGATGCCGGCTTTGCTGCCGAATCAACTGGCGTATGCGATGTTCTTCGACAACTCGACGCGCACCAAGTCGGCGTGGGCGGGCGCGGCGTCGCGGCTGGGCATGCAACCGGTGATCGTCGATGGGTCGTCGACGCAGGTGTCGCACGGCGAAACGGCCGCCGAAACCGGTGCGATGTTGGGCATGAACGCGCATGCCTTGGGGGTGCGCCACGATCTCATCCTCGGCGAAGGCAACAGCTTCATGCGCGATGTCAAGGACGGCATCGACAGCTACCTGGCCGCCACGGGCAACCCGCGCAAAGTGCCGATTGTCAATCTGCAATGCGACATCGATCACCCGACCCAGGCGATGGCGGATTTGATGTGGCTGCGCGAGCATTTCGGCGGTCCACAGAGCCTGCGCGGCAAGAAGATCGCCGTGTCGTGGGCGTATTCTCCCAGCTACGCCAAGCCGCTGAGCGTGCCGCAGGGCCTCATCATGCTGCTGACGCGCTATGGCGCCGATGTCACCCTGGCCCACCCGCAAGGCTACGACTTGCTGCCCATGCCGATGGCGGCGGCGCAGAAGAACTCAGCGGAGTCGGGAGGTTCCTTCCGCGTGACCCACGACATGGACGACGCTTTCCGTGGTGCGGCGGCCGTGTACCCGAAGAGTTGGGGCCCACAGGCGCTGATGTTCGAGCGCGTCGAGGCCAACAAGCGCAAGGACAATGCGGGGATGAAGGACATCGAGCAGCGTGCGCTCGCCCTCAATGCCCAGCACAAGTCGTGGATCTGCGACGAACGGCGCATGGCGCTGACGGCCGGTGGCAAGGCGCTGTATTTGCACTGTCTGCCCGCGGACATCGGCGCCGAGGTCTCGCCGGGCGTCATGGACCTGCACAAGGTCCATGTGGCGCGAGAGGCACAGAAGAAGGTCTACATCATCATGGCGATGCTGGCGGTGGCCAAGGTGCAGGGGCTTGCTGGCAAGATTGGTCTTTAGGATCGGAGGTTTGTCATGCCTGTCTCTCTCGATGCGCGCGTCGCCGAACTCGCCGAGCGCTACCGCCCGCTGGCGCGCGAGATCCTCGCGGAAGTGGTGCGGATTCCTGCTGACTACGTGGATCGTGCGCCGGCCGACGGCGGCGATGCGCGCTGTGGCCTCTCGAACCACGAAGGGCCGCGGCTGACGTACTTGAAGCGCAAGATCGTGGAGATCGGCGCGGTGCGGCGGCCCGGGGACGTCGACTTCGACGCCTTTGGCAACCTCGTCTGGACCGTCGAGGACGAGAGCGACGGCATTGCGAAAAAGGACAAGAAGATCATCTACCTGGATGGTCACTCGGATACGGTGCGCGCGCTGCGGCCGCAGTGGCAAGAGAAGATCGGCGGCGGCATCGATGCCTATGACGGTCTGATCGACGCGCAGAAGGTGGACAAGGCCTTTCTGCAGCGGGAGTTGGGTCACCTGCCGCCCGAGGGCCAGTGGGACCGGCTGCTGTTCGGACGCGGCTCGGCAGACCAGTTGGGCGGCGTGGTGGCTGAGGCCGTCGCGACGAAGATCCTTCTGGAACTCGCGGGAGATGGCGCGCTGCGCGGCGCGATCGTGCGCGCCTATGCGACTGCGGCCGAAGAAGACAACGACGGTGGCGGGCCGATGTACGTCACCAGCCAGGTCTGGCCGGGTGCCGGGCCGGAGCTGATTCCGGATGTCGTGATTCTGACGGAGGGAACCGGCGATTCGCGCAAGGGCGCGCTCGGCATCTACCGCGGCCAGCGCGGCCGAATGCAGATCGAAGTCGCGGTCAAGGGCAAGTCCTGTCACGGCTCCATGCCGTGGGAGGGCAAGAATCCCTTGGAGTTCGGAGGCGCCATCGTCGCCGAGGCTGCGCGCCGTTACGACAACCGCGAGGGCTTTCTCGACCACGCCTTCCTGGGCCATGGCACGCGCACGGCCTCGTGGGCGACGTTGGAAACTCCATCAGATTGCGCAGTTCCAGATCGGTTCGTGTTTCGCTTCGATCGCCGCCTGACCGTCGGCGAGACGCCGCAACAGGCCGTCGCCGACATCGAAGCGCTGGACGCCGTGGCCGTGGCGCGCCAGGCGGGCTTGACCGTCGACATCAGCGTGCCGCGCTACCAGGAGCCGACCTGGCGCGGATACCTGCCAGACAATGCCCAGATCTACATGGGTTGGCTGACACCGGAAGAGCACCCCGCGATCCAGGCCGCCGTGCGCACCTACCAGGGCGTCGTGACGCCGAACGTGCCGGAGGAAGGTGCAAAAGGCGGCAACCTGCGCAAGGCCGCGCGCGTCGACCGCTGGATCTTTTCGACCGACGGTGTCGGCTTTCCGCTGCCCGTCGAGGATGCGACGGTGGCCGTGCCCAAGCAGAAGGCCTGGGTGACATCGGGCGCAGTCAAGCACCCGGCGATGTTCGGCTTTGGGCCCGGCATCGAGCAGAACACGCACAAGATCGGCGAGTGCGTCGATGACCGCGAGTTGCAGCACGCGGTGGCATTCCTGGCACGGTTTCCCAGTGTGTTTGTAG
>Ga0172369_10002593_pt1 | contig 24642 bp, 20 predicted proteins | sample LakKiv25m_FD_114539 | JGI IMG/M metagenome (GOLD analysis project Ga0172369, IMG submission 114539) | Freshwater microbial communities from Kabuno Bay, South-Kivu, Congo - kab_022012_11.25m | ecosystem: Environmental > Aquatic > Freshwater > Lake | place: Democratic Republic of the Congo...
AAGGACGAGGGCCTCTCCTACAAGACCGTCGTCGGCGGCGCCCCCTGCACGCAGCGCTGGGCCGACCAGATCGGCGCCGACGCCTACGCCGAAGACGCCAACGACGGCGTCAAGAAGATCGACGCGCTGCTCGGCAAGTAAGAGCGCGTCAAACCGGTGCTTCCGAGGGGCGGGCCGTGCGGCCTGCCCCTCGTGCGTACCGGGGGGCGGCGACGGTGCGGTAGCTCCCGGATCGCGTCAGGGGGTCGTCGCGGTGACCATGAGTAGCTGCGGCGCACCATGGATGCCTTGACGCGAACCAGATACGCTTGCCGTGCGCACGGACGGCGAGACCACCGGGGAAGTGGATCTTTGAGACGACGTGCCCATGCAGGGCGCATGCGAAGCGGGGGCTTCGGCCTGCCTGCGGTCATCGACGACGGGCTCACGCACCGGCATCGCGCCGCGGCGGCACACGTCACCGGAGAACGGAGTCTGTGATGCAGCTGAAGTTCGAGTGCCTGTCGGCCGCCGAGAAGGACGCGCTCCACCAGCGCGTCCTTCACGTCCTCGCCCACGTGGGCATCGGCGTGGAGTCGACCGTCGCCTTGGATCTTCTCGCCGACGCCGGCGCGCGCGTCGACAGGGAGCGCCGCACCGCGACCCTGCCCCCAGAGCTGGTCGAGAGCTGTCTGGAGAAGGCTCCCGGGAGCGTACGGCTCGCGGCGCGCGACGCGGCGAACGACCTGCTCGTCGGCGCGGGCTTGCCGCTGGCGTGCTGTACGGACGGTATGGTGACGATGGTCCTCGACGACGTGACCGGCCAGGCACGTGACGCCACCCGCGACGACCTCGCCTACTTCTACCGCCTCTTCGACGCCCTTGACCACCTCGACGTCATCTGGACGTCGGTGACGTTGGGTGAGCTCGATGCGCTGACGCTGGGCCTCGAGACCGATCTCATCGCCCTGGAGTCCACCTCCAAGCACGTGCAGAGCGTCGTGGCGCACTCGCCGGAGCAGGTGCCGCCCCTTCTGGAGATGCTGGAGGCGATCGCGGGGGCGCCGATGCGCGAGCGGCCGATCTACTCCTCGCTGCACTGCCCCGTGTCGCCGCTGCGGTTCGAGGGCGAGAAGCTCGACGCCACGATCGAGCTCGCGCGCCACGGGGTACCGATCCTCGTCCACCCGCTGCCGCTGATGGGCACCACGGCTCCTCTGAGCGTCTTGGGCACGACGGTCATCACGCTCGCGGAGATCCTGGCCGCCGTGACCATCTTCCAGCTGGCGGCGCCGGGCTGCCCTCTCATGGTGGTCGCCATCGGCGGCTCAACGCATCTGCGCACCGGCGGGTATCTCAGCGGCACGCCCGAGGTCGCGCTGATCGACATGGCCAGCCTGGCCATGACCCGGCGGTACGGACTGCCGAGCATGAGCGCCGGCATGAGCTCGGATGCCAAGGCCGCCAACTTCCAGGCCGGCTCGGAGGGCGCACTGACGGCGGCGACCTCCGTGCTGTGCGGCGCCGATCTGCTCGTCGGCGCCGGGGTCGTCGACGAGGCGGTGTCCACGGCCAAGACCATCCTCGACTGCGACCTCATCGGGTCGGTCAAGCGCCTGCTCGAGTTGCCCGACACCGTGGACGATGCGTCGACCCTGATCGACGACATCGCCGCGGTCGGCCCGGGCGGTCAGTTCCTCGCGCGGCGCAGCTCTCGCGTGAACTCCCGCCGCGGTGAGATCTGGCGCGCATCCGTCTTCCAGCGCGAGGCCCCGTCGGCGTACGTGGGCCGCTCCCTGGTGAGTGACGCGCTGGAGCGCGCCGAGGCCGTGCTCGCCGCGCATGTGCCGACTCCCATCCCTGACGATGCCCGCCGCGAGGCGCGCGCCGCGTTCGAGCGGTACGCGCGCGGCGCTGGCAGCTACTGAACAAGGAGCGCCGGATGATGGAGACGCAGTACCCCACACGCATGGGAGACGGCTCGCTGACCCGCATGACGCGCAGCGAGCTGCGCGCGGAGCTCGAGGAGGGCACGCAGGCGGCGGCGAGCCGAGCCAAGGTGCCGCCGCTCTCAGCGGACGAGCTCGACCACCTGCTCGAGATCTGGGCGTCGCCGGCCAAGTTCTCCGCCGTCGACATCGGCGACGAAGTCGTGCTCACGTACGATGGCTCAGGGTCCAAGACCGTCGGCACGCGCGCCCAGGACCTGCTCATCTACGAGCAGATGTTCGGCGCCGACTCTGTCGAGCTCGGGCACGTCGATTACTCGTTCAAGGCGATCCGGACCATCCTGCCGTTCGAAGCCCAGACCATGAAGGACGCGCAGGCGGTCCTGACCGTGCCGGTGATGTATGGGGCGATGCCCAACCTGGGGCTGTACTCGAAGCCGGACGGTCCGGCGCCCAACTGGTCGGAACTGCTGCCGCTGGCTCGGGTGGACGAGGCGCGGGCGGCACAGGAGGAAGCGGTCGGGTACGCCGTCGAGGACATGGTGAAGACCGCCGACGCGCTGTGGGAGGCGGGCGCGGACGGCATCGACTTCGACACCGCCGGCGCGGCCGGCGACGGCGACTTCCTGGCCACCCTCCTCGCCATCGAGCGGATCCGCGCGGCCCATCCCGACATGGGCATCCAGGTCGGCATGGCCGGCGAGTTCGTGCTCGGGATGCACGGCCGGCTCGAGTACGACGGCGTGCGCCTGGCCGGGCTTTGGCCGCGCGGGCAGATGGAGCTCGTGCGGCGCGCGGGCGCGACCATCTACGGCCCGGCGATCACCGTCAACACGCGCCGTACGGGGGCGTGGAACATCGCTCGCGCCCTGACGCTCGTGAAGCCGTGCATGGAGGTGGCCGAGATCCCCGTGCACATGAACATCGGCATGGGGGTCGGCGCCGTCCCTACCACGAGCTACCTGCCGCTGGATGCTGTGGCGCGCGCTTCGCGAGCCACCGTCGACATCCTGCGGCTCGACGGCTTGTAGGTCGGCGGCGGCGACATGCTGGGGATGCCGTGTGCCCATGCGACCGCCTCGGGGATGTGCGGGATGCGCGCTGCTGGAGATCTGGTGGCGCGCATGCAGATCACTCGGGGGATGCGGATCGTCGAGGCCAAGGCATATGTCGCGGAGCGGCTCGGGGTCAGCCCCTTCGACCTCTCCGACCCGATCGCCATGGAGGACGTGCGCAGGGAGCGGCAGCTGGGGCGCATCACGACCTTCGAGATCAGCTACCCTACCCAGTCGAGTGCCATGGAGGCCAAGTTCAGGATCGCCGAACTGCTCGACCTGCCGATCAACTGCGTGCAGCGTTTTCGGGAGCACGCGGGTCTGCCGCATCGCTCCGCGGCCACGTTGCCGAAGTAGCACTACCGAAGCCCAGTAGCAGCGAAATCATTGGAGGAAACGACATGACCGCTCCCGACTCGCGCCCCAAGATCGTCGCCGTGATCGGCAGCCCCAGGCGGCGCGGCAACACCGCGACGCTCGTTGACGCGGCTCTCGAAGAGCTCGAACGGAGCGGCAGCGAGTGCACGCGAGTAGTGCTCGCCGACAAGCACATCGAGTTCTGCAGCGGCCACGTGTTCTGCGGCGAGCGGGCGTGCCCGCACGACGACGACATGGCGGGCATCCTCGAGCAGGTGTACGCCGCCGACGGCGTCCTCCTCGCGACGCCGATCTACTACGAGAACGTCTCAGGCCAGATGAAGACGTTCATGGACCGCAATGCCACCCGCTACTACGGCGGAGATCATCTGGCCCCGAAGGTGATCGGCCTCATCGCCGTCGCGGGGGAGTCGGATGCCGAGGATACGCTGGCCGCCATGCGTCGCTTCGTGGCCCTTTCGAACCCCAAGGAGCTGCCTGAAGTGGCTCTCGGCGGACTGGCGGACAAGCCGGGTGAGGCGGCGCAGGACGCCGAGCTCATGGCCAAGGCTCGGGCGCTCGGGCGCGCGATGGCCGAGCGGCTCGGCCTCGACCCGAGCTGACGTTCGCCGGCGGGGCGGGTGGCGCTACGCCGCCCGGCCCGGCTCCCGCACAAGGACCTCGAGCGGGATCCCGAGCCCTTCGTGCAGCGCGCGGATCATGCGGATGCTCAGCCCGCGCTTGCGCGCCAGCACCTCCGAGACGCGCGAGCGGCTGCCCAGGTAGTCCTCCAGATCACGTCTCGAGAGGCCGCGCTGGTCCATGACGAAGAGGATCGCCTCGACCGGGTCCGGAAGCTCGAACGGCCAGCGGTGTTTCTCATACATCTCGATGACCAGCGCCAGCAGTTGAAGCTCGTCGGCCTGCGGCGTCCCGGGAGCGGGAGCCGCGTCCAGGAGCGCGTCCAACTCGGCCAGTGCGGTAGCGTGTTCGGCGTCGTCGTGGATGAGGTGGGCCACCGGACCTCCTAGAGTCGCCAGCGGTCGTACTCGGCGTGAGTGCCGACGGCGACGATGCGGACGATGCCGTTCGCGAAGTCGATGCGAGCCGCCAGCCTGTAGTCGTTGCCCTTGATCCGAAACACCACGAGGTCTCCTCGAACGAGACTCGTCCGAGGATGCTCCGCAAGCACACGCTGCGGCCGATCCCACGAAGCCATCTCGGCTGCGGCCAGCCATAGCGTCAGTGCCGGGCGAGCATCCGCATGCGCCTGCGCGAACGCCTCGACCACATGACGTCCAACGACGCGCATCGGTCAAGACCGCCCTGCGTCGGCGCACCCCAACGTTCCCAATACGGGAACAGTATACACCGTTGTGCGATGGTGGGCAAGCATGCCGCGACGTTCGCATGCCGACGCCCAGGGGAACAGGGTGCCGACAGCCTCTCGGCGTTGACATCACGGACGTCGGTCGGGTCTTGATCGCGGGCGCTGCGGTGGTAACCGTGATGACGATGGTCGCGGTGCGCCGGCGCCGCAGGGCGGAGCGCGAGGCCGCGGGTCAGGGAGGTGCGCGCAGCGGCAAAACCGCTGCAAGTCGGGGCCACGGGCCGGCTTGCAGTGGTTTCCCGCGCGCGAGGCCGGTGATAGACTCCGGCCGTGCCTGCCGTCTCCTCAATCTGCATCAGCACGATCAACCGCGCCTGCGGTCTGTAGGCCCGCCGCTCCCGCGGACGGGCCCTCTTCTGCATCGCCGCGACGCCCGCCCGCTGACCGACTCATCGTCCTGACCTGTCGTCGGACTCCAGCGAGGTTGCCGCAATGACCACTCGCATCAACCCCATCGCCCCCCGTCTCTGGTGGGACGTCCTGAACCCCAGCGAGCTTGAGCGCATCCACGAAGCCACGCTCGACGTGATGGAGAGCGTCGGCATCCGCTTCCCCAGCGAGAGAGCGCTCGACATCCTTGAGAAGAGCGGCTGTGAGGTCGACCGCGCGACGCAGATCGCCAAGCTCCCTCGCGCGGTCGTCATGGAGGCCGTCTCGCAGGTGCCGGACAGCTACCTGCTCGCCGGCCGCGACCCCGACTGCGACATGGTCATCGACGGCAAGCACTGCTATCTGAGCAACGACGGCTCGGGCGTCTTCGTCTTCGACCACGAGACCGGCGAGAAGCGCCCCAGCACCAAGGCCGACGCGGCGACCAGCGCCCGTTTCGTCGACGCCCTGCCGAACATCAGTTACTATTGGGGACCCGTGGTCACGAGTCAGGACGTGCCTCCGGCGACCAAGGCGCTGCACGACGCCGAAGCCGTGTTCACCAACACCGGCAAGCACTTCCAGACGGTGACCACCGTCGGCGAGAAGCCCGCCCGCTACATCGTCGAGATGGCGGCCGCCATCGCCGGCGGCACGGACAAGCTGCGCGAGCGCCCCATCCTCAGCTTCATGCAGTGCGCCGTGGACCCGCTCGCGCACGACGGCCCCAACCTCGAGGCCAACCTCGTGGCCGCCGAGTACGGGCTGGCAAGCGGCTTCATGCCCATGCCCCTCGCGGCCGGCACCGGCCCGGCGACGCTCGCCGGCAACCTGGTCGTCCAGAATGCAGAGGCGCTCAGCGGCGTCGTGCTGCTCGAGCTGGCGTTCCCCGGCGTGCCCGCCTTCTTCGCCGGCGCCCCGAGCGTGATCGACCTCAAGACCGGCGGCTACACCGGCGGCTCGCCCGAGGACTACCTCCTCGCCGGCGCCTCCACGCAGCTCGCCCACTTCTACGGCGTGCCGATGGCGATGGGCACCATGGCCACCGGAGCCAAGGAGCCCGACTGGCAGGCCGCCGTCGACGACTCGCTCAGCACCTTCGCCAGCGTGATGACCAACGCCGACATGATGAACGGCGCCGGCCTCTTGAACGGCTCCAAGATCCTGAGCTACCCGCACATGGTCATGGAGACCGAGATCTACGGCATCATCCAGAAGGTCGCGAACGGCATCGTCGTGGACGAGGAGACGCTGGCGCTCGACGTGATCAAGAAGGTCGGTCCGAGCGGCACCTACCTCTCCGAGAAGCACACGCGCCGGCACATGAAGGAGATCTGGCGCCCGAGCGTCTGGGACCGCACCCCGTACGACACCTGGCTGCGCGAGGGCAAGAGGGGCGCTCTGGAGAAGGCGACGGAGATCGCCGACGACATCCTCGCGAACTACCGGCCCGAGCCGCTGCCCGACGACGTGGTCGCCGAGCTGCGCGCGATCGTCGAGCGCGCCGACAAGGAGCTGGCGGGGGCCTGAGGGCCACCGCCTGAGCCGCTGATGCCCGCTCCGAGCCACACACGCGCGACCCGCGGACGCGCCTGATGCCCGCGGCCCGCCTCGTCGTGTGGGACGACGCCGCTTGCTGGCGCGTCCACGAGGCGACGCTCGCCCTGCTGGAAGAGACCGGCGTCGAGGTGCGCCATTCGGGGGCTCGTGAGTCGCTGGCGGAGGCCGGCGCGCGCCTCGAAGGCACGCGCGCCCGCATCCCCGCCCCCCTGGTCGACGCCGCTCTGCAGAGCGCGCCGCGCCGCTTCGCGATCCAGGAGCGCGGCGCGTCTGCCGGCGGCGGCCACGCCCGGCGCGGAGAGTCGGGCGGTCTCGACCTCAGGGACGGCGCCAGCTACTTCGGCACGGGGTCGGACTGCGTCTACGTCGCCGACCCCGACTCCGGGGAGCGCCGACAGAGCACGACCGCCGACGTGGAGGGCATGGCGGCGCTGGCCGAGAAGCTGCCCAGCCTCGACTTCGTCATGAGCATGGGCCTGCCGAGCGACGTCCCGGCGGCGGTCGGTGATCTCGCGCAATTCGCGGCGATGCTGGCCGGCACGCGTAAGCCGCTGCTGACCACGGCGCACGACGCCGTCTCCCTGCGCCGCATGCGTGACATGGCGGCGATGTGCGGCGAGGCGCGCAGCTTCGGCTGCTACGCGATGCCCAATCCGCCGCTCGTGCACAGCGCGGACGCCCTCGACAAGGTGCGAGCCTGTGCCGAGCTGGAGATACCACTGATCTACGCGCCGGCGCCGGCGGCGGGCACCACGGCCCCAGCCTCTCTCACCGCGACCATCGTGGTCGGCAACGCTGAGACGCTGAGCGGGCTGGTGGTGCATCAGCTGGTGAAGGCGGGCGCGCCGTTCGTGTACGGCGTCGGCTGCGGCGCCTTCGACATGCGAACCGCCGTGGATGTCTACGGCGCTCCCGAGCACTTTCTCGGCAATGCCGCTGCGACCGACCTCGCCAGGTTCTACGGCCTGCCGAGCTTTGCGTACGCGGCGGTCGCCGACGCCAAGTCGTTCGACGAGCAGTGGGCGGCCGAAGCCGGCATCACCGCGGTGCTCGGCGCGCTCAGCCGCGCCACGCTTCTGCACGACGTCGGCTACCTTGAGAGCGGGCTCCAGAGCAGCTACGAGACGATCGTCCTCGGCGACGAGCTGGTCGGCTACGCCCGCGCCCTGCTCGTCGAGGTCGGCGTCGACGATGAAGCGCTGGCGCTGAACGAGATAGACGCGGTCGGCCCCGGCGGCAGTCACCTGGGCCGGGGCTACACGCGGACCCACCACCGTGACGCGTGGGCTCCGGCGCTGTTCGACAGGGCCACGCACGACCGGTGGGCGGCCGCCGGCGCTACCACGCTCAAGGAGCGCGTGCTCGCCAGGACCGAGGCCCTGCGGGCCGCGCCGCGCGCGTTCACCCTGGAGGAATCGATCCGCGAGCGGCTGCGCGCCTTGCTCGCTGAAGCGGAGGGGAGCGGCTCGTGAACGATCCGACGAGGGCCGGCCGAGCGGTGGAGCCGCGCCCGATCATGACGTCGCCGGCGCGGCTCGCGTTGCGAGTCCTGTGCGACGACGATGTGGCGCGTCTGCACGCGGCCGCGCTCGAGTTGCTCGGCGCCGAGGGCGCCGCGGCCGAGGCCGCGGCTCTGTCGGCGCCGAGCCGCTTCGTCCTGGCCGGCCGTGTGCCGGAACACGACGTCACCGTTGGGGACGGCCGGGTCTGGCTCGCGGCCGGCGTTGCCACGGCCGGGCCGGAGGGAATCCCCCCCCGCGTGCGGCCGCTCGCCGGCGGTGACCCGGTGCAGGCCACCGTCGCCGACCTCGATGCCGCCTGCCGTCTGGCCGACGCGCTGCCGGAGGTGGCCGTCGTCGCCGGTCCGCCCGTGCGTGCCGCCGGCGAGACGCCGCTCGGCGAGCTGGCGCGCTGCTTCGCCGGCACGAGCAAACACCTGCTGTGCGGGACGCTGACCACCGCCCGCCAGGCGGAGGCGGCCCTGGCCATGGCCGCCGCGGTGGCCGGCTCCGATGCGGAGCTGCGCCGCCGCCCGCCTCTGTCGCTGTGCGCCGCCGCCGATGCTCTGGACGCCGCGTTGGTCTTCGCACGCGCCGGCCTGCCGGTGGCGCTCGTGCGGGCGCCGGTCGCTCCCGGTCGCCCGGCCGCGACCGCAGCGGCAGGCGCTGCCGTCTCGGCGGCGCCCGGGCCCTCGGACCTCGCTGCCGCTCTCGTCCGGCACCACGCCGGCGTGCTGGCCGGCTGCGCGGCGGTGCAGGCGGCGGCTCCCGGCGCGCCGTTTCTGTATCCGGCCGACCCGGCGACCGCCGGCTTGCCCGGGGCCGGTCCGACGGCCGCGCTGTTCCAGCTCGGGGCGGCCCAGCTGGCCGCTCACGTCGGTCTTCCGCTCGTCGCCGCCGGCATGCGCACCGGCAGTCACGAGCCGGACTGGCAGGCGTGCACGCAGGACGTCTTCGCCTCGCTCTGCACGACCGCGGCAGGGGTCGACGTCACCGGTGGCGCCGGGAGTCTCGGCGCCGGCGCCGCCTTCAGCGCGCAGCAGATGGTCATGGACGCAGAGGTCTTCAGCTGGAACGCGAAGATCTCCGCCGGCATCGACGTCCAGGAGGAGAGCATCGCCCTGGACGCGATCAAGCAGGTGGGTATCGGCGGCAACTTCCTCGGGCAGCGTCACACGCGGCGTCATATGAAGGACGTCTGGCGACCGCGCCTGCTCGACCGCAGCATGTGGGATGTGTGGGTCGCCTCCGGCAAGGAGGGCGCCTATGAGAAGGCGACCCGCCTCGCAGAGGAATTGCTCGCCGGGCATGAGGTCGCGCCGCTCGGCGACGAGGTCAGCGGCACGCTCGAGCGCATCATCGCCGAGGCCGGGCTCTAGGTTCCCGGCGCCACATCGCTTCCGCGGCGGGTCTCCGGTCCGCCGTCGCCAGAACCAGTGACCGGGGGACGCACAGGGGCCCCGCGAGAAGGAGACAGACAGTGATCAGAGACCGTAAGGACATCCCGAGATTCAAAGACGTCGGCGACGCCGACTGGAGCGACTACCGCTGGCAGCTCCGCAACCGGCTCACCACCACCGAAGACTTCGCCCAGGTGCTCAATCTCGACGACAGGCAGCGCGCCGACCTCGACGCCTGCATGGGCAAGTTCCGCGTCAGCGTGACTCCCTACTACGCTTCGCTGATGGATCCGAACGACCCGACCTGCCCGGTGCGCATGCAGGGCGTTGCGACGACGGCCGAACTCGTCATCCACAAAGAGGACGTCAAGGACGCCGTCTCCGAGGACTTCGACTCCCCGACACCACGCATCACTCACCGCTATCCGGACCGTGTGCTCTTCCTGGTCACGGAGATGTGCAGCATGTACTGCCGGCACTGCACGCGCAGGCGCCTCGTCGGCGGCTCCGAGGACATCGTCGCCAAGAGGGACATCGACAACGCGATCAAGTACATCGAGCGGGCGACGGAGGTCCGCGACGTGCTCCTCAGCGGCGGCGACCCGCTCACGCTGTCGGACGACAAGCTGGAGGACATCATCCGCCGCGTGCGCGCGATCGACCACGTCGAGATCATCCGCATCGGCTCGCGCATGCCCGTCGTCTGCCCGCAGCGCGTCACTCCCGAGCTCGTGGCGATGTTGAGCAAGTACCACCCGCTGTACTTCAACACCCACTTCAACCACCCGAAGGAGTTCACGCCCGAGAGCAAGCTCGCCTGCGACCGGCTGAACGACGCCGGCATCCCGATGGGCAACCAGACCGTCCTCATGCGTGGCATCAACGACGACGCCCGCGTCATGAAGAAGCTCTCGCACAGGCTGCTCGAGTACCGCGTCAAGCCCTACTACTACTACCAGTGTGACCTCGCCGAAGGCACCGCGCACTTCCGTACCAGCGTGGCCAAGGGCATCGAGATCTATGAGAGCCTCCGCGGCCACACCACCGGGTTCGCTGTGCCGACCTACATCATCGACGCCATCGGCGGCGGCGGGAAGACGCCGGTGTACCCGAACTACGTCATCAGCCAGGCTCCCGGCCAGATCATCCTGCGCAACTACGAGGGCGTGATCAGCAAGTACACCGAGCCCGACGACTACGTCGAGGGCAAGTGCCACTGCGAGGGATGTGACGAGGACAGTGCACGGCTCGGAGTGGCCGGTATGTTCGACGAGGGCCACGGCCCTACGCTCAGCGAGGTCTGGGACGCGCGCATGCAGAAGGTGGTCGACCGCAAGAACCGCATGGCCGACATCTTCGGCGAGGCCAAGGTCTGAGGGAGGACCGACCGGGGTACGACCGGAGAGGATCGCGTCGCCGGCGTGAGCAGGCGGCGTGTCGGGCAGCCCGGCCGGGCTGCCCGACACCTTCTCATCATCTGCCCTGAGTCCTAAGGAGAAAACGTGCCAAAGGTATTCGTCGAGCCCATCGGGCTGACTCTGGAAGTGAGCGAGGAGGAGAACCTCCTCGACTGTCTCGTGCGTGCCTCCATCGACATCCCCACCGACTGCGCGGGACGCGGCACCTGCGGCAAGTGCCTGGTGCGGCTGGGCTCGGGCGAGCTCACCGAGCCGACCGAGCGCGAGCTCAAGCGCATCCCCGAGAAGCTGCGCGCCGAGGGCTGGCGCCTGGCCTGCCAGGCGTACCCTCGCTCGGCGCGCGTCAGCATCGAGGTCCGGGGCACCGCGGGACAACGACGGATCCTGACGACGTCCAAGATCCACCACGGAGCCGCCCACCCGGCGGTCGTGACCGAGACCTTGGAGCTCGTGGCGCCGACGCTCGAGGACAAGCGCTCCGACCTGGAGCGCTTCGACGAGGCTCTCGGCGGTGTCGAGGTCCCTCTCTCGGTGCTCGAGTGCCTGCCGTCGACCTTGCGAGAGGGCAAGTGGAAGGTCACCGCGACGCGCTACGGCAAGCGCGTCCTCGACGTGCGCGCCGGCGCCACCGAACAGGACCTCTACGGCGTGGCCGTCGACATCGGCACCTCCAAGGTCATCGCCTATCTCTTTGATCTCCGCAGCGGCGCGCTCATCGACCAGGAGGCCGTCGAGAACCCGCAGATGCGGTACGGCGAGGATGTGATCAGCCGCATCGCCCAGGCCGGGCAGTGCGACGAGAGCGCGTCCCTGGCGCAGGCGGTCCGCGAGGGGGTCAACGTGGACCTTGCGGCGTTGTACGAACGCCAGGACATCGACCCGAGGGACGTCTACGACATGACGGTGGTCGGCAACACCGCGATGCACCATCTGGCGCTCGGCCTCTCGCCCGTCGGGCTGGGACAGGCGCCGTTCGCGCCGGCGGCGGCCGAGCCGCTCACGCTGCGCGCGAGTGAGCTCGGCATCAACATCAACCCTGCGGGCGGCGTCCACTTCCCGCCGCCGATCGCCGGGTTCGTCGGCTCGGATGCCCTGGCGGTGATCGCCGCCACGCGGCTCGCCGGCAAGAAGCGTCCCTCGATGGCGATCGACATCGGGACCAACACCGAGATCGCCCTCGCCCACGACGGCCGCGTGACGGTGACGAGCTGCGCCTCCGGCCCCGCCTTCGAGGGGTACCAGATCCGCAACGGCATGAAGGCCGTGGCCGGCGCCATCGAGCGCGTCAAGATCACCCGGAAGGGCGAGCCGACCGACATCCAGACGATCGCCGCCGCCGACCCCATCGGCATCTGCGGTTCGGGCGTTGTGGACCTGCTCGCGGGGCTCGTCCACGCCGGCGTCGTCGACAAGAGCGGGCGCATGCAGGAGCACCCGCGCGTGCGCAGGGGGGAGGAAGGCCTCGAGTACCTGCTCGCGGAGGGGCCGCACGGCGACATCGTCTTCACCCAGCACGACGTGCGCAGCCTGCAGCTCGCCAAGGGCGCCATCCACAGCGGCTGGGAGCTGCTGCTCGAGAGTCTGAACGTGCCGATCGAGGAGCTCGACCGTGTCTACATCGCCGGCGCCTTCGGCAACTACCTCGACCTCGGCGCCGCCCAGTATCTCGGCCTCTTCCCGCCGGTCCCGACGAAGCACGTCGGGTTCGTCGGCAACGCCGCCGGCGTGGGCGCTCAGATGGCTCTCATCGACGTGCGCGCGCGAAACCGGATGGCGCGCCTCCGGGAGCGCATCGAGTTCCTCGACCTGGCCACCGACAAGCGCTTCCTGGATGTCTTCGCCGGCCGGCTCGGCTTCGCCGGCGACTGACCGGCGCAGCGGACCCGGCGAGGGGGGCGCCGCAGGCGCCCCCCTCAGTGGCCCACGTGGCGGACCCGGCGAGGGCGTGGCGGCCGCGCCCGCGCCTGATCGGCGGGTCCGCGGCTATGCGGAGATCGCCGTCGCGGCCCTGATCCTCGGTACCTCCGCGACCCTGATCCAGATAGCGACGATGCCGTCCAGCCTGCTGGTCGTGCTGCGCATGGCGTTGGCCGGGGTCGTCCTCGGAGCGCTGTTTCTCAAGACGGGCGGCATCGACGAGGTGCGCCGCTCGGGTCACTTCCGCCGCATGGTGCTCGTGGGCTTCGTCGTGGCACTCGAGCTCATCTTCTACTTCGCCTCGATCCGCATGGCCAACGTGACCGTGGCCGTCTCGCTCGAGTACATGGCGCCGGTGTTCGTCGCACTGCTGGCGCCGTGGGTGCTGCGCACGCGGCGCCAGACCGTGGACATGGTCGCCGTCGGGGTGGCCGTGGGCGGCATGGCCCTCCTCGTGCTTCCGGGGCTGACGCTCGGAGAGGGCCGGACGAGCATCCCCGGCATCGTCTTCGGCCTCCTCGCCGGGCTCATGTTCGCGACCGCGATGATGCTCATCAAGAGCATGGGCACGGAGGTGCGGGGCTCCACTTTCGCCCTGTTCTTCTGTCTCGGCAGCGTCATCCTGCTGACGCCGCTGGCGGTGTGGCAGACGATCACCACCGGCTACCAGCTCACGTGGACGGACACGTGGATCGTGATCGTCAGCGGGCTGATCTACACGGCGCTGTGCTTCAGCCTCTTCACCGACGGCATCCGCTACGTCCGCGTCGAGCACGCCGGCATCCTGGGGTACATCGAGCCGGTGACGTCGCCCCTGTGGGCCTTCTTGCTCATCGGCGAGAGCCCGCCATGGACGACGTTCGCCGGCGGCGCGCTGATCGTCGTTGCCGGGATCCTCGTCATCGTCTTCGGCAAGGGTGAGGCAGAGCCGCTCATCGAGCCCATCACATGAGCGGCGAGGGCCCAGCGCCGGGCGGCGGCGTGGTCGCCCCGGGCGCCCAGCCCCCCGAGCGCTTCCGGGGCTACGCCGAGGTCGGTCTGGCCAGCCTGGCGAACGGCTCCATCGGCGTCATGGTGACCTACGCCGACATGCCGGCGACCATGTTGCTCTGCTTGAGGATGGTCGTGGCCGCCGCGGTGCTCGGCTTCGTCGTGCTCGCCACGGGCAGCTGGCGCGACCTGCGCACGCCGGGCGCCCCCCTCCGCGTGCTCGGTATCAGCATCGCGTTGTCGGTGAACCTCATCGCGTACTTCCTCGCGATCCGCTACACGGGCGTCGCCGTCGCCATCTTCCTCAGCTATCTGGCGCCGGTGTACCTGGCCTTTGTCGCGCCCCTGATCCTCAAGGAGCGGACGGAGCGCGTGGTCTACATCGCGCTCGCGATCGGTCTGGCCGGCATGGCCCTCATCCTCGTGCCCGGCCTCGTGCTGGAGGGCGTCAAGCTCTCGGCGACGGGCCTCTTCTTCGGCTGGCTGTCGGGGGCCGCCTACGCCGTCTACCTGCTCTTCGCCAAGAGCCTGCGTGGCCTGAACGTGCGCAGCACGGCGGTGGTGTTCACGCAGAGCGCGTTCACCGCCGCCGTGATGCTCGTCCCCGGCATCCTCGCGGTGAGCGCCGCGCACTACGAGTACACGGGGGTCGACCTCCTGATGGCGGTGCTGCTCGGCCTCGTCACGACCGCCTTCAGCTTCAGCCTCTTCATGGACGGGCTGCGCTTCATCCGCGTGCAGCACGCCAGCATCATGGCGTACATCGAGCCGGTGAGCGCTCCGCTGTACGCGCTCGCCTTCCTCGGCCAGCGGCCGAGTGGATGGACGATCACCGGCGGGGCGCTGATCGTCGCCGCAGGGATGCTCGTCGTGCTGTACGCCCGCGGCGAGCCCGGACTGGAGCCGCTGGGATGAGCGACGACCGGCGGAGCGGCGGCTCTCAGGCTCGAGACGGCGTCGCTGCTCCCCGCGCGGCCCAGCACCGCGACCCGCTCGGATATGGTCTCGTCGTCGTCTCGTACCTGCTCTTCGGCATGAGCGCGACGCTGGTCACCTGGGCCGACGCCCCCGAGAGCATCCTCCTCGTCGTCCGCTTCGCGCTCGCGGCGATCGTGCTTCTGCTCGTCTTCGCCCGCCGCAGGCCACTGCGGGGCATGTTCCGGCCCGGCAGGTGGCAGCGGCTGCTCCTCATGGGCGTCCTCGACGCACTCACGATGATCGCCTACTTCTACGCCGTGCGCACCATCGGTGTGGCCATCGCCACCTTCTTCCTCTTCCTGCAGCCGGTGTGGGTGGCGTTCCTCGCCCCCCGCTTCACGCATGCGGCGACTGAACGCATCGTCTACGGGGCGCTGGCGGTCGCCGTGGGCGGCATGGCCATCATCCTCTGGCCTTCGTTCACCGGCGACGCCGTGAGCCTCTCCGTGCCCGGGCTGGCGGCCGGGCTCGCGGCGGGGTGGGCCTTCGCCCTCTTCCAGCTGATCGTGAAGGGGCTGACGCGCGAGGTCTCGAGCATCACCCTGGTCACCGCGGAGTGCGCGCTCGACGCCCTGTTCATCCTGCCGCTTGCCCTCTGGCAGTTCGGCGCCTGGGGCCAGGGCCTCACCGCACGAGACTGGGTGGCCGCCGTGGTCATGGGCCTGGTGGCCACGGCGCTCGCCTACACGATGTGGATGGACGGCGTGGCGCGGATCCGCGTGCAGCACAGCTCGATCCTCGGGCTGCTCACGCCGGTCGCCGCACCGGTCTACGCGCTCGTGTTCCTGGGGCAGGGCATCGGCCCGTGGACGCTCGCCGGCGGCGCCCTGATCCTCGTCGCCGGCGCGCTGGTCGTCGTGTTCGGCGCCGGCGACGCGGGGCCGGAGGTCCCGCTGTGAGCGGCGGCCGGCAGAGCGGCGGCGGAGCCGTCGCGCCTCCGGCCGCCGGAGCCGAGGTCGCCACCGGCCTCCGGCGCCGCGACCCTCTCGGGTACGTGATCGTCGTGATCTCGTACCTGGGCATGGCCGGCAGCGCTCCGCTGGTCGCCTGGGCGGACGCGCCCGAGGCGATCATCCTCTGCCTGCGCATGGCGTTCGCGGCGCTTGCCCTCGGCGCCGTGTTCCTCCGGCGCCCGATGCTCGCCGACTGGCGCCGTCCGGGCGCCGCCTGGCGCCTCGTCCTCATGGTGGCGATGTCGTCGGTCACGCTGCTGCTCTTCTTCTACGCCGTGCGCCAAACCAGCGTCGCCATCGCCATGTTTCTCCTCTTCCTCATGCCGGTCTGGGTGGCGCTCGTGGCGCCTCGGATCTTCAAGTCGCCGCGCGAGCCCGTCGTGTGGCCGGCGCTCGCCCTCGCTCTGGCCGGTCTCGCGGTCATCCTCATCCCCGACCTCATCGGCGAGGGCGTCAGGCTCTCGGTCGCCGGCCTGCTCGCGGCGCTGTTCACCGGCTTCGGCTACGCGACGTACGCGGTCTCGGTGAAGGGGCTGACGAAGATCGTCGCGCCGGCGACGATCTCGACGGCCGAGGCCGCCGGCGACACCCTTCTGGTGCTCCCTCTCGCGATCTGGCAGTTCTCGAGCACCGGCTATCAACTCGACCAGCGCGCCTGGGTTGCCGCCATCATCATGGGGGTCCTCTGCACGGCGATCCCGTACACGCTGTGGATCGAGGGCACGCGGCGCGTCCGTGTGGAGCACGTCACGATCCTCGGGTACATCGAGCCCGTGGCCGGGCCGTTGTACGCAGTGTTCCTCGTTGGGCAGTTGCCCGGGGTCTGGACGTGGGTCGGCGGGGCGATGATCCTCGGCGCCGGACTCCTCGTCGTCGTGTTCGGCCGCGGCGAGGGCGAGGCCTCGGTCGCCGCGGTGGCCGAGCCGGAGCCGCTGTGATGGTGGCCGCCCTCTCGCGTGAGGCCGCGTGATGAGCCGCGCCGCCCGCGGCTACCTCCTGGTCGCCGGCTCGTTCCTCATCATGGGTCTGATCGGGGCGCTCGTGGAGTGGGCGACGGCGCCGGAGAGCGCGCTGCTCGTGCTCCGCTTCGCGATGGCGGGGCTTGTGCTCGGCGTGGTCTTCGCCCGCCGCCGGCCGCTCGCCGGAGCAGCCCGGCGCTCCGTCTGGCCGCGCCTCCTCCTGATGGCGGCCGTCGATGCCTTCACGCTCCTGCTCTTCTTCGTCGCCATCCGCGGGACGAGCGTCGCGATCGGCATGTTCCTGCAGTTCCTGGCACCGGTCTGGGTGGCGCTCATCGCGCCGCGAGTCTTCCGCGCCCGGACCGAGCCGATCGTGTACCCGGCCCTCGCGGTCGCCCTCGCCGGGCTCGCCGTGATCCTGACGCCCTCGCTGCTCGGCGAGGGCGTCAGGATCTCGTCGTGGGGCGTGACGGCCGGTCTGCTCGCCGGCCTCGGCTACGCGGCGTTCCAGCTCGTGGTCAAGGACTTGACCAGACGCGTCTCGGCGGTGACGATCGTCTTCACGGAGGCCTGGCTCGACACTCTCATCCTTCTGCCGCTGGCGCTTTGGCAAACGGTCGGCGCCGCCTACCAGCTGACGACACGGGACCTGCTGGCCGGCGTCGTCCTGGGCGTGGTCTGCACGGCGCTGGCATACCTGATGTGGACCCACGGCATGAGCATGATCAAGGTGCAGCACAGCTCCATCCTCGGTTATCTCGAGCCGGTCTCCGCGCCACTGTACGCCCTGCTGCTGCTCGGCCAGGGCATCTCCGTGTGGACGGCGATCGGCGGCGCCCTCATCGTGGTCGCCGGTCTGCTGGTGGTGCTGCTCGGCGAGCATGAAGAGGAGGGCGTGACTTCACTGGAGCCGGCGCCGTGACTGGGCGCTCGCACCGGCTCAGAGGCTACGCGATGGTCGGCGGCTCGGCGGTCATGTTCGGCGCGACGGGCGCGTGGGTCGGCATGACCGACCTCCCGGCCAGCACGGTGATCTGCATGCGGATGGCGCTGGCCGCCGTCATGGTCGCGCTGCTCGGCGGGGCGGGGCGGTGGCTGCGGCAGTCGCAACGGCCGGGTGTGTCGCGCCGCCTGCTCGCGCTCGGTCTCCTCGACGCCCTGCAGCTCTACACGTTCATGCTCGCGCTGCGCCACCTCGACGTGGCGCTGGCCGTGTTCCTCTCGTACATGTCGCCCATCTACATCGCATTGGTCGCCCCGCGCCTGCTCAAACAGCGTACGGAGCCGGTCGTCGTCGCCGCGCTCGTGCTGGCCGTTTCGGGCATCGTCGTCATGCTGGCCCCCGGGCTCATGGATCCTGCCTTGCGTGTGTCGACGCTCGGGGTGGCGCTGGGTCTGGCCTCCGGGCTGCTGCTCGCGGTCTTCTTCCTGATCGCCAAGACGCTCAGCGCCGACGTCGACGGCAGCACCATGCTCATCTCGAACGGCGTGATCGTCGCTGCCGTCATGCTGCCGCTGGCCTTGATCCAATGGGCCGGCGCCGGCTTCGCGTTCGCACTCACTGACTTCTGGGCGGTGCTGGCGCTGGCCGTCTTCAGCACCGCCTTGGGTGGCACCATCTTCCTTCACGGCATGCGCTACATCCCGGTGCAGCACACCTCCATCGTCGGGCTCCTCGAGCCCGCGAGCGCACCGGTGTTCGCTCTCGTCTTTCTGGCCGAGAGGCCGTCGCTCTGGACGTTGCTCGGTGGCGCCCTCATCCTCGTCGGCGCCGTGCTCGTGGTGCTGTTCGGCGCCGCAGAGGAGGGTCTTGCCGGATCGCCGGAGGAAGCGGTCGGCGAGGCGGGGGCCTCCCGGTGACTCGCCATCGGTGCGGCTCCGGGAGACCCGCGGCGTCACGTAGTCCCGACTGGACATCGTGGCGAGCCGCCGGGCGCATCCCTTCCCTCCGCTCGCACGCGCGCGGGATGCCAAGACGCGGCGTATCCGATACGCTCGTGGCGTGGCCGGGGGCGTGTGCCGCCGCCGGTCCGCGGGCTCGAGGCGACCGCCTCTGCGGGCCCGACCGGCTCTGGAGGGAGCCCGGCATGACCATCCTCCTCATCTACAGCCGACTCTGGCCGGACCCGGGCTGAGACCGGGGTGCGGCACCCGCGTACTGTGAATCCTCAGGTGGACGACCCCGGACCGGCGGCCGTTGCGGCCGTCACCGCCGCCCATCTCGCCTCATCCGGCCGAAAGGAGCTTCCATGACGAGACCTGTCGAAAGCGCCCCGAAACTCAACCTGACCAGATCGATGGCCATGCTCGAGGACGCCCAGCGGCTCACACCGGGCGGCGTCGGCGGCATCCGCCGTGCCTACAACTTCGTGATCGGTGAGTATCCGGTGTTCATCACGCACGGCCACGGCGGTCACATCATCGACGTGGACGGCAACGAGTACATCGACATGCTCTGCGCCTACGGGCCGATCATCCTGGGCTACGTCGAGGACGAGATCAACGACGCCGCCAAGGCGCAGATGGATAAGGGCTTCTGCTTCAGCCTCGTGCAGCCGCTACAGAACGAGCTGGAGGAACGGCTCGCCGAGATCATGCCGTGCGGCGAGCAAACCATCCTCGTCAAGACCGGCTCGGACGCGACCAACGCGGCCGTGCGCGCCTCGCGTGCGTACACCGGCCGCGACAAGATCGCCCGTTGCGGCTACCACGGCTGGGGCGACTGGTGCGTCGAGCATCACGGCGGCGTGCCCAAGGCCGTCACCGACCTCACCGTCGAGTTCGAGTACGGCGAGCTCGCCGACCTCGAGCGCGTCTTCGCCGAGAACCCGGACGAGATCGGCGGCGTGATCATCACCCCGGTCGGCCATCCGATGGCCAAGCCGATCATCCCGCCGCCGGACGGCTACCTGCAGGCGGTGGTCGACCTGGCGCACGAGCACGGCGCCGTCGTCACCTTCGACGAGGTCCGCACCGGCTTCCGCGTCGCGATGGGCGGCGCCAGCGAGCGCTACGGCGTGGTCCCTGATCTCACGACGGTGGGCAAGGCGATGGCCAACGGCTACGCCATCGCGGCGCTGGTCGGCAAGCGCGAGGTGCTGGAGGTGTACGTCAAGGACGCCTTCCTCAGCTCGACCTACTTCCCGAACAGCCTTGAGATGGCGGCGAGCCTGAAGTGCCTCGAGATACTCGAGCGCGAGAAGGTGCAGGACGCCATCTGGGAGCGCGGCACTCGGTTCCTCGACAAGCTGGGTGAGATCGTGGACGCCTCGGGCGTGCCGGTCACCAAGAGCGGTATCCCGCCGATGCCGTTCCTCACGTTCGACGCGGTGGACGACCACTACCGTGAGCGGCGGACGGAGTTCTACACGCAGTGCATCCGCCGCGGTCTCTTCGTGCAGCCGTATCACCACTGGTACATCTGCTACCGCCACACCGAGCGCGATCTGAGCCGGGCGCTGGAAGTGGTGGAAGAGAGCCTCGCTTTCGTGAACCAGCAGTTCCCGTACCAGAAGTAGGGGAGGCGGCGTGGACAAGCTCATCATCACCGTCGCCGGCGTGGGCGCCGAGACCACCAAGGAGGCCCAGCCGGGACTGCCGGTGACCGCCGCCGAGATCGGCGCCGACGCGGCGCGCTGCCGCGAGGCCGGCGCCGCCATGTACCACCTGCACGTGCGTGACTCGGCGGCGAACCCGACGCAGGCGCTCGAGGTGTTCGACGCCGCCATCGAGGAGATCCGCAAGCGCAGCGACATCATCGTCCAAACGAGCACCGGCGGCGCTATGGGCATGACCGCCGACGAGCGCCTGCAGCCGCTGGAGTTGCACCCGGAGATGGCGTCGCTCACCACGGGCACCGCGAACTTCGGCGACGACGTCTTCTTCAACGACACGGCGCTCATGACCGAGTTCTACACGCGCATGCAGAAGATGGGCGTGCGCCCGGAGTTCGAGATCTTCGAGGCCGGGCAGATGGACAACGCCCTCAAGCTGGTGAAGAAGCACGGCCCGGCCGGCCCGCTCCTGCACTGGGACTTCGTGCTCGGCGTGCCGGGCAGCATGAGCGGCGAGCCGCGCAACCTCGTCTTCCTCGTCGACCGGGTCCCGGAGGGCAGCACCTGGACCTGCACCGGCATCGGCCGCTGGCACATGCCGGTGACCATGGCGGCGCTCGCCATGGGCGGCAACGTCCGCCTCGGCTTCGAGGATAACGTCTTTTACCACAAGGGAATCCTCGCCAAGGAGAACGCCGAGCTGGTCGCTCGCGTGGCGCGCATAGCGCGGGAGTGGGACCGCGAGGCGGCCACCCCCGACGAGGCGCGGCGGATACTCAAGCTGGGCGAGCACGCCGGCTGACACGCAGGATCCCGGCGGGCGGGCCTTCGGCGGCCCGCTCGTCTCGCGCTGCGGGGCGAGGCGGCTCTTCCGGCCGCCTCGCCTCCTCCGCATGGGCGTTTGTACCCCTCAAGCAAACGCTGGGCCCTGTCGACAAGGGTGGCGTAGGCATGGCGAGCGCCCGTCGTGCCGCGGGCACCCAAGCGGGCGTACACTTGGGATGCGCTCGAACGCGGCCATGGCGAGCGGGGGAGCGGGATGGCGTTCCGGACCAAGAACCGAAAGGCCGAGCGTGGCGAGCTCGAGCTTCTGCGCGGGCTCATCAGGCTGGCCCACCAGCTGCAGTCCAACCTTGAGCTCGACGAGATCGTCCAGGTAATCGCCAAGGCGCTCAGCGAGACCTTCGGCTTTCGCGAAGCGACCGTATACGTGGGCGGCGAGGCCGGAGAGTTCGCCGCCCGCGCGACGGTCGGCCAGTTCCCGGAGTACGACCGTCAGGCCTTCGAGCGGCCGGTACCGCAGCGGATCTGGGACGAGCTCTTCCTCGAGAAGTACCAGATGGGCTCGTCCTTCTTCGTCGACCACCGGCAGCACCAGTGGACCCAGGAGCAGCTGCACTACCTGCCCGAGCTCGACCTGGGCTCGCGGCGCGAAGGGGAGTGGAACGCCGCCGACGATCTGCTCGTGCCGCTGAGGGACAAGAGGCACGAGCTCATGGGCGTCCTCGACCTGTACGACCCGGTCGACCGGGAACTGCCGACTCTGGAGCTCGTCAAGTCACTGGAGGTGTTCGCGACGCACGCCGCGGTGGCGATCGAGAACGCCCGCCAGTACGAGCAACTGCAGGACGCGACGGAGCAGCTGGCAGCACAGCTGGCGCTGCGCCACGCGCTCCTGGAGCTGAGCGGCGCGCTGCTCGCCACCCTCGAGTCCCGCGAGGTCTTCGCGCGCATCGCCACGCTCCTCAAGGAGATCGTCGACTTCGACGATCTTGAGATCCGCCTCGTCGACGAGGCCGCGCACGAGCTCTACAGCTGCTACGCCTCCAACCGCGATGCGGAGGAGATGCGGGTCTGGCGCAGCTCCCTCGATGAGGGCGTGAGCGGCTGGGTGGTGCGCCACAACGAAGCGCAACTCGTGAATGACATGCTGAACGATTCACGGGGAGCACGCGTCCCCGGCACCGAGTGGGAGCGGCAGGCATCGATCCTCGCGCCGCTGACGGTCGCGGACCGAGTCATCGGCGTGCTCGCCATCGACCGCATGGGCGGGCGTACGTTCGCCGAACAGGAGCTCGAGCCGGCCACGCTGTTCGCCAACATGGCCGCCATCGCCATCCACAACGCCCGTCAGTTCGAGCAGGCCGAGCAGGCGTCGGCGCGACTGCAGGAGCAGCTCGCTCTCAGCCACGAGCTGATCAGCGCCAGCCGCGCCCTGCTCTCATCGCTCGAGCAGACCGAGGTGCTTGAGCACATCGCCGACACGCTCAGGGAGATCGTCGACTACGACGACATGGACGTGCGCCTCATCGACGCCGGGCGCAACGAGCTGGTCACCGTCTACGCTCGCGCGCACGACGAGCAGGAGCTCTTCGCTTTTCCCATCGCGATCGACGAGGGCCTGAGCGGCTGGGTCGTTCGCCACAATGAGGCGCAGCTCGTCAACGACATGACCAACGACCCCCGTGCCGTGTACATCCCCGGCACCGAGTGGGAGGAGCAGCAGGCCTGCATCCTCGTGCCGCTCACGGTCGACGACGAGGTCATCGGAGTGATGACGATGGACCGGCTCGGGGGACGCGCCTTCGAGGAGCGTGAACTGGAGCCGGCCAAGCTCTTCGCCAACCTCGCCGCCATCGCGATCCACAACGCGAGCCAGTACGACAGGCTCGAGGAGACGTCCACGCAGCTCAAGAGCCAGCTCGCCCTGCAGCACGAGCTGATGGATCTGAGCACCATGCTGCTGAGCTCGCTCGACCAGCGCGAGGTCTTCTCGCGCATCACGACGATGCTCAAGGACATCGTCGACTACGACGCGATGGACATCCGGCTTCTGGACGAGGCGACGCGCGAGCTGGTGTGCATCTACGCGCGCGACACCAACGCCGAGCAGATGGAGCAGTTCCGCATGTCTATCGATGAGGGGGTCGCCGGCTGGGTGGTGCGCCACAACGAGGCGCAGCTCGTCAACGACATGACCCACGACCGCAGGGTCGTGCAGATCCCGGGCACCGTCGAGGAGGAGCCGCAAGCGAGCATCATCCTGCCGCTCAACGTCCGCGGCAAGGTGACCGGCGTTCTCTGCCTCGACCGCATGGACGGCCGCGTCTTCGAGGAGCGGGAGCTTGAGCCGGCCCGGCTCTGCGCCAATCTGGCGGCGATCGCCATCCAGAACGCTCGCACCTACGAGGAGATGGAGCGCCAGGCGATCAGCGACGGTCTCACCGGCCTCCACAACTACCGGCACTTCCATGAATCACTCAAGGCGGAGGTGAGCCGCGCCGGCCGCTACGGCGAGCATTTCTGCCTGCTGATGATGGACCTCGACCACTTCAAGGCCGTCAACGACACGATCGGCCACCAGAAGGGCGACGAAGTCCTGCGCGCCGTCGCCGGTGTGCTGCGATCGTGCTCGCGGGAGTCGGACTACGCGGCGCGCTACGGCGGCGAGGAGTTCGCGATGCTCCTGCCGCGCACGTTGCTCGCCGAGGCGAAGACACTCGCCGAGCGCGTGCGCGCGTCCGTCTCGGCCCTCGACCCCGGCCACCCCGATCTCCACGTGACGGTATCGATCGGTGTCTCCGCCTTTCCCGAGTCGGCCGCCGACAGCGACGGCGTGCTCGGAGCCGCAGACGCCGCACTGCTGCGTGCCAAGTCCGGCGGTCGTGACCGCGTCTGCCTGTTCAGCGATACGGTGACCGGTGTCACCGCCGAGTTCCAGGGATACCTCATCGGCATCGGGCGCCGCTTCGCCTCCTTCATCGGCCTGAACGAGGCGGAGACGGCCGGTCTCATCGCCGCTCTGGCGGTCCACGAGACCGGCGAGACGGTGCAGGAGGAGGTCCAGGTGATCCTCGGCAGCGGTGTGAACGGCGGCGCGAAGCCCAACGAGGTCCGCCAGAACGCCGTCGATGCGCTCGTGTACGGCAACGAACGCTGGGACGGCGCGGGGTACCCCGAAGGACGGCGCGGGAGCGCCATCCCTCGGGTCGCCCGCGCCTTCGCCGTCTGTCGCCGTTTCGATCTGGCTGCGCACGGCGACCACAGCGTGACCGACCTGCGCGAGCTCGCCGCCCATGAGCTCGACCCGCGCATGGTGCAGCGCTTCGCGGCGATGCTGCGCGCCGATAAGGCCGAGCACAACTGATATGTAGCTCTTCCTGTCAAGCGAGCATGCCAAAGAGCCCCGCAACGCGGGGCTTTCTGGTCTTTGGCGGGAAGGGTGGGCCGCCGCGTAAGTGCGATGGTCGTCAGTCTGATATACGGGGATTGGCTACCCCAAGACCCTGCTATTCGTCGCTCGGCTTGCGCTGTG
>Ga0172369_10002598_pt1 | contig 24624 bp, 19 predicted proteins | sample LakKiv25m_FD_114539 | JGI IMG/M metagenome (GOLD analysis project Ga0172369, IMG submission 114539) | Freshwater microbial communities from Kabuno Bay, South-Kivu, Congo - kab_022012_11.25m | ecosystem: Environmental > Aquatic > Freshwater > Lake | place: Democratic Republic of the Congo...
TTCAAAACTTCGTACTATTTCTTCGGTACATACCACCGCGCCCATCGGATGCCCGTTGGCAATTGGCTTCCCAAGCACGACAATATCCGGGACCACATCATACAGCTCATATCCCCAGAAAGCATGTCCCACGCGACCAAAACCGGTCTGAACCTCATCGGAAACGCACACGCCACCCTGAGCCCTGACATGACTGTACATTTGCTGCATAAAAGTCCTGTTGAGCATCACCTGCCCTGCGCATCCGGGGATCGGTTCGGCAAAGAAAGCCCCTGATCCCGACGTCATTTCGATATCACGTGGGGTGGGGCCCTGGTTTCCGGCTGGTAATCCGATAATCCTGATGTTTTCCGGCTTACCGGCGCCGCCTTTCCGGTTGAACTTATATGGGCTCAGACTGATGGCGGTTTGCGTGTTGCCGTGATAGGCATGATCAAGCACGAGGAACTGATCGCGTCCCGTATGCGCCCGGACCAGCCTGACTGCCAAATCGGTGGCCGCCGACCCTGAATTAACGAAAAATACTTTGTTTAATGCCGGCGGAAATTTCGACAGTAATCTCTCAGCGTACTCATTCAGACTGCGGTACAGGTATCGGGTATTCGTATTGAGCCTGGCCATCTGACGTTGGCCGGCTTCCACCACCCGCGGATGACAATGGCCCACATGAGGTATATTGTTAACACAGTCAAGATAGGTCCTCCCGTCGGCCGAATACATATACTGGAAGGCAGCACCGGTCATATGGACCGGCTCAGGATACGATAAGGAAAGCGCTCCTGAAAAGTACCGGAACCTCTTTTCAACCAGTTCAACCAGTTCAACCATTTCAACCTCTTCAACCACTTCAACCATTTCAACCTCTTCAACCATTTCAACCCGATTTCTCCTCACCCATTTCTTAAGCATCCGCTTGGCTCCCTCAACGCTCACCTGATGGTAAGAACTCCCCGGATTGATCTGCTCCTGACGCGCTGCCATCACAAGTGTTTGGCACCACCGTGCGGCTATCAGCCAGGGTAATGCCTTAATCTCCGGTTTATTAAGGTTGATATGGGTTTTGTACCCATCCAGCACCGCATCATAAACGGCCTCAACCTCTTTTGCTCCCATGAGGGCATAGGCCATCAGGATAGCCAGCTCATTGATCCTTGGAGCATACACCATATCTCCGAAATCCAGGAGGCCGGCTATATCTGTTTTTCCGGACGATGCAGGAGATGAATCAGTCAGTAAAATGTTCCAGTCGTTCCCGTCCGCATGAATCAGCTGCCTGGGGAGACTGTGTTGCATCGGCAATACCTCTTCCCGGTATTTCATCAGGTAATATTGAACCAGCCTCCTGATCTCAGGATCCCGGATAAGCTGAACATCCTCCCGGAGTTCCATCACCCCCGACAGATCCCACTCATGAGTCCGGCACTGAAGAATGGGATCATGGTAACCTTCCAGAGCCTGGTCAAGCTTTCCGAAAAAAGCGCCCAGGTCATGAAAAAAGGGTATGCCCGGACTGCTCTCAGCGAGGAATATTCCTTCCAGATATTTAAAAACCCTGATGATCCGATGGTCTCTGGGTTCAGCCGATACAATCGCAGCTTTCCCCCCGGGAGTCCTTAACGGTACCGGTATCCTGTCCTTAAAACCATGATCCGAAAGGAATTCCAGTAATCTGTTCTGTGATTTGATGAAATCCACCTCACTCCCGTCAGATATTTTCAGTACGAATTTATTCTGATCCGGGGTGGTAATTAGGTAATTTATATCCTGATAACCGTCTAATCTTGTATAAACACCCTGAATACCAAAACAATCCGCCACCTCACCCACTATCTCTACTTTCATCCCTTTATCCTTTATCCTTTACCCTTTACCCTTTATCCTTTATCCTTTCTACTTTACTTTTTCCCTCCTGCCCTCTTGCCTTCTTGCCCTCCTGCCCTCCTGCCCTCCTGCCTTTCCCGCCAGTCCTCTCATGATCAAATACTGCGCCCCGATATAGGTGGACATTACCAGGACTCCGCTCATCGGGAGTTCGGTGAGAAATTTATTGACAGCCAGAAGACTGTCGGAGATGACAAACAATACGGAGCCAATAAACAGAATGTTGAAGTACCTGGCAGGCATTCTGCCGTATCGGTTGAAGGCGGCGATCGACATGCTTATGAGGGTAATGGCATACATTAAAACAATCGCGATCATGATACCCTCCAGCCCTGGCAATACCAGCAGAAAGATCGCAATGAAATAGATGGCGAAGGGAATTAGGTAAACCGGTTTCCTGACCATAAATCCCAATCCGGGATCCAGTCCGTATTTTCTGAAAACCATAATGTAAGCCAGCTGCGAAAACAAAAATGCCCCGACGCCGGCAAAAAACCACATCTCATTCTTCCAGGCAAACATCAGGAGAACATCACCCGCCCAGGAGAGTGACATGGCAAAAGGAACAGTCCAACGGTACCTTTCTCTTTTGGTGTTAATAAGAAAATAAACCGCCAGACAGATCATGATGAGCGGTTTGGAAAAGTATTCGATGGTGTGATCGTCCTTCCAGGCTCCGTATAAAACTACCAATGCCAGGAATAGGAATATCAGATTGAGCAAAAAATTACGATTTTTCATGGAAGGTGGATAATTCCCTGAAAGATAAGAAAAAACCCTGATCGGAGTCTCCTCCAATCAGGGTCCCACCTAACCTATGTCTCGAAAAAACTACTTGGTCAATCCTGAACCGTCATCAACCTTCTGTACTTCACCCTTGATAGTCAGAATGTATTTCTGCCCGTCATTAAGCTTCACAATGGCGTTCTTGGTGAAAAATCCCGTGATCTTGGCATCGTAGGTCAGAGTCACACTCCCTTTTTCACCCGGCTTGATCGGCTCCTTGGTATATTTTGGCGAGGTGCAGCCGCAGGTGGGTGCTACCTCACTGATGGTAACCGGACTCTTACCGTTATTGGTAATGGTAAACGTAGCGCTGGCTGGCTTCTGGTGCAAAATGCCGGATCCGAAGTCGTGCTCGTTTTTATCCCATGCGCACGTAAGCGGCACATTGCCAGGGATCTGTGAGCTGGAAGGGGCTTTGCCCGGAGCAACAGGCTGACCGTCGTCAACGGTTTGTACCGACTGGGCTGCCTGGGCTTTCTGTTCTTCCTTAACGATCTCCTGAAGAGTTACCTTTTTCTGAGCCACGGCCGGAAGGGCAAACATCAGCGCCAGTCCGGCGGCTATTATGCTAAAAGTTGATTTTTTCATGTTGAGTTGTTTTTGTTGATGCAAATGTAATAGCCTCACTCCTGCTGAACAGTTAACGGGTGTTTAATTATTGTTAATGGGTTGTTAACCGGATTTGAAGGTCAGCCATGAATCAGGTATCTTCGTGTTTATGAACAGGAACGCTGTCAGGTGGGTGCTGATGTTGGGAATCATCTCGATTGTCGGGATTCTGTCGGTGCAGGTATTTTTTATCAGGAAAGCACTGACCCAGGAGGACCGTCAGCTGAATCAGTCCATAACCATCACCCTTACCCGGGTTGCAGAGAAACTGGCAGAATATAATGATGCTGAACTTCCGCATGTGAATCCGGTCCTCAGGCACAGCACTGATTATTATATAGTTAATGTAAACGGCGAGATCAATCCTGATATCCTGGAACAATTCCTGATCGCTGAATTTCAGGCCAGAAACCTCAGGGAAGATTTCGAATTTGGGATTTACGACTGCCATACCGAAGCCATGGTGTACGGACGGCTGATCCAATTTGGCAAGAATGAACGGATCAGGCCCATGGAAACAGAGTTTCCCAAACACACCGGATACCTCTATTATTTCGGGATCCATTTCGTCGGAAGGGCCCAAACACTGGCCAATTCCATGGGAATCTGGTATTTCTTCAGTCTGATCCTGATCCTTGTGGTGATCTTTTTTGCCTATTCCCAATGGATCATCCTGCGGCAGCGACGTTACACGGAAGTTCAGCGGGATTTCATCAACACCATGACCCATGAGTTCAAAACACCTCTGGCCTCACTCACCATGGCCGCGGAGGTGATTCAAAAACCGGGTATAGAAAATGAGCCTGAACGTCTGAGAAAATACGGCCAGATCATCAGCAGCCAGGTCTCCCATCTGCTCGGTCAGATCGAGCGGGTACTTGAACTCGGAGGCCGGAATATGGAGAAAAAACTCTATCTTAATCTTGAACAAACAGATCTGGAAGTTCTTCTGAAAGAGATAGTTGGCCAACTGGAACCCAGGATACGGTGCGGAAATGGAGATATTCACCTTACTTATGATTCCGGGGTCCGTTTTATCCGCGCCGACCGGGTTCACCTCACCAACCTGATCCTCAATATTCTCGATAATTCCCTAAAGTATTCCGGACCAAATCCGGAGATCAGTGTGGAGGTTTCAGACAATGAAAAGGGTGTTCAAATGGTATTTGCTGATAACGGACCAGGCATCTCCCCACAATATGCCAAACAGGTATTTGACCGGTTTTTCAGGGTTCCAACCGGTAATATCCAGTCTGTAAAGGGTTTCGGACTTGGTTTGTATTATGTCAGAAATGTGGTGAAATCCCATGGCTGGACAGTCCAAATTGACACATCCGCAAAGGTTGGAACCCGCCTGGTAATATCAATTCCTAAGAAACGAATTTCATGAGCAAGCCGCTGATCCTGTATGTGGAGGATGATGAAACACTGAGATTCATTACCTCGGAAAACCTTGAGAGGAGCGACTTTGCGGTTATTACCGCAAATGACGGGGAGGAGGCATTGGAGATCTTCCAGGAGAGGCGTCCTGATCTGTGCATTCTCGATGTTAATCTCCCAAAGGTCGACGGTTTCACCCTTGCCAGAAAGATCAGGGAGTCGGATCAGGAAACCCCGATCCTGTTTGTTACGGCGAAATCCCTGAAAGAGGACAAAATAGAAGGACTTCTCCTCGGAGGTGATGATTACCTGGTAAAACCGTTCAGCATCGAGGAACTGATTCTGAAGGTCAGGATCTTCCTCAGGCGCTCAGGCAAGGCTCCCGAACCGGTTTCCACGGAGCTCCTCACATTTGGCTCCTTTGAACTTGACAAAACCAACCTCCTGCTCCGCCAGGGCGGGAAAGAGATCATTCTGACCTACCGGGAAACCGAGCTCCTGGAATATTTTGTTAAACAGGCAGGCCGGCTGTTGACCCGTGAGCAGATACTCGAGACCCTCTGGGGTGGCAATGATTACTTTGCCGGACGAAGTTTGGATGTATATATCTCAAAACTAAGAAAATACCTAAGCGCTGATCCTGGTGTGAGGATCGAGAACCGGCACGGAGTCGGGTTTATTTTTAAGTTCTGACCTATTTTGGCAATCCCCCGAAGAACCTTTTGAGGTTCCTGTGAAATTTGTGCATGCCACCCGGTTTGTAATGCATCAGTATGCATTGTTTGGCAATCACATTGATGTCCTTGTCCTTCAGCAGGGCAAGGGCTTCGGGTGTGTCAGAACTCTGCTGGATCCAGATATTCGGGATCCCCTTTGTGATAGCCTCCTTCACCACGGCAGCGGTCTGATCCTTCCGGGTCATGATGATCAGGGATTTGGTGTCCTCAGGTAATTCCGTCACAGAATGAAAGCACCGGGTTCCGCTCACCTCCTCAAGGTTTGGATTGACGGGATAAACATGAAGTCCTCGCTTGACGAGATCTTCATATGCAATACGCCCGAATTTTTTTGGGTTCCTCGAAACTCCGGCCATAGCGATCGGGCCTGCAGACAGAAATTGGTCGATTTGGCTTTTGGTTGTCATTGCTGCTCAAATTTGTCCGAAGATACTCAATTCATCAGCCTCATTATCCCGGGGAAAACATTTTTAAATTGAAATTCCATTAGTACTTTTAGTGATCAATAAAACTTGCAAACCATGGACTTTGTCAGCGAAAATCGGGAAATCAGAGATGTTACCAGAATCGTTTTAAGGGATTACGGAAGTCTGTTTGTCAGCCAGGGAGAGGAAGAAAGCCTTACCATCGAGGGAGAGCCCGAAGTACTGCGGACAGTTAAGACCTGGGTGAATAACGGGGAGCTGATCCTGGATATTGACGAGTCATGGTTTCAGAAAACATGGAATGCGCTGGCAAGTGCCATTGAGGGAAGATCGCTGAAATACCACCTGAAGGTTAAAAAACTGGAAGGGATATTTGTACAGGGAGCCGCAAATGTGAGAATGACCGGACTGAAAACGGAATCCCTATATCTGACTCTTAAGGGTGCCGGCGAAATGATCCTTTCAGGGATCGAGGCAGGATTGATGGATGTGGACCTGCCGGGTGCGGGAATCGTCAGTGTCTCCGGAAGAACCGACAGACTCAGGGTTTCTGTTAAGGGAGCCGGCAGTTTTGATGGCCCGAAACTGGAAAGCCGCGTTGCCAATGTCTCTTTACGGGGCGTGGGAAAAGCCTCTGTTTGGGCCACCGGTGAACTTGATGCCCTGGTTGAAGGCATCGGTGCCATCGATTATTACGGAAACCCTCAGGTACGGCAGCAAATCAGCGGTCTTGGCAAAATCAACCACCGCTCCTGACTACCGGTGCCCTCATGCCCTCATGCCCTCATGCCCTACTTCCTGATAAACTTACCCGTCTGGTAATCCTCAAACGCCTGATATAACTCCTCTTTGGTATTCATGACAATCGGTCCGCGCCATGCGATTGGTTCGTTCAATGGCTTACCGGCAACAAGCAGGAACCGCACGGCAGAATTTTCTGTACCCATGAACACCTGATCCCCGCTGACCAGTTTTGCCAGCATACCGGCACTGACCGGCTGCTTCATCTGGTGATCAAAATACCCGGAACCTTCAAAAACATAAGCAAATACGGTGTGACCGGGATCAATATCAATCGTTTGCTGCATGCCTGCAGGAATAGAGATATCCATAAAAACTGGTTTGACCATGATATCTTTCACGGGACCGGTATAATCTCCGAACTTTCCTGCAGCAAGCCTGATTCTCATTCCTTTCCATTCAAACTCTGGGATCAGATGCCCTGGAATATCCTGATATCTCGGATTCATCATCTTGTTGGAGGCAGGAAGGTTGACCCATAGCTGGAAGCCGCTCATCACCCCGTCAAACCTGCGGGGCATCTCCTGGTGAAGGATACCGCTGCCGGCCGTCATCCACTGAATGTCGCCCGAGCCGATCCGGCCCTTGTTACCCATGCTGTCCTCATGTTCCACCTCTCCTGCAAGCATGTAGGTGACTGTCTCAATTCCGCGATGGGGATGCCAGGGAAAGCCTGCCATGTAATCGTTTGGATCTTCGGAACCGAAATGATCAAGCATCAAAAAAGGATCCAGCCAACCTTGCCTCGGATAGCCGAAAACCCTTTGCAACTTCACGCCCGCTCCTTCCAAAACCTCTGTGGTCGCCAGTGTACTCTCAACTTTTCTGATCATGATAATGGAATTTGAATCTCCAATATACTAAAAATCTCCCACTCTCCCAGTCTCACAGTCTTCTTAACAAGTCCGCCAGCACCAGCGCCGTTACCGCCTCCAGCACCACCGGCACCCTCAGCGCAATGCACCGGTCGTGCCGTCCGCCAATCACCAGCTCCTCTACCTTGCCCGACTCAAGATTCAGTGTCTGCTGGGGTCTCGACGTGCTGGAGGTGGGTTTTACAGCAACCCTGAAAACCAGTTCATTCCCGTTGGTGATGCCGCCGTTGATCCCGCCGGCATAATTGGTGTCCGTGCGGCCATCCTCACCGATGATCCGGTCATTATGCTCCGAACCTCTCATCCGGCTGGCTGCAAACCCGCTGCCAAACTCAATGCCCTTGGTGGCCGGTATTGAAAATACGGCATGGGCAATGAGCGATTCAACGGAATCAAAGAAGGGCTCACCAAGACCCACAGGCAAGCCTTTGACCCGGCACTCCACAATACCTCCTATCGAATCATTTTCGGCTTCAGCTTGCCTTATCGCAGCCTCAATATCCGTTAATCCACCCGCTTCGGTCAGCCGGGCCGAGATAACGGCCGGACCGATCACCTTTTTGGCAACCACACCTGCTGCAACGATGGCCAGGGTGAGCCTGCCGCTGAAATGCCCGCCACCCCGGTGGTCATTGAACCCATTGAACTTTTGCATGGCAACCCAGTCGGCATGCCCGGGCCTGGGCTGCTTCCTGAGATGGTCATAGTCGCCCGACTTGGTATTCTGATTGTCAAAAAGAATGGTCAGCGGAGCTCCGGTGGTAAAACCATTGAACCAACCGGATATAATCCTGGGTTCATCGGATTCCACCCTGGGAGTGGTACCGGCCGCACCCGGCTGACGACGTTTGATATCTGCCGTAAAATCTTCATGCTGCAAAGGGATGCCCGACGGGCACCCGTCAATCACAATCCCGGTATGAGGGCCGTGCGATTCACCTAAGATGCTGACCCTGAACAGGGTACCGAAACTATTCATCTATTCTTCCTCCTATGGATTTGAGATCATCATAAAAGCCCGGGTATGATTTGGCAACGCAACCCGGATCAGAAATCCTGACCGGGGTTCTTGAACACATGGCGATGGTGGCGGCTGCCATCGCGATCCTGTGATCACCGTGCGGATCAATGTCACCGGTCTTCATCATTGATGGGCCGGTGATGTACATGGTATCTCCCTCCAGCTTTATGGTAACGCCTATTTTGTAAAACTCTTCCTGTAAAACCCTGGAACGGTTGCTCTCCTTATGGATCAGCCGGTGGGTACCCGTGATCCGGGTAGTCCCTTCACAATGCGCGGCCAGGGCGGCCAGCGGTGGAAAAAGATCCGGACACTGTGTGGCATCAAAATCAAATGCTCTTAATTCACCCCGGCTGACAGTAACCTGATCCTGCCCCATGGTTATAATGGCACCCGCCCTGCCCAGTGCCGTGAGTATCTGCCGGTCGGCCTGGAGTGAAATCCCTCTGAGATTACCTACTGTAACCGATCCGCCCAATGCACCTGCAACCAGCAGAAATGCAGCGCCACTCCAATCCCCTTCAACCGTTGTGTCAACCGGCCTGTATTTTTGTTTTCCGGGAATGTGAAATTCCCTGTAATCATGATTTGTAACCTTGATCCCATACCGGTCCAGAACCTCCAGGGTCATGTCAATATAGGGCCTGCTCTGCAAATCAATGACCTCCACCAATGAATCTCCCTTAACAACCGGCAGTGCAAACAAAATTCCCGTGAGGAGCTGCGATGACACGGAACCGTCAATTCTGATCTTTCCGCTTTTAAGGGGCCCCTTGATCCAAAGTGGCACGAACCCGTCCTGTGTCTGACACCTGGCACCCAACTGACTCAGGGCTTCAGCCACCATGGATACAGGTCTCTTTAGCAGGGAACCCGATCCGTTCAGGATCATCGTCTGATCCGCCAGAGCGGCTATCGGGGCAAACATTCTGATACTCAGACCGGCTTCACCGCAATCGAGTTTTTGTCCGGCCGGATCATAACCGCCCTTAACGGAGAGGTGATCCCCTTGATCATTAATAGTCGCGCCAAGGATTCTGACGATTCCCATGGCAGCCAGCCCGTCATCACTCCTTGAAGGATTGCGGATTATGGATGTTCCCCTGGCCAGCAATGATGCCGCCAGAAGCCTCTGGGTCTGGCTCTTTGAGGGCGGAGCCATCACCGCCCCCTGAACCTTTGAACGATGTACTGTGATCGACATAATTAAACCTTCCTGTAAAGGTAATCCCGATCATCAATCATTCATGATCTTTGTCTGGGTATTGATCGACTCCTGATGAATTGCCATGAACAGCTTCCGGATGAATTCATCTGAGAAACCTTTGGACAGACCTACTTCAAGATATTTAGAGATGATCTGGTCCCATCGCGCAGGCTGCAGGATCGTAACGCTGTTTTCCTTCTTTACCATTCCGATTTGCGCTGCAACTTTCATCCTGTCCTCAAGAATGTTCATTAGCTCCTGGTCCAGCCGGTCAATCTCACCCCTTAATTCCTCCAGCTTATGCATGAATCCATTGTTCCCGGGATCCGTACGCCGTAAAATCAGGTTCTTAATCAGTGTGCCCAGCTCCTCCGGCGTGATCTGCTGTTTGGCGTCAGACCACGCAAGATCAGGATCCGGATGGGTCTCTATCATCAGACCATCATAATTCAAATCCATTGCCTTCTGCGATATCTCCTGAAGCAAATGCCTCTTGCCTGCAATATGGCTCGGATCACAGATCAGCGGAAGGTCAGGCCTGAGCCTCTTAAGTTCAATAGGGATCTGCCAGTTAGGCGCATTCCTGTACCGGTTCTCGGAAAAACTCGAAAAACCCCTGTGTACGGCGGCAACTTTCGTGATGCCAACCCTCTGAAGCCTTTCAATGGATCCGATCCATAACTCGACATCGGGATTCACCGGGTTTTTTATGAAAACAGGGATATCCACACCGCTCAGTGCTTCGGCAATCTCCTGAATGGTGAAAGGGTTCACCGTGGTCCTTGCTCCGATCCAGAGCATGTCAACCCCATATTTCAGCGCTTCATAGGCATGCTGCGCATTGGCTACCTCGGTGGTGGTCAGTAAACCGGTCTCTTCCTTGACCTGCTTGAGCCATTTGAGGCCTTTCACTCCTACGCCCTCAAAAGAATTTGGCCGGGTTCTCGGTTTCCAGATTCCTGCTCTGAATATTTGGGTGCTTGTCGCACTCTTTAATCTTTTTGCGGTGTCAAGTACCTGCTCTTCGGTTTCAGCTGAACAGGGACCTGCAATCACCAGGGGTCGTTTTGGATCCAGACCCCAGCTTTCAAAGGGTGTTTTGGTTATTGTTGTTTCCATGGACTGGAATTTAAAGTTTTCTGAATTTTGTTGGCTTTCCTGATCATCTCCGTCACTTTCTTGCTCTCTCCGGCCTGAATATATTCCTTGAATTTCGACATTTTCTCTATATACGTATCCATCACCTCAATCACATGGTCCTTGTTCTGATCGAATACAGGAACCCACATTTCTGCTGAGCTGGCTGCCAGCCTTACGGTGCTGTCAAATCCCCCTGAAGCCAGGTTCAGAATGTTTTTCTCGTTCTGCTCCTTCTCAAGCACGGTGAGCGCAAGCGCAAAAGAAGTGATGTGTGAAATATGGGAAACATAGGCGGTGTGCAGGTCGTGTTCCCTCGAACTCATGAATATCAGCCTCATGTTCAATGCCATGTACAGGTTTGTCACCGCTTCCAGACATTTCTGATTGCTGTGTGCCATGTCACATATAATACCCACCTTCTTGCTGAACAATCCGGGAATTGCCGCCTCCGGTCCTGAAAACTCGGTTCCGGCCATCGGGTGGGAGGGTACATAATTGCTCCGTTTGGGATGATCTTTGACCATCTCCGTGATCGCCAGTTTGGTGGATCCCATATCCGTTACAGCCTGATGGGTTACATAATCAAGTACAAACGGGAGCAGACTTTTAATTGAATCGACCGGAATGGCCAGTATGATCAGGTCTGATTGCTGGATGGCATCCACAAGCTTATGGACCTCATCCACCAGCCCGCGCTCCATTGCCAACCTGCAGTGCCCGGGATCCTTGTCGACACCGATGATCCTGTCGGCAAACCGCTTGGTTTTGAGTTCAAGACCGATCGAACCTCCGATCAGCCCCAATCCGATAATGGTAATTGTCATAGTTATTGGTTTTCTCTGATTCTTTGCAATGCATTACTGATAACCTCCACCGGCTGGCACAGGGAAGCCCGTACATAACGGTCGCCCTGGGCTCCGAAAATGAAACCGGGAGTAATGAAAACGCGGCTTCCCTGAAGGATCCGTTCCGATAGCGACCTGCCGGATTCTTCATCGTCTGGGATCCTTGCCCACACAAACAATCCCGACTGATCAGGACTGTAGCTGCATCCCAGAAAGTCAAACAGCTCATGAACAACCTGCTTGCGTGTGGCATATAACCGGTTCACCCCGTCATACCAACCTTTGTCAAGTCCGAGAGCCTTCGCAGCTGCCTGCTGCATGGGCCTGAACATACCCGAATCCATCTGACTTTTGAACCTGATCAGATAATCCAGATACTCCTTCCTGCCCGCTACCATTCCGATCCTCCATCCCGCCATGTTGTGCGACTTGCTCAAACTGTTCAGTTCCAGCGCGGTCTCTTTGGCCCCGGGAATGCTCAGCAGGCTCAGTGGCTCATCATTCAGGATGAAACTATAAGGATTGTCATTGACCAGCAATATTTTGTGATAGGAAGCAAAAGCCACCAGCTCTTCAAAAAGCTTCCGGGTTGCTTTCTTTCCTGTGGGCATGTGAGGATAATTCACCCACATCACCTTTGCACGGTGCAAACCCATCAGCTCAATGAAATCAAGATCAGGCAGCCAGTCATTCTCCGGAAGGAGCGGATAGGTTTTTACCCTGGCGCCGGCCAGTCGGGTAACCGCAGCATAGGCCGGGTAGCCCGGATCGGGTACCAGCGCCTCATCTCCCTCACCCAGAAACGCCATGGCAATGTGCATCAAACCCTCCTTGGATCCGAACAGGGGAAGGATCTCATTGTCGGGATCCAGCTCCGCCTGATAATGATCCTTGTACCAGCCCGCAAAGGCATTCCTTAACTCAGGTATGCCCTGATAGGCCTGATATCCGTGGGCGTTTGAATCAAGTGCCTGCTGATGAAGCTCTTCAATAACCTCCGGACCCGGTGGCTGATCCGGACTGCCGATCCCCAGGTTGATCACCGGAATCCCTGTGGCGTTCATCTGACGGATCTCTTTCAGTTTGGCCGAGAAATAGTACTCCTCCAGGCCCTGGATCCGTGCAGCCGGTTTAATCAGTAATTTGCTCATATGATGTTCTTTCCCTGGCTATATTCACCCAGGATGATTAATTCGTGCGTCAAAGGGCGTATGGCCTCAACAGCCTGACGGTACCTGACCGGATCATCAAAAGTCAGATCGGTCAGAAAATGATATTCCCACTCCTGACCGATGATCGGAATCGACTGTATCTTGGTCAGATTGATCCCGTAAAATGAGAAGATCGACAATACCTGCGACAGGCTTCCTGTTTTGTGCGGCAATGAAAAGGAGAGTGATGACTTGTCGGGATGATCCGTCTTGAAATGCTCCGTTCCGTTGGGTTTATACAGGAAAAGAAATCTTGTGTAGTTCCGCTTGTTGGTCTCAATACCCCGTGCGAGAATCTCAAGACCATACATCGATGCAGCCCTCTCCCCGGCTATTGCAGCAACGCCCGGGCGGTTCTCCTCAGCCACCCATCTTGCACTGGCTGCCGTGTCCTCGGATTCAATCAGATGGACTTGCGGATATTGTTTGAAAAATGGCCTCGTTTGGGCAATAGCCATGTAATGCGAATAGGCCTCACGGATATCTTCCGTTTTCTGCCCCGGCAGAGCCATCAGGTTCTGACTGATACGCAGGTAAATCTCCCCGAAAATGGTGAATCCTGAACTGTTCAGCAGGGCATAATTGGGAAGCAGTGAACCTGCCACCGTATTCTCAATCGCCATGACGGCCACATCAGCCCGGCCGGCTCTCACCTGTTCAAACAACTCTTCAAATGACATGCATGGCACCAGCCCTACCTGTTTTCCACTGAAATAATCGTTGGCAGCCTGGTCATGGAACGACCCCGCGATCCCCTGAATGGCTGCCCTGATGGTTTCCGTTTTTTCCATAATCTTAAAAAAAAAGTCCCGGCCTTTTCTGACCGGGACTTATCTTGATCTTTTTTTCGATTCTTTTTACTGAATTTGGATCAAGCCTCTCCCGGTCGTGCTTTTAAAGTAAAAGCCGAAAAAGAAAAAGAGGTGGTAAAACAAACCGGCAAATGCTTTCATCATTTCCAAATGTGAGGGTCAAAAGTAGGAACCCTTAATGAATATCCAAAGAAATCGCATAAAAATGTAACTTCGATGCTTTGAGATTTTCTGGTTACGATTTGATAAAGTGCTAATTAATAGATCTGTATTATGAAATCCCGCCTGCAGGAATTTTTTTTCACGCTGCCTCTGGCAGTAACCCTGGTCCTGACATTCGGCAGTTACTCCTGCCAGAAAAATGAGTTTCATATCTATTCGGATCAGGCTTATGCAGAAAAGGTTGAAAAGCGGTTTACAGAGAAAAAGAGTCTGGCTGCGAACCGGCAGGAGATCCTGTTCGGGGTTTTTGATGATCAGCTTACCGCAGCTGAAAATGAGGGACTTAAATTTCTCTATGCCTTCATGCCTCTCAGCGATCTCGCCGATTATCAGGGGGATTTTTTCCTAAAGCAGGTTCGCTGGAGCCTTGCTGCCAGAGATACCTTTTCCTGGGGTCAAACTATTCCCGAGGATCTGTTCAGGCATTTCGTATTGCCCTACCGGGTGAACAATGAGAATCTGGATACGGCAAGAATTGTCATATTCAATGAATTGAAGGACCGGATCAGGGGCATGGGGATGCTTCAGGCCGCCCTCGAGGTGAACCACTGGTGCCATGAAAAGGTCACCTACCGGGGTAGCGACAGCCGGACTTCCGCCCCGCTGGCTTCAATGAAAACCGCCTTCGGCCGCTGTGGTGAGGAATCTACGTTCACGGTAACCGCCCTCAGGGCAGTGTCAATTCCCGCCCGGCAGGTGTATACCCCAAGATGGGCCCATTCTGATGACAATCATGCCTGGGTGGAATTCTGGGCCGACGGCAAATGGCACTACATGGGCGCCTGCGAACCCGAATGCGTGCCCGACCTTGGCTGGTTCACCGAGCCCGCCAGAAGGGCAATGCTGATCCATACCAAAGCCTTCGGAGATTATCTGGGTTCAGAAAGGGCTGAAAACCGGGAGACTGATTTTGCCCTCCTGAATACACTGGGCGTGTATGCTCCGACAAAGGAGATATTTGTGAGGGCTGTCGGTTCCGATGGACAGCCGGTAAAGAATGCAAAAATTGAGTTCCAGTTGTATAATTATGCAGAGTATTATCCGATCTCCATCAAAAAAACAGACGAGAAAGGTCTTACCGGTTTCCTGACGGGCCTGGGTGATCTGCTGGTCTGGGCCTCAAAGGACAATCTTTTCGGATACCGGAAGATCTCTGTCGCTTCAACAGATACCGTTTCCATTGAGCTTACCTCAACACCTTTTGCTTCCCGTTACGAGGAGTTCGATATGGAGCCGCCGATCCAGCGCGAACCCCTGCAGATAGCAAACGATTGCCGCGATGAGAACACCAGGCGCCTGCAGCGCGAGGATTCCATCCGGGGAGCATATGAGAAGACCTTCCCCACTGAAGAGAACGCCAGGCAATTCGCTGCCGGACTCGGACTGGATCCCGACCGCACCTGGGCGGTCATTCAGAAAAGCCGCGGAAATTACGGTGAGATCATGGGATTCCTGAAATCAGTGCCAGCTGAAAGCCTCGCCAATGCGATGAGCCTGCTTGAAGTGATCGCCGAAAAGGACCTAAGGGATACAAAGTCTGATATCCTGTCCGATCACCTGACTCATTTTGGTCAGGCCACCGCGGATGCTGAGATTGGAATTCCTTACCTCCTGAACCCGAGAGTTGCCAACGAAATGCTGGTAGACTACCGGGAGTTCCTGCTTAAATCCTTTGGCCCTGACCAGACGGCTGCATTCCGCAAAGACCCGGCGGCACTGGAAAGCTGGATTCTCAACCATATCAGGATTGACAAGGATGCTAATTACTACGGCACCCCGCTCACGCCGGTGGGAGTGTACAATATCAGGGTAGCCGATGAGCATTCCAGAAAGATCTTCGCCGTTGCCGCACTCCGCTCCTGTGGAATTCCGGCCCGGCTTAAGCCGGGCACCATGCAAACCGAGTATTTCATGTCAGAAGCCTGGCATGTGATGACCTTTGGCGAGAAAGCTTCCGGATCATCCGCACAGGCTGTTCTGGTGCTCAAAAACGATCCGCAGAATCCGATCGCTCCTCAGTATGAGACACACTATACCCTTGCAAAATTCGCGGATGGCAGGTACAATACCCTGGTGTACGGATATGAGAATAATGTGGATCCGCTCAGGGGACCGCTTACAATGGACCCGGGTTACTATGCCCTGATAACCGGCAACCGCTTGCCGGGTGGCAAGGTCCTCAGCAGCATAACCTGGTTTGAACTGAAACCGGGTGATAAAAAGGAATTGATGATTACCCTGCGGAAATCAGATCAAAAACCCGCCGTCATCGCCACCCTCAACCCTTCATGGCCTGTGGAACTCCTTGCCGGCAAATCTTTCACCTGGCCGGCCTTGAAGGACGACGGGCAGATGGTGATCGCCTGGATTGAACCGGATAAGGAAACGTCGAAACATGTGTTTCAGGATCTTGGATCCCTGAAAAAGGAGGTCGACAAACTGGGATGTCCCTTTGTCTTTCTGATCCCCCGGGAGAAACTTCCCGCTGGTTTTTCAGTGGAGACCTGGAAAAATCTTCCGGATAATTCACAGTTCGGCCTGATTGGGAACCTGACTTCCATCGAAGAACTGGAAAAGTCATCCGGCAAAAGCCTTTCCGGACAATTCCCGATCGTGATTGTCGTCGATGCGAAAGGACAGGTAACCTACCTTTCATCAGGATATAAAATCGGAATAGGCGAAGACCTGATCAAATCCGGATCAGGCTTTTGACTTTTTTCTCCACAGATAATAAACGGGGATCCCAAGGAGTACGATCACCAGTCCGGGAAAGGTATACAAAGGTTTGTATATCAATAATATAACACAAATAATTGTGGTGGTTATGATGTACAGTGCCGGAATCACGGGGTATCCCCATGATCTGTAGGGTCTCTCGGCATCCGGCTGTTTCACCCTGAGTAAAAAAACTGCTCCGATGGTCAGGATGAAGAACAGCAACACGGCGAAGATCACATAGTCCAGGAGATTGTTGTAGGTTCCGCTCAAACAGAGCAGTGCTGCCCAGATCCCCTGAATCGCCAGGGCAAACCCGGGAACCCCCTTTTTGTTCAGTTCCGCCGCCTTTTTAAAAAATAGTCCGTCGTTCGCCATGGCATAGTAAACCCTCGGACTCGATAAAATCATCCCGTTGTTGCACCCAAACGTGCTTACCATGATCAGGATAGCCATGATCACGGCCGCATAATCCCCGATGATAACGCTCATGGTGGCCGTCGCAACCCGGTCGTTCGTGGCAAATTGAATACCCCTTTCCACCGCGATTATCCCATCCGCAGATCCGGATAATGGCAGTACTTTGATATAGACGTAATTGGCCAGCATATACAGGATCGAAACTCCCAAAGTCCCGAAGAAGAGGCTGAGGGGAAGGTTTCTTTTTGGATTGATCACTTCCCCGGATATGTAGGTGATATTGTACCATGCATCCGAGGCGAACAGGGATCCAACCATCGCCGTTCCCATTGCAACCAGCAACGCAAATCCGGCAATGGGTATAATGGTTCCGTCCGGACCGATCTGCTTGGCTTCCCAGAAGACCGATTTGTTGACCTCCCAGGAGCCCAGGTTCTTGGTGGCAAACAGGCCGATCAGGATAAATCCGAAAAGGGCCAGCGACTTGGTGGAGGTGAAAATATTCTGGATGGTCTTGCCGGTCACAATCCCCCGGGTATTGATCCAGGTAAGAAAGATGATCAGGAGTATACCCACCAGCTGTGTGGTGTTGAAGTGGAACCTTCCGAGCTCAAACAGAATGTTGTCCTCCGATATCCAGGGAAACAGAACCCCGCTGAATTTCGCAAACCCTACCGAAACCGCCGCGATAGAGCCGGTCTGAATGACCAGGAACAGTGCCCAGCCATAAAGAAATCCGATCAGCGGACTGTAAGCCTCTTTCAGGTAAACATATTGACCTCCTACTTTCGGCATCATTCCTGCAAGTTCGCCGTAACTCAATCCGCCGGTAACCGTTATGAGGCCTGAAATCAGCCAGGCAACCATCAGCCAGCCCGGTGATCCCAGGGTCCTGGCCATATCGGAACTGACAATGAAAATTCCGGAACCGATCATCCCCCCGGCAACAAATAAAATCCCGTCAAACAGATTGATCCGTTTGCGGAACATATTATTCTCTTCTTGCATGGAACAGGTTAAGTTGAGTTGATCAAATATAGACTTTTACATAAGAAAAAAGACTGCCTCCCCGACAGTCTTTCATCTTAAACTCTTTCCTCTTTCTTTCGCCTTTCGCCTTTCGCCTCTCGCCTTCCTCTTTTATCTCCCCTTAAGAGCAATCTCTTTACTTACCCCATCCTTCGTCACCACCGCCTTATTATCACACTCCCCAACCCCAAAATCAAGGGTAGCCGTGCTTTCCCCTTCAACCGTGATCTCCTTGATCCCTTTCCGGATAAACCGGCAGTTGGTACTCATGACCAACGGATCCGTAATGATCCAGGAAAAACTTTTGCCATTGCGACCGGTGCCACTGGCGTTTCCTGTAATCTGGAATGCATCGTCGCTACGATCCCTCGGTGTTTCAATTCCGCGGGTTTGCACCCTGATGTGAACGGCTTCCCTTGTCCTGATCACTCCATCCGGGGTGGTCACTTTCCCGCCGGTAAGTTTATCAGTCCAAACCGGATGTTCCGAACGGATATGGAAAGTAAGCACATGCGTTCCTTCGATGAGATTGCCATTCACGTAATAATTCTCATAGGTGATGGTCTTTTCCCATGCCCGGGATGGCTGCGGGGCCGTTTGATGGATAATGATCTTACCCTTTTTGGTCACCCCCTCGCGAATCAGGCAACCTTCCGTTCCAAAATCCACCGTGATGGTTTTGGGCCAGGTCGTCCTGTCGGCAGGCTCTACCGTAACCTTCCGGCAATCAACGGTACCTGATTTGAGTTCACCGGTAAGCAGGTCTGAAGTCAGGTCAACATCATCGATCAAATCAGTAACCAACTGACTGATCAGTTCAATATCCTGGGTCTGGTCAGCAACCAGATCCCCTGATGAGGCGGATTGTTGTTCCTTCTGGCATGAAAACAATAAAATGCCTCCAATCATCAGTAAGGCAGCTGCAAAACTTTTCATGGGATTCGTATTTTAATGGTTTTTCCCTTTGACCTGAATGCCTGGCAAAAGTTTAAAAGTTGTCACATTCCCGGTAGGCATCAATCACTTTTTGTTCACCTTCCTTACCCGGCAGTGACTTTCCATGTTCCATGCACAGCGTGCCAGTATAACCCTTCTGATAAATGTACTTGAAGATGTTCTTGTAATTGATCTCACCTGAGGTGGGTTCATTCCTTCCCGGATTGTCTCCGAGGTGGAACGCTCCGATTTCACTGTAGGATTCCTCGATGTTAGGGATCAGATTTCCTTCACTGATTTGCTGATGATAAAGGTCATTGATGATCTTGACCGACGGACTGTTGACCGCGCGGCAAATCTGATAGGCTTGTGGTATCCTGGTGAGGAACAGACCGGGATGGTCATGGATGGTATTCAGCGGCTCAAGGACCATCGTGAGTCCGGCCGGTTCGAGAATCTCGGCGCAATACCGGAGGTTGTCAATCACATTGGCAGTCTGATATTCAGGCTGCAGCCTTTCATCATACCTCCCCGGCACAACCAGCGCCCATTTTGCGTTGGTCCTTTTGGCGGTCTCTACCCCCTTGTGCATCAGGTCGAGGATCATCTTCCTCTTTTCTTCATCCTGAACCACAAACGAGGTAACACCAAAGTCGGCGTAAAGCACAAACGGTCCCAGTTCCATTCCGAGCCTGGCCATTTCGGCGGCAATGCGGTCCTGCTCTTCCAGCGGCCGGCCCATCAGTCCGTTATCAAAAATCGCCCTGAATCCCTGATCAAAGCAAAATTTGATATTGTCAACCGGATCCTTGCTCCCTGCCAAATTGCTGAACATGCCGATATAGGGGGCATATTTCAGTTTGAAAGGACCACTTGCCTGATTCTTTTCATTGGTCGCTGCCGGCTGGGCAGCTTTCAGCACTGAAGGCGCTGCCGCAGCGGCTATTCCGGCGGTAAGGGCTTTCCGGAGAAAGCCCCGCCGGGAGTTGTCATTTTCCTTTAACATAATGAAGTGATGTTATCCTGCAACGTAAGCTTCGCCGGGGACCGGAACCTCTTTCGATACATCAACAGGTCCCATTACATAAACGCTCGGACCGATTTTCAGGTCAGAGTTCATAATTTCATCCCAGGTTACCTCTTTGCCGGTGTAGGCTGAGATACGGCCCATGATCCCCACCATCGTTGAAATAGCGGTGTTTTCAGCCTCATTGATAGGCTTGTTGGTCCTGATAGCTGTCACGAGGTCGATATGCTCCTGATTGTAAGGACCCACGGGCAGACTCTTATTACCCTGTGCATCTGTTATATAGGGATAGCCATACAGCTCATTTCCTGCCAGATCGAGGATCCTGGCACTGTTCCAGTTCAGATTGGCCGATCCGCCGGCATACTGGAAGCGTTCATAAACACCGCCGCCGCATCTGTTGATCTGACGGCACATGCTGTGCAAATGCCTTCCGTCATCAAAAACATAATCTACACTGAAACTATCATACTGATCGCCGGTCACCCTGCGCTGCCTTGAACCGAATCCCAGGGCTTTGACAGGCTGCTTTCCGAAAAACCACATACCGACATCAATGTTGTGGACATGCTGTTCCACAATATGATCACCGGATAGCCAGGTCCAGTTAACCCAGTTGCGGATCATGGCTTCCATCTCAGACCATTCGGGTTTTGCATCCACGTGCCACAGTTTCGACTGGTTCCAGTAAACATTGCCACCGGTGAGTTCGCCAACGAGCCCGCCTGCTGCTTTTTTGTAAACTTCAATATAATCCCTCTGGTGACGGCGCTGGGTTCCGGTAATGACCGAAAGTTCCATGGCCTGAGCCTTCTTGGCCGTTGCCATGATGGAACGTGCACCCACCGGGTCTACAGCAACAGGCTTCTCAAGGAAGCAATGCTTCCGGGCCTGAACGGCTGCTTCAAAATGTATCGGCCTGAAATAAGGTGGGGTAGCCATGATGACAATATCCAGCGGAACCTGCAGAAATTTTTCATAGGCATCGAATCCGATGAAGCAATTCTCATCAGCAATATCCTGGTTCCTGTCCTTCTTCAGGGTCGCACGACAGCTGTCGAGCTTGTCCTGAAGAACATCAGCCAGGGCAACGATCTTGAGATTCGGACCTGCATCAAGAAAATTCATGGCTGCACCAACGCCCCTGCCACCGCAACCGATAAGTCCTGCTTTCAGCTCAGGACCGTCAGGTGCCTTGTCGAGAAGGGTGCAAAGCGTGTATTCTACGTCTTTTGTTTTGTTCTTGGGTGCACAGGAAGTGATCAGCGCGGGAGTGGAAATAGCCCCGACGGCACCGACGGCGGCTGCTTTACCAAGAAAATTTCTGCGGGATAAGTTTTTGTTTGTCATGGCTTTATCTGTTTTCAGCAATCAAATTTATATAATCGTTTGTCTAAAAGGTCAATTCTTCCCGGTTTTATCATCGTATTCGCATACGACCCTGAAACCTACAAAGAAGCAATCAGAATACCACCAGATGCTCTTGGGCGACTGAGGATCGGTACGAAGCCATTGCTCAGTCTGGGTCTGGGACCTGGCCGCACTCCTTACCTGGTCGGCACTGCTCTTATAGCTGCCTCCTCTGACCACATGCTCCGTTCCGGAAACCGGACCTTTGGGATTCTTTACCCCGCCTGACAGCGACTCATAAGCATTCGGTGTGTACCAGTCAGCGCAGAATTCGGCAACGTTTCCGAGCATATTCTTTAATCCGTAGGGGTTGGGCAGCACAAATGAGGGCTCCTGAGTCTTGGCCTTGCTGTTTTCCTGATACACAACAAAACGGTTGATCATGGTGGTGTCGCGTTTCGAGGAGAACAGTTTCTTTTTCATGAATTGTTTGGGCTCACCTTCAAAGAAGTAGGGAGTCTCCTTGCCGCCCCGGGCAGCATACTCCCATTCAGCTTCGGTAGGAAGCCGGTAGGTTTTCCCGGTTACTTTTGACAACCACTGGCAATAAACCTCTGCGGCATGATGACTCATGGAAATAGCCGGACGCTTCCCTTTTCCCCAGTTCTGATCGGGCTGTCCGTAGGGTGGGGTGGCCCCCACTATTGCATCAACCTCCTGAGAGGCTGCTGCGGCACTCTTCTGGTCATTGGCAGTCTTTCCGCCCCTTGAGGTCTGGGCGAAGAAGGTCATGTATTCATCCCATGAAACCTCAATCTCACCCATCCAGAACTGATCGAGCTGAACATCCTTGGCCGGTCCCTCGTCAGGATTCCGGTATTGTTCATTATCCGGACTGCCGATCCTGAAGCTTCCGGCGGGAACGGCAACCATTTTGAAGCTGACACCCGAATTCGGGATCTTCTCTACAAAGGTTTCAAACTTCTCAACCTTGGTGGGCTCAGTGTAAACTTCTCCCGTACTGGCAATGACCCCAAAGCCGGTATTCTTGGCGTGCGTATAGTTCGGGTCGTAATGCCCGGCATTCAGGTGGCAGTTGATGCACCTGATATCATTCCCTTTTTTTACCTGCTGGTCATAATAGAGGTGCGCGTCCATTCCTTCCTTGGTCAGCTTGGCCGGGAAGAGATTCGGATGACATTTAAGACAGCTGGCTTCGTATGTGTGGGTAACGGCATGGTCAAGTTTGGATTTGGCATCCCAGTCAAACGAGGCCGAATCCTTGAACCAGTAACTCCATAAATCCCTTAAACCGGTCCGGGCCTTTTCAGGCAGATAACCTTCTCCCTTCGGCGGAAGATGGCAGTCGGTGCAATGAGCCCTGAAACCGCTGGCAGTCTCATAATGGACCGATTTCTTCCATGAAGCATCCGCCTGCGGATGGATATGACATGAATTGCAAAATTTATCGGTGGAGGTGGCTTCAACTGCCTTTCCGCCACCCCACATGAGCAGGATGCCGGCAATCAAACCGGGTAAAAACAGGATCAGAAACTTTTTCACTGAATAGGAGTTTTTTAAAAATCGGAGCAATATAATAAAATGAGTCCATTCGTCCGAGTGACTTAAATCAGTGTTTTAGCCGTGCGCCATTCTTTTTATCTTAGCCATTCCAACGAATTCAATTTCTTATGAAAGTTCTAATAATTACCTTCTTTGCATCGATATTCCTGAGTCTGGGTGTCTGTTCACAAGTAACTGTCATTCCGGCTTATACCCCTAAACCAATCAACTCAAAAGGGGTGAAGAATCCTGTAATTAACCTGAATGGAACGTGGGAATTCTCTCAGGCACCCGGGATGAAGTTTTGGAAATCCCCGGGTATGTCAGGTACGACCTGGAAGCCTATCGGCGTTCCATCTGAATGGGTTATGCAGGGTTTTACTGTAACCCCGGGTAACCGGGCCGCATATTATCGGAGTATCGAAATTCCGGGTGATTGGGTAGGTTCGAAGATCCTCCTTAAATGTGACGGGCTTTACAGCGATGCTCAGGTGTATATCAACGGTAAAAATGCCGGAACCCACCAGGGAGGTTTTACCCCTGCTGAGTTTGACCTGACCCAATTCGCCGTTCCGGGTAAGAAAAATCATCTGGTCATCGGACTGATCAGCGAATCTTTGGCAGATACACTCGCCTCTGCTTCCCAATATGCCGCCCATCCCCTCGGAGGTATCACCCGTAAAATGGAACTTTATGCACTGCCTCAAGTTCACATCAGATCCTGTAACCTGACCACTGACCTCGATGATAATTTCAGGGATGCTTTTCTGAATATTGATCTTACCATCATTCAGCCAGAAAAGGCAGATTTTAGCGAAATGGAAGCCGAGGTGAAGTTAACCTCCTGCAATTCAGGCATGCAGCAATCAATTGTCAGATCTTTCCCGCTGAAATTATCACCCCTCGTCGGAGGCCAGAACCGGAAACTGATGATGAAAGTGTTCAACCCTGCCAAATGGGATATGGAGCATCCTGAGCTTTACGAGGTTCTGATAACCCTCAGGAATGGAGGAGAAGTTCTGGAGTCGGTGAAATATAAAATTGGATTTAGGGAGATCCAGGTGGTTGGTAATCAGGTGTTTGTTAATGGAAAACCGATTAAGTTGAGAGGCGTATGCCGGCATGAAGTGCATCCAACCAAAGGACGAAGCCTCTCCATGGATGAATGGCGGGCTGATGTCAGGCTCTTCAAGGAGGCCAATGTCAATTATATCCGTACGTCCCACTATCCGCCAGCCGAAGAGTTTATAGCACTCTGTGATTCAGCCGGTTTCTTCGTTGAACTGGAGTCGCCGCTTTGCTGGGTCGGGCATGGTGCCAATATCCATTGGGCAACAGCCAATCCGCACGATATGAAGCTATACCAGCTGATCCGGCTGCAGGTGCTCGAGTCTCTGGCACAATATAGAAATCACCCTTCCGTGCTGATGTGGTCAATGGCGAATGAATCACAATGGGGCCCGATATGGGACTCCATACGCAAAGAATTGAACCTCCTGGATCCCACCCGCCCCGTCTCATTCCATGACCAGGCTTATGGTGGATATAACAACAACGGAAGTTCATCCGTTCAGGTGGCTAATTTCCATTATCCTGGTCCAGCCGGACCGGAAATGGCGCGTAATTTCGAAA
>Ga0172369_10002602_pt1 | contig 24610 bp, 22 predicted proteins | sample LakKiv25m_FD_114539 | JGI IMG/M metagenome (GOLD analysis project Ga0172369, IMG submission 114539) | Freshwater microbial communities from Kabuno Bay, South-Kivu, Congo - kab_022012_11.25m | ecosystem: Environmental > Aquatic > Freshwater > Lake | place: Democratic Republic of the Congo...
AACGGCAACAGACCCCGCGCCGATTGAGATGTTTGAGACGATTGTAAATCTTAAACCTGAAAATGAGTGGCGAAAAGGGATGACAGTTGAAGCCTTAAAAAACGAGATGAATGACGCGCTTAGTATACCCGGTGTTGCAAATTCCTTTACCATGCCGATAAAGGCCAGGATAGACATGCTCGCGACAGGCATTAGGACCCCCGTAGGCGTAAAGGTTATGGGGCCTAAACTTGAGATGATAGAAAAAATCTCGCTTGATATTGAAAATGTCATGAAGACGGTACCGGGCACACGGAGCGCCTACGCGGAAAGGGTGACAACAGGATATTTCCTCGACATAAAGCCAAAACGCGAGGAGATTGCCCGCTACGGGCTTTCCATGGATGATGTTCAGGCCGTTGTCGCAAGCGCGCTCGGCGGAATGAACCTCACAATCACAGTTGAAGGCAGGGAGCGCTATCCCGTAAATATCAGATACGCACGAGAGTTAAGAGACGATATAGAAAAAATTAAGAGAATACTTATCCCTGTGCAGCAGCCGTCAGCCGGGGGATCTCAGCCGATGGGCAGTTCGCAGGCCGTTTCCATGAATACATTTCAGGTTCCGCTCGGCGAAATAGCTGATATAGAAATCGTAAAAGGCCCCACACAGATAAAAAGCGAAGAAGGGCTTCTTGCAAATTATGTATTCATCGATTTCACCGGCCGCGACGTAGGCGGTTATGTTGAAGAGGCAAAAGAAAAAGTTACATCAACAGTGAAACTGCCTCCGGGCTACAGGCTGCAATGGAGCGGCGAATACGAATACCTCGTCAAAACACGGGAGCGACTGAAGCTCGTTATACCGCTTACCGCGCTAATTATCTTTGTCCTTATTTATTTAAATACAAAATCTGTAGCAAAGACATTCATTGTTCTCCTTGCGGTGCCGTTCTCATTGGTTGGATCTTTCTGGTTTCTTTATCTGCTCGGCTACAATATGAGCATCGCCGTGTGGGTCGGCATAATAGCGCTTGCGGGCCTGGACGCGGAAACAGGGGTCGTAATGCTTCTTTACCTTGAGCTTGCTTATAATCAATGGAAAAAAGAGGGGCGTTTAAATACTATCAATGACCTCAAGGATGCGATTATGCACGGCGCGGTAAAAAGAATTCGGCCAAAGATGATGACAGTGAGCGTCATACTTGCCGGGCTTATTCCGATAATGTTCAGCTGCGGAGCAGGCTCTGATGTAATGAAGAGGATCGCGGCGCCGATGGTCGGGGGTGTTATTACTTCAACGATTCTTGAACTGATAATCTATCCCGCAATTTACATGTTGTGGAAGGGGCGGAAGTTCAAATAGGCAAAATAAGGAGGCATCATGAAATTAATTAAGGCATTCATAAAGACAACATCTGCAGGAAAGGTTATAAAGGCTCTTGACCAGATCGGCATTAAAAATATATCCATTTCAGAGGTCAAAGGCATAGGCGAGCAGATTGAGATATTTAAATCTTATACCGTCCACAGCAGGCTTGAGATTATCGTCCCGGATGAAAAAGCAGGACAGGTCTCGGATACTATTCTCAAAAACGCCCATACAGGACTTGCAGGCGACGGCCTTATAGCCGTCTCTCCTGTTGACTACATTATAAAAATAAGGACCATGGAGAAGATGGAATAACAAATCCGCAGCCGCCTGTCAATCCGCCTCTCCTTGCAAAAACAGGCAAAAACTTAGTAAAATTAACTCCTATTTATAGGAGACTTATGGGAGAGCTTGAAAAGCTAAGAAATGAGATTGACGCGGTTGATGAAGAGATTCTTAAACTCCTCAACAAAAGGGCGAACCTTGCCCTTGAGATCGCGAAGATAAAACGCGGCAACAAATCAAAATTCTATTCACCTGAACGTGAGAGGCAGATATTTGAAAGACTGACATCCCTGAACAAAGGGCCTTTTCCGGTTGATGCGCTGAAGTCAATTTACAGAGAGATACTCTCGGCATCCCTTTCTCTTGAAGAACCGTTAAAGGTTGCTTATTTTGGTCCAATTGCCACATTTACGCATCTTGCGGCGCTAAGGCATTTCGGCTCTTCGGCAGACTTTGTGCCTGTTGAGAGCATAAAAAATGTATTTGAGGCGGTTGAGTCCGGGAAAGCTGAATTCGGAGTTGTGCCTGTAGAAAACTCCACCGAAGGGGTGGTTAGTTATACTCTTGATATGTTCATGGATTACGACCTGAAAATAACGGCAGAGGTTTTGCTTGAAGTATCGCATAACCTGCTTTCTCTGACAGGCCATAAAAAGGATGTCAAAAAAATATATTCGCATCCCCAGCCTACAGCGCAGTGCAGGATCTGGCTTGAGAAGAATCTTCCGAATATAGAGATAGTTGAAGCAACAAGCACTGCAAAAGCGGCTGAACTTGCGTCAAAAGACCCTTCATCTGCCGCAATCGCAAGCGAGGTCGCCGCGAAGATATACAACCTTAATTTCATAGAGCGGAGCCTAGAGGACAACAAGCACAACTACACGAGATTTCTCATCATCTCAAAAAACATTGCCCAAAAAACAGGAAAAGACAAGACCTCAATCATGTTTTCCATTAAGGATAAGCCCGGCGCGCTCTATGACATTCTCCAGCCGATTAAGAAGGCGAGGATAAACCTTACAAAGCTTGAATCCAGGCCCTCACGAAGAAAGGCCTGGGAATACATATTCTTTGTGGACCTGGAAGGCCACATAGAAGACAAAAAGGTCAAGAAAGCCATAGAGAATATCAAGGAAGGTTGCCTGTACCTCAAGTTTCTCGGCTCATACCCGCATGGGGGCCAGTAGTGATAAAGGCTCCGGAACATATCAGCACGCTTAAACCGTACATCCCCGGCAAACCTATAGAAGAACTTGAGAGAGAACTCGGGATAAGAAATTCCGTAAAGCTCGCGTCAAATGAAAATCCTATCGGCCCTTCTCCTGCCGCGATTAAAGCAATAAAGAACAGTTTAAGCCGTTCAAAAGGTTCAAACAGTTTAAATCGCTATCCTGACGGAAGCGGCTATTATCTCAAGAATGCTCTTGCAAAAAAACATTCTGTCAAACCTGAGGAGATTATACTTGGCAACGGCTCGAATGAACTTCTTGACATCGCGGTCAGGACCTACATGACTCCAGGCGGCGAGGCTGTAATGGCGCACCCTTCCTTTGTCGTTTACTCGATGGCTGTTCAGGCAGTCGGCGGAAAGGCAGTTCAGGTGCCTCTCACGGATTACACGCACGACCTTGACGCAATGCTTGACGCCGTAACTCCGAAGACAAAGATGCTTTTCATAGCCAATCCGAATAACCCTACAGGCACGATGAACACAAAGGAAGAACTTGACAGGTTAATGAATAAAATCGGCAGTGGTATACTCGTAGTTATGGATGAGGCATATTATGAGTATGTTACAAATACGGGATATGCCGACAGCTTTAAACACTTCAGAGATAACAGGGATATATTAATTTTAAGGACGTTTTCAAAAATCTACGGGCTTGCGGGGCTGAGGATAGGCTACGGCATCGCAAGGCAGGATATAATAACCGGGATGAACAAAGTGCGCGCGCCTTTTAATACAAACACACTTGCACAGAAAGCCGCATTAGAGGCGTTAAAGGATAAAGCGCACATAAAAAAATCGCGGCTGGTAAATGACAAAGGCAAAAAATATCTTTACAAGGAACTTTCTTCACTTGGAATGAGATATGTGCCGACAGAGGCAAATTTTATTTATATGCCTGTTAAGGATTCAATGGACCTTTACAATAAACTTCTTCGTGATGGAGTTATCGTCAGGCCGATGGGCCCGGGCGCAATACGGGTAACCATAGGATTGCAGGAAGAAAATAAAAAATTCATAAAAGCGCTTAAGAAAGTAATGGTAAATCGGTGAATCGGTCAATAGGTGAATCGGAAAACCGGAGAGGTAAAAAATGCTCTGCCGCCATTTACCTATTCACCCATTCACCTATTCACCGCACAGTGGAGGCATAAATGGACATAATAGTTTTAAACCGGAAGGCGACTGAAAAAAATATCGCTCACCTGATTAAAAAACTTGAGGCCAAGGGGCTGAAGGCTACTGTTTCAAGAGGCACTGAAAAAACAGTGATAGGCGTTATAGGCGATACCTCAAGAATAACCGAAGACGAAGAAAATGCGGTGCGGGTGATGAAAGGCGTTGAGGATGTGGTAAGAATCCTCAAGCCATACAAACTCGCGAGCAGGGATTTCAAACCGCAGAACACAATAATAAAAATTAAAGGGAAAATTATCGGCGGCAAAAAGATACCTGTTATCGCAGGACCGTGCGCGGTTGAAAGCCGGGCCGTGATGATAAGTATAGCGGAGAAGGTAAAAGCAGGAGGAGCTTCGTTTATAAGAGGAGGCGCTTATAAACCGAGGACCTCGCCCTATTCTTTTCAGGGCCTTGGAGAGGAAGGATTAAAGCATCTCGCGGAGGCGAGCAAGAAAACAGGACTGCCTGTTGTTACAGAGCTCATGGATCCGAGGGATCTGGAAGTCATGCTTCAATATACTGATGTAATTCAGATAGGCGCAAGGAATATGCAGAACTTCAGGCTTTTGCTTGAGGTCGGGATGTGCAATAAACCCATTCTTCTGAAAAGAGGCCTTTCAGCCACTATCAAAGAATGGCTTATGGCGGCAGAGTATATAATGTCCAAAGGCAATCAGGAAGTTATACTCTGCGAAAGAGGGATAAGGACCTTTGAGACCGCGACAAGAAACACGCTGGACCTCAGCGCCGTGCCGGTGCTCAAACAAAAAACACATCTGCCTGTTGTGGTGGACCCGAGCCACGGCGTGGGAAAATGGGACCTCGTTGCTCCGATGGCAAAGGCTGCTGTCGCAGTGGGCGCGGACGGGCTTCTCATAGAGGTTCATACAAATCCTGAAAACGCGATGTCGGATGGAGAGCAGTCCTTAAAACCCGACGCGTTCAAAAAATTGATGGATGAATTAAAGCCAATAGCAAAGGCTGTTGGAAGAGAAATATAAATAAAAAAGTTAAAAGTTAGAAGTGAGAAGTTAAAAGTTAAAAGTTAAATGAAAAGAGTATATTCAAATAGAACTTTGAGGGGCGATTCACCAATTCACCTCCGCCTCAGGCGGATCACCAATTCACCTCGTCTTTTTTTCAATAAAGTCACTATTCTTGGCGTAGGGCTAATCGGCGCGTCATTTGCTCTTGCAATGAAAAAACAGGGGCTCTGCAATCACATCACAGGTTTCGGAAGAAAAGAGAATAATCTTAAAAAAGCTGTCAAGATGAAGGTTATTGATTCCTTTGAGTTTGATGCGTCAGAGGCATGCGCTGACTCTGACCTTGTGCTGTTTGCGCTTCCGGTAGGCAAGTTTGCCGAAACGGCAAAAAAAATCAACGGCGCCTTTAAAAAAGGCGCGATTGTTACTGATGTCGGCAGCGTCAAAGGAAAACTTGTGCGGGATATGGAGTCCTTGATGCCCGAAGGCGTGAACTTCGTAGGCGGGCATCCGATTGCGGGAAGCGACAAAACAGGGATAGAAACTGCGAGTGCGGATTTATTTTCTGGCGCAAGATGCATATTAACTCCGACGAAAAAAACGAATAAGGCCGCGTTAAAAAAAATCAAAGCCTTATGGGAGTCCTTCGGCTCAAGCGTATCTGCCATAGACGCTGGCGGGCATGACAGGATATATGCTGCCGTAAGCCACCTTCCCCATATTGCTGCTTACGCGATTGTAAATACGATAGCAGACATAAACAAATCATATTTGAAATACGCGGGCAACGGGTTTAAGGATACGACAAGGATTGCCGCAAGCTCTCCTGAACTTTGGCGGGACATTTCTCTGCGGAACAAAGAAAACATCATTAAGTCCATAGAGGTTCTTAAAAAGAATCTTGATAAGATTGGCGTGCATTTGAAAAAATCGGACGCGAACGCCGTTGAAAAAGAATTTAAAAAGGCAAAGGCCTTGAGGGAAAATGTCAGATAAGGTTACTCTCAAAAGAGCAAAAAAATTAAAAGGCAGCATTGTTCCTCCGCCTGATAAATCCATTTCTCACCGGGCCGTGATGTTCGCGTCGTTGGCAAACGGGAAAAGCATTGTAAAGAATTTCCTGAGGGCGGAAGATACGATAAGCACCCTTAATGCGTTCAGAAAACTCGGCGTCAAGATTGAGGATAAAGGGAAAAAAATAATTATCGTAGGCCAGGGCCTTCACGGACTTAAAGAGCCTGCGGACATAATTAACTGCGGAAATTCAGGCACCACGACAAGGCTGTTGTCAGGCATACTTGCGGGTAATTCATTCTTCTCTGTGCTTACGGGAGATGATTCTTTAAAACAGCGGCCTATGGCAAGGGTTATAAACCCGCTTAAAGAAATGGGCGCGGAGATTTCCGCGAGAAGCGGGGATAAATACCTTCCAATAGCCATCAAAGGCAAGGGGCTTAGGGCAATAAATTACAATATGCCTGTTGCGTCTGCTCAGGTAAAGTCATGCCTCATACTGGCCGGATTATACGCTGAAGGAGAAACAACCATAACTGAACCGATAAAATCCCGCGACCACACGGAGAGAATGCTTAAAGCAATGGGCGCGGAGATTGAAGTTGAAGGACTTACAATAAAAGTCGGAAGTAGGTCTCCTTCTGCGACCCGCCGAGGCGGGAAGTCGGAAGTGGGAAGTAGGAAGCTTAATCCTGCTGACATAGAAGTTCCGTCTGATTTTTCGTCCGCGGCTTTTTTTATCATAGCAGCGCTGATTGTCCCTGATTCAGAGATACTCATTAAAAATGTCGGAATAAATCCCACAAGGACAGGGCTGCTTGATGTCCTCAAACAAATGGGCGCGGAGATAGAATTAAAAAATGTCAGGAAGGTCTCGGGAGAGCCAGTGGCGGATATTCGCTGCAAAAGCGCTGCTAATTTAAAGGCAATAGACATTTCGAAAGAGCAGATACCGGCTTTAATAGATGAGTTCCCGATATTGTGCCTTGCTGCTACTCGGGCAGACGGCACTACCACAATCAGGGGCGCTGAGGAATTAAGGGTTAAGGAATCCGACAGGATAAAGGCAATGGCAGAGGGGCTGAGAAAGATGGGAGTTGAAGTCAAAGAGTTCAATGACGGGCTGAGCATAAAAGGGAACGCAAAGCTCAAAGGCGCGGTAATAGAAAGCTACAAAGACCACAGAATTGCGATGGCCTTCTCAATCGCATCCCTAATCGCAAGCGGAAAAACAACAATCACCGGCACCTCAGCCGTCAACATCTCATTCCCGGGATTTTTTGAGATACTTAAGAAAATAACCCGCTGAGGTTACTCACACCTCTACCAACTCAACTTTTATATCATATCCCAGCTTGTGCAGGTAGTTGTAGCAATCGTCCCATGTAAGGCCAAATTCGCGGACATCTGCAAAACCTATACGGGCAAGAATGTCCCTGATAAGCTCAAAGCTGCCGTTTTCAAAATCAGCCTCCCGCATTGTGTCCTCCGCCCAGTCAATAAGGCGAGATAAGTCTATCTCATGGTTTATATATTTTATAAGCATATCTGCCAGCATTTTCCTTGTTAAAACCATGGTTATTCCTCCTTTATCTTCCTATGTCCTTTGTCCACAGGAAATTTTTCATGGATTTCTATCAAATTACCCTTACTGTCATATATTTCCTGATAAAATTTAACCGTTTCTTCTCCGGAATCTACTTCTTTAACATATCTTGCTTTATAGTCATATTTCCCCGATATCTCAATCCAATATCTCCTGCCCCCATCGGATAAAGCTTTCCAGTTCTGGAATTTTTTCTCATTTAATCTCCTCTTATCCTCTATAGACATCTAACGTAAGTATAACATAGGGAAAAAGCTTTGGCAGAATAGAATTTCCCATAACCATCTTAATTGATTTAATATTAGAAACAGTGTCCCGGTTACTCGCCAAAACATAACTGCCGGCAGCGATTGAGGTATGCCTTGATATTAAGTTAAAATAATTAATTCATGGGAAAAGTAATCGCCATAGACGGGCCTTCCGGAGCGGGCAAGGGAACGATTGCAAAGCTCCTGGCCGAAAAACTCGGCTTCAGCTACCTTGACACAGGCGCGCTTTACAGGGCTGTCGCGCTCGGATTAAGGGAAAAGGGCATAAACCCTGAAGCCAGCGATGAGAAATTAAAGGGCGCGCTTTCAATCATGGACGTGAAGTTTAAGGACGGAAAAATTTTTCTGAACAACAAGGACGTGTCTGTGGAAATACGCACTACCGAAATGGGGCATTACTCATCTGTTTTTTCCGCGAGAAAAGTGGTCAGGGATTTCCTTCTTGATATACAAAGGAATGCGGCTCATAACAGCGACCTTGTTGCCGAGGGAAGGGATACGACCACGGTGGTATTTCCCGACGCGTGGAAAAAATTTTATCTTGACGCCTCTGTTGAAGAGCGCGCCAGAAGGCGCTATCTTCAGATGAAAGAAAAGGGAACCGGCATTACCGAATCAGAGGCGATGAAAGATGCTGTTGAAAGAGACGCGAGGGATTCGGGCAGGGACCTCGCCCCGCTCATGAAGGCAGATGACGCAGTTCTCATAGATTCATCAAATCTCACAATAGATGAGGTTTTGGAAAATATCATGAAAGCCGTAAGGGTTTGCCCTTGACATTCGCCTATAGATTTACAACAAACTTTTTCTTCGTGTTTTTTAAAATCTTTTTCAGGTTTAAGATTATAGATTTACAAAATGTCCCTCAAAAAGGCGGCGTGATATTGGTGTCAAACCATATCAGCCATCTGGACCCTCTGGTGATAGGCTGCGCGATCAGGATGAGGCAGGCAACCTTCATGGCAAAAAGGGCGCTTTTCAAGGTGCCGCTTGTCGGAACTTTTGTGAAAACATTCTCATTCCCTGTCGACAGGGAAACTCCGCAGCCGTCAACCATCAAAGAAGCGGTGAGAAGGTTAAAAAACGGCGAGCTGATAATTATGTTTCCCGAAGGCGGCAGGAGCAGGGACGGCAGCCTGCGCGACGCAAAGAGGGGGACCGGGCTGATAGCATCTCTTTCAGGGGCAAAGGTCGTTCCGGCTTACATTGACGGCACTGACAGGGTTCTTCCGGCGGGAGCTAAATTCTTAAAGCCCGCGAAAATCACTCTGATATTCGGAGCTCCTTTAGAAATATCATCTTATTACGGAGCCGAATCCTCCGCCTCAGGCGGAAAAGACTTTCAGGAGAGAATAGGTAATGATATAATGAAAGAGATAAGCAATTTAAAAAGCAAAATGCAAAATTAAAAATTATGGAATACCATTATTTTAAATTTTCAATTTTAAATTTTGAATTCTCACAGGGTGAGCAATGGAAATAATAGTTGCAAAGACCGCGGGGTTTTGTTTCGGCGTCAAGAGGGCCGTTGATATGGCTTTTAAGACCGCGAAGAAAAAACAAAAGGGCGTTTTCACCTTCGGCCCTATAATACACAATCCTCAAGTCATAGAAAAATTAAAAGAGGAAGGCATCCTGCCGACCGAAGACATAAATACTCATGAGATAAAAGACATTATAATCAGAACACACGGGGTTTCCTTTCAGATCATGAACAGGATTTCCGATGCCGGATTCAATATAATTGACGCGACTTGCCCTTTTGTGAAAAAAGCCCAGCGTTACGCTAAACTCCTCAGAGAAGATGGTTATCAGGTGATAATACTCGGGGAGAGAGAACACCCTGAGGTTCAGGGGATTATGAGTTATGCAGGAGACGACGTTATAGTTGTGGCTGCTGAAAGCGCACTTCCGAAAATAAAACATGACGTCGGGATTATTGTTCAGACTACACAGCCGGTTGAGGCCCTTAAAAAACTTTTTGGGAAAGTCATAGAGCAGGCAAAGAACGTAAAGGTATATAATACAATATGTAACTCAACGGCGCTGCGGCTAAAAGAAACAGCGGCTATGGCTAAAAAGGCGGACATTATGCTTGTTGTAGGGGGCAAAAACAGCGCAAATACCACACAGCTTGCAAAATTGTGTCAATCCCTCTCTGTCCCAACCCATCATATAGAAACAGCCGCTGAACTGAGGGCCGAATGGTTTAACGGCATTAAAAAAGTAGGTATCACAGCAGGAGCTTCAACGCCTGACTGGATAATTGAAGATATAATAAAAAAACTGAAGGTCTACGACTCGTAGAAAAATAGGAGGATAAAAGGGTGATGGAAATTAAAAACAATGAAATGGAAAGGCTTTATGCCGAGACCTTTCATCATATTGAAGAAGGCTCAATATTAAAGGGAAAGGTTATAGCCGTAAAACAGAATGGAGTCGTAATTGACATAGGATATAAGGCAGACGGTTTTGTGCCGGCTGAAGAGTTTTCTCAGGAAGAGTTTTTACGTTTGGAGGAAGGAACAGCTATTGACGTGTATGTAGACACCATGAAGTATTCCAACGGTATGGTTAATCTGTCAAGAAAGGCGGCAAACCGGATAAGGGCCTGGGACATCATTGAATCCGCTATGGGAAAAGGCATCTCTCTTGAAGGCATAATCTCGGGAAAGACAAAAGGCGGACTTTCAGTTGACATACTCGGGGTGACCGCCTTTCTTCCGGGTTCTCAGATAGACACAAAAGCAGTTAAGGACATGGACAGCCTTATCAGCAAGAAAATGTTTTTTAAAGTGCTGAAACTAAATAACAAGCGGTCCAATGTTATAGTCTCGCACAGGGCTGTAATAGAAGAAGAAAGACAGAAGAAAAAGGCAGAGACGCTTGAAAAACTAAAAGAAGGCCTTCTTCTTACAGGCACTGTAAAAAATATCACGGACTACGGGGTTTTCGTGGACCTGGGAGGCGTTGACGGACTTCTTCACATTTCCGACATATCTTGGGGGCGGATAACCCATCCCTCTGAATTCTTTGCGCTAGGAGATGAGATTGAGGTGCTGGTCCTCAAATACGACGAAGAGCAAAAAAGAGTCACCCTCGGTTACAAACAGAAAAAACCGGACCCGTGGAGCACCATAGAAGAAAAATATCCTGTAGGCAAAAAAATAAAAGGCAATGTCGTAAATATAACGGAATACGGCGTATTTATAGAACTTGAAAAAGGGCTTGAGGGGCTGGTCCACATATCTGAGATTGACTGGCTGCCGAAACCCAAACATCCGTCAAAATACCTTTCTATCGGAGAGACGGTAGAAGCGGTAATCTTAAAAGCAGATAAAAATGACCGCCGCCTTTCACTAAGCATAAAACAGCTTAAGCCCAGCCCTTGGGAACTTGTCTCACAGAGATATGCTGCCGGACAACAGATAACAGGCAAGGTAAAAAGTATCACCGATTTCGGGGTGTTTGTCGGACTTCCCGAAGGCGTGGACGGGCTTGTGCATATATCCGATATCTCCTGGACCAAGCACATCAAACATCCATCCGAAGTCATCAAAAAAGGGCAGAAGATAGATACCGTAGTCCTGAGCATAGAGCCCGAGAAAGAGAGAATAGCGTTAGGCGTCAAACAGCTTGCTCCCGACCCATGGATAACCGACATCCCTGCACGATTCAAGCTTGGAGATGAGGTAAAGAGCAAGGTATTGAGATTGACAGACTTCGGGATATTTGTGGAAATAGAAGATGAGGTTGAGGGATTGATTTACACATCCGAGATATTAAAAACAGAAGAACCTCTGAAAGAAGGCGATATTGTGTGGACCAGGATAATAAAGATTGACCTGGAAGAAAGAAAGATAGGCCTCAGCATGAAAAACGTTAAAAAGGCGGAAAAATGAAAAAAGCCTGTCTTATCATCACAGGGTTTCTGGTATTGCTTATAGTAATAAGCGTGATATTTGCCCTGTTCCAGAAGAATGTTTCCCTCGGAGAAAAAGTCGCGGTTGTGCGCATTGAAGGGCCGATAATGGATTCTAAAAATACTGTTGATGAAATAAAGAGTTATGTTAAGGATGCAGCAATAAAAGCCCTGGTCTTGCGAATAGACAGCCCGGGAGGCGCGGTTGCTCCGTCTCAGGAAATATATGATGAAGTGAAAAAGGCTATTCAGAAGAAAAAGGTCGTTGTCTCTATGGGCTCTGTCGCCGCATCCGGCGGGTATTATATTGCTGCGCCTGCAAACAGGATTATTGCAAATCCCGGCACTTTAACAGGCTCCATCGGCGTGATAATGGAAATCCCCAACATAGAGGGTCTTATGAATAAAATAGGCGTGAAAACGCAGGTAATAAAGAGCGGCAGGCACAAGGATATAGCCTCGGTATTCAGAACCATGGACCGGGAAGAAAAGGCTATATTGCAGGGCGTGCTTGATGATGTGCATGAACAATTTATCAAGGCTATCGCGGACGGGAGAAAAATCCCATTTGAGGAAGTTAAAAAAATTGCAGACGGCAGGATATTCACGGGCAAACAGGCGCTTGAGGCAAGGCTTGTTGATGAACTCGGCACCCTGGAAGATGCCATTGCAGCCGCAGGAAAACTTGCAGGAATAAAAGGCGAGCCTGAGGTCGTGAGCAAAAAAGAGAAGTTTTCCATAGTTGATATTCTGAGAGGCAAATTCCCGAAAGAACTATCCGACGTATTTCCGGCAGTAAAGATAAAGTATCTCCTGGCGCCGTAATCAGGCTGTTTTTAGTTACAAAAAAAGCCTTGATTTTTTGCGTCGCCTAAAATTATAATTTTAGGTAAGCATGAACCATTAGTGAGGTATCATGACGAAAGAGATATTTGTATGCTGTAAAAACAAAGAGACCCTTAGGTTTCTGAGAGCTTTCTTTCACGGCAATAGCGAATACTCCGCAAAATTCATAAGAAACAAAGAGTTTTTCCTGAACAACCTTTCCAAGAAAAAACCCGACGCCCTTATCACCGGACCTCCTGATGAGGGGATGAAACGGCTTCAAGGCCCCAAGAGAGGGTTTCCTGTTATTGCAATGTTAACAGGCAACATCCGCGACGGTATCCGCTCTGTCATGAATCACAATATTGAGTCATATCTCATCAGCCCCTTTCACAAAGAAGATCTGGAATTTAAACTTAATACGACCATCAACAGGAAAGGTTTATTTGAGAACATCTGCGAAGAAAAAAGAGAGCTTGAAACAGTGCTTGAATTAATACATCTTATCTCTTCCTCCCTTGATCCCAAAGAGGTACTGTATTTTGTTGTAAGCAAGATAGCGGAAATCATAAGCGTTACCAGGTGTTCAATAGTAAGCATCCCCTTTGAAGAGAAGCGGCACGCCTATGTTATATCAACATTTGAAGACCCGAAGATAGCAAACATAAAATTAGACTTAAAGAAATACCCTGAGATAAGAAAATCGCTCAGCACCAGAAAGACCGTAGTTATAAAAGATGCGTTAAAAGACCCTTTGCTGAAAGAGATTAGGCATATTATCGCGCCCCTCGGGATTCGCTCTATTGTTGTTATTCCGATAATCTTCAGGGACGAGGTCATAGGGACTTTATTCCTGAGAACCTCAAGATCAAACCATACCTTTACGGAGAGAGAAGTAAGGCTTTGTTCGGCGATTGCAAGGTCTTCTGCAAATTCTCTGTATAACGCATTCCTCTATGAAAAGATAGAGAACGAAAAATCGCAGTTTGAACAGCTTGCCATCACAGATTATCTGACCGGGCTTTATAATATCAGATATTTCTATCACCGTTTTGCCGAGGAATTCAGCCGCGCTCAGAGGTATAACTCGCATCTAAGCTGCCTTATGGTGGACCTTGACCATTTCAAGAGGATTAACGACAAATATGGACACAGGACTGGAGATATCGTCCTCAGCAGGTTTGCTCACCTGCTGAAAAGGCACACGAGGAAAAGCGACGTGCTTGCAAGATACGGCGGCGAGGAGTTCATAATGCTCCTTCCGCAGACACCTGTAAAAGCAGCAGAGGCAAAGGCAGAGGAACTGAGAGGCCTTATAGAACAACACAGGTTCCGCGAAATGGAAAAGAAAAGCAGGCTTACAGTAAGCATCGGAGTCTCATCCTATCCCATTCACAAGATACAGGACAAGGACGACATCATAACACTCGCAGACAAAGCCCTTTATAAGGCAAAGGTTCTCGGCAGAAACACAGTGGTTCTCTATAACAGCCGTATGTAAAATCATCTCTTCTGTAGTGTAACTGTTATAACGAAATACTCAGAACAGCACCAGTTCCGACATATCGGGATTCGTTGACGTTCTTGGTTATCTGTCGCAGAATGCCTTTGAGCGAAACTAAGGGGAAGGCTGTGTCTGGCTTGAGGCAAGATTCACGGGTCGGTCAGAATAGGGGCTGCAGACGAAACGAAGTGGAGCGGATAGCCCCTGATAGCAGCTTGAGACAAGCTTGTATATCGCACTAACGCCTCGAACAACCGCAGAGGTAGTTTAAGATTGCCGAAAGACAGATACAGCCTTCGTATAGACTGCAAAAAGCGAAAAGGTGTCCTGCAACAGATAACTGCAAAACGCAAAAACCAATCCTGAATATCCGAACATAGAGACTTACGCTATAATATGGCATGGACATAATAACTTCCCACATAAACGCTGATTTTGATTCCCTGGCTTCAATGGTCGCGGCAAAGAAACTCTATCCTGACGCTGAAATGGTATTCCCCGGCGCTCAGGAAAAAAAACTCAGGGACTTCATAGAGGCATTTAAACCTGTTGAAATCAAGCGGATTAAAGACATTGACATAACAAAGGTTGCACGGCTGATTATCGTTGACACAAAGAATCCGCAGAGGATAGGACCGCTCGCAGAACTGCTTTCCAAATCCGGTGTGGCCGTGCATATATACGACCATCATCCCTTTGCAAAAGGAGATATACGCGGCAGCCTTGAGATTGTTGAAGAGGTCGGCGCTACGGCGACTATATTTTCAGAGCTGTTAAAGGCGCGGGATCTTCCTCCTTCGCCGATGGAGGCGACCATCCTTTGTCTTGGTATTTACGAAGAGACCGGCTCGCTGCTTTTTCCATCCACCACAGAAAGGGACCTTCTTGCCGCTGCATATCTTATCAAGCGGGGCGCCAATCTGAACATTGTCTCAAGCTTCCTCAGACTGGAGATGAGCCGTGAAGAACTTGACATCCTTGCCGAACTGGTCAGGTACTCAAAGGAAATAGTAAGCAGCGGTATAAGGATAAAAATAGCAAAGGCTTCAAGCGAGACCTATCTCGGCGATGCCGCACATCTTGCGCACAGGATAATGGATATGGAAGACCTTGACGCACTGTTCGTGCTTCTCAGGATGGAAGGCAAAATACTCATAGTGGCAAGAAGCCGTGCGCCGGAACTTAATGTTGCGGATGTAATGAGCCAATTCAACGGAGGCGGCCATTCTACGGCAGCCTCCGCAACCGTAAAAGAAGAATCTCTTGAGATGACCGAAGAAAAGCTGGTAAAAGTTATCCTGAACAATATAAAGCCGGGCCAGGTAGCATCGGATATTATGACAAGCCCCGTGATAAGCCTAAACTGGGACCGCGCCATAAAGGAAATAGAAATAACAATGACCAAATACGGCGTGAATGTTCTGCCTGTTATAAAAAACGCAAAATATGCAGGACTGATATCAAGGGAGATTGTTGAAAAGGCCTTATTCCATGGATTCGGAAAAAGCAAGGCAATAGACTTCTGCACAACCGATGCAGCAACCGTCAGCCCTGACACCTCCATCAGGGAAATAGAGCGGATGATGATAGAGCATAACCAGAGATTTACGGCAGTGATAGAAAAGAATAATATTGTCGGAGCAATAACCAGGACTGACCTTTTAAGAACCCTTTATGAGGAATTTCTGAGGAGGAGTAGGCTTGAAAAATCGGACACAAAGGAAAAACCATCCATAGGAAGAAATATAGCCATTCTTCTTAAAGAAAGATTTCCTGAGGAAATTTACGGCATCTTCAAGCTTGCAGGAGAGATTGCAGACCGGCTCGGCATAAATGCATATCTTGTCGGGGGTTCGGTAAGAGACCTTCTCAGAGGAGAAGAAAATCTTGACATTGATATTGTTGTGGAGGGCGATGGAATTTCTTTTGCAAAGGCCTTTGCCGAAAGATTACACGCAAAGGTGAGAACACATGAGAGATTCGGCACGGCAAAGATAATCACAGACAGCCTCAGGCTTGACGTGGCAACTGCAAGAACAGAGTATTATGAATCGCCGGCCTCGCTTCCCACAGTGGAAACTTCCTCAATAAAGAAAGACCTCTATCGGAGGGATTTCACAATCAATACGCTTGCCGTAAAACTTAACGTAAAAGATTTCGGGCTCCTTATAGATTTTTTCGGAGGGCAGCGCGATCTGAGAGAGAAGACTATAAGGGTCATTCACAACCTGAGCTTCATAGAGGATCCTACGAGGGCCTTCAGGGCCATAAGGTTTTCGGAAAGATTCGGCTTTAAGCTCAGCAAACACACCGAGGCGCTTATAAAGTCAACCCTCAAGCTGGACCTCTTCAGTAAACTATCCGGAGCAAGGCTTTATGAGGAACTCCTGCTTGCATTCAATGAAACGGAACCTGTTAAGACCCTAAAGAGGCTGTCCGAATACGGCCTGTTGACGGTAATACATACAAACCTTTCATTTAACAATGAGCTTGAGTCCGCGTTGCAGTCTATGTTTGAGACTCTTGCCTGGTTTAATCTGCTTTTTCTTGAGGAAAGCACTGACAGGGGAGCGCTCTACCTTATGACTCTGCTCTCCACCCTTAAGGAAGAAGAAAGAAACGCTGCTGCCGAAAGGCTGTCTCCTCCGCCTAAGGCGAAACGGATGATAACAAAGGGGATAACACAGTCAAGGGATATACTGGATAAACTTCAGTTAAATAATCCCGCTGACATATATCATCTTTTAAACAGCGTCAGCCTTGAGATACTTCTGTTCTCAATGGCACGGAGCAAAAATAAGCAGAAACAAAAGGCCATATCGCGGTATCTGATTGAGTTAAGGAAAATAAAACCCCTGCTTACAGGCAAAGACCTGCAAAAGATGGGAATCAAGCCTGGGCCTGTTTACACTAAACTATTTTCTGAATTGCTTGATGAAAAACTCAGAGGATACCTCAAGACCAGAGAGGACGAAGAAAATTTTATAAAAAATCGGTTAAGGGAGAAACTTGGATGAAGCTTTGCGCTTTATGCAAAAAAGAGATTGCGCTTGACAAGTATTTCACGAGAAAGGCTTTATGCCCTGCATGCGGAGGAGACCTGCATATCTGCCTTAACTGCAGATTCTACTCGGAATCATCCCACAATAAGTGTATTGAACCAAAGGCAGAATTTCAGAGGACCCGGGATAAGGCAAATTTTTGCGATTATTTTATCTTTAAAGAAAGCTCCAAAGATCTCTCGGCATCCGAAGAAAAAGCAAACGCAAGAAAAAAATTTGACGACTTGTTTAAAAAATGAACCGCGTTAAAAACAAACGGTTTTCTAACGGGGTAAATTATTTTACTGCGTCTTTAAAGGCCTTTCCTGATATGAATTTAGGCACTCTTGCAGCCGGGATATTGATAGCCTGACCTGTTTTTGGATTCCGCCCTTTTCTTGGTTTGCGCTTCACGGTTGAGAATGTCCCAAAACCGACAAGCGTAACCTTCTGACCTTTCTTTAATGATAACCTTATCGCATTTAAAGTTGAATCAAGCGCCTTTGAGGCATCTGTCTTGCTCAACCCGGCTCCCGAAGCTATCCTGTCAACAAGTTCTGCCTTCGTCATTAAAATCCCCCCTTATTTATCTGATAGCCGTCAGTTGCTAGACGATAACTGACCGAAGAAACAGTATCAAGAAGAATATATTTTGTCAAGCATAAAGTGAGAAATATTTTTAAGCCGGTTTTTACATATCCATTATCTTTTTCCTGAGTATCAATATCTCAAAAGCTATGGAAGCCATCGCAACCAGCGTATTAAGATAGTTTACATTAGCATCCAGGACCGAATCTGCACCGTTGTCGGCATAAAGCAGCGCCACGGCCCTGTCTCTTATGTTTATCGGAATTGTGAGGCTGTCCTGGGGAGTTCCTTCTAATATTTTTATAAGCTCTTCATTGCCGGGGGTTTTGAGCACAGGTCCTCTATAATAAGCCCTTTTCATGAGAACATCGCTAAATATTGAAGCTCCCTTTGCAGAAGATACGCTGATCTCAACCCCCTCAACAGCCATGCCTTTAGCCTTCCATCCCGAAACACCGCTGCCCTTTACTATAAACAGCGCCGTCCTTTTTACAGCCTTCTGCGCCTCGGCTATTAAAATCCCCGCAATCTCTTCTTTCTCTGCGACATTTGCAAACGCCTCTTTTACTTTCTTGAGATCTTCAGAATCCGCGGTAACAACATGTTTTTCCTCTTCAATCCGGTCAAAAATGCTTATATACCTGAGGTCTCTTTTAATTCCGTAGTATTTTTCAAGCGCATAGAGAATCCGCAATTCTGATGCGGCGTAGGGTATTATGTCATAGCCGCTGATAAACCTGAACTCATCAACAGCCTTCATATCCTTGGGGTCAAGCATTGCCACATGCAGCCTGTTCTTTTCTTTTTTAAACGGGATGGCTTTGTATTTCTCCGCCAACTCTTTGTTTATCGCAGAGATTATTTCTTCATCTATATTCGCAAGCTGAGAAGGTTCGGCGACCGGAATCTTGAGATAGCGGCTGAGGAATTTTGTGAACTCGTCCTCTGTAAGGATTCCCAGTTCAACAATGTTTGTGCCTATCCTGCCTCCGAAAATAACCTGTCTCTCAAGCGCAAGCTTCAGGTGTTCTTTCGTAATAAGGCCTTCTTTTACTAATACCTCTCCAAGTTTCATATGCCTATTTTATACCATATTTTGACAACCTATGCCTGAAGGAACGGAAAGAAAGCTTAAGCAGCTTTGCAGCTTCGGTCTTATTTCCGGCCGTAATCCTCAAGGCATTTAAGAGATATTTCTTTTCAAGGCCTTCAATAATAGCGTCCAGGTCCACGCCTCCTCCGGCAACATCCGGAGTATACTGGGCGTCTTCGGAAAACACAAGTATTTCGTGCGGCACAGCGTCAACCGTTATTTCCTTTCTATCAGTTAAAAGCGCTATTCTTTCTATTACATTTTCAAGTTCCCTTACATTGCCTTTCCACGGGTATTCCACAAAGAGCTTCATAACCTGCGGCGATACTTTTTTCTCTGCAAACGAGAATTTTTTCATAAAATGCTCCACCAGCATCGGGATATCTTCTTTTCTCTCCCTTAAAGGAGGAATATGAAGGGGGACCACATTTAATCTGTAATAGAGGTCTTCCCTGAACCTGCCTGCGGAAATTTCCTCTTTAATGTCCTGATTTGTGGCAGATATTATTCTCACGTCAACCTTTATATCGGAAGTGCCGCCGACTCTCCTGAAAGTGCTGGTTTCAAGCACCCTCAGCAGCTTTGCCTGAAGGTTGATTGACATCTCACATATCTCATCAAGAAAAATACTCCCTCTGTCAGCTATCTCAAAAAGCCCCTGCTTATTATATGCCGCGCCTGTAAATGCTCCCCTCATATGTCCGAAGAGTTCGCTCTCCAGAAGGCCTTCGGGAAAAGCCGCGCAGTTTATATCAACAAACTTCTTCTCTTTTCTCGGGCTTAGATTATGAATAGCCGTCGCAACCAGTTCCTTGCCCGTGCCGCTTTCTCCTGTTATTATGACATTGGAATTGCTCTGCGCAATCTTCGGCATTATGTTAAGCAGTTCCTGCATCTTAGGATTTTTCCAGAAGATATTTCCGAATTCGTATGTCGTCTTTATCTTTTCACGAAGTATTGAGACCTCTTCTCTCAGTTTGCGTTTTTCAAGCGCCTTTTTTACTACAAGCCTTATCTCGTCTATCTTAAACGGCTTGTGTATATAATCATATGCGCCAAGCCGCATGGCCTCTATCGCAGACTCTGTTGTGCCGAATGCGGTTATCATGATTACAAGCGTATCCGGAGATATCTCCCGCACTTTTTTTAGTATCTCAAAACCATTGACCTTCGGCATATTGATATCTGTGATTACCATATCGTATATGTCCCTGTTAAGAAGGCCTACCGCATCAATGCCTCCTGCAGCAACAGTAACATCATATCCTTCTCCTTCAAGCAGGATAGCAAGCACCTCCCGCATGCTTTTTTCATCTTCTACAATCAGAATTTTGCCTTTATTAAGATTTTCCATCATTCTAGACTCGTAGAGCTATCCGGTATTATAACCTTAAAAAGCGACCCCTCGCCGGGGTTACTGATAACATTTATCTGGCCTTTATGTTCTTCCAGGATTCTGTATGCTATGGCAAGCCCGAGCCCTGTGCCTTCATCTTTTGTAGTGAAAAAGGGATAAAATATTTTTTCCATATTTTCCCGGGAAATACCAACGCCTGTATCCTTAAAAACAACCTCAAGAGAACCTCCGGCGCGCCTGGCGCTGACAGAAAGTTTTCCTCCGTCAGGCATTGCCTCCAGAGCGTTCATGCCGAGATTCAAAAAGACCTGCTGCATTTTCTGGCGGTCGGCATTAACGGAAAGCGGCTTATTAAAATCCTTTATTATGGAAATATTATTTTTTGCCGAGGCCGTATTCTTTAGCAATTCAAGTGTGTCGTCCAGAACAGCGCCCAGGTCAAAAACACTAAACTCAGCAGCTTTTGGCGTTGAATACATAAGGAAGTCCGTGACTATCTCATTCAGCCTCTCCATTTCTTTCAATGCTATCTCTGCGAGCCTCTCTTTTTGCTCTCCTGCCACCTTGCCCTCTCTCAGCATTTCTATGGAGCCCTTAAGGGAGGCTAACGGATTCCTTATCTCATGCGCTATATTGGCGGACAACTCTCCGATAGCAGCCCATTTTTCCTTCTGCTTTATATCCTTCTCCATTTTCCTAAGCGTAGTGATATCCTGAAATATCCCTATAAAACCTGTCTTTTTACCATTGATATCCGTATGCGGCGAGATAATCAGGCTGACAGTCCTGCCGCCTTCCCTGCCATGTGTTATTACGCCTTCTGTTCCAAAGGATGCCTCGCATCTTTCTATTGCCGACAAACCGCCTGGCTCAGCAAAAGATATAAAGGGGGATATTTCAGTTATCTTTTTGCTAAATGCATTCCCCCGCATAATCCCGGTTATATCCTCTGCAGCCTTATTAAATATCAGAATATTGCCGTTAATACCCGTTGTAAATATGCCGCTCGGGATATTTTCAATAAGGTCCTTATTAAAAAGCGAAAGTTCCTTCAAGTCAGCATCGGTCCGCTCAAGCGCTATAGTTGTCTTCTCAAGCCTTGAGGAGAGGTAACCGCTCAGGAACGCCACCATATAAAAAGCTGATATATGAACAAAGATGTTGTAGAGAAAATCTTTCTCATTAAGCGCAGGGTCATATTTTATAGGAAGAAGCTTATAGTATTGAAGATCTATCATGACCCCATACAGGATACTGCTGAATGTGGCAATAACATAAGTCGCCTTCCTGTTAAGCGCCGCGCTTGCCGACATTACCGTTAAAAGTATAATGAATGAAAACCAGCTCTCAATCCCGCCCGTAAGGTATATAAGGACATTAACTGCCAGAACATCTATGAATATCTGGCAATATGCAAAGGTGAAATATTCTTTTATCCTGTTCAGGATTAAAGAATAGATTATCGTCAGGGAATAGAGCGCAACAATAAGATTTGAAGTGGCGCGCGGATACGGAAAACTCCTGTATCCGACCTGAAGCAGGAAAAAAGAACCTAAAAGAAGCGTAATAAAAACAACCCTTATGGAAATAAGGGCCCTTACCTTTTTAATCAGGACATCATCCATATAATATAGTGTCAGTTTTAAGTGTCAGTAATCAGTATTTTAAACTGTTACTGGACACTGGCACTAATCACTCCTTAATTCCATGATAATTTTTCGTCATGCCCGAGTTTCTTAATCGGGCATCCAGTGTCTTTTGTTTCTGGATTCCCGCTTTCGCGGGAATGACATCCGCTGGGTGATTTGCTATTCACTCTGAATTAGTTTGTTATCAGGGAATTAAGGCTAATCACTTTATCAGCGTAATGAGTTTAAATATCGGCAGATACATTGCAACTACTATAAAACCTACGGACCCGCCGAGGAATACCATTAAAAGAGGCTCCATCATGGATGTCAGGGCGCCAACTGCCGCATCAACCTCATCATCATAGAAATCGGCAATTTTATTAAGCATAGTGTCAAGCGCGCCTGTTGATTCGCCTACGGAAATCATATGTGTTACCATCGGAGGAAATACCTTTGCCTTTGTTAAGGGGTCGGCCAGGGTCTTTCCTCCGGTAACCTGCTTTCTAACTTCCATAATTGCGTATTCAATTACCTTATTGCCTGAGGTTTTTGCCGTTATCTCAAGGCCGTCCAGTATCGGCACGCCGCTGCTGACCAATGTCCCGAGCGTGCGGGTAAACTTTGCCACGGCAACCTTATTAAGAAGAACCCCGAATATAGGCAGTCTTAATAATATCTTATCTATTACATGTTTGCCTTTCTCTGTACGTCTGAACTGGGTTATTGCAACAACAACGCCAACTATTGAGCCTGCTACAAGAACACCTCCTATTCCTGCTAAAAATTTACTGAGGCCGATAATCATTTGCGTGGGAAGAGGAAGCGTTCCGCCGAGTTGTGCAAACATCTTTGAAAATGTAGGGACCACAAATATCATAATAATTGCTATCGCCGCAACTGCAACCGTAGAAACAACTATCGGATACACCATTGCGCCCTTAACCTTTTTCTTTATCTTCATTGCCTTTTCTATGTACGCTGCAAGTCTGTTAAGGATTGTGTCCAGGATACCGCCGGCCTCGCCTGCAGCAACCATATTTGCATACAGCTCTGAAAAGACTTTTGGATGTTTCTTTAATGCATCAGCATATGTTGATCCGGCCTCAACATTTTCCTTAATCTCTGCAAGCACCCTGGCAAGAGTCTTATTTTCAACCTGAGTAGAGAGAATATCAAGCGCCTGCACCAACGGCAGGCCTGCGTCAATCATCGTAGAAAATTGTCTTGTAAATACGACAATATCTTTGTCGCCTACTTTCCCTCCGCCAAAACCGCCGAACAGCTTCCTTTGGGCCTTCTTTTCAGTAATAAGAGTCGGGGTTATATTTTTTCTTCTTAGTTGCGCTACAACTTCTTCTTTTGTATCCGCAGTAATCTCGCCTGATTCTATAACGCCTCTTGTAGTCTTGCCTGACCACTGAAATACGGTTGCCATTTATTACCCCCTTCCTTTTATCCTGTTCAGAGACGCATCTCTAACGGGATTTTGCCGCACCCGACACTCTTTGAATCATTGTTATTAATTCTTCAGGAACAGACGAGCGGCCTATCGCGTCTTCGTAAGATAAAAGTCCTCTGGTATATAGATCAAACAGAGACTGATTCATCGTCTGCATCCCGAACCTGGCCTGGCCGGTCTGCATCATGGAATATATCTGGTGTATCTTATCTTCTCTTATCAGGTTCCTGATAGCAGGGTTCGGCACAAGCAGTTCAATGGCAAGAACCCTGCCCTGCCCGGATTTTTTGGCTATAAGCTGCTGCGCCAGTATTCCTTCCAGGACAAAGGATAACTGGGTTCTTATCTGCTCCTGCTGATGCGGCGGGAATACGTCTATTATACGGTTTATGGTCTGCACCGCGGAATTCGTATGAAGTGTTGCCAGGGTTAAATGTCCTGTCTCCGAGACTCTAAGCGCCGCCTCTATGGTTTCAAGGTCCCGCATCTCACCTATAAGCACGACATCAGGGTCCTGCCTGAGCACATACTTCAAGGCATTTTTAAAAGATGCCGTATCGGCATTTACCTCCCGCTGGTTTATCAGGGATTTTTTATGGTTATGAATGTATTCTATGGGATCCTCTACTGTTATTATATGGTCCTGTCTCTCGGAATTTATCCTATCAACCATTGTTGCAAGTGTAGTTGACTTACCGCTTCCGGTAGGCCCGGTAACGAGGATCAGGCCGCGCGGTTTTTTGACAAGTTCATTAACAATCTCAGGCAGCCCCAATTCCTGAAAAGTCCTTATCTGAAAAGGGATGGTCCTGAAGGCGCCGGCAACTGCGCCCCTCTGCATAAAGATATTTCCCCTGAATCTGCTCAGTCCCTTTACGCCGAACGAGAGGTCCAGCTCATTATTTTCTTCAAATTTATGTTTCTGGGCATCTGTAAGAACGCTGTAGCAAAGAGCCTTTGTCTCTGCAGGGGCTAACTGCGGATGATCCATCGGCACAAGTTTTCCGTCAATTCTTATACGGGGCGGGCTTCCTGTTGTTATGTGAAGATCCGACGCTCCCTTTTCTATCAGCACCTTTAGTAAGTCGTATAATGTCGCCATTATTCCTCCAGTTTATAGGTCTCAGGTCTCAGGTATCAGGTGTTAGTCCTCAGTTTATCCCATATCTGAAACCTGACGCCTGATACCTAAAACCTGCCTTAGTCTCCAGCAGTAACTCTCAATACCTCTTCTACTGTAGTAACGCCTTCCTTTACTTTTGTCAGGCCGCT
>Ga0172369_10002604_pt1 | contig 24599 bp, 18 predicted proteins | sample LakKiv25m_FD_114539 | JGI IMG/M metagenome (GOLD analysis project Ga0172369, IMG submission 114539) | Freshwater microbial communities from Kabuno Bay, South-Kivu, Congo - kab_022012_11.25m | ecosystem: Environmental > Aquatic > Freshwater > Lake | place: Democratic Republic of the Congo...
CACAGACGGGACCGACGCTCGGGAACGTGGCGGGGCCGCAGGACGTGATCTTCCATCCGTCGGGCACGGCGGCGCGGGCGGTCGCGCTGGTGTCGCAACTGGACAAGGACGCCGCAACGCCGATCGTGTTCCAGACCGGGGCGGCGCCGCAGGTCGGCACGCGCGTGACGGGGCTTCCACTGGCGGCGGAAATGGACGTCGTCGAGCGGGGCTCGCAGAAGGGCACGGTGCTGATCGCGAACGTATCGGAGATTCGCCGCGTTCAACTCTCCGAGGACGGAACCGCGGTCACCGCCGGCTTGGCGCAGGATTTCGGCGAGGGGACCACGGCGCTGGTCACAGGGGTGGCGATTCAGCGCTGAGGCGACATCACGAATCCGCCTCTGCCAATGCCTTCACCTTCGCCAGCACCTCGTCGAACATCGCCGGCGTGAGCCGTCCGGTGAACGTGTTCTGCTGGCTGACGTGGTACGAGCACACGACGGCCGGCAACGGCGACGGCAGCCGGTGGACCGCGCCGTGCGCGAACGGATGGCGCGCCTTCGCGTCGAGCCTCCCCATGCGCTTGAGCGCGGCGATCAGCGCGTCGTGCCCGATCTTCCCCAGCGTGAGCGCCGCACGGATGTCGAGCAGCTCCAGCTCGCGCACCAGGTACGGCATGCAGTTGTCGACTTCGCCGGGCAGAGGGCGGTTGTCCGGCGGTGCGCACCGAGCCGCTGCGCACACCCACACGCCGCGCGCCTGCAGGCCGTCGTCGCGGCTGCGCGACTGCGGCTGACTCGCCAGGCCCGCGCGGTGCAGCGCAGCCCAGAGGAAATCGCCCGAACGGTCCCCCGTGAAGATGCGCCCCGTGCGGTTGCCGCCGTGCGCGGCCGGCGCAAGACCGACGATCATGAGACGCGCCGCCGGGTCGCCGAACCCCGGTACAGGCTTCGCCCAGTATTCCTCGTGTTCGTGCGCGCGGCGCCGTTCCGCCGCCACCCGCCGGCACCAAGCGCGCAGCCTCGGGCAGCGCTCGCAGGCCACCGTCTCGTCGTGAAGCACCTGCAGCGCGCGCGCCCGGGCGTCCATGGCCCGAGTGTAGCCGCCGCGGCGCCCCTCGTGTCCGCTCCGCGCACGATAGAGCTGCGCGCTCCGTCGCCGTCCACTGGAAGGCTCCGCCCTCGGGGCGAGCGGTCGCGGAATCTTCGCGTCGCCCCAAGACTTCGCGGAGTAGTAGATCAGCGAACGACGGAGACCGAACCGCCCTTGGCCGAGTCCGCGCTGGCGTCGCGCCCGGGACCCAGCTCGCCGCGCAAGCGCTGAAGCTCTGTGTCGATCCAGCGGCTCATGCGCTCCAGGCACTTGGTGTCGGCGAAGCACGCGTTCTGGCACTGCGAATTCTCGACGCAGCGCTCGTAGCCGGCGGCGTCGGCGGGCAGCGGTTCGGCGCGCGCGCCGGCCGGGAGTGCGGCGCCGGCCACAAAGGCGGCGATCCCGGCGACAGCATTGCGAATGACGCGACGCGTCATGCCCGTCTCCCGCGGGCCGTCACCGGGTCATCCGGTGCAACTGCCCGACTTTGCTAGGATTTTCCGCGACCACCAGCATCCGGCGACGTCGGAGCGGCCTTGTCTTCACGCCACCCGGAGCGAGGCTCTCAGGATCTCGCGGTTCGCACGTTCCTCGTCGATGCTCCACGAGCCCAGTTCGTGCAGCGCCAGGTTGTCGGCGATTCGCACGCCTTCCCAGCGGTCTTCCGCGAGCTTCACGAGCGCGCGCGCCACGACGCGGGCCTCGATGGGCCGTCCCGGCATGAGGCGCCCGAGCGGCCCCAGGAGGCCGGACAGGAACAGCGCCGTGTTCTCGTCGCGACGCGGCTCGGGCCGCGCTCCGAGCAGCAGCGACGGCCGCGCGATGCCCAGGCTCGCGAACCCCATCGCCCGCAGGTCCTGCTCGACAAGGCCCTTGACGCGCCGGCGCAGCGACAACGCCCGCGGCGAGGCTCCGTGCGCCGCGACGACGACGAAGCGCGAAATCCCGCCCGCCTTCGCCGCCTGCGCGAAGCGCGCAACCGCACCGCGATCCACGGCGGCGAACCGCTCGCGACTTCCCGCCTCGCGCAGAGTGGTCCCCACGCAGCAGATCGCCACGTCGGCGCGCGGCAGCGGTCGCTGCTCTCCGAGCGTGTCGAAGTCGACGACCAGTTCCTCCAGACGCCGGTGGGGCCAGCGCAGAGGGCGGCGAGCGACCGCAATCACCTTCGTCCAGCCCGGACGCAGCAGCAGTTCGCTCAGCAGGGCGCTGCCGACGAGCCCCGATCCGCCCGCCACCAGCGCGACGCCGCCCGGCGGCGCCACGTACTTGCGCGCGCCGCGCGACGGCGTGTCGGTCCGCGCTCCAGCCGGGCCCGGTCCTGCGCTGGCGCGGTCGTCCGGCGATCCCATCGCAATGCGCGTCGGAAATCCCGTGGCCTGGTACGCGCTCATGTCGCCCCTCGGAGCACCGGTCGCCTCGCGTTTGCCCGGAAAATCCGCCGGTTTCAGCCCGTGTCGCATTTGCACCGACCATGCCATCACCGCCGCCTGCGTTCGATTCCGCCGCGAGTCCGCATTTCCGGGTCCGATCGGCGCCTCGGGGCACCGCCGGTGTCGCACCCCGCAACGGCATGGTGCGGATCCACACCCCTGCGGGCGATCGCCGACCGCCGCTGCACGTTTGACGCGCCGCGCAATGCACGCAATCGCGAAAAGTCGCTTTCGGATCTGAAAGAGACGGCGAATCGGAACGTCTCAGCACCGTGCCTGCGCCGGCCGCGCCGCACCGCGCGCGGCTACAATCGGCACATGGGCGGGCCGCGCGTCATCGTCCACGTCGACCTGGATGCGTTCTACGCCTCGGTCGAGGTGCGCGACAACCCGGCGCTGCGCGGCAAACCCGTCGTCGTGGGCGGGCGCACGCGCGGCGTCGTGCTCGCGGCGAGCTACGAGGCGCGCAAGTACGGCGTGCGCAGCGCCCTGCCGATGACGCGCGCCCTGCGCCTGTGCCCGCAGGCCGTCGTGATCGCGCCGCGCATGAGCGCCTACGCCGCGGAGTCGGACCGCTTCTTCGACGTGCTGTCGCGCTACTCGCCGCTCGTCGAGGGCCTGTCCCTGGACGAAGCGTTCCTGGATCTCACCGGCACCGAGGCCCTGCTCGGAGAGACGATGGACGCCGTGCGCCGCCTGCGCGCGGAAGTGCGCGAGAAAACGGGTCTCGCGTGCAGCGCGGGCGTCGCGCCGACGAAATCCGTGGCGAAGCTCGCGACCGACCTCGCGAAACCCGACGGGCAGATCCGCGTCCCGGACGGCGGCGTGCGCGAATTCCTGGCGCCGCTGAAGGTCGGGCGGCTCTGGGGCGTGGGGCCCAAGACGGAGCAGGCGCTGGTGTCGGTCGGCATCCGCACCATCGGAGATCTGCAGCGTGCACCTGAAGCGCTGCTGCATAGGGCGCTGGGCGGCGACGGCTCGGGGCTGCGCGCGCTCGCTCTGGGCGAGGACCCGCGACCCGTCGTGCCCGACCACGAGGCGAAGAGCATCGGCGCCGAGGAGACGTTCGAGGAGGATCTGGACGACCTGGAGGCCATCGAGACGCACCTGCTCGGGCAGGCCGAGCGTGTGGCCTCGAGACTGCGGCGCGCGGGGGTCGCCGCGGGCGGCGTGACGCTCAAGTACAAGCTGGAGGACTTCCGCCTCGTGACGCGGCAGAAGACTCTCGCGCAGCCCACGAGCGACGGCCCGACTCTGTTCCGCGAGGCGAGCGCGCTGCTGCGCGCGAACGTGCCGCCGCGGCCCATCCGCCTGTGCGGCGTGACTGCACACGCGCTGGGGCCGCCGGCCCCGCCCGGACTCTTCGATCGGACGGACCGGAAGCAGGATCGGCTCAACGACGCGCTGGACCGCGTGCGCGAGAAGTACGGGCGCGGTTCGCTCGTGCGCGCCCGGCTGCTGGACGACGACCGCGGGCGGGACGAGGACGAGCGCATGCCGGGCGATGATCGTCGGAGAAGCTGAGCAGCACGGGCCGGGCGGCCCGATTTGCTCTGACGCAAGAAATCATCCGGCGCCGGATGATTTCCCGGACAAGAGTATTCTCCCGCCCTCCGCGGGGGCGATGCTCGCGGTGCGTCGCGGCGCGCGCGGGCCCGTCCGCCGCCTACGCCGGGTAGCGTCCGCTGATGTAGTCGGACAGCATCCGCACCTCCGCCGCGCGGTCGCTGGCGACCTGGCGCACGAGGTCGCCGATGGACACCACGCCCGCGAGCGCCCCGCCGTCCAGGACGGGAAGGTGCCGGATGCGCCGTTCGCTCATGAGCGCGAGGCACTCCGATACTTCCGCGTCCCGGGGCACGCAGACGACCTCGGCCGTCATGATTTCGCGCACCAAGGTGTCGCGCGAGGTGCGTCCCTGGACGGCCACGCGCCGCAGGTAGTCGCGCTCGGTGACGATGCCGCAGAGGCGCCCCTCCTCCACGACCAGCAGCGCCCCGACGTTCGCCGCGACCATGCGCGTAATGGCCTCGAACACCGTGGCCGACGCCTCGACGCTGTGCACCGTGCTTCCCTTGACCGCCAGGACCTCGCGGACGGAGCCCATTTTCCGCCTCCTTTCGCCGGGCCTCCCGCTCCCGAGCGGGTCCCCCGCCGCGCCGGCGCCCGTTGCCCCAGCCGCGGGCAGCGCCCGTGCCGTCTCCACGTGGATACAGAATACGCGCGCCCGCTCGCGGCGGGCAAGCCATGCGTCGAACCTGCGCCTCCGGACCGCGGCATTGCGCCGCAGGGTGCGGCTCAGCGCGTCACCGTCCAGGCGCCGCCCACGCACGACACGAACACGGGCATCGAGGCGCCCTCGCTCCAGACAAGCTCCGCGCCGCCGGAGGTCAGCATCACGGCGCGGCCGCCGGCCACAAGGCGCGTCTGAACGTCCCCTGCGGCGATCGGCGCCGGGCCGCGGCGCAGCAGAATCCGGCCGACCAGCGCGGAGACTCTCGCGCGCACCGCGTCCGGCTCCTCGCCCAGCACCCTCGCTTCGTCCTCGATCCGGAACGCCAAGGTCTCCAGCACCGCTTCCGTGCCCTTCCCGAACGCGGCAAGCAGCGCGGCGCCCGCACCGCGCGCGCCCCGGATCGCCTCGTCGTCCAGGCTGTCCATCCGCGCGGCTTCGCGCCACGCCCGCGATTCCGGCGGCGGTCCGTCGGTCGTGAAAGGCACGCACACGTCGAACGGGTCGAATGCGAGGTCCTCCGGCGCCGACCAGTGCACGCGCATGCACTCCGGATCCGGATCGTCGGGCCGCACGATCGACACGTCGAGAGCCGGCTCCCGGCGCGAATCCGCGAGTCTCTGCGCCTGCGCGGTCATGCGGTTGCCCGAGGGCAGCAGCCAGAGTTCCAGCGGCAGCGCGGCCGCCACGGGCTCCCCCCGCGCGGACCGCACGAGCGGCACGTCGTTGACGCCCGCCTCGAAGCGGAGCCCGCGACCGGACACCACCAGCCTCTCGACGTTCACGCGTCCTCCGAAAGCGCTTCAACGCGAAACCACCCAGCGCCCCTGCACGAACGACACCGCAATCGGAATGCCGCCTCCGCCCGCGAACGACACGAGCGGCACTCCGTCCGGCCCCGCCAGCAGCACGACGCGCCCGCCGGCCGCCGTGCGCACCAGCACCTCGTCCTCGCGCAGGGGTGCGGCACCCCCCTTGCCCAGCAGCGATTCCAGCGCCTTGCGCAGCCGCGCCCGGTGCTTCGTGCCGTCTTCCGCGTAGGCGGCGATCATGTCCGATGCCCGGTATTCCAGAAGGTCCATCGTGCGCGCGACGTCGCCGCGCAGGCACGCGTCCAGAACGTCCAGGCCCGCCCGCCGCGCGCCCGACGCGGCCAGGTCGTCCAGGGATTCGAACGCCCGCGCCTCGCCCCACAGCCGGCACGGAGGCACCGACGGCGGGCGGAACGGAAGGGACACGCGGAACGGCTCGAACTTCTCGGATCCGGGCAGTTTCCAGCGCATGCTGCACGGCGCCGGCAGCGCCTCGTCCGGGTCCACGACCCGCAGCCGGAACACGCGCGAGGGCGCGCCCGAGTCGTCCGGCGCCACGAACGCGGTGAGCCGGTTGCCCTCCGGCATGAGCCAGTGGTTGACCGCGAAGCGCCCGTCCAGCGTGCGACCCGAAACACACTCCAGAGGCGCGTCGTTGACGCCGGCCTCGGCCCGGACGCCGGAGGCGCGCACCGCGAGGTCCAGGATGCGCAGCACGAAGGAAGACTCCTAAGATGAGAATACCCAGTCGAACTGCGTCTTCGCCCACGTGCGGCGGGGCAGCAGCTCCCACTTCGCGATCTGCTGCTCGGGATGGAAGATGAGAATGCTCTCCTTCGCCTTTACCTCGACTTCCACGGGTTCCATGCCCACGGCCGCGTCGAGCTTGACCGCCTTGGCGACGGCCAGTTCCGCGCGCACCTGGAACTCGGCGAAGATGCCGGCCCGCGCCTCGACGAAGATGCCCGCGCCGATGACGCCGTCGCACCCCACGTAGAGCCCGGCGCCCAGTTCCAGCACGATCGACGGCTGGAGCCTGAGCATGCGGATGTTCACGTCGGTGCGCGTGGGCGTGTTGCAGTAGTGGCGCAGCTCCAGTCCGCCGGAGCTCTTGAGAGTGCCCTCCAGGCCGACGCCCAGTTCGAGCCGCAGAAACTTCTCGGTGACGATCGGGGGAACGGCCGCCACGCCCTCCAGCGCGAGCGCGACGAGGTTCACGCTGACCTTGAGGCCGCCCTTGACGTAGCCCTCCGGGCCGACGAAGAGGCTGTGATATGCCATCCACTCGCGACCGCGCTCGCTGTCCTCCAGCCATCCGGACGCGATCATGAAGCCGCCGCCGAAACCCCACGACGCCTCGGCCTCGATGCCCAGAACCTCCGCCAGGAGGCCGAGCACCTTGTTGACGGCCTTCTTGAACGCCTCGTTCAGGTCCTTCGCGGCCTCGAAGTCGAACTGGAGGAGAAACAGGTCGGCCGGATACACCCGCGCGAGGGCTCTGGTGGTGCGCCCGTCGCAGTTGTACGCCTCGATACGGTACTCGGACGGCCGGCAGGAGGCGTCCTTCTTCCCCGTCCCTGTCCAGGCCAGTGGAAGTTCTCCCTTGTCCGTCGCGGTTCCGCTCATCAGGACGCGGTGGGGCTTGCCGCACTCGGCCTTCACCCTCGCGACCGGAGCCGGTTCGATGCGCGTTCCGGTGCTCCAGCCGACCGAGAAGGAGAAGCCCGTGTCGAATCCCTCGAAGCTGCGCTTCTGCTTCGGTTTGTCGATCGCGCCCAGCAGGTTCTTCATGCCGGCGACACTTTTCCAGCCCTTGCCCTTCCAGTAGCCGCGGCTTTCCCTTCGGGAAGCGGCGGTCTTCTCGATAGCCTTCGCCAGCTCGGACCAGCCGCCCGTGCTGAAGCCGTAGTTCCAGACCCGATCCGGCGTCGCCACGAAGCAGATGATTCCCTCGGGGCTGGGCTTGCGCAGGTCGATGTCCTCGAACTCGATTTCCGCCTTGCACCCCGAAGCGCCCTTGACGACGACCGGGACGACCCAGTCGGCGCCCTCGACGCGGTGGCGGTCGTTGGCGCAGGTGCCGTCGTCGCGGGCGGCGCGGGCCAGCGGGTCGCGCTCGGTCGGGGGCACGAGCGCCGCCGCGACTTTCGGCGGCACGTCGGTCGTGCACAGGACCGTCACCTTCAGGTCGCCCGTTGCGTCGCGCACCGGGATGCGCATCGCAGGCTCGGGAGCGTCCACGTCCTTCCAGTTGTCCGACTGGCGCAGGTAACGACCCGCGTAGTCGACCCGGTAGTTGCGCACCCATCGCGGCGACGCCCCGCGGGGCTCGTTGTCGGCGCGCACGTGGGCCCAGGCGTTCTTCACCGGGCCGACGCGCTCCTCCTCCAGACGGACGGACTGCAGCGTCTCCTTGACGCGCAGCGTCACGAAGCCGGTGTCCGGGGCCTGCTTGCCCGGGTCGATGGCATACGCCCTGCGACCCGCCTTGACGATGTCAGTCTTGGGCAGGGGCTCGAACGTGCAGGTCGCCCACAGCTTCAGGGGGCCTTTCGCGTTCGCCACCTGCGTGTACATGAAACGCGAACAGCCCAGGGTCTCGTCGCGGCGGGCGTCGGGATTATACAGAATGTATTTCCCGTCCTCGTCGATCCGGAACGTCGATCGCCACACGAAGCCGGCGGCCTCCTCGGCGTAGAGGTTGGCGAAGGCGTCCTTGAGGGGGGCTCCGCCGGCGTCCTGGACCATGACGACCGAGGCGAAGGCGTCCGTCTGCGTGCCGGCCATCGGCTACTCCGGGGTCACGGCGAGGTCGTCGAAGCGCACGTTCTGGAACAGCGGGTACGGGCCGCCCTGGGCGCCGGGATCGACGGTGAGCGTGAAGGTCTGGCCGGGCGGCAGATCCCGGTACTCCAGCTCCAGCGTGGCGTTGCCGGGCAGCTTGTCGTCGCGGATGGTCTTCGTCTGCGACCACGCCCCGTCGGCGGTGCTCAGCACGAACTTGTCGTCGGCCGCCTCGGGCAGGTCGGGGTTCACGTGGACGACGATGCGGTAGCGGTTCTTAGCGGAGGGCTTCTTCGCGGGCGGCGGCGCGGCAGGTGCGGGTGCGGGCTTCGCACCCCCCGGGGCCGGCCGTTTCTGCACGGGTTTGGTGGCGCGGGTCGGCGAGGCGGCTGCGGCCCGGGAGGTCTTTGCGGTCCCGCCGGCCTTTCCCTGGCCCCGGCCGGACGCCGCCTGCGACGAGGCGCCGGACCGGGATGCCGGCGGCTTTCCCCCTTTGCCGCCGCCGGACGAACCGCCGCCGCCCTGCACGAAGAACATGGCCGCCTCCACACGCGTGCCCCGATTATGCGCCGTCGGGCGGCGCCGTCAACGCGATGCGGAGCCATGGTCGGGATTCGGTGTAGCCGCTGGCGACCACGGCGGGCAACGCCGGAGAAGTGAAGGGCACCATGAACCGGAAAATCGGTGCCAGCCCCGACAACCTGGTGAATCCTGGCGCTCCTTGCTCCTGGGCGATCACCCGGGCGCTGCGCCGGGCCTCGGGTCGCCGCCCCGCGACGGTGGTGCGCTTTGCGTCAGTAGGTCGTCTTGTACACCCGTCCCGCGTTGGCGGTCGGCACGTCGCCGCTGAGCGACTGGTAGAAGATCTTCACCGTCCCGCCGTTGGCGGTCTGCGCGTCGCCGTCGCCGCCGTCGGTGCCGCCCACGCTGCTGGAGCAGTTGGTGGCGGTCTTGCCGCCCTTGGTGCGGATGGTCGCGCTGCCCGAGATGACCACCTGCGGGGCCTTGAGCAGGATGCCGCCGCCGCCTCCCCCGCCGCCGCCGGAGCCGCAGCTTCCCGACCCGCCGCCGCCGCCCGAGCTGCCGCCGGCGTAGATCGCGCCGGTCGAAAGGATCTCCAGCCGCGTCGCCGCGACCAGTTTGACCGCGCCTCCGCCCGCCCCGCCGCCTCCGCCGCCCTCCACGTTGTGGTTGCCGCCGCCTCCGCCGCTGCCCAGGTACACGGACTCGTCGTTGGACGAGTCGCCGTTGGCCGCTGCCGCGCGGTATCCGCCCGCACCGCCGCCCGTCGATGACGACGCGCTGCCGCCGTACGGCCCGCCGCCCGCCCCTCCCGACGAGGGCCGGCCGATGTAGCCGTTTTCCCCACCTGTGCCGCCTCCGCCTCCGCCGCCTCCTCCGTTGTACGGTCCGCCGCCGCCCGCGCCGTAGCCGCCGCCGCCGCCGCCGCCGTTGCAGGTCGCCGTCGTCGCCGCGCCCTTGCCGCCCGTGTAGGTTGCGCCACTGCCGCCCGCCCAGTTGGGGTAGCCGGTGCCTCCCGAGCCGTCATCGGCCGCGTGACCGCCCGTTGTTCCGCTGCAGCCGCTGCCGCCTCCTCCGCCGCCATGCACGCCCCCGTTGCCGCCGCGTCCGCCGCCCACCGGGCAGTAGGTCGATCCGCCTCCGCCTCCGCCGCTGCCCGTGCTCAGGTACGACGAACACCCGCCGCCGCGCCCCGACAGGCCGCTCTTGCCCGCCAATGCCGCCACCGTCTGTTCCGTGTAGGTGCCGCCCCCGCCTCCGCCGTACCCGCGGCCGCGCGCCTCGACGGTGCCGCCCACCGTGATGGTGCCCGCGTAGATGCCGACCCAGCCGTCGGCGGGCGAGGTCACGGCCGCGCCCGTCGCCGGACCGTCTCCGGCCGCGTCGCCCACGTTGACGGCCGCGACCTTGCCGAACGGCTGCACGCGCACCGTGGTCCCCGACGCGATGTTGACCGTCTCGAAGTAGTGGGCGCCCCAGAGCACGGGCCAGCCGGAGGTCGAAGGGAAGTCCGCGGTCCAGCCCGCCGTACTGCCGTCGTCGCGCAGGCCCGTGACCGACGTGCCGTCCCAGTTGGCCGCCTCCGCGATCTGCACGGGCGCCGAGGTCGCCGTGACCACCGTGCCCGCGGCTGTCTGGTATTCGACAGTCGCCGTGTACGACACGCCCGCCCATGCGCCCTGCAGGGAGATCGGACCTGCGGAGGCGCTCGTGTTGGTGCCCTGGCCGGTCGGACCGAAGACGATGCCGCCCGGCGAGGCCGTGATGGTGAGGCGGTAGTTGCTGACCCATCCCTGCTGGGTCCAGTTCGCCTTCACGCTCCCGCCCGACAGCGCCGAGTACTGGTAGGGGATGCCCGCGCCCGAGAGCGTGCCCGCGTTCACCGCGACCGGATCGTGGAAAATGAAGGCGCCGGTGAGCAGGGCGTTCTGGCCGTCGGGGTTGGTGACCGTGAGGTTGGCGGCGCCGGAGGAGGCCGCCGGCGTCGTGAAGGCGATGCTGTTGCCGGTGAGGAACGTCGTCGCGATGCCCGCGACCCCGCCGATGGTCACGGTGGCGCCCGCGGTGAAGTTGGCTCCGCCCAGCGTCACGGTCGTTCCGCCCGCGACGGGGCCGAAGCCGGGCGCCACGGTCAGGATGAGAGGCCCGGGGGCGTTGTCGAACTGCTTCCACGTCCCGGACTCGTCGCAGCCCTGGAAGTGGCCGCCGCCGGCCGCCTTGTAGCGGATGGCGCCGGGCGTGCAGGCGCCTCCCGTGGCGTCGGCGCGCGCGGCGGAGGCGGTGGCCACGACGCCGGTGAGTCCGCTGCCGTCGCCCGAGAACTTGCCGGTGGCGCCGGAGAAATACGGCGCGCCCGAGAAGATCGGATTGCCGGAGAAGGTCTGGCTGCCGCCGAGCAGCGCAACGTTCGACGACAGGCGGGCGTCCGCCACGGTGTTCACGAGGCTGGTCGCGTCGAGGTTCGTAAGATACGAGCCGTCGGTGCTCCACACGGGCCCGGAGGCTCCGCCGGACGCGAGGAACTGCCCCGTCGTGCCTGCACCGAGCGACGTGAGAGCGCCCGTGCCGCCGCCCAGGACGAGCCGGTTGGCCGCGAGCGAGGACACGCCCGTGCCGCCGCGCGCCACGTCCAGAGTGCCCGAAACCAGCTTGGAAACGGCCAGATCCGGCACGTCCGAGGGGTCGATCGCGCGGAAGGCGGGAGCAGCAGCCTCACCCGAGGCCGGACCCGCGAAGAAGCCGTGCGCCGCCGCCTGGGACGATCCCGTGCCGCCGCTCGCCGTGCCCAGAGGAGAGGAGAACACCGGCGCCGCGGTGAACGTCTTTGCACCGCCGATGGTCTGTGCGCCCGCAAGGTCCACGTATCCGGTCGAAAGTCCGCCGACGTCGGCGATGCCCAGCGACGCGGGCGCCCACGCCGCGCCGTCGAAGCGCAGCACCTGCGCGGAGGCCGGGGCGGTGGTCGCCACCGTGGTCGCCTGGATGCGCGTCACGCGCGGCGCGCCGAGCTGGCCCGCCAGGTCCCCGCCGCACACCGTCGTCGCCTCGTATTTCGCGTCGAATCGGACCCAGTCGGTCGAGGACAGGTAGCCGTCCGTCCCCGCACCGGCGGCCGCCAGCGACAGTTCCGGCGTCGACGTGCCGTTCCAGGCGGTCAACGGAGGCACCGCCGTCACGTTCGTCACCGTGCCCGGCGCGCTCAGGTCGGGCCCCGGCTCCCAGCGCGACGAGGCGGCGCTCCACTTGAGGACCTGCCCCGCCTGCGGCTCCGTCGAGGCGACGAAACGCGACTGCAGGCGCACGACCACCGGCGCTCCGAGCCGCCCCGACAGATCTCCGCCGCACTGCGTCATGGAGTCGTATTTCGCGTCGAAAGCGGCCCAGTCGCCCGACGACAGGAATCCGGAAGACAGGGTGCCGGCCTGCGCGATCGAGAGGTCCGGCACGCCGGAGGCGTTCGCCACCATCAGCGGCGCAGAGACCGCGATGCCCGTGACCGTCCCGGCGACGGCGCAGCGCCACGCGGTGCCGTCGTGGACGAGCGCCTGGCCCGCCGTGCACGTACGCAGCGACACGGTCTGGCTCGCCTCGTCGACGGAAAGGCCGCCCCCGGCGTTGTAGCGCGCGGTGCCCGCGAGCCGTCCCGCGGCGTCGATGACCGTCTGGCCCGACACTTTCAGCGAGACGACGTCGGCGGCGCCGCCGCGCACGCTCTGCGCCGCGTGGGCGAAAGGCACCGACCCGAGCTTCTGGCGGGGCGACAGCGTCTCGCCCCCGACGCGGAGCTCCATCCAACGCCCGCCGGCGTCGAAGATCGAATCGGACGGCTGCGACACGAGCCCCAGGAACGTCGAGTAGTAGCCATCGGAGAGCCCCAGGGTCTGCGTCTCCTGCCAGAGCGCCGTCCCGCCCGACTCGGCGCCGAAGACCGCGAAGGTGACGGACGCCGTGCCGGTGGCGGCCGTGCCGTCGGCGCGCAGCAGGCGTCCCTGGTAGCCGAGCAGTTGCGGAACCTGTGCGGCCGTCGGCGCGGACACGAGCAGGGCGAGAAGCGCAACGGCGTGTACGCGCGGCATCGTCGGCATGGGGCGACCTCCGGCAGGGGGTGCGAAGCGTACACCCCCGCGGGCGGCCGGGCAAGCCGGGGATCGGCACCGGTTGCCGGAAAATGCAGTGGTTTCGGGTGTTTGCACGACCCTGCCGGGCCGGGCCGCAAGCCTTCGGTCAACCCCGGGGTCGGGCGCCGGGAGCGACCGTAGCCGGGCACGCGAGTGCCGGGGTTGCGGACCGGCGCGACACCCGGGCACTGACGTGCCCGGCTACGACGGGGCGGCGCCATTCAAGGCCGCCCCGGGATTCCCGAAGCCTCGCGCCGGGCCGAGCGCGCTACGGAACCGGGCAGGCCTCGCTGTAGACGGCCCGCACGCGCGCCCCGGCGTCGGGCGGCACGGCGAACACGATTGCGGGCCGCACCGGGTCGTAGCTCCACCCCGCCGCCGGCCGGCCGTCCACGAGCACGCCGAGCGTGGCCGGATCGGCCGCGGCCGCCAGCGGAAAGCGCACGTGCGGCGCCATCGCGTCGTCGACGAGGGCCATCGCAGGCGCGCTCCAGTCCGGGTCGCACACCGACGCCGCGAACCCGCCGATGCGCTGCACCGCCGCCAGATAGTGCGTGCCCGGGTTCGACATCCCCGGACAACCCGACGCGGGCGCAACCACCGCGTTGAAGCTCTTCGCCTTCTCGGGCAGCAGCCGCGCCAGGCCGTCCAGGCGCGATGCGAGCGGCCCCGGCGACTGGTCGTCGTCGTCGCTCCAGACGAGGATCGCCAGCCGCGCGTCGTCGCGCAGAAGGCCCAGGTTGCCGTCCAGCGGCTCGGGCGTGCGCGGATGGTCCGCGTTGTCGACGAGCGGCGGCAACAGGGCGCGGCGCACCGCCTCCAGTCCCTGCTTCACCGACTGACAGCCGCCCACGTCCAGGTTCGCCGCCAGCACCGAGGTGCGGTCGGACATCGACGGCTCGACGACGCGCGGCCGGGCGTGATCCACGGGGAAGAGCCGGCCGGCCTCTCCGCCGTCCACCCCGCCGCCGCACGGCTCGGGCCCGGAGGCGTCCGGCGCGATGCCGGTCGTCGTGACGCCCACGTGATAGTCCGCGCCGAGCGCGTCGGCGTGGTCGAGCATCGCGCGCATGGCGCTCTGGAGCGCCGGGCGCTTGTCGCGCGTGGACGCCGTGTTGTCGACGACCACGAGCACGTCGAGGCGCCCCGCCGCCGGCTGCACGAACGTCTCGTCGTGCGCCGCGGCCCGCAGGGTTTCGCCCTGCAGAGGCAGGAGCACCGGCAGCGGCGCGTCGTCGCCGCGCACGAACAGAGCCTGGTAGGCGAAACCCTCGCGCACGGGCTTGAAGCGTACCTGCACCTGTACGAGAGCGCCCGGTGGTACGCTCGCAGGCATCGGCGTCGAGCCGACGATGGAGAACGTGCCCGGATCCGTCCCGTCGCCGAGCCACGGCCCGTCGGCGACGACCGGATTGCGGCATCGGTTGCGCCAGGCAGCGATCTGCTCCGGCGGGGCGCAGTCGGTGCGATTGCCGCCGAAGTCCAGATACGAGGGCTCGGGAACGAGGCACGCGCCGTCGGATCCGCCCGCGAGCGCCACCTCCAGGCGGGGCGGAGCCGCGTTCGTGTCGAACACGAGCGACGCCGCGAAGCGGCCCGACGACGGCGGCCGGAACGCGATGGTGACGGGCTGCCAGGCTCCGGGCTCCAACCAGACCGCCGGCCGCGGCTTCGCCAGCGCGAACGCGCCGTCGCCTTCGACGCGCCCGTCCCACAGCGAACACGGCTCGGTGCCGACGTTCGTGATCTTCACGGCGAGCACCGCGCCCTTGCCTGCGCGCACGCCGCCGAAGTCCAGCGACGGCGGGTCGGTCTGCAGCAGGCACAGCGCCGGCTGCGTGGCGACGCCCGCGAGCGGCACCTCGACGAGCGGCGAGATGGCGTCGTCGCTCGCGATGCGCAAGGTGCCGCCATCCAGCCCGGGAGCGCCGGGCCGGTACTCGACCGTGAGCGTCGCGCGATCACCCGCGGCGAGCGCGGTTCCGGCCGGAAGCACGTCCCGCAGCGCGAACGCCGCGCCGTCCGACACAATGGCGCCCAGGTGCAGAGGCGGAGCCGCCGCGTCGCCGCCGTTCTCGAGTGTCAACCGGAGGACTCTCCGCGTGCCGGCAGGGGTGGGCGGAAAGTCGAGCCGCGCCGGAGTGACGACGAGCTGTGCGCCGCCGCCGTTTGCGTCGACATCGACCGAGAGGATGCCCGCCGGGACGGACGCCGAACGCACCTGCAGCACCGCGGTGGCGGCCCCGATGTGGACAGGCGAGAAGCGCACCATCGCCTCGCGTGTCGCCAGAGGTGCGACCTGCGCCGGCATCGGCGGCGGGTCGATGCCGAAGCCCGCGTCCGCCGCCGCCAGCGCCATCGCGTCCACCTGGACGGCCTCGTCCGTCTCGTTCGTGACGCCGATGGTCACGCGGTTGTGCGCGTCCAGCGGCACGTTGCCCAGATGAATCGGATTCGGCGTGACGACGAGCGCCTGCAGCACGGCGTCGGCCGCGATCGGAAGCCGCTCGGGCGAGCACAAGGGGCACGCCGTCAACTCCAGCGCGGCGTCGCGCGGCCCGGCACGGCCCGCGGGCTCGTAGGTCACGACGATCGCCGCCTCGTCGAACGGTCCGACTTCGTGGACCGGCGCGAATTCGAACTCGGACGCGTCCGGCCCCACGGCGCGCAGGGCGATCGGAACCGGCGTCTCGGCGTCGTTGCGCAATTGCAGCACGCGCGTGCGGCGGGCGCCCAGCGCGGGCCGGCCGAAGTCCAGCGCGTTCTGCGGCACGGCGCGCGCGTCCACGCCGCGGCCCTGCAGCCGGAAGACGAGTCCGGGGCGGTCCTCCTGCCCGAGCGACAGGCTCGTGCGGGCGTCGCCCGGCGAGAGTGGAAGGAACGTCACGCGCATCCGGGCGTGACCGCCGGGCGGCACGCTTCCGGGCGGCGCCAGGACCGAGTAGCCGTTGCCGGGATCTAGGCGCACCGAGGCCACCACCGCCGCCAGGAGCCCCCGCTGGGCCAGGTCGACGTCTCGATCCACCGGCACGCCCAGCGTGGTGGCGCCGAAGTCGAGCCGGTCGGTCGCCGGTTCCAGCCATCCCGAGGCCGTTCGCAGGCGTCCGTCGCCGCACGATGTCAGCAGCACCACGGTCGTGCCGAGCCCTGCCGTCCAGAATCCCGCCCTGCCCCGCCCCGTCCGCAAGCAGTCGCCCCCCCCGGGCGGGGCACCGATGCACGGAGCCGGCCAGCCGGGCGGACGCGGCGGAGGCCAAGGACGGGAGCACGGTGCCCGCGGGCGGCCGCGGGCGTGGCACGGCGTGCCCGGGTGCGGCACGGTTTTTCACACCGCGCGTAGTGCTGGGACTGTGGCTCTACCTGGATTCGTCCGCAGCAGGGACCGCCAAGACGCCAAAGACGCCAAGGGCGCCAAGAAGGACAGGATCAGAATGAGAAAGGCCGCGGACAGTATCCGAAAAGTCCAATAACTTGGCGCACTTGGCGTCCCTTGGCGCCTTGGCGGTCAAATGTGCGCCGCTTCCGGACTAGCGCAGCGGCTCAACGCCCCAGCGCCTCGCGCGCCTGCTGCTCGAACACGGGCAGGATGCGCTGGTGGTGCTCGTACTCCGGGCGCGGCCGCGCGGAATCCAGGGCGTCGAGAAACCGTCGCCAGTAGGCCGCGGCGGCTTCCTTGTCCCCGGCCGCCCCGGCCGCCCGCGCGGCTCCCCCGAGCGCCAGAAGGTGATCCGGCGCGTGCCCCAGAATCCGCTCCGCGGTCGCCCGCGCCTGGGCATGCTTTCCGGCCGCGAACTGCAGCGTGCTCAGATGGTAGAGCGCGTCGTCGTCCGGGTCGCCCGTCTGGGCGTACGCCATCATCGCGAGTGCGAGGGCCGGCTCGGCCCGGGCGCGATCGCCCGACTCGTGCGCCATCATCGCCGCGTTGTAGAGCTCGTCGGCCCGCTCGCGCGGGGTGCGTCGAACCGGCTCGGGGGCGGCGGGCGCGGCGCGGCTCGGCTCGGCGGGCGTGCGCGGACTCCGCCCGGGCTCGGCGGGTGGGGGCTCGCGCGCACAAGCCGCCAAGGCAAGGGCGAGAGCGGCGGCGCAACGGCGTGCGGCGCGGTGCGGAAACCGGACCATCGCCGCCAGACTAACCCGAAACGCGGTCGAGCCGGCATGGCCGGCATCGCGCCCCTACGGCCAGGCGACGACCGCCTCGGGCGTGCCCGCAAGGCTGCCCAGCGCGTGGACTTTCATGCCGGCGTCCGATATTGAATAGACGTGGTCGTCCTGCTCGCTGCCCGTGGCCATGACGCTGCGGCGGATGTCGGGCTGGTAGCCCCAGTCCCAGTCGGATCGCTGCCGGTTCTGGTACAGGTCGCGGTGGTCCACGCTGCCCAGCGGCTCGATGCCGAAGGCCGCCGTCACCCGGAACACCCGGAGCTGGCTGCGGAACGAGCCCCACGGGTCGTAGGCGCCCGGCGAGGCGTAGTCCGTGAACGGAATCGCCAGCAGGTTCCGCTCGGGGTACCAGTTGAACGCCTTGTGCTCGTGCAGGGCCTCGCTGGTGCCCGACACCGTGCCCAGCGTCTGCGTCGCCAGCACTTTCGGGCTCGCCATGTCGCCCACGTCGAATACCTTCAGCTCCACCGTGCGGCCGTCGCTCTCGCCGATGGTCACGAGGTGCGTGTCGTCGAGCCGGTTCAGATACGTCGAGATCCCCGGGACCTCCAGCCGGCCCACGACCTTCGGATCGGCCGGATCCGACAGGTCCAGCGTGAAGAGCGGGTCGATGCGCAGGTACGTCACGAGGAATCCGCGCGGACCGAAGAAGCGCGACGCCATCATCGTCTCGCCCTGCGCCACCGGGGGCGTGCGCCCCGCCACCTCCAGGCGGCCCGCGTTCTCGCGCAGCACCCAGACGCGGTTCTGGCTCTCGGGCGTCTCCACGATGCTGTTGCCCTGCATGCCCGTCGTCGCGATGCGCAGGAAGCCCTTGTCCTCGTCCATGGAGAACTGGTCCACGATGCGCCCGGGCGCGCCGCCCGAGGCCACGTACGCGACCCGGTCTTTCTCCGAGAGGTCGAACTTGTGCAGATACGTGTAGTCCATCTGCCCGTCCTCGAACGAGTACCACCAGTGCGGGCTGGCGACGTACAGCGCGGCGGCCGACGAGTAGACGCGCCCGACGCTGCCCACGACCGTCGTGGTCGCGATGGCGCCGGTCGGATTCGAAAGGTCCAGCGTCGCGACGGTCGCCAGGCCCAGCCGCACCGGGGCGTTGGGCCGGTAGAACGAGCCGCAGTCCACCTGCGCCCGCTCCAGCGCGCCCGTGCGGCGCACGTAGGCGCCCGGCAGCCACTCCTCGACCTTGCGCGTGCGCACGACCTCCTCGTACGCGCTGCGCCGGCGCGCGCCCGAGGTCGATCCGCTCAGCCACGAGGTGCCTTGCTCCACCTCGGGTTCGGCCGGGCGCACGACGTCGCCGGACAGCACGATGCGCACCGAGCCGTCCACCATGCGCGCGCTCGCGTAGCGGCCGGGCAGATACCAGGCGCCCGCCACGACGGGCACGTCCGACGACACGTCCAGCAGCGTCACCTTCGTCATGTCGGCCTTGGACGGGTCGCCGTCGGGGTTGGGCGGCTCGGGGGTCAGGGCGTTGGTCACGACGACGCGCGTGGTGCCGGAGAAGACGACGAGGCGCTTGCCCGCCGGAGTCTTGGCGAGGAACATCTCGCTGGGCCAGCCCTCGATGGCGACCGTGGCGAGCACCGCCGACTCGCGCGCCGGCCAACTCTTCACGACGCGCAGCGTGCGGCCGGTCAGGAAGTAGATGCGCTCGCCGTCGTTCTTGACGAAGTCGGCCTCGTCCACGCCTTCCACCTGCGTGTTGGTGGTGGTGAACGAGCCGGGCGCCTGCGGGGCCGACGCTTTGTCCTCGGAAGCACTCGCCAGAGCGATGCCGCCCGTGGATCGGTTCGTGGCTTCCTCGTGGGACGAGTCGTACTCCTGCACGGCGGCGTCGCGCAGGTAGTCAAGCAGCGCGTCGCAGCTCTCGAACGGCTGCAATTCCACGCGGTCGACGATGCCCTCGTTCTTCGAGCAGGCGCCCAGGAGAGGCAGAAGGACGAGGCAAGCGGCGGCGGCACGGCGGACCATGGCAGGCTCCCGGAGCCACCCGCTGCGGGCGGGCGCTCGACGCAGGCCGCGCATTGTCCCACCGCACGCCCCGCCCTGCACGGGCATCGGCTCCAAGGGGCGGCACAGCGGCACGGCCTGCTCCGGCCCCGATAGCATTCGGCGTGCCGCGCGAAGGGCGCCGGCCTCGACGAGAAAAAGCCAAGTGATTTCAAGCGGATACGGGATCGCGGCTGCAGGGGCCCGAGGCGTGCGCCGGCCCGGGTGCGACATCCGTGACGCGCATCACGCCTGGCTTCCCCAGGAGGTGTAGTCCATGATGCGCCCGGCGCCCGCAGCCCGGCGACCGGGGAGTCCCGATGAAGACCCTCGCATCCGTCGTGGCCTTGGGCCTGCTCGCCGCCTGTCCGGGCCGCTCCGGTCCGACCCCCGACCCCGGCGAGGAGCAGCTCGACCGGATCCTGGGCGACTTCACGGGCCTCATGCGGCAGGGCAAGGGTGGCGAAGCGGCCGACGTCCTGCTCAAGCTGTGGCGCGATCCCGATCCGAAGGAACTGGTGACGCAGCGCAGCCAGATCGTCGAGGCCGCGCACGTCAACGCCGATCGGCTCGGGAAGGTCACCGGCACCGAGAAGGTGCGCACCTGCCACGTCGGCGGCTTCCTCTACAAGTCGCAGACGGTCGTAAAGCACGAGCGCGGACTCGTGTTCTGGAACTTCACCTTCTACAACCCCGGCGGCGGGTGGGTGCTGGAGTCGTACCGGTTCGACAACAAGAACTTCGTGCCGCTCACTTCGGACTGCGACTTCAAGTAGCGAGAGCCTCGCTGAAAAGGCCGTGGCCCGGGCCGGCCCGTCGCTGCGCTCGGGGTTCTGTCCCGTCGCTGCGCTCGGAGTTCTGACGTGGGCGCCGCAACGCCGGATTCCGGAACCTCGACCGAAGGGAGGGGACAGAACCCCGGGCGCAGCGAGCGGCGTCGGACCGGATTCACGATCCTACACGTTTTCGGCGCAGATCTGGCTGACGAAGACTCGCCGGGGCGCGGGCAGCCTGAGCCTCGCTGAAAAGGGGTGGACTGGCGGCCTCGGGCCGCCCGGTCTTGCCGGCCTCCGGCCGGAAACCACGCTCCGGGGCGGCTGGAAGCCGCCGGGACCGGTCAGCCTGAGGCTGACACTCCGGCCCCCACCACCTTTTCGGCGAGGGTCTAGCCTGAGCGGCGGCGACGTCAACGGCAACGCGAAGTCGCACAGATGCCGGGAATTCGAAGGCTCCCCGCAGCCGACGGGGACCGCGTCGGGGCTACTGCGGATTCAGGTCGGCGCAGGTGATCGGGTAGAGCACCGGCACCGTGGGCGCCGGACTGTCCGCCGACCCCGCGTTGAAGTCCTGGTAGCGGTCCCACACGCCGCGGATGCCGTTCGGGAACGTCGACAGGACGCCGCCGTCCGCCTGTTTCATGCAGCTCGAGTAGACGTTCTGGTCGTTCACCACCAGCCCGCCGGTCACCGCGAAGCCCTCGGGTCGCGAGTAGGTGCCGCCGTCCGCGCCCGTGGTCGTGTACATGATGGCGCGCGCATCCGTCGTCTCCAGCGGGCCAGCGAACTTCAGCACGTGTCCGATGACGTCCGGCTGGTTGTCCGGCACGTTCATCGCGAAGTCCGACGGGTTCGACGCCCGGGGCGTGCCCGCCGGCGGGTAGGCGCCGCCGGTCGTGCGCCCCTCGTGGCTCTTGATGACGATCGACAGCGCCGAGGGCGGCGACGCCGTGGTCGCCGAGGTGATTTCGAACGGGCCGTTGTAGTGCTTGAGCCGGCCGCACACGCTGATGAGATCGCCCACGGCCGGAATCGGCGCCGTGTCGTTCTTGCCGCGGTACACCAGCACGCCCCGGCCGCCGTTCGGGTCCTGGATCCAGAAGTTGGCGCTCGTCGCGCTGGCGTCCAGCGCGACGACGACCGCGTCCAGGATCGTCACGTCCGTCCTGGACGGCGAGGTCGCCGCCTGCGCCACGGTCATCGTGCGGGTCGCCGTCGAGCAGCCCGTGAGCTGGATGCCGCCGGGGCCGGCGTCGCGGTTGTAGCGGGTGTTGTTTGCGTTCTCGTCGGAGCTTTCCTCGGCGGTCATGCAGGCCAGATACCCGCCGGCACCGAGCAGAATCACGATCGCCAGACCTTTGCGCATGGGGCGCTCCCGGAAGAAGTCCGCGACACCGTAGCAGCGATCGGTCCCGGATCCAACCGTCCTTCGTCTCGGACGTTCCAGGAGCCGTGCGCCCTCACCCGGGATGAGCGGGAGGGGACTTGTACGGATTTTTCGTCTGCCGATTCCCTAGGGCACGCAGTCGCGCGGCGGCACGAGGCAGCGGCAGCGGGTCTCGTCGCACCAGCGTCCCGTTGCGCAGCGGTTGTCCTGGCATCCCTGCGTGCCCGGGCGGCAGTCGCGGCAGCACGCACCCGTGCCCGAGGGTGGTGTCAGCCCCGGGCAGATGGGCGGCCCGCCGTCGCCCGCAGGCGCCACGCAGCGCTCCAGGAGCGGATCGCACACGGTGCCCGACGGACAGGTGCCGCAGCCGAATCCGATGGAGTCGCACATCCCCTCGGGCGGCAGACAGACCCATCGCACCTCGAACGGCCCGGAAAGCGCGCTCACGCATCGGTGGCCGGGTGCGCAGCGCCATTCGTCGTCGCACTTTTCCAGACACGCCGCCGCACCGCCCGACCGCACGCAGAGCTGGTCGTAGCGGCACTCCTCGGGCCCCGAACAGGCCGTGCAGGCCGCGACGGTGCCCGCGTCCGGCAGATCGCCCAGGAACACCACCGTGTGGCAGCCCGCGGCGACGATCGCGACCATCGCGGGCAGGATCGACGCGGGCACAGGGCCGGATCGGGCGGAAACGGGCATCTGCACGGCCTGGGGCCGGACGGCAGGCGCGCTCCTCGCGGGCCCGAACCACCGGCACGGGCCCATTGTAGCGCTCGGCGCCGCAGGCGTGCGGACGGGGCCGCCGGACGGCGTCCCGCCGTCCGAGGCTCTGTTCAGGCTCCTGTCGGTTTCCCGTGAACTCTGGAGCGGCCGCCGGAGCAGCGGCCTGGAGCCACACGTCGCAACGGCGGGCCGTGGCCGCACATGGGAGGACGGCCTTCGGCCGCACGTCGGGCCCCCGGCGTGCGACCGGTTTGCGGAAATCGCGAGTCTGGGGCGCAGCCGCCCGCGTGCGGCCAGAGGCCGCCGGATCCGACGTGCGGCCAGATGCCGCCGCTCCAACTGGACAGGCGCCGGGTGCCGAGAAGCTGCCCACGCGGCGCGGAGGTCGGGCCCACTCGACGAATCCGGTCTCACGGAACGGCGAGAAACGCCTCTGTTTCAGGGACAGTCCGCGCCCGGCGCCGCGCACAACTCGTCGAGCCGCCGGCGCACGTCGCCGGCGCGCGGATCGGACGGGAACAACTCCAGAAAACGACGCGCCGTGACGACCGCGTCCGCGCGCCGCGAGGACTCGAGCTGCGCCGAAAGCCGCAGCAGCAACGCCTCGCGCATCAGGCTCCCGGCCGGATGACGCGCCGCGTGACGATCCAGATCCTTCAGCGCCGCGTCCGGATTGCGATCATCCACCAGGTCGCGACGCGCCGCCGCGACCAGATCCGCCTCGTCGTGCAGCGAGGCGTCGGCGGTCGCACGACGGGCGGCGCCGCGCAGCGTCGGGCGCGACGGCTCCGGCCGCGCGGGCTCCTCGACGGCCGGCGCCGGGGCCGCGTCCGAACTCCAGCTCTCGCCCGCACGCACCAGGCGGCCGCCCGAGCCGTCGTCCACGCGCACGATGCCCCGGTCGACCCGGAGCTGCGTGGAGCGCCCGTCGGTCTCCACCGAAAAGAGCGTCCCCACCACCGTCAGCCGGGCCTGTCCCGTCTGCATCACGAACGCGCGGCCGGCCCCGGGCGGGCGCACCTCCGCCACGATGCGTCCCACGTGCAGGCGCACCACCGTGGCGTGCGGTCTCCGATCGACGCTCCAGCGCGTGGCGGGCTGCGGACGCAGCACCGCCGTGTCCACCGGGACCGGCGCGTCGGTCGCGGCGACCGTCACCTCGGGCGTCATCGGCGCCTCGGGCAGCGGCATCGGGCGCGAGAGCACGAAGGCGGCGAGCACCGCGACGGCGACCCCTGCCGCGAACACCCGGGGACGCACGAGCGCCGGAGCCTCGCGGGGGGCTGCTTCGCGCAGCTTCGCGAGCAGCCGGGTGCGGTGGAACGGGTCCAGCGCGGGCGGCTCCACCTGCGCGAGCAGACGGGCGGCCGGATCTTTCGTTGCAGCGCCTCCTGCGAGGCGCGGCGGCGCGGTCATGTCGGTCATGCCGCCTCCTCCCCCGGACCGAGCTGCCGGGCCACCCGGTCGCGGAAGTCCCGGCGCGCGTAGTGCAGACGCGTCCAGACGGTCTTCAGCGGGATGCCCAGCGTCTTCGCGATCTCGTCGCCGGAGAGGCCCTCGAGCTCGTAGAGGATGAGCACGGTCCGTCGTTTCTCGCTCATCCCGTCCAGGGCCCCGTACACCGTTCTCTCCGCTTCCCTGCGGTGGGTGGCCGCCGCGGTGTCGTCCGGGGCGGGCACGTGCGCCGCGTCGTCGAGCGACAGCCGGCGCCGCAGCGCCTTGAGCCACGCCAGACGCCGGTCCTTCGCCACGACGCGCACCGCGATGCCGTAGAGCCAGGTGGTCATCTGCGCGCGGCCTTCGAAGTCCGCGAGCCTCCGGTGCGCCACGAGGAAGACCTCCTGGACCAGGTCGTCCACCTCCGCGTCCGGCCCGGCGAGCCGCCGCGCGGCGCGGTAGACGAAGTCCAGATGCTCCTCGCAGAGTCGATCCCAGCTCGGGGCCAGCGTCTCCTCGCTCTCCACCGCCCGGGCCGTCAGCTCCGTCGCCCACACGCCCGATGGGTGCGCGCCCCCCCGGGAACCTTCAAGGGGTCCACCATCGTACCCCGAGCCGCGCCTGGACCGCGCCGGCGGGCGTGGTGGCCACCGTGCCGGCACCCCCTACGGCCAGGTCCTCCCGGTGCAGCCAGGCCCTGGCGAGCACCTCGCCGGCGACGCACCAGCGGCCCTCGCAGCGGGCGGCCAGAATCCCCAGGGAAATCGAGGGGTTGAGCCACACCGAGTCCGCGGCGCCGACCAGCTCCGGGGCCTCGAGAAACAGCCATTCGACCGACAGGCCGCCCTCGGGCGACCAGTTCCAGCCCTCGCGCAGCGGGCGGGCGGCCAGCAGGCCGGCTTCGAGAGCCCGCGCCTGCACGACGCCCCGGTTGACGATGTGGAATCCCTCCTCGCCCAGGGCGGCCGCCTCCAGCGTCCAGGCCACCGGGCCCAGGCGGCGCGAAACCGCCACGGACAGGCCTCCGGCGAGCCGGCCGTCCCATAGCACGCGGCCGTCCAGGGCTGCCCCGGCCTGCCAAAGGGCCGTTTCGGGCGGAGGCGGGGGCGTGCGGCGGCGGGCTTCGGGGGGCGGTGCAGGG
>Ga0172369_10002608_pt1 | contig 24570 bp, 21 predicted proteins | sample LakKiv25m_FD_114539 | JGI IMG/M metagenome (GOLD analysis project Ga0172369, IMG submission 114539) | Freshwater microbial communities from Kabuno Bay, South-Kivu, Congo - kab_022012_11.25m | ecosystem: Environmental > Aquatic > Freshwater > Lake | place: Democratic Republic of the Congo...
AATCTTGGACAGCATATTTCTCAAAACAGCCAACCTGTTTTGGAAAACGGGTAAAACCTGTCCTAAATAGATGATTTTTAAAGAATATTTTTGTCAGAAAAAATTATTTTGGACAGCAGTGCCGGTCCAGAAATTAGGAATTGTTCAATTGTTAGTAATTCTGCAATGAATGAAGGTGGTGGTATATATTTTTCATCTTCCAATGCAACGGGTGCAAATAATATTATAAGGAATAACACTGCTACAAATTATAGTCAAGTTAGGCTAACTTCAGGATCAAATTTTAATTGTTCTTATAGTAATGTGCAGGGCGGATGGTCAGGAGTTGGAAATATCAGCACTGATCCGTTGTTAATAACCGGACCTCAAGGAAATTATTATTTAAGTCAGATTTTAGCTGGACAGACACAGCAAAGTCTATGTGTCAATGCTGGCAATCCAACTTCAACAATGATTATAGGAACCACCAGAACAGATGAGGTCCAGGACACATTAACAATAGATATGGGATTTCATTATTCTTTACCAATACCTTCTCTTACAAATATAGATTTAATTCTACCCAACGGCAACGAATACATTTCCGGCAACTCCATCTGTCCTATCACTTGGACTCTATTCGATTCCCTCAATCAAGTCGACCATTTAAAACTTAACTATTCCACCAACGGCGGCTCTTCCTATCCCAATCTCATCGCAGACAATATCTCTCCTTCCGACACTATCTACAATTGGCAAGTCCCGGTTTTGAACAATAACCAAATGCGGGTAAAAGTCGCAGCCTGTGACAGCACGGGGAATGTTTTGGCGGAAGACGCTTCCGACGCCAACTTCACCATCGACTCCGCCCCTCCGCTGCCCTTCAATCTGCAATCCCCTGCTAATGGAGTTTGGACTCAAGCTACTCCATTGTTTGAATGGGAACAAGCAGTCGACACCCTTTCAGGGATATGGTATTATCAACTTTGGATTGATAATCAACTTGTGATTGAGACCATGGGTGATACGAATTGGACTTACCCTCCGTCTGCCTTAGCCGCTAATTGGCATACTTGGAAAGTCAAAGCTTTCGACCGGGCGGGGAATAATACCAGCACCACTACCTGGTCTTTCCGCGTGGATGCGGCTAATCCTTCAGCTTTTAATCTGATTACCCCGGCGAATAATACCATCACCAGCGACGCCACTCCTACTTTCCAATGGAGCGCCTCTTCCGATAATGGCAGCGGTTTGTGGGGATATGAAATTTTTATATCTGATTCCATCGGAGAAAATTATTATATTCCTGGTAACCAGACGACTTTTACTCCATCTCCGGATAGTGGACTTTATCAGGGCATAGGCTCCTGGTATATACGCGCCTATGACAATGTCAATAACAGTACACAGTCGAATCAGACTTGGAGTTTGACCATCGATTACACTCCGCCGAATTCTTTTAATCTCATTTCCCCAACTAATAATTATACTTCCTATTTATCAGATATAGAATTCTGGTGGTACAACACTTACGATTGGCCGGCCGGAGTTAAAAAGTATCAATTAGTCCTAAACGATTCTATTTGGGTAGATAGTATTGCGGTTTTGCCGGATACTATGCACTATTGGTACTATGGTCTGCCCAACGACACTTACACCTGGAAAATTAAAGCGGTGGATTACGCTAATAATGTCCGAACTTCTAATCAAACTTGGAATTTGACGGTGAATGCTGGTCCCGCGCCGTTTTCCCTGGTGGGCCCGCTGGATTCGACTTGGACACCGGATAATACCCCACTGTTCAGTTGGAATTATCCCGATACCAGTCAAGGTTCGGCGGCGGAATATTTTGAATTATGGATAGCCGATACTTTACATCTTTCCGATATCGACACTAACTTTATCCTTCTGCCGGATTCTTTGGCTTTGAATGATGGAACTAATTACTGGTATGTCAAAGCCTTCGACGCGATGGGCAATGAAAGCCGTTCGCTTCAGACTTGGCGGGTAATTATCGACGCTTCAGGTCCGCTCGCTTTCAATCTTATTTCCCCGGACAGCCTTGAAAGGATACCTTATCCTACGCCGATGTTCACTTGGGAATCGACTTATGACGCCGGCATCGGTTTTTCCCACTATCAATTATGGCTTGAAGACACTTTAAATGTGGATAATCTAACCGACACCTTCAGCACTCCTTTGTTTCCTATGGAGGAAGGATACGCTGACTGGTATGTAAAAGTGGTCGATTTATTCGGGAACGAAACGCATTCCCTGCAAACTTGGACGGTGATTATCGATTGGAATCCGCCCGAGGCTTTTGACTTAGCTTTTCCCCTTGATGGCGACACCGCGCAGACTTTAATGCCCTTATTCGGCTGGCATCCGTCTTTTGATTGGGGCGCGGGATTAAGTAAATATGAACTCTGGATTGATGGTACTGTGTCCGTCGACAGTATTCCGGCTAACGATACTACGGCTTACCCGGAGGAAATCTTGTCTTTGGGCGCTCATACCTGGTTCGTAAAAGCTTATGACCGCGTCGGAGGGGAAACCCCTTCGAATCAAATCTGGCAAGTGACCACTCTGGTATATATCCCCGCTTCTCCGGAAAATATGATGATACGAATTGAGGAAACGGATATTTGCTTATCTTGGAATCCAGTTACCACCGATACCGCGGGCAATCCGCTCACTATCGATTATTATAATATATATCGTTCCGAAAATTCCTATTTCGTTCCAGACAGTATGAACTGGATCGCCTCTTCCGAAGATACTTTATTTGTGGATGAAAATGCTTTAATTATTCCCAACGGCGCGCTTTTCTATATAGTTAAAGCGTATTTTAATCCAGATACACAATTAATTATGACTTCTTCGAATGAAACGCCGGGAATAAAACAAAATTCACAGAAATCGTTAAAGTAAAGAGGAAGATTAAATTAGCACAATATTTTACTGTGTAAATATGTCTCCCCAGGTTAATTTTCCTGCTAATGGATTAAAATGATGAATTGTCATCGTTGGCTTCTTCGCCGTCCTTAGCCGCTTCCGTCAGCTCATCGAGGTATTTCACTGCCTTTTTGAACTTGGTCTTGGGCAAATTCTTAACCTTGTCGATCCCGAATGCCTTGCAGGATTTCTTCCCCTCGGCTTCCGGGTTGTCTAAAGTCTTGAACATCGCCACCAGTTCTTGGCGCTGCGCCTCGCTGATGGTATCGTCCTCATCATCGTCCTCCGCTTCCTGCTTTGGTTTTTCCGGCTGGGAATGCTTCTTCTTATTGCCATCACCGCCGCCAATTTCCGCGTATAGCTCTTGCAAGTCGATGAGTTTCACCGCCAACAGCTTCTCTCGATCCTGGTCGGATATCTCATATTCGGGATCGATGTCGTAAGTGGTGTCGGTGTCGCCTTTACTGCCAGAACGCTCGATTTCGAAAATCCAATCCCGGACTCCGTATTTCTTATCCCGCTTGGAAACCTTCTGAAACCCCCAGTTGGGGGTTTAGTCCGCGAAAACCGAGCTTCGAACTTAAAAATGTCCGGCTCGCGGGCTAATATTTATCAATATTCAAGTCATTCCGCTTTCCCTGCTCGATTACCTTCACCCCTGAGATTTTTATTTTAATTATTAAGTTTTTTGATTATATAGATTTTTATTATTAATTTGTTTGAAAATATCTATCAAAGGAGAAAATTATGAAAAAACAGGATATTAATATTTCATCCCTCGTAGATATGATTGAACGAGGCGTATTACAACTTCCTGAAATTCAAAGAAGATTTGTTTGGCAGGCTTCTAGAGTCCGTGACTTGCTCGACTCGTTATATCGAAATTACCCTACTGGATCCATTTTAGTATGGGAGACAAATGCAGATGTTCCGACTCGCGAATTGCAAACTCATGGAAGTCCAACTAGACAGGAGCCAACATTACTTCTGTTAGATGGACAACAGCGATTGACTTCGCTTGCAGCTGTTATTAAAGGCAAGCCTATAAATGTTCGCGGTAGAACTCGTGCTATTGATATTCTATTCAATCTTGATCATCCCGAGCAATTAGATGAGCTGACTGAAGTTGAAGGGGATGAAGATTCTCCTTTTGATGATGAAGATGAGGATTCTATAATTCCTGAAGAAGAGGAAATAGTCCACGGAGAGAACATTCATTCAATGTTACAAAAGCGAACTTTCGTAGTTACAAGTAGGGCAATGGAGCAGCTCCCAAACTGGGTATCGGTTACAGAAGTCTTCAAGCAAACAAGTGATACACCATTTCTTAGAAAAGCAGGAGTTGAATCATTAAGCGATGCGCGATACGATAAATATACCCAAAGATTACAGCGGCTTAGAATGATTTGTCAATATCCTTATGTTATGCATATTCTAGAAAGGACTTACGATTATCAGGAAGTCGCCGAAATATTTGTCCGTGTTAATTCATTGGGTGCTAAATTGCGATCATCAGATCTTGCTCTTGCACAAATTAGTTCAAAATGGAAAGGATATTTAACACAACTTGAAAAATTTCAAGAAGAATGCGAGAGAAGTTGGTTTACTCTTGATTTAGGACTACTTGTTCGTGCAAATGTTGTTTTTGCTACATAACAAGCAAAATTCGACACAGTCGCAAACACACCTATTGAAAGATTAAAATCAGCTTGGGAAGAGTCTAAACAAGGATTGAGTTTCGCAATTAATTTCCTTAGGATTGAAGCTGGGATTGAGGATGAATCGCTTCTTTCAGCACCTGCGTTAATAATCCCTATAGCCGTATTCGGTCAACTTAAAAATAACCAGTTAACTACAGAAGATTCTAAAACCCTTCTATATTGGCTACTTGTTGCTAACGCACGTGGAAGGTACTCTCGTGGTTCGACTGAAACCTATCTTAATGAAGATTTAGCCTTGCTTTTCAGAAGCGGATTACCATCGCAATTGATAGATGCCCTTAAAAAGCAAGTTACTAAGTTGAACATAGAAAAAAATGACCTTTCAGGTCGCGGCCATCGAAGTGTTTTGTTCTCGCTTGCTTATCTAGCATTGAAAACATATGGAGCACAAGATTGGTATAGTGGTCTTGGCCTTTCGCTTACACATCAAGGGCGAGCTCACTTTGTTGAGTATCATCATATTTTCCCGAAAAAAGAATTAAGGGATTATAACTATGAGAAAAGTGAAATTAATGAAATTGCGAATTTAGCTTTTATTGCAGGTGGAACTAATCGTCATTTAGGAACAAAACTACCATGCAATTATTTCCCGGAAATCATTAATCAGCGTGGTGATAATGCTTTAATTAAACAAGCTATTCCGCTTGATCAAGAATTATGGAAAATTGAGAACTATAGAATCTTCCTTGATAAGCGCAGAGAGAAATTGACAGAGATCATGAATAATCATCTTTCTCGAATTATGAATGTATAAAACTTCTGACATGATTTCTTCTTAACCGGATTGATTTTCTGCGGCAAATGTGGAAAGGGGCTTGTTGGACGAGCGGCGCACCGGAATGGGCACCGCCATAAATACTACTCCTGCGCCAATCGTACCTATCACCGCGGCTGCAAACTCCCTTTCATTCGTGCGGATATCGTAGAGGTCCTGACCATTAAAGAAATCCAATCTATTTTTCGCCAACCGGAATTGCTGGAGAAAGTTTGGCAATTGGTGAATACCAAACTACAAGAAGAACGCCGGCAGAAACAAAATGAGATTTGCAAAGTCGCTGAGGATATCGTCAAAACAAAAAGCGCGTTGGAACGATATTTTGTGGAATTCGAAGCCGGATCGATTGAACAAGATGTGTTAAGGGATAGAGTGACGGGATTGAACCTGCGCATCCAGCAATTGCAGGAAGAGAAAGCGAAGTTAGAGGAAGAATTGGAAATGTTGAACTTGGAGGAAATCGATCAGGATGGAATTAAAGCTTACATCGATGCTTTGGAAGTGGTGTTGGAAAACGGCGAAAACGAACAAAAAAAGCACCTGCTCCGGGTATTAGTGGAGAAAGTGCTTGTGCATGATAAAGATAGATATGAATTCTGGTTCAGATTGCCGGACGGAAAGATTTTCGACCAGTCTTTCCAAAACGCCGAAAATGGCGATTCTAACTCCTTATCTGTCAGCCAGTTAGCCGAACAGGTTGGCAATCATATACAACTCGCTCGGCGCACTGTCGTGACTGCAAACCGCAGGTGGGGTGTCAGAATGTTTACTGAACTAATATATGACGGCAGACCACAAAAGCGCAAATTCATAAGGGAAAATCTGAAAATCGGCTTCCGAAAGCCAAGAAGCCATAAGCCCAGAATTATGGGAAACATCGGAGAAGGTGTTTCCCATTTTTTATGTCCTGAACACAAGGTATGGCTGCCTAAACAAAGGTACTATGAAACTCTCGAAGAGAAGCGAAACGCCCGGATTATATTGGCGGAAGACTGGCTTCAAGGTTTAAAGAACGGTATTTATCAGAATCGCGCCGATATAGCCCGAAAGAATAATTGCAGCCGGGCTTGGGTGACAAAAGTGATGAACAGCCTGTCCGAATAATTCATCTCACAGTTTGCTTGCCGAAAGAATCATCCTATCATTCCGAAAGAATAAGTCTCTATTAATCAATCAGATATAACAATATTCAGTCTAAAAAATTCTTACTTTCGCTCGTCGACCGAAAGAAAGGCGAAAGAAAAATCTGAACTAATTCTTGGGGGATTGAATACAGGTACTACTTGAAAACAGCTTAGTCATTTTTACTCTCTCTGCAAATTCCAACAGGATAACTCCCCCCTTTTTCATCTTTCTTAGTCGAATCTGCCTGAATCCTTCCAAAAAATTTAATGGTATTTTAAAAACATAAGGTTCTATTTGTGAATTTGTGGGTCAAAGTTGGGCAAATCGAGATTGCCCTGCAGTTCATCAAGTTTAATCTATCAATTTGCTAATCACGAAACCTTTAAGGGGCAGGTTTTTCCTATTAATGTCGCTATCTTAATAAGAACCTCAAGGATTTAATGATTAAAAACTACAACCATAAAATCCATGCTTGCCCCTTATTTTTCAAATATTTAAATCATTATTTTATTACAGATTGACCCACAAATTCACAAAGACAGCCAAACATAATTATTTCATACAGCATGAAGCCAATTATTAATTTGTTTCTTAGGTAGTTTTTTCAAATTTTATATTTTGACGAGGGACAGCAGGTCTTTTTAAGTTTTATATTTTTGTGAGGGATAAGGATAACTATATAGTATTCTGAGATTGAATATTATCAATAAGTTGATTCCATATTTTATTCCTGTTCCACCAAGTATCTTCCGATAATATAGTTAATTCTGCAGTCTTCTTTTGATAATGGCTTTCATGAACATTCAGTAATTCAATCATTTTCTTCGCATGTGTTATATTTGCATGTGATGAATCAGGATTGTAAAAATCTATTTTTTCGAATTCAGGTATAGTCTTTTTAACTGATTCAACGAAACGCCACGATCGTATAAAAGTCAATCTTATTGTACTATTTTCTTTCGTATTTCTATTTATAGTTTCTATTTGCTTGGAAAAATAACATCTTACATTTTCAATCCCAATTTGTTTGACTAATGACAAACTTGGAATAGAACAATAAGAAAAATCCAAAATATTACACTCTTTACGAGAATACCATCTTCTATCTAATACCTCAGTACCGTATTTTAATTTATAGTATGGTAAATAACAATAAGTATAATTTCCGGGAAAGCACTGGTATTCCAAGAAATCAAACTTAAAGCTGCTACTTGTACTAACATCTTGTGCTTTTGTTATATTATTCATCGTTTCGTTATAACTTTGCACAGTTTCACCAGGAAAATTCAGTATTATTGTAAAAGTTGTGGGAACTCTATACTTATTTACCCATTTGACAATTTTATGAAATTTATCTATATATTGTTTTGGGGATTTTGTCTTATTCATGTTCATAAGTGTATGTGAAGATAAACTTTCTACACCGATAGTAATATCTGAATTAAACTGGGAAAGCAGTTCTATCGTCTTTTCAGAAATTGTATCGACTCGGAAATTAAACCAGAAAATCTGACTATATTTATACTGAATGAGTTTTTCTAATAAACCATATTGCCATTTGTCGTTCAATCCAAAAATCATGTCTTTAATAACAATTTTAGCAGGATTATATACTTTAATGACATTATTAATAGAGTTCAAGGCTTTATCTATACTGCAACTATTATATGAATTATTGTGTAAAAAAGGCTCTGAACAAAATTCACAAGTAAACGGACATCCCTGACTTAACTGTAAGTTGACAGCTAATGGATTTACTTGATCAATATAAGGATAGTCTTTATATAACATTAGATCTGGATCAGCGCTGTCTTTGGAAAAAGTACACATTCTTTGGATTGAACGCCCAAGAATAAGTGCGTCAAAAAACCTGATACCACATCCGCGTACAATGAAGTCAATATCACTGTGTTTTAAAAAATCCGATTTATCTGCCAAACAATGATAACCCCCAATAACAATCATCGATTTGGGAAATATTTTTTTTATTATCGATACCAAAGTTATAGTACTGCCATAGTTAAGGCTTGTATAACAAGAAATCCCTATTATATCTGCTGAACCTAAACTTTCCAACCTAGCATAAACTTTTAAAATGAAGTTATTAATTTCTTGAGCATCTATAGGACGACCAAACTCTAGTTCAAAATCAAGTATTTGAACATCGCAATTAAGTTTCACCAAGTGACTATATAGCTTAACAAGTTGTGTCTTAATAATCATCGGAAATGTAAATTGATCGGGACAATAAAACTGTGATGGATAAATTAGCAACACTTTTTTTCTTTTATCATTCATGCCTAAGTTCTCACGTTTTTAAAGAAAGAAGTAACGGCTTGACTGATATTTTTTATATCGTCCCATGATAGTGAAGGATGTACCGAAAGGTTAACAATTTGACTATTATGTGCTTCTGTAAATGGTAATTTGATTTTTTCATTTCCGACAAATTGAGGGAGATGATGCAGATTAGTTTTATATAGCTTTTGAACATATATTTCCTTTGCAGAAAGATATTTTATCAGTTCATCTCTACGGGATGTTAATAAAGGAAAACTATAGTAAACAAGACTTTGATTTTGATATGGCTTAAGTGTCCGTATTTCTGTCAATGGTTCAAAATACTGATAATAATATTCCGAATATTTTTGCCTGATTTCCGACCAGTTTGGCAGATAATCTAAAAGAAGGTTCAAAATGACAGCCTGTAATGCGTCAAGTCGGGCATGTTCAGCATCGGGATAGAAAACCTCTCTGTCGTTCTCATCAGCATAGTAGCGCAGCTCTTTTAATCTTGAAGCTATGGATGATTTGTTCGTTAAAACTATGCCTGCATCGCCAAACGCGCCAAGTGTTTTTGTTGGATAAAAACTAAAACATGCATATTCAGAATTGGAACCTAGATAAACTTCATTAACTTTTGTACCAAAAGCATGTGCACAGTCTTCAATGACCTTTAAATTATTTTGAGTCGCTATTTGTCGTATCTTTTCAATTTCTGCAATAATACCATAAAGATGTACTACAAGTATGGCTCTGGTATTTTCATTGATAACTTCTGCTAATCTTTGAGGATCCATTTGACCGGATGAAGGATTAATTTCACAAAAAACAGGTTTTGCACCGATATGTCGAATTGCCTGCAAAGTCGCATAATATGTATTTCCAACGGTTATAACTTCATCATTAGGGCGTACGCCTGCTGCTTTCAAGGCAAGTATAATTGCATGAGTACCGCTTTTACATCCGACCGCTTCTGAACATTTAAATATTTTACAAACTTTACTTTCAAATTTTTGCACTGATGGACCAAGTATATATGATCCATCCAATACAAACTTTTTAATAACATCACCTATATCAGGAACTATATTCGCAAAAAAGTTTGTAAAACGAACTGGGGGTATCATTGTTCACCTATGTAATTTAAACTGATTAAAAGAAGCAACTGTGGATTGGATCCGATAACTCACCTTCCTGAAATTTGATATTTCCGTTTTTAATGCCTTCTAAGTATTCATTTAGAACTCGATATGAACATAATTTACCACAATTTCTTGGTGTGACTAAATTATTTCTTTCCTCGGAAGCATTATATACCAGAATATCTTTTAAAGAAGAATTTTTCAGATTTCCAGCGGAAAAATCGATACGATCCCTAAGAAGCTTACAAAAAACATATTCCGAACTCGAGGTGATTGCTGTACAAAGTGAATGAATGTGGCAACCCTTAACATTATGTCGTTTAGTATAATCGGATATAGTGAAATGAATTTTAAAGTTATTCGTAGTATATCTATCTTCCATTTTTCTCAGAAATGGCACTACCACATTTAGCCACCAGCATTGGTAAGATGAAATTCCTATTTGATTATAGTCATGCTTCGCCTGAAAGTAATCACAACCGCAATCATGTGCAAAACCTATAAGGTGTTCTATTTCACTGAAGTTGTCCTCATTGATTGTACTCCCAATTCCAACATTGATAGTGTCAAATTGACAAAGCGAACTTACTGAACCTCTTAGGGTTTTAAACAGAGAATAGGAACTATTATGAATTTTGGTAAAATATGACTCATGTATAGCATCTAAATGGATGCGAATCCAGTCACAACATTTCGCAATAATTGGTATATTCTTTTGATTAAGAAGTGTTCCGTTTGTAAGCAATCCCACTCTTAAACCAATATCATAAGCATACTTGATGATTTTCGATGCATGGGTGTGGAGCAAAGGTTCACCGCCACCTGTAAGTATCATCGCTTTTATGCCATTCTTCACTAATTCGGATATTTCAAACTTCGCTTGAGAATAATCTTTTTCAATACACATTTCTTTATTTAATAATTTCCAGGAACAACTTGTGCATGAGTAATTACACTTGTTGGTGATATCCATTTCAATACAAATTGGCACTGTTTCCTTACCCTGAATAAACCTGCTCAACCATTCTCTGTTATCGCTGAGTTTGTAAATACTATTGAACTGTTGAAGTTCCATATTTATATATTCATTCAAATATGATTGTATGATTGTAACACTTTAGTTCTTTGAAGTTATTTTCATTTTGGGGAACTTTTTTAGGCGTACACGGGTTCTTTCATAAAATCCATTATGGTCCATCGGAAAGCGGAAAATGACCCGGTTAACGCCAAAAAAGTGGTTGAGACTATTGTCCAGCAAATTCAATCCGGCGACATCGAAAGAGCCATCGATTTTATCCTTGATCTGGCGGCTAAGGGTATCATCCGCGATCCCGATAACAACCCCGCGCCCACCGCTACCTCCGGTTCCATTCCGGTTTACCAAAAGCCTAATAAAAAGAAACACCATAAGAAACCAGGACGGAAAAAAGGTCATCCCGGAGTATCCCGTAAAATCCCGGAAAAAATCGATAAGCACGAAGAACACAAGCTGGAATTCTGCCCCCACTGCGGGACGCCTTTCAAAGACCCGGTCGACAGCCACCTTCGATACCTTGAGGAAATCCCGCCGGTGCAGCCGGTGGTGACCGAACATACCATTCACCGCTATTGGTGCACCTGCTGCCATAAGATAGTGGAACCGGTCTTCACCGAAGCCATGCCGGGCGATAATATTGTTCTGCCCCGAGTGGAAATGGACAAATGGGTTGATTAAATTAGTGAGTCAACTCATTAGGAGAGTCCATTATGAAAGACCGGCGAAAGCACTATTCTGCGGAAGAAAAAGTGGCGATTTTACGCCGTCATTTGCTGGACAAAGTGCCGCTATCGAAACTCTGTGAAGAGATAAAAATCCAGCCCACGGTCTTTTACCGCTGGCAGAAAATGTTCTTTGAAAAGGGGGCTTTAGTCTTCGGTCAACAGCCGGATAAAAACAATGAGCAGCTGCAGAAGCGAGTCAATCAATTGGAAGAAAAACTTAAAGTTAAGAACGAAGTCCTGTCGGAATTGATGGAAGAACACATCGCTTTAAAAAAAAGTCTTGGGGAAATCTGAACGAAAAGTGGGTTGTTCCATCCATTCGTGACAAGGTGGTTGATTTTGTCATCTATTGGTCAAAGCGCCTGGAAACGCCTGCTGGTTCATTTATTGGTTGGTTAAGAGTCTCCCGCAGCAAGTTTTATCAATGGCGTTCCCGCTATGGGCAGGAAAACCGTCATAATGGTAAAATCCCCCGCGATTATTGGCTTCAAGAATGGGAAAAACAAGCGATCATCTGTTATTACCAAGAACATCCTGCCGAAGGATATAGGCGGTTGGCATTTATGATGATCGACGCCGATGTTGTTGCAGTCAGCCCCAGCAGCGTTTGGAGAGTCCTTTCCGAAGCTGGATTGCTGTGCCGATGGAACCGTAAACCTTCCTTAAAAGGAACAGGATTTGTACAGCCCTTGCTTCCGCATCAGCATTGGCACATTGATATTTCTTCACTGCTGTCCAAAATAATATATTCTAACAAAATTGCTCTTTAAAAATTAACTGTTTAGGACAGGTTTCAACCCATTTTCCAAAACAGGTTGGCTGTTTTTGGAAAGATGCTGTCCAAGATTTAGACGCCATAGGTCTATCTGTAAGTCCGGCGGCGGCTGCACTGGGACGTCATAAGGGGCGTCGATCCAAGCCCATAAATTCCTGTAAGTGAACAAGTTCATTCTCAGAAGCGCCACTAAATTCGACAATGACCAATTTATCTTTGAACAAAGCTGCAGATATTTCAGAATCAAAATGGCGATTAATGCTGTCCAAATCTGTATCTTAAGCGCATTCGGCGAAGTTCCCACGAAAGTTTTAATCTTCAGGTTCTGTTTTATCGCTTTGAAAAAGATTTCGATTTGCCACCGTTCTTTGTAAATCATAGCTATCGTTGTAGCCCCGAATTTCAGATGGTTCGTCAGAAGCACAATGATTCTTTCGTTTTCGGCGTCCCATACTTCAACCCGGCGAAGTAAGTAAGGGCATTTCTTTTTCGAATCGGCATTCGTGAAACGGATTAGCTGGTCGCTGAGAATATTGCGGTTTTCCGGCGGATTAAATTTTTTCACCACTTCATAAGCGGCGTTATCTTTCAAACGGGTCACAAAGTAGATTTTACTATCGGTCCAATCTTTGTAAAGACTGTAATCGGTAAACCCCATATCCATAGCGACAATGCTTCCTGCCGGAAATTTCAGCGTTCTGGCGATGTTGATTTCATGAACGCTGCCTTCGGTGATGTGAGCGTAAACCGGCAGATAACCGTCGTGGTCGAGCAATAGGTGCATTTTCACCGCGCCCTTGGTTTGGCGGAATTCAGCCCATTCGAACATGGAAAGACATAGCTCAATGACCGTAGCGTCCAGGGAAAACAGTTTATTCTTGAAACGGAACTTACGCTTCTTTTCGCTGGCTTTGGCTGTGCATTTGAACAACAGCAGATAAAACAATTCTTCAAAGACCTTGAAGGAACGATGCTCGTTGGCGTAAGATAATGTGGATTTATTAGGAGCTTTGCTAACGCCAAGATGTTTAAGTTTGCCCAGACAAGAAGATAATCCATTGCAGATTTCGCGCAGTGAATGCGCTTGCGCTAATTGGCAAAACAGCATAGCGACAAATTGATCCCAGCATGTAAAACCTTTGCTGTATTTTTCGGATTTATTTTTCCGAACAATTTTAGCGAATTCCGGCTTTTGGAAAAGAGCAAGGATTTGACTGAACATAGAACAATATTGACTCATTATATCTCCGGTTTAGGGTGGATGGGATTATTGACTATATCCCTTATACTCCATTCCTATTCCGGAGTTTAAAAAATATTTATTTTGGACAGGTCTGATATTTCTTATATCAACATCTGCGGAACCTTCTATTATTTATGCGCAATCTTGGACGGCCGTAGCCGCTATATTGTGCATTGGGATATTCGGGAATCAATGACCGAAGCCGCCATTGAAATCATCCTGCTGGCGGCTAAAGAACTGTATCCGAATGAATCCCCGCGCATAATCTCGGATAACGGCCCGCAGTTTATCGCCAATGATTTCAAGGAGTTCATCCGTATCTGCGGGATGACCCATGTCAGGACTTCCCCCTATTATCCGCAGTCCAATGGAAAGATTGAGCGTTGGAATCAATCGGTGAAACGGGAGTGTATCCGGCCGGGAACGCCGCTTTCTAAGGATGACGCCAAACGATTAGTCGGCGTCTATGTCTATCATTATAATAATGTCCGTTTACACAGCTCTATCGGTTATATTGCCCCTAGAGATAAGCTTGAAGGACGCGAGAACATCATCTTCACAGAACGGAACCTTAAACTTAAAGCCGCTAAAGAAAGAAGAAAATCGCTGAAGCAAGCTGAAAATACTCTAAACAAAATTTGATATATTTGCTCTTCTTCAATATATTCTGTCTATCGGTTGAAACAGAAGCGGGCTCTGCTGGAGAGCAACCCGCCGAGGGATAGACCGATGACAACTCATCTATACGATGATAGGACTTCGGGGGGAGTAATTCCCCCGGTCCTTATTGTTCAATCTATCATCGGATGATAGATTGTCCTATACCTTAAAAACTCAAATTTCACTTTCACTAATTCATAAGTTTTAAACAATTTTACTCACTTAAATTACAAAGCCATTTGTCCAATTCCCGTTGAACCAGGACAATATCGGGCTTCGAGTTTACATCTTCACCGCTTATCTGCACTATGCTTTAGGTATCAGCGTGGGAAATTTGGTGAAAATTCTGCATCAGCTGTTTCAGTTCAGACTGAGTCCCGGCGCTTTGATAAAGGTTGGCAACGCTTAGCCAAACTTCTGAAGCCGGAATATGAGGCTATCGCGGAAAAAGCCAAAAACAGTTCCGTTTTACATCTTGACGAAACCGGCTGGCGCGTAAATGGGATCACCCACTGGCTGTGGTGTTTCACCAACAAAGACCTTTGTTACTATGTCATCGACAAATCGAGGGGGTCTGCCGTCATCAAAAGGGTATTGGGCGAAATATTCAGGGGCGCCCTGATCAGCGACGTTTTCAGCGCCTACAACAAGTTTCAAGCGTGGGCGAAGCAAAAGTGCTTGTTTCATCTCTTCACCGAATTGGAGAAGGTGGAAGCGCGGAATTACTCTCCCCAGTGGCAGCATTACCGTCAGACGCTGTATTCCCTCCTGAAACAAGCAGTCAAACTGTGGGAAATCCAGTCCGATATTTCCAAAGAACATTTTCAGGCGCGCAGGCACAGTATCGAAAAGCAATTCGACCGCCTGCTGAATGCGCATTATACAGACGCCGATTGCCAGCGGTTATGCCAACGCCTGCAAAAACACCGTCAGGCCATCTTCACCTTTTTGTATCAAGAGGGTGTGAGTCCCTACAACAATCACGCGGAACAGCAGATGCGGAAGCCGGTGTTAGCGCGGCGTATCTGCCAGCGGAATCGTTCTTCAGAGGGCGCGGAAACGCAGGCGGTTTTGATGTCGATTTTCCGCACTTCGGAACTGCAGGGTGAAAATTCCATACTATACACTGAAAAATTGCTGAAGAACAGACTCAGAGAAAATATTATTAATCCGGTCAATTAATAGTGGACTTTTTCATGGGTGCTGTCATTCGCCCTCGCATGACAGCCAAGCTAAAATTCCGGCAGGCGGGGGTGCCTGCCGGCACAAAATAGTACACTATAATTCGCCCTGATTAATATTAACAAAAATTAAATCAAAAAAGCGGCTTAGACTTCAAACCAGTATAGTGTTACCAATTTATTAAAATAGTTCTGCTTTTGTCGAAATCTTCAATTCTCTCTGCCCTTATTTCGTTTGGAGATAATGATTCAGCTATGCGCAATCCACTTTCGATACCACTGCGAATAGATTCTTCCGTATGGTTAAGGCCATAAGGGCTTACCAAAAAACGTTCCTGTAATAATTGAAATCGCTTGAGTTGGTAATCCCTAACATAATTATATTTCATCTCATCATGCAATCTCCAAAAGACTATCCAGTTCCGATTTACATAGAAACGCAAATGAAAATGGTTTATTCCCTCCCCAACAGATCCCTGGTGATAGGCAATTGATTTTGGATCGCATATACATCGCCAACCTTTTGATCTTGCCCTAAATGACATGTCACTTGATTCGTAATATATTTTAAACACTGGATTAAGGATACCTACTTGCTCAAATATCTCTTTGCGAATGAGTGTCGAAAGGATTGAACAGCTTGGAAGATTATTGAGCAAGGAAATATCATCCGGGAGTGAAGTCATAGGCCAACATTGATGATTTTTATCATATCGATGTCCACAGGAATATAGAACATTTTTATCCTTAAAACTTCTAACCAATGGCTGAATTATTCCTGCATCTGAATTTACATTGGCCGAATCGATAAGCTTGTTAAAAGTATCTTCTTCAACACGGTTATCCGCGTCACATAGAATATAATAATCCGGATCATATCTTTTATATATGTATTGTAAACCTGCATTGACAGCGTCACAGTATAGATAGTTGAAGGGATTCATTAATACATCGACCATCGGATAGTGCTCAAGGATGTACTCTATTGACCCATCGCGACTATAATTATCCATAAAAACTAACTTAACCAGTTCGTCTTTTATACTCTGGGAAGCGGTGACTATCGAATCAAAATTACCGTTTTTAAGATCTGAGATCGAGTTGTACCCAAGTATCATTATTGCTATATTAATTGACATATGGAAGCCTATTTTTAATGAGAATTTCAGTAAATATCACATATTTGTGAACAGTATTATAGCCTGATGGTAAGTTAAGCTGGAAAACAGGTTCTGTTCTTTACAATATCACAGTTAGTTTATCACTATAATCGTTCGGAACAGGAAACAAAGAAAGACAGTAACCTCGATATATTCTTCAATTTCTTCACCTGTCCGAAAGTGTATAAAAGGTATCCAGAACGCCTCACCTTTTCCAAGTTCCGAGGACGGATCTGTATTAATAATCCCACTACCAAATTCAATCATGTCATCAGGAAACCGTAAGAATGGACTGATTGCAGATAAACTGCGGACTGTTGAGTCCATTAATTTGACAAAGAATGCGGAAATTATTAAGTCGAGGAACAAAGCGTTGGAAACGAAGATAAACCCTTCGCTAGACTCTTAATATCCATACTTTTTGGCGATGTTACCTGCAATTTTAATAAAATTGATTAATTTATCCTGGTGTTCGAAATTTTTCCATTCACCGCTAACACCTTTCCTGTAAAACGAATCCAAGCTTTCCACGCCATTGTTTCGCCCACCAGATAATACTGAAAAGGTATTTAAACTAATTATCTTGTCTAACAGTTCATCGCTAAATTGTAAATCTAAAAAAACAAACAAATTCGAAAGGATTTCATTTGTATTACATAGTAGATCCTCAAAACGAATGAGCTGACAGTTTAACTGTGAAAAATATGGTTCATTTAAAATGATATCATCACGCCAGCTTCTAAAACTTTCATCCCAATCCATTCTTCTGTAACCAATAACTCTGTCTATTACAAATGGTTCTGTTCTTCTGCAATGGCAAAATAATGAAATCGATCTGTCTCGACCATCACGCATCATATATATTATTTTTGCTTCAGGAAAAAACTCTTTAATTTTGGCTATACTCGTCCGCGGGGTTTTATCTACCCAATATTTGGCATTAGGATTGGCTATACCTGCAGATTGCGAAATTAGGTTATCAACAATGCTAAAAAAAGTTTTCCGTAAGAATAAATCTTTGTTCTTTTGATCAATCCAATGGTTCCAAGGCTTGTCTGCCCAGCGGTCAAGATAGTGGAAAATGATGTACTCTAAGGACTCATCATCATAAAGGTTTTGTAGATGTCGTTCAGGCGATGAAAGTAATTCCTCATGGTCTAACATTCCTGCTTCATAATTGACATAAACCTCAGGATGAGAGGAAAGCAATTTCGCAATCCATGTAGTTCCACTCTTATGCATTCCTGTAATAAATATTGGTAACATAATTCATATTAATATTATAGAGAGTGTTGATTAATTATCAGACTTTTTACTTATATTACTTGAATTGATTTTTAAGAAATAAATTTATCCTTTTTCCGTAGCGGAGCGGATTTTTGACCTAAATATATCAAATTTACCTTGCGGAAAGCGCTCTTTTTGCCCTATTTCTTTTATTTATATTGACTTAGAGCTACTTGTCCCAGAAACTGGGGCAAGAGTATCACCAAGACCTTCAAATCATACAATATAGCGGTCAGCAGGTTCTGAATGGTCACTTTCGCCCGCCCCCAATACCTAGCCCGTCCACAGCCATGATGCTTTTTAAGCACGGCAAAAAACCTTTCTATATGCTGGCGCAGCTTGATTGCTCTTTGATACTCCAAAGTCTTCGGCTTTTGCGACCGCTTCTTACGGCTGATATGCGATTTTATCCCCTGCTTTTCCAACTGCTTATGATTATATGTACTGTCATAAATCTTGTCGGCAGTCACCACTTGCGGCAGCGGCCCTGCCACCATTTCCATCAGGTAGTCGCTGTCGTGGATGTTGCCGCTTGAGGTGCCACTGTTGGTGATCATATCGTACTTTGCATCTATGCCAATATAGTGCTTGTAGCCGAAGAACCTCTTCTTCTTGGATTTAGCGCCTTTGCAAGCGTCAGGGTCAAGGCTGCCTGGAAAGCGCCGCCCTCTCCTGCTGGCTATCGTCCTGGGATGCTTTCTGTAGCGCCTTGAATACATCCACATTCACCTGCATATGAGTGGAATCCACAATGTCCAGCTGGTCTGAAACCACCCCGTTTTCCCGGGCAAGTTCCACTATCTTATTGAAGATAGCGGTGAAATCCTCAACCCCCAGTCGGTCGCGGAAACGGGACAGCGTGGAATGGTCAGGAGCGGTATCGTCCACTTCCAGACCCAGAAAATATTTGAAAACCAAATTCTGATTACATTCGTTTACAATCTCCCGTTCAGAACGGTTGTAGAGGAAAGCTAACAGCAGCATTTTAAACAGCAGAACTGGATTTTCACCCTTGCGTCCGAGGCGGCTGTAATATTGGTCTTATTCTTCTTCTATGAAGAAAAAGTTAATGTTTTCATTCAGTTTCACTAAAAAATGGTTGCAGGGGATAAGGTGATTGTAGATTTGGCTGTCAAAGAACGACTTTTAGCGGCGTTGCGATTTGAAGGGTTTCATATTAGTTCCTGAGTTAAATGTATTCAGGGATTAATATAGCCAAAACCCGGGAAATGTCAATTATTGCAAGCGAAATGATGGGTATTTTTCAACAGTCTCAATAAAGTACGGTTATATCTCAGGAAAAATGTCTGTACACTACTGCTGAATCAACTGTATTCGATTCCATTTTTTCGAATGCTAAGCTTTAGGTTTCCCCTGTTATCATTCATTTCAATCATAGGTTCAAACACTTTATCGCTTATTTTGACAGCAAGTATTTGGTCGATAAGCCAAGTTTTATGATCGTTAAACGCTTGTAACCACCGGTCGGAAACTTCTATTTCAAGATGTATCCTGTCACTATAGTCAAGTTTCCTCTCCTTTCGAAGATTCTGAATGATCCTATTTAATTCTCTTGCATCTCCTTCAGATATTAACTGATCGGTCAGCGAATAGTCTACTGCTAAAATGAAATTATGGATGGATATTACCTCTTGATTGTTAATTTTCGCTGAATAAACAATTTCAAAATCAGCTTGATCGATATAGACTTCCCCGATTTGAACACTTCCGTCAGAATTAATGCTGAATTTGCCATCGTCAGCCAACTTCTTAACTTCATTGAAGTTGCTTTTTAAACGAGGCGCTAAGTTTCGAGCATTTAATTTTAAACTTATTTTGGAGAATTCTAAGCTGTCTTGATGATAAATGATCTCATGAATGTTTGTCTGTTCTTTAATTAAATCACCATAGACCTGGACAATCGATTCGTCAACACCTGAAATTAGGATTTTTGAAAGAGATTGACGCATTTTTATATTGATTCTTTCGCGGATGTTTCTTACTGCCTTAATAATCTGCCGAACATTTTCGATCTCCTTACTTAACTTTTCATCGATTCGCTCCGGGTGTTCATCGGGCCAATCCATCAAATGCACTGATTCATTATGCATTTCCAAAAAGATCATTTCCGCCGTAAATGGAATAAAAGGAGCTGATAATTTAGCAAAATTATACAGAGTCGTATAAAGAGTATTAAAAGCTTGATTACAGTCTTCAGTAAGTTCAGATACCCAAAATCTTGCTCGATTAATCCTAATATACCAACCTGATAGAGTTTCTATAAATTCACGAATCAGTTGGTAGCATCTTGGGAGATTATACTCTTCAATGGCAGACTGAATGTTAATTCTGAACAACTCCAACTCGCTAAGCAGATATCTATCATTGACATTTTCCGCAATTTCAATTTCTAATGGAGTATAACCTTCTAATAATTTTGCATAAGCTGAAAAGAAATGGAATGAGTTCCATAAGGGTATAAGATACCTGCGAACTGCATCCTTTACATCACTTTCCGAAAAACGAATATCTTCACCCTTTACTACTGCTGAAGAAAGAAGAGATATTCTGAGAGCATCGCTTCCATGTCTGTCAATGAGTTCAAGCGGATCGGGAAAATTTTTCAGCCTCTTTGACATCTTTCTGCCATCTTCAGCCAGAATTACTCCATGACATATAGCATTATTAAACGGATGGTTATCGAAAAGTAAAGTCGACTCTACCAACATGGTATAAAACCAACCACGTGTCTGACTTATATATTCAACAATGAAATCCGCCGGAAAATTTGATTCGAATTCGTCCTTATTCGAAAAAGGATAATGGACTTGAGCGAATGACATGCCACCGGATTCAAACCAACAATCCAAGACCTCTTCAATTCTGGTAAAATTCCCTGAACAATCACATTTCCAGGTTATCTCGTCGCAAAAAGGCCTATGAAGATCTGTAATCGTTCTTCCGCTTTTCTTTGAAAGTGAGTCAACGGAATCCGGCACATAGATTGCACCACAATTATCACAACGCCATACCGGAATTGGCGATCCCCAATATCGGTTGCGGCTGATCGTCCAATCTCGGGCGTCTTTAAGCCATAGACCAAATCTCCCATCACGGATATGATTAGGAATCCAATTGATGTTTGCATTGTTTCTGAGTAAGTCTTCGCGGAAGTCGGAAACGCGAACATACCAGCTATTGACGGCACGATATATCAACGGCGTATCACATCGCCAGCAATGTGGGTAATTATGCTTATATTGCTCCCTTTTGAATAGGACTTTATTCTCTTTTAATTGTCGAATGATGTTTTTATTCGCTTCAAATACATGCATATCTGTTAAATCCGGCACCTTGCTCGAAAAACTCCCATCTTTATTAAGCGGATCGAAAATTGGTACGCCTATAGACTGGCAGGCATTGTAATCATCTTCACCAAAAGCCGGAGCCATGTGGACAATTCCGGTACCAATCGAGGTGTCTACAAAGTCAGATACAATAACTACAAAAGCTTTCGAAAATTCTTCACCTGCTACATAAGGAAATATTGGTTTGTACTTGTTACCTGCAAAATATGCGCCCAAGCATTTTTTCAATATCTTTTTATTGCTCAATAATTCCTTATATCTGTCAATCGCTTGTGATGCAATCCATATATAATTTTCACTGTCAAATTCGACCAAAGAATATTCAATATCTTTGCCAACGGCAATGGCTAAATTACTTGGCAAAGTCCAGGGTGTTGTGGTCCATATTATATACTTAATTTTCGAATCAATCGCATCTTCTATCAAAACAGTAATGGCAGGATCTTCTTTCTCACGGTATGAATCGTCCAAGCCTGTTTCAAAGTTTGAAAGAGGTGTTTGACACCGTGTACAATATGCAAGGATCCTGGGCATCTCAAAAATTAAACCCTTTTGATAAAGTTCATGAAAAGCCCACATAATGCTTTCCATAAAATCGAAATCCATCGTCTTATACTGCCGCGAAAAATCAACCCATCGGCCAATCCTGTTTATCACTTCAATCCACTCCTTTGCATATCTTAAGACAATACTTTTGCATGCTTCGTTGAATTTTCCAATGCCATATTCTTCAATTTCAGCTTTTCCATTAAGATTCAATGCCTTTTCTATTTCAAATTCAACAGGCAGTCCGTGACAATCCCACCCCCAAACGCGATCGACATACCGACCCCGCATTGTAAAATAGCGAGGAATGGTATCCTTCAAATATGATGTGAGAATGTGGCCGTAGTGAGGAGTACCTGTCGCAAAAGGAGGACCATCATAAAAGATATAAGGCTTTTTATCCTTGTTTTTTTCTAACGACTTCTTGAAAATTTGATTCCGATTCCAGAATTGAAGAACTTCTTCTTCCATCTTAGGAAAATTGATATTAGTATTTGAATCCATACAACACTTTCATATAGGCTTTTTATAAATTTTTTGGTATCTACAAAGTTCTTTGATCAAATTCAAATTTGCGCTTTAACAATAATCGGTTCTTTCACATTATCGCGAAAATTGTGCAGGACTTTTTTGCCATAGTCAAACCAATCCTGACCCTTTTGCTGACTGCTGACCAGCAGACTCATCAAGATCTCATGCGCATCCGCGCCCTTGCGGGAACGATTGCCGCCGGAGATTTTCCGAATCACCACATTAGGCCGGATTTTCCGTTCCGCCAAATTGTTGGTGCAATCCACTTCAGGATTATCGACAAAGGTAAAGAGTTCATGCGCGTATGAAACTACTAAATCAGCCAAACGGATGCCGTCGGGGTCGGTAAATTCCATATCCCCCAGTTCCAAAGCCCGCTGGATTAAACGCTGCCGCCGCCGCGCAAATACCGGCGGAACGTATTTCTCCCGCCTGGCTTTCAAACGCTCGGAATCGTGCCGCAGCCGGTCGACTTTGCGCTTCAGCCACGATAATTCCCCGCTGTCATTACGCTCCGCTGCTTCGTGAAACTTCCGCCCCAAATGAGTATGGCATTTCTGCTTGCGGTAAGGCAGCGGATGATAGGCGGTGTAAAAGTCGGAATTGATGACACCCTGATAATCTTCCCCCAACGCATCTTTAGCGACTTGACTGCCCCGGCTGTGATTAATGCGGTAATAAGTGTGAAATTTATCGGTGAAGACCCATAAATAATTGTTGAACCCGCTTACCCGCCAGCCGGTTTCGTCGATATTCAGCGCCGGACTGCCGCGAATGGCCTGCAAAAGCGCCTCCGCTTCCCCCGCAAAACCGCGGCTGAGGCGCAGAATCCCCTGCGACAATGCGCTGTCGGTAGTTTTCAGCCCGCAGGTTTTTTCCAGCATGGAAGCGATTTTATTGAAAGGCAGGGCAAAATAATATTTGAAAAGAACCGCCGCCAGCAGAACTCGAGGTCCCAGCTTGGAATGGGGAACTTCATCGCCCTGCGCCGGAGCGTCTTGAACCTTATGGCAGCCGGGACAGCGGTAGCGGAAATGCCGGAAACAGGTTACCTTGATATGGGCGGGGACAATGTCTTCCTGAAAATGATCCCAAAAACTGATGCGGTTTTCCCAGCTTAGCGAATGCCCGCAATCGGGGCAGTGGTCGAGCGTCTGTTCCACCACTTCATCTGCCTGCGCCGGTCTTTTCCGTCCGCCGCCGGGTTGGCCGGGCTTCTTGCCCAGTTTTTTACCCCGCTTATCTTTATGCTTGGAGGGTTTAAACAGCGGTTTGTTTCCGCCAGAACCTGACGGAGTATTTCCGTCGGTTCACTGCTTGACCAAAGCTTCCAATTCGGTGATGCGGGCTTTAAGCTTCTGGTTTTCCGCTAAAGTGTTAAGCAGATTAGGAATATTTAATTCGGCGCTCAATTGTCTGGGAAAATTGGAAAAGTATCTTTTTCTAATTTACCCGAGTATTGACATTTTTGTTCCCCAATTCATAAATCTTGATCAAAGAACTTTATAGGTACATTTTTTGTTAATTACATTTATTTTGTGAATCCGACCGTCGGAAAAATATTCCAGAACATTCGGCTCGAACTAATGCAGTATTTACAATCTCGGCAAATTATTTAATTATTTACCTAATTCCGTGAATTAAATTTGACAAAGTTGATATAAATACTTATATTACAACCTGTTAGAATTGTTTATATTCATTTTTGGAATAACCTGACAGGTTAGACATGAAATTCATAATTGAAAGATCGAACGAAGCTTTATTCAGTCATTCCGGATTATCATTAGTCGGTTCTTTGATTAAAAAATCCGGTCTTACTCTGCTCATTGACAAAATCGACCCCAGACGTTCTGCTGTGGATGTTTACCCTTCCAGCGACATCGCCAAATCGATGGTCGGACTTTTGTGTATGGCAAAACCCGATTTCGACGACATTATCCCTTTCCGCAGGGATCCCTATTTTGTCAAGGCTTTGGGACTAAGCCAAAGGAAAGCCCCCTCCAGCCCCACGCTCCGGCAAAGGCTGGACGCCGCTTCCGCCGAATGGGACGAAGCTATTCGGGAATCCAATGCGC
>Ga0172369_10002613_pt1 | contig 24537 bp, 24 predicted proteins | sample LakKiv25m_FD_114539 | JGI IMG/M metagenome (GOLD analysis project Ga0172369, IMG submission 114539) | Freshwater microbial communities from Kabuno Bay, South-Kivu, Congo - kab_022012_11.25m | ecosystem: Environmental > Aquatic > Freshwater > Lake | place: Democratic Republic of the Congo...
AAACACATTTTCTGAGGCCATAAAGTAGTCAGGATTTTTAAGGTCTATTTCTTTAATGGTACTGGCATTGGCATTGACAGAAATATGATCATCAGGAACACGCTGTGCTGCCCAAATTGCACCTCTTTTGCCCTTTCCCGGTCCAACAATTTCAAAGTGCCAAACCTCGTTTTTATCAGCAATGGTCAGGGCTTCACCTGCATCGTTCCATCCATATTTCCGGGTCAGTTCATCAGCCAGTTTAATAGCTTCTCGTGCTGTTTTGCATCTTTCAAGCATTAATTGGCAAAGACGCTGACAGTCAATCAGTCCGCTATCACTTTGCAATTCTTCACGTCCTCCGAAAGTAGATTCACCGATAGCCAGTTGAAACTCATTAATACAGGGATAAGCTGAATTGACAAACTGATAGGTATGAGCCACCTGAGGGATCTCCCCTATTTTCAGGTTATAATACGATGGCATTCTGGTAGAATCGTTGTTAATTCTTCTGTACATCGGACAGGTGCTTCCTGCCTTATGATCTTTTGCAGGAGTTATCGTTATATCTGAACGTGTCCGGTGACTGTCGTCAGTATGTGAAGTGATGACAGAGCCATCAGCAGTAGCTTTTTTACCACAAGTAATGGATGTGCAGCCATCAGGTATATTATCTATCCAGTCGGCTTTTGAGAATGATTGTGCAAAAATAAATTGCACTGATAATAATAAAAATATGGTTGTAATCAGCCTTTTTTTCATGATAGTTCATTTATTTTGACTTCAAAAATAAGGTATTTTCAGTCAAACTTTGAATGTTAAAAAAAAGTGCCTGGTTTAAAATATTAGCCTTTAAAAGTCCAGTAATTTACTTCAGCTTCAGTTTCTTTATCACTATGCTGAAGCCAGTATGCAGGTGTAACGATGTGGTTTGATAAAGATTTTAGCCTTCTTTTATAAATATCTATCACAGGGTTGAACATTAAATCGGTTACTCCAAGTCGAAAAGTACCATCTTCCTGTTCACTTATCTGAGTTGTATAACCATTGTGTTCCATCAGTTTTTTCAGGAATTCCAGTCTTTCTTTTGCCAGTCCATCTTCAACAAGTGTGCAAAGAACACCATTAATCTCTTCTATATTATGTTTTCCTTTGTTAAGTGCCATAATTAAGTGTTTTAAATACCAAAACTAATACTACGGATAAATTCATAAATAACACTGGCAAAGCCAATAATAAATATACCAGCAACGCACATCAGAATACCAATTCTGCTATATATATCACTACTGAATTTTTCAATGGGATGATCATTTTTATCAATGAACATAGCCTTAACAACACGTAAATAGTAATAAAGTGAGATAGTTGCATTAAGAACAGCAATAAGTACCAGTATATAATACTTTGCAGTGTCGTGGCTGGCTGCTGAGGTAAATAAAAAGAATTTTCCAAAGAAACCTGCTACAGGTGGAATTCCTGCTAATGAAAATAAAGATAACATCATGGTGAGAGACAACAATGGATTTGTACGGTAAAGTCCATTATAGTCCTGTATTTCTTCTTTTCCTGTTGTATTGGCAATGACAGAAACTACACCAAAAGCTCCCAGATTAGTGAAGATGTAAATCAATACAAAATAAAATACTGAGGTCATACCAAGTTGATTGGAACCCAATATACCCAATAAAATAAATCCTGCCTGGGCAATACTAGAAAAAGCAAGAAATCTTTTTAAATTGTTTTGTCTCAGGGCAAATAGGTTACCTATGGTCATTGTAAGTATTGACAATACATATAATATCTCGTTCCAGATTGTTACAGTCGATTTCATGACAGTAAATAAAATGATGATAAAAATAAAAGATGCAGCACCTTTTGAAATCACTGAAAGGAATGAAGTGATGCCAATAGGAGCCCCCTCATAAACATCAGCAGTCCATAGATGGAAAGGCACCAACGACATTTTAAATCCCATACCTGAAATAAAGAACATTAAACCAATGATTTGAAGAGCAGAACCATTAAAGCTATTGATAACCTGACTAAAGTAGATTGAACCGGTAGTGCCATAAATCATTGATAATCCATACAATAAGATACCTGAAGAGAGGGCTGAAGTAAGAATCAGTTTTATCCCTGCTTCAGCAGATTTTTTCTTAAATTTTTCGAAAGCAGCTAAAGCAGCAACAGGAATGGTTGCCAATTCAAGGCCAATATAAAACAGTAGAAAATCACCGGAGCTAATCATAAATTGCATCCCTACCAACGAAGAATAAATCAGAATAAAATATTCCAGAATTTTACTTTCATTTTCAGGTTTTTTAAGCCAAGCAGCAGATTGGAACAGAATGATAAGAGTACCAATATTTAATATGTTTTTTAATAAAACAGTCATTTGGTCGTTATGAAAAGAGCCACCAAAAAGAACACCATCATAAGCAGGGAAAAATCCCATAACAGTTATAATAGTAAAAAGTATAATATTAAATAAAACTGCTGATTTTCTTGCAATTTTTCCGGCAAATATCTCAAAAAGCAAAGCTATGATGATCAGTGCTGATAATAGCAACTCATGACGCATCAACAAAAAGTCAGTAAAATTCATTTTCTTTAATATTTAAGGTAAAAGCATACTAAATTGTTCAATAACAGGCTTCAGGCCATCAAAAATATTGGTTGACAGCCATAAAGGTAAAATTCCAATACCGGCAATTGGTAAAAGTAATGAGACAAGGCTCAGTTTTTCCCACCATTTAGCATCGGTCAACTGTTCATGATGAGGATCTTTGATTTGTCCTAATAAAAACTGTCCTACAACACGCAAGATATACACTGCTGTAACTACAATTGATGTTGTGGCAATGATAGTAACAACCCTGTGAAATAAATCAGGATGCTGAAAAGCACCAACAAAAATTGTCATTTCGGCAACAAAACCACTTAAACCCGGTAATCCGAGTGATGCAAGGCCGGCAATCACATATACTACAGCAATGAATGGTATAACTTTCATCAGGCCACTCATTTCGTTAATCATACGCGTATGTGTTCTTCCGTAAATCATTCCAATCAGGGCAAAGAATAATGCTGTCATCAGTCCGTGAGAAATCATTTGTATAATTGCACCATTCATAGAAGTTTTGTTCATCATCAGTAATGCAAAGAGTACCAGCCCGCAGTGTGAAACTGAAGAATAAGCATTGATATATTTTAAGTCTTTTTGCCAAACAGCACCAAAAGCTCCATAAACGACACTTATCGTTGTAAGAATGATAAATATCCAGGCCATTTCATCAGCAGCCTCAGGAAGAAGATACATGGCGATTTTAAAGCATCCATAACCTCCAAGTTTCATCAATACACCTGCATGAAGCATTGAAACTGCCGTAGGTGCAGAAGCATGACCATCAGGGGACCATGTGTGAAACGGGAATAATGCACCAAGAACACCAAAACCCACAAAAAGGAAAGGAAAGAAGAACATTTGAATATTTTTTGGAATATCCAGTTCGGCAATGGCAGGAATACTGAAAGTGAGTTGTCCATCTGGTCCGGCTGAATTAAAATATAAACCAAAAAGGCCTACTAAAAGTATGGCAGAACCACCCATAAGCATTAATGTAAGTTTCATGGCTGAATATTCTTTTGGACCGCTTCCCCATATTCCTATTAAAAGATACATTGGAATCACAGCAACTTCATAAAACAGAAATAAAGTAAACAAGTCAAGCGAGATAAAAAATCCAAAAACGCCTGTAGCCAATAAAATCAGTGAAATAAAGAACTCCCTGGGCAGGTCATGCATTTCCCACGAGGCAAAAATACCTGCAAAAACAACGATTGCTGTTAAAAGTATCATTGATACAGCCACTCCATCAGCACCGATCAGATAATGAATATTTAATGAAGGAAACCAAATATAATCTGAGACATATAAAATCTCATCAGTAACACCTGCGTTTCGCAATTGTGTAAAATCAATAACAAGGTATATGGCAGCAATCAATTGGATTCCCATACCAATAACCGACACAATCCTGGCGCCTTTTAAGTTTTTGGTAAACAATATTGCAATGATTGTTAATACCGGTATGATGACAAATAAATTCAGAATATTCATGAATCTCTATTTTAATTATCCAAAGAAATAGTATAAAAAGATTAATGCAAGAAAAACAGCACCTGACACAAAAACAAGTGCATATTGTTGTAATTGCCCTGATTGGAAGCCTTTAATTCTGTAAGATGTATATTCTGTTATCCAGGCAATTCCATTCATTGTTCCATCAACAATATGCCTGTCGAACCATGCAACAGGACGTGAAATATAATTAAAAATGATCTTCTTGGTAACAAAAAGATAAATTTCATCGATATAAAACTTATGAAATACTGTTTTATGAAATCCTCCAAGTGCTTTTACCAAATGATCAGGTACATTATTAACTTTTCGGTAAAGTAAAAATGCGATGACTATGCCAATAACACCAACAATAATTGACTGTGAGGCAATATTCCATTGAATTTCAGAATGAAAAGGCATTCTGTCGGAAGACACAAAATTTCCAAAATGAATATAACCGGCAAGCACCGAAGCGATAGCGAGAAAAATAAGTGGAATCGACATGGTCAAAGGTGCTTCGTGTGGTTTATGATGATAATGCCTGTCTTCTCCCCAAAACACTACAAAATATAAGCGAAACATATAAAATGCTGTTAAGCCGGCAACAAAAAGTTCAACATAAAACAATATCTTATCGTGATGAAATGCTGCGGTCAGAATTTCATCTTTACTAAAGAAAGCAGAAAAGCCAGGCACCCCTGCAATAGTAATACATGCAATCAGGAAAGTAAGGTGTGTAACAGGTAAATATTTTCGTAGCCCACCCATTTCATTCATCACATTGGAGTGGACAGCATGAATGATAGCACCTGCACCAAGAAATAGCAAGGCTTTAAACATTGCATGTGTAAAAAGATGAAACATGGATGACATATATCCAAGGCCATGTTCACCACCATAACCTGAAACACCCAGAGCCAGAATCATATAACCTATCTGAGAAAGTGTTGAGAAGGCTAAAATACGTTTAATATCGTATTGTGTACATGCTATTACTGCTGCAAAAAGTGAAGTAAATCCACCTATATATGCAATGGCATTTAGTGTATTAGGATTGGTAAAATAATAAACAGGAAACATTCTTGCAACCAGGTAAACACCGGCAACAACCATCGTAGCTGCATGAATCAGGGCTGACACAGGAGTCGGGCCTTCCATAGCATCAGGAAGCCAGATGTGCAATGGAAACATTGCAGATTTTCCTGCACCACCCATAAAAATTAGCATCATAGCCCAGGTAGCAGCTGAGAATCCAAGAAATGTTAAACCGGAATGTTTGGTTATTTCAATTCCTTCCGGACTGGTGAGTGTTAAAAAGTCAAATGTACCATTTATATAAGAAAGAATAAGAATACCAGCTAAAAATCCAAGATCAGCAAATCGTGTAACAATAAACGCTTTTTTTGATGCAGCTACAGCCGATGGCTTTTGATAATAAAATCCGATTAACAAAAACGATGAAACACCAACAAGTTCCCAGAAAATATACATCTGGAAAATATTGGTTGCTAAAACAAGACCTAACATTGAGAATGAAAAAAGTGATAAAAAGGCAAAGAATCTTTCAAACCCCTTTTCACCATGCATATATCCTATGCTATAAATATGTACCATCAACGAAACTGTGGATATTACAATAAGCATCATTACTGATATAGGATCAAGCAGTACACCCATACTGATTATAAGTGTATCGGTAAACTGCAACCATTGATAGTTAGCAGCAATAATTGGCTGATAAATGCCATCTGTTAATCCATCAATAAAAAAGTATTGATAGGCAATTAATAATGATAGAATAAAAACTATTCCAAGTCCCAAACTACCTAAAATTCCTGATACAACAGGTTTAAACCGCATACCCAGCAATCCTATAAATAAAAACATGATTACTGGTATGAGTAAAACAAGGGGGGATAAACTGTAGATGTTCATACTTAATTATTCAATTTTAATTCTTCATTTCGCTGACATTATCAACTTCAATAGTTGAAAATCGTCTGTAAATGTTAATAATAATGGCTATTGCAACTGATGCTTCTGCGGCAGCAATTGCCACAATAAATAATGAGAAAAACATTCCCTGAAAATGACCTGGAAACAATATCCTGTTAAAAACAACAAAATTCAGGTTCACTGCATTTAATATCAACTCCACTGACATTAAAATGGTGATTAGGTTTCTCCTGATAATAAATCCCCAAATACCAACAAAGAACATGATAGTGCTTACAATCAGGAAAAAACTCAATGGAACTAATGTATTCATGTCTGATTTTTAAATAATTTTTTTTGCAATAACAATGGCTGCAATCATAGCAGCAAGTAAAAGAATACTAATAACTTCAAATGGCAATGCATAACCATTGACTCCGGTATTTAACAGTTGGACACCAATTTCTTTCATAGTGCTTGGAATCTCTGATTCTGTAGAAGTACTGAATGGATGATTTAGTATAGTGTAAATACTAATACCTGCACCAAATACAGCAGTAATGCCACCAAGAATTAAATATTTTGATGAAGGTTTTTCAAATTTCTGATTGATAGTACTGGTAAGTAAAATTGAGAAAATAATAAGTACGACAATACCACCTGCATACAATGTAAGCTGAACCCCTGCCATAAACTGATAATCCATCATAAAATAAAGCCCTGCAGTAGATACCAGGACAAAAAGCAAAGAAACAGCTGCACGCAATATCCTTCTGCTAAAAATTGTGAAAAATGAAAAGACGATGATTATTGCTGAAAACAGCAAAAACATCCAAATATTAGTTGTTAATCCCATCGTAGAATTAATTTTTAACTTCCTCTAATTTTTTTTCTTTTGGTTCTTTTTTTAAGCTTGAACCGGGCTTATTTAAAACTTTTGTCAGTTTGTGCCTGTCAAATACTGCATGTTCAAATTCATTACCCCATGCAAGTGCATTGGAAGGACATGTTTTGATACATAATTCGCAAAATGTACACATCGATAAATGATAAATGTGTTTTTCGATTACCCTTTCCAATTTGCCACTCTCGTTCACTTCTTTGCGGGTGATAATTTCAATACTACCGTTTGGGCAGTTTGTTTCACAAATACCACATCCGGTGCACGAATGCTGATTATTTTCATCGTGTGGCATGGTAACCTCTCCCTTAAAACGCTCAAACATGACAAGTGTTTTTCTGTTTTCAGGGTAACGTTGAGTCACAATTTCTTTCGGATGAACAAAATAATACCCGGTTATCATCATGCCTTTCCAAAGCGACTTTAGTCCTTTGAAAATGTCGGTTATGTATGTAATAATTTCCATCTCTTAAAAATGCCAATGTTTCCAGGAAATAAATGCAACAATTATAATATTTACCAAATTTATTGGTAACAGGTACTTCCATTCCAATGTCAGCAACTGATCTATCCTTAAACGTGGAAAAGTCCATTTAAACCACATAATTAAATAAATCATTAATGCTGTTTTACCAAAGTACCAGATAATAGGAGGAATATAATCCATTATATGATTAAAAGTATCCCAACCACCAATATGTAAGGGCATCCACCCGCCAAAAAACATTGTAGCAGCAAAAGATGCCACAATAAACATGTTCATATATTCTGCAAGAAAAAAGAAGGCGAACTTGATACCTGAATATTCTGTATGAAAACCAGCAGTAAGTTCCGATTCGGCTTCGGCAAGATCGAATGGGCCACGGTTTGTTTCTGCAGTGCTGGCTATCATAAATACTAAAAATGCTACAACAGCTGGAATATGTCCTTTCCATATCCACCAGCCATCAGCCTGCGATTGTATTACTTCTGAAAGCTGCATGCTGCCGGCAAAAATCACTATGGTCAGTAAGGATAACCCAACAGATAACTCGTAACTGACAATTTGTGCTCCACTACGCATTGCACCTATTAATGAATATTTGCTGTTGCTCGACCATCCTGCTATCAGTATGCCAACTACACCTAATGATGATACTGCAATAACATAGAAAATACCAATATTAAAATCAATTGCATGAAGTCCTTTTGCAAAAGGTATAGCAGCAATGGCCATAAAAGATGCAATAATAACAATAAATGGAGCAAGATTAAATAGGAATTTATCAGCTCTGCGGATAGGAATTAGCTCTTTTAATAAAAGCTTAATAAGGTCGGCTATTGTCTGAAAAAAGCCGCCAGGTCCGACACGGTTTGGCCCAAGCCTGTTTTGCATAAAGGCACAGACTCTTCTTTCGGCCAAAACTAAATATAAACCAATTACTGCATAAAAAAGCAGAAATACAAGCCCAATTATAACAAGTTCAATTGTTAATGCCCAACCCTGAGATAAATTTTTTGTTAAAAATTGATCTATTGATTGTGTCAAGGGCGTAAAGTCATATATTACAGATGTCATAGATTTTTTTTATCTGTCAATGTCAGGAATTATAAGATCAAGTGAACCACTAATTGCAACAAGGTCAGCTATTTTACCTCCACTTGCCAGTTTGTTCATGATAAACAAATTGGAAAAGTTTGGTGTTCTGAACTTTATCCGATACGGATATTTGTTGCCATCGCTAACAATATAAACACCTAACTCACCTCGGGCAGTTTCTACTTTTTGAAAATATTCTCCTTCCGGTAATCTTAAAACTGCTTTCATTTTAGCAGTGTAGTCTCCTTCAGGAATATTGTCAACCAATTGTTCAATGATTTTCATTGACTCCCACATTTCGTCAATTCTTAATTTATATCTTGAAAAAGTATCACCAACTTCAGAAAGTTTTTCTTCAAACTGAACATAAGGATAAGCACTGTATGGATATTTTTTGCGAATATCGCAACTGAATCCTGAACCTCTGCCTGAAGGCCCTGTAATCCCATAAGCAATAGCATCTTCTTTTGATAGCTGGCCAATACCTTTTGTTCTGTTTTGGAAAATTATATTTCCTGTAAGGAGTTGGTCATATTCAGGCAATTTTTTACGAAAATATTTAATAAATTCTTTTATCCTGTTTTGAAAATTAGGATGGACATCATGCATTAAACCACCTGGTGTAATAAAGCTGTGCAACAACCTTGAGCCAAATGATTCTTCAAAAATATCAAGAATTTTTTCACGATCACGCAAACCATAAAAAAATGTGGTTAAAGCGCCAAGGTCCATACCAAATGCACACCACCATAGCTGGTGAGATGCTAAACGACCAAGTTCGGCAAGTATAGTTCTAATATATTTTACTCGTTCAGGTACCTCAACCTGTAAGGCATTTTCAACACACAAACAAACTGCTTCATTGTTCATGTGGGCTGAAAAATAATCCATCCTGTCGGTGAGATGTATAATTTGAGGATATGTGTCTTTTTCACACATCTTTTCAATACCACGGTGAATATAACCACAGTGTGGAACTAACCGTGTTACCACCTCTCCTTTCAGGAATACTTCAAACCGCAACACGCCATGTGTTGAAGGATGTTGAGGACCCATATTAATCATGTATTCCTCGTGCTCGGTAAATAATATTTCTTTTATTTCCTCGGTCATGGTTTCAGCGCTCAATTATGTTGATTTCGTCAATGTAATCTTTCCTAAGTGGATGACCATTCCAGTTTTCTTCAAGGAATAGCCTCCTCATATCAGGATGATTGTTGAAATTTATCCCAAAGAGATCAAATACTTCTCTTTCAAAAAATTCTGCAGCAGGCCAAAGCATACTTACTGTGTCAATTGATACATTATCTCTGCCTTCGACCTTGGATTTTACAACAATACATTTGTTGTTTTTTGTTGATTCTAAATGATAAACCAAATTAAAATATTCAATCCAGTCAACTGCCGTCAGATTAAAAAGAAAATCGAAAGAAAATCGATCATCATCTTTTAAAAACTTGCAAAAAGTAGTAAGTTCAGAGGCAGGAATATAAAATTCAGGATAATTTTTACCTTCTTTAATTTCAACACTTTCAAATTGTGATTTCAATATGTTGAAGAGTTCTTCAGTCATTTATTCTTGTTTTAAATAAATTTTTTATCAGGATTACGTACTTCACGAAGAGATTCACCTTTAATAATACGTTGTAGTTGTATAATACCATATAATAATGCTTCAGGGCGTGGAGGGCATCCGGGAATATATACATCAACAGGAATAAGGTGATCTACCCCTCGTACAACAGAATAGGAATTATAAAAAAATGGTCCGCCAGATACAGCACAGGCACCCATGGCAATAACATATTTAGGATCAGCCATCTGATCGTAAAGTCGTTTTAATACAGGTGCCATTTTATGAACAATTGTTCCTGCAACAACAATTACATCTGCCTGACGTGGTGTGGCACGATATACTTCTACTCCAAAACGTGCAAAATCGTGACGTGGTGCACCCGCAGCCATCATTTCTATTCCACAGCAACTGGTAGCAAATGTTAATGGCCAGATTGAATTGGAACGACCCCAGTTAATGATACTATCAACTGTAGTAAGAAATACATTATTGCCAGTCTTTTTAAGAAGTTCAAGAGTTTCATTGTCCTGAAACTCTTCGTATTTCATTGATTTAATTTTTATTCCCATTTTAATGCTCTTTTTTTCCAGGCGTATAAAAGCCCGATACCAAGAATAAAGAAAAAGATTACGATTTCAACAAATGCACGGGCACCAATATCACGCATGACTACTCCCCATGGAAAAATAAATACTGTTTCTACATCAAAAACAAGATAAATAATTGCGAAAAGATAGTAACCAACATTGAACTGTATCCATGCTGGTCCTGCTGTAGGGATACCGCATTCGTAAGGTTCAAACTTTGCTTTATTTGCTGATTTAGGTGATACTATTGCTGAAAATACAATGGCTCCACCTACCAGCACTACACCCAGAATGAAAAATAGTACTAAATACTCCGAACTCATTTACAGATTTACTTTAATTTTAAAATGAATTATATCAGGCGGCAAAACTATAAAATTAACTTTGTTTATGTGGTGATATTTATCAAAAAAAAAATGTTTTTAAATTCATTTTTTAAAAATAATCTCAAGTGAATATTGATTATAATCTATTGATATTTAGAGAGATATAAGAAAATAATTTCTTATTTAAATTCATTTTAAAATAGTGGATGTGTGATTTGTATCAATTAAACCATTATAGAAAATATGCTATGTCAGAAGGTTACTTCTATGATAGCCAGTTTCGAAAAGTTGTAAATATTTATCAGATTTTGGGTCTTAAATGTGTGATAGTTCAATGAAAAATAGTCTATACTGTGTGCATTGGCAATTTTTTCAATATTTACAGGTATATAATTAACAAAATATTCATTAAGCTCAGCTTGAACGGATGATCCTTCAAGCCGCTTAAAAATGCCACCACCTTTGTTGTTAATAACAATAATTTTTAAATTTTGAGGTAACACTTTGTTCCATAAAGCATTTTGGTCGTATAGAAAACTTTGATCACCTAAGACGATAAAATTAGGTTTTTCAGATGCCAATGCAAATCCAATAGCAGTACTTAAACATCCATCAATTCCTGAAGTACCACGATTTGAATAGACTTCGGTATTTGGTTTATGTGACAATCCAATTTCATTGGCAAGACGTACGGATAAACTGTTTCCAAGGTGAAGAATACTGTTTTCAGGCAGGTAATCAAGTATATACTTCATGACTTGCAATTCAATATCTGTCAATAGCTTTTCATGAAAAATCGGTTGTGCATTTTCTTCAGCTCTCTTCCACGAATTAAAATAACGGAGGCTCTTATTGTGCAATTTTTCATTGTTATATAATAACTTAAAAAATTCTGCAGGAGGGATAAAAAATGTTTCGGTTAATGATTGGAATGTATTTATCTTTTCTCCAAATGAGCTGATATGCCAATGATTTTTAGCCTTATTTTCTGTTAAGAATTTTATAAGCTTCCTGGAAACTGTGTGAGTGCCAAAAGTTATCAGCAGATCGGGTTTTAAATCTACATTTTTTTTATTTACTGATAGACAGTGGTCAATCTGAAAAATTGATTGTTTCAGCGACTGGGTGTTTGAAGTTATATCATTTAAAACTGGTATATTGAATTTTTCAGAAAAATTGTTCAGGTTTTCCAAAAGATGTTCGTTTTTAACCTGCAAACCGGGTAAAATAATAATATTTTCAGAATGATTAAAAATATCAATAAAAGATTCATCCAATTTAAAAGATGGTATTTCAGGAATAATTTTTTGAAAAGATTTTGTTTTTGTACCATCATTTTTCTCTTTTGGATAAAAGGGTTCAGAAAATGGCAGATTTAAGTGTACCGGTCCTTTCAAACATTCTTTAAAAACAGGTGTAAAATGTTCAATGAACCCAGATTCATTTAAATAATAATCAAGCAGATTCATCCTGAAACTTGCATGAACATTAGGTTCAAAAAGATTTTTTTGAATAATTGTTTGGTTTTCACCGATTCCAATCATTTCTTCAGGCCGATCAGCAGTTAGCACCATCAATGAAATATGCTGGTTAAAAGCTTCTGCAACAGAAGGGGAAAAATTGAGTGCTGCTGTACCGGAAGTACAAACCAACACTACAGGAAACTTGTTGTTTAAAGCAAGGCCCAATGCCATATAGCCTGCTGAACGTTCATCATTGACAATAAAATGTTTTATTTTATTATTTCGCATGAAGGCCAATGCTAATGGTGCAGAACGTGAACCCGGACATAAAACAGCATATTTTATTCCCTGAAAGGAAAGAAATTCTGTCAGTTCATTTAGCAACCGATTGTATAAACTTGCCTGGTCATTCATCTACAATTAATTAATTAATGATCTGAGCGTATTTAGCTTGTTTTCTGTTTCCTGCCATTCCAGTTCAGGATCCGATTCGCCCAAAATTCCACCTCCTGCATATAAAATTGCCTCATTTTCTAATAATTTCATGCAACGCAAATTAACAAAAAAGTTGTAATTATTTGCACTATGATATGGTCCGGAAAATCCTCCATAGAGTTCCCTTTGGTTTGTTTCATTGTTGATTATAAATTCATAAGCTTCTTTGAAGGGATAACCACAAACTGCAGGAGTGGGATGAAGTTCGCAAGCAAAACAAATATCTTTTTTTTCTAAATTGTTTATGTGGAATACTGTTTTAAGATGACTAATGTTACCGGCAGAAAAAATTTCAGGCCCTGTTTCAATAAAAGAAAGATTGTTTGCCAATAACTTTTCTCTTATAAATTTTGATACTATTTCCTGTTCTTTTTCATTTTTACTTTTTTGACTTTCTGAAAAAATCATTTTGCTTTCATCAAAAGTTCCTGCCAATGAAAAAATTTCATAATGACCATTATTTGATGAAACTAAAAGCTCAGGTGATGCTCCAAACCAGGTGCCATATTCCGGAGTGGAACACATTAAAGCAAAAGCGTTAGGATATTTTGAACATATTTTTAGAAAAAATTCAATGGGTTGAAAATCAGTATTTAAGTGGATTTTTATTTGCCGGGATACAACAACTTTGCTTAAATGATTGCACGAAATTTCATGAATAGCCTTTTTGACCAATTTTAAATAGTCTTTTTTATTTATTTCGTGGTATTCAACATGCTTAACATGCCATTTTTTAGTATTGTTCAGTTTAATTCCCTGAAGGGGCATATTATTCGAAATTTCAAGAACCTTTTGACTGCTGGTAAAGGGACATATAATAAAGGTGTTTTCATTGAGCTCTTGCGTTGTTGTAAAACGGGAAACCCCTGAAACAGTCATGATTTCCTGATTGTTAGGAAGACGATAGCAAATAAAGGCGTAGTTATTATTAATGCTGTCAACATATTTTTGCATCAAAGTTGTTAAAACTCCCTTCATTGTTACTTTAATAGAAAATTAAATCATGGCAAAATTATCAAAATTGATAAAACTAATTGTTTAATTTCATCGCAGAATATTGTTGTCGGCATTTTAATTAACAAATGTAATTAATTTAATGTTCAATCAGAAATTGAGGTTGTGAAATAAACAAATTTTTGCAAGTAAATGCATACCTTCGATTTATAGATAAAACGCTGAAATTTTAGATAAATGCACAAAAAAGCACCTGAAATTTTTTATAGTGACGAAGGAAGCGGGCATGTAATCGTTTTTTTACATGGCTTCATCGAGTCAAATGAAATCTGGAATCATTATGCTGAAAAGTTAAGTGAAAATTTCAGAGTGATTTGCATAGATTTACCCGGACATGGCGATTCTTCGATGCTTGACGAAGTGCATACTATGGATTTGATGGCTACTGAGGTAAGAAATATTCTTGAAATATTAGGTGTCAACAAGTGTTTGCTTGTAGGACATTCAATGGGTGGTTATGTAACGATGTCGTTTGCAGCAAAATATTCTCAGTTTTTAAAAGGTATCATTTTGCTGCACTCACAGGCAGGTGCAGACTCTGACGAGGAAAAAGCTAACAGAAACAGAGTAATTGAACTGATAAAAAATGATCATCTTTCTTTTATCACCTCCTTTTATCCGGGTTTGTTTGCTGCTGAAAAAGTTGACCAGTTTCAAAAACAGATTAATTGGTTGAGATCTATCGGAAAAAAAATGAGCCCTGAAGCAGTAATTGCTGCAGTAGCCGGTATGCGAGACAGAGAAGATCATGTGAAAACTTTAGAGAATCTTTTTGTTCCTGCTATGGTAATTGCTGGTGATAAAGATACAAGAATACCGCTTGAAAAAGTTAAAAAACAGATTGTAAATGCAAAAAAAGTGAAACTCGAAATATTAAACGGTATTGGCCACATGGGATTTTTAGAGGCTGAGGAAGACGTTTTTGTTTTAATACGAAATTTTGCACAACAAATTTTTAAAAAGAAAAAATAATCAGGATGAAGCAGTATCTTGATTTGGTGAAAGAAATACTTGATCATGGTGTTAAAAAAGCAGACCGCACAGGCACAGGCACTATCAGTATTTTTGGTTATCAAATGCGGTTTAACCTTGAAGATGGTTTTCCTCTTCTTACAACAAAAAAACTTCACCTGAAATCAATCATTTATGAATTGCTATGGTTTCTGAAAGGTGATACCAATGTTAAGTATTTGAATGAAAATGGAGTAAGTATCTGGGATGAATGGAAAAATGAAAAGGGAGAATTAGGTCCGATTTATGGAGCACAATGGATAAAATGGCCTGACTATAAAGGTGGTAGCATTAATCAGATTGACAATTGTATTAATACAATTATTAAAAATCCTGATTCCAGAAGAATCATTGTAAATGCATGGAATGTTGGTCAACTGGATGAAATGGCATTGACACCCTGCCATGCCATTTTTCAGTTTTATGTTGCCAATGGTAAGCTGAGCTGCCAGCTCTATCAACGTAGTGCCGATGTTTTTTTAGGTGTACCTTTTAATATTGCCTCCTATGCATTATTAACTATGATGACAGCACAAGTTACTGGATTGAAAGCCGGTGAATTTATTCATACTCTTGGAGATGCACATTTATACCTGAATCATATTGAACAGGCAACACTTCAACTGACACGTCAACCTTATTCACTACCCGTAATGACCATTAATCCTGATGTTAATAGCATATATAATTTTTGCTACGAAGATTTTGAACTGAAAAATTATCAGGCTCATCCCCATATAAAAGCACCAATAGCCATATAAAATGATTTCGATAATTGTAGCCATAGCAAAAAAAAATGCCATCGGTAAAAACAATGATTTACTTTGGCATTTACCCAATGATTTAAAAAGGTTCAAAGAGTTGACCTCAGGACATACAGTGATTATGGGTAGAAACACGTGGTTGTCGTTGCCTAAAAAACCTCTGCCAAATCGTGTTAATATCGTATTGTCAGATATTAAAGGTGATGAATTTGAAGGTTGTATTTTGGTTTCATCACTGTCGGAAGCTTTAAAGTTGATTTTACCCGAAGAGGAAGCATTTATTATGGGTGGTGGCATGATTTATAAACAGTTTCTTCCTTATGCTGATAGATTGTATCTTACAAAAGTGGATGCTGAGTTTGAAGCAGATACCTTCTTTCCTGAAATTAAAATGGATGAATGGAAATTTTTGAGCAGAGAAGATCATCAAATAGACGAGAAACATCAGTACAATTATTCTTTTATCATTCTTGACAGAATCAAATGATTATTTCGTTAGTTGCGGCAATATCTGAAAATGATGTAATAGGCAAAGAACGTGGTATGCCATGGTATATGCCTGCCGACCTTCGTTATTTCTATAAACTTACCAAAAATCATCATGTAATTATGGGTCACCGTACATTTCATGAGTTTGGAGTTAGTAAGCCTTTGCCAGATCGTACGAATATTATTTTATCTAAACAGGCTGGCCTTAAAATAGAAGGTTGCATTGTATATAATTCTATCAATGATGCAATTGATTTTGCATACAGCAATCATGAAAGTGAACTTTTCATCATTGGTGGAGGAAATATTTACCGACAAGCGATTGAAATTGCAGATAAATTATATATTACTGTCATACATACTGTTATCGAAAAAGGAGATACTTTTTTCCCCGATATTGATGAAAAAATATGGAAACTCATTTCATCGGATTTTCATTTAAAAGATACAGCAAATCCGTTTAATTATACTTTTAAAATATATGTCAGGGCATAGGCTGAATTTGCATCTTAAAAAAAAATGCTAAAAAACATTACTCCAAAATCATATTCAAATCACTTTCAGGTTCATGAAGATCAAGATCAAAACCCATACGTTTGCCGGTTCGGATAGCCTGACTCCCCATAAATGAAATTTTATCGCCTAAAGTGATTGTTTGCAACGATTCAATAGGTGGCACATAAAGGTCAAATTCCACAGCCTGTGTAATTGCAATTTCTACAATATCGCGAACGGCATCTTCAGTAAACAACAAAGAACTGAAATCGCGGTGAAGAAAACTGTATTGCCTTTTTCCCTGCATAAAATAATGTCCTTCCTTATTAATAAATATTCTACCTAAAAGATAACCTTCATCGTTCATCCTGTTATATTTGATTGAGTCGCTTAAAAAGTTATAAATCAGGATAGTGCCACAAAATGCCCTATCGGGATCTTCTTTTACATAATTGGTTTTAAAAATAAAATGTTCAGGTGAAAAAGTAAAAACATTGGTATGCATGATAAAAAATAAGGTGTCGCCAGCAAACTTCATTTCCAGTTCAAATTCGCCATGTTCAGTATAGTTGACATTGATTCTTTTTTTCTGTTTCTCAATGTTGCTCTTAATCCATGTCGATACTTCCTGTAATTCTTTTTTAATCATCCTGAATGCATCAATTGTATAATGATAAATACTCGCCTTTAATTCTGCCTTATCAATCAGGGCGTTTAAAATCTTACTTTCTGCAGGTAATGGTTTTATAATCATAATTTTAAATTTTTAATATGCTCTTGCAAAAACGACACGTTGTTTTGTTAATTTACCGGTCAGCATACATTTGCCTTCCGGAAAATCAGTATTTAATGGTATAAGGCGTATGGTGGCTTTTGTTTCATCCTTAATCTTTGTTTCATCTTCTGAAGAACCAGCCCAGTAAGTCCATATGAATCCACCTTTTGTGTTAATAATTTCTTTAAACTCATCATAATTATTGGCATTAAAAGTATTTTTTTCACGATAAACCAATGCTTTATTATAAATATTGTTCTGGATGTCAATCATTAGTTTCTGAATAAATTTCGAAATATCCTGTCCTGAAAATTGTTCTTTTTGCATAAGGTCTCTTCTAAACACTTCGACTTGATTGTTTTCCACATCTTTAGGCCCGATGGCAAGTCTCACAGGAATTCCCTGCAATTCATATTCAGCAAACTTCCATCCTGGTTTTTTATTTTCATCCTTATCAAATTTTACTGTTATTCCTGCATCTTTCAATTGTTTTTCAAATTTAGAAGCATATTCAAAAACTTTTACTTTTTCATCATCAGTTTTAAAGATAGGCACAATTACTACTTTAATTGGTGCGACAGTAGGAGGTAAAATAAGGCCATTGTTGTCAGAGTGTGTCATAATAAGTCCACCTATCAGCCGTGTAGATACGCCCCAGGAAGTAGCCCAAACATATTCAAGATTACTATCTTTTGAAAGGAATTTAACATCGAAGGCTTTTGCAAAATTTTGTCCCAGAAAATGAGATGTACCTGCCTGTAGTGCTTTACCATCCTGCATCATTGCTTCAATACAATAAGTGTCGTCTGCTCCTGCAAAACGTTCATTGGCAGTTTTTAAACCTTTTAGTACAGGAATTGCAAGAAAATTTTCTGCAAAATCAGCATAAAGATCAAGTATCAGTTTAGTTTCTTCAATTGCTTCTTTGCGACTTGCATGTGCAGTATGTCCTTCCTGCCATAAAAACTCTGTGGTGCGTAAAAATAATCGTGTTCGCATTTCCCATCTGACAATGTTTGCCCATTGGTTGATTAAAAGAGGCAAATCACGATACGATTTTATCCAATTTTTATAGGTATTCCATATTATGGTTTCTGAGGTTGGCCTTACAATAAGTTCTTCTTCCAGTTTAGCATCAGGGTCAACAATAACTTCTTTTCCATTTTCAGATGTTTTAAGCCTGTAATGTGTAACCACAGCACATTCTTTTGCAAAACCTTCAACATGGGCTGCCTCCCTGCTTAAAAATGATTTTGGCACAAAAAGTGGAAAATATGCATTTTGATGACCACTTTCTTTAAAACGCCTGTCCAATTCTGATTGTATCTTTTCCCATATAGCAAAACCATAAGGTTTAATTACCATACAGCCTTTAACAGCACTGTGCTCTGCCAGATTTGCTTCTTTTACTAAATCGTTATACCAGTTTGAATAATCAACTTCTTTTGATGTTATTTTAGATGCCATTTAATAGTATATTTGGAATGCTTTTTGACTTTTTTAATTTGCAAAGTTACTGAATATTAAGAATCAACATTTAAAATTTTGGTTATGAAAAAGATAAGATTCTTCATCTCTGGTGTCATGATGGTCGGCTTGTTTGCAGGTTGTAGTTCCCTGAATAAAATGAGTTCCTATGACGATGTTTATTTCAACGCAAAAAACAGACCTGTGGAGGTGGTCGATGAAGTAGTAGTTGCACCTGGGCAAAAACCTGATGCTGAGCAGTATCAGGCAACACCTGAACCAAAAATAGTTGATACATATACTGATACTGAAACCTTTAAGGATGATAATGGTGACACTTATATCACTAATAATTATTATGGCGATGTAGATATTTACGATGACTACGATTATTATGATTATGAATACAGTTATTCAAGCAGAATGAGAAGATTTTATTCACCTTATTCATCTTTCAGTTACTTCCATCCATTTTATTATGATCCTTATTGGTACAATCCATACTACTATGACTGGAGTTTTAGCTTTTACGGAGGATGGGGGTATAGTTATTATGGTTATAGTTTTTTCTACGACCCATTTTATTATGACTATTGGAGATATCCTTACTATTACAATTACTACTCCCCTTATTGGTCATATTATAATTATCCATGGTATCATTACAATAGTTATTCTCATGGTTACCATCATGGTTATTGGAATGGTTACTGGAATGGCTATTATGATGATTACTATTATGGCGGAGGTTCTGTCAATAAAAATGACGACTACTATCATGGTCCCAGACAAGGCACTGGTACATTTGTTTCAAACAGAAATGTCAATACAGATGAATATTTTGGTTCCAGAAAAGAAACAGAACGACCAGGCCCTGATAAATCAATAAGTGCAAATCCTGAAACTAATGGAACAAACAGACCTGAAGTAATAACAAATGGAAAAGCAATTGATGCTGACAAAGCAGATGCTATCAGAAATGGAGATGATATTAACAAAACTGTTAAAACAGAAAACAAATACGCAGCACCAGCTCAGAGTACAACTGATAAAGTAGATGCCACAGATGGAAACTTCACAAAAGAAAGTAATCGTAACTATTCAAGTCCTGTTGGCCCTGAAAGCAACAATACGAAAGTAACAACCACAAAGGAAAGCGGAACAGAAACAATTCAAAACGGTTCAAATGTGCAAAAGCCAAAAGCTTATGAACCTCCAAAGACTGAAGGTAATAATAACAGGGTGACTACCCCGGCAACCAATCAGAATAATCCTAACTATTACAATAATAATCAGCCAGACAAGCCTTCCAATACAAATGATAACAGAGATTACCAAAATACGCCAAAAACAACACAACCATCAAACAATAACTCAAGCAGGGAATATACCAGACCTGATAACAATAACCAGTCTAAAAGCAATGAAACTGTAAGACCTGACCGCCCACAACCGAACAACAATAATAACCAGCAATACAATAATCCAGGTTATACACCTCCTGCAAATGAATACAGGAACAACAATCCTCAAAGGGAGAGCAATCCTCCACAGAATTATAACAGGAATGAATCTCCTAAACCTAATTCTACACCTCCTAAAACTGAAACCCCAAACTATAACAATCAGAACAATAATCGCCCTAATCCTCAGCATAGCGCACCAAGGACTGAAAGCAGTACAAGGTCAAATTACTCAAATAATAGCAACAGTAGTCCGTCTTATTCTGCTCCGTCAAGAAGCAATTCCAGTTCAGGCAGCTCTACTTCCAGCCCTCGTACTTCAGGTAGCAACTCAACCAGTACACCATCACGCACTCGTTAAAACCAATACAATGAAAAAATTAGGAATATCGTTTATTTTATTATTCTTTGGAATATCTTATGCCTTTTCTCAGTATGATATGGAAGTTTTAAAATACTCTCAGAGTATTTTTCAGTCCGATGCAAGAAGTTTTGGTGTAGCAAATGCTTATGGTGCTGTGGGCGCTAATTTCATTTCAAGCAGCATCAATCCTGCTGGATTAGGATTGTTTCGAAAAGGAGAATTTTTCTTTTCTACGGGCTTTCTTAATGTTTCCACAAATTCATCGTATCTTGGAAATTCTTCTTTTGCAGGAAGGAGCGCACTGACAATTCCTTCATTAGGACTTGTATTTACTGATATTAATAAAATTAATGGTAAGGAAGTAGAAAATGGTTGGGTGAGCCAGACCTTTTGTTTAGGATTAGCTCGGTCAAATAGTTTTCTAACAAGGCAAAATTATTCTGGTAACAACGACAACAATACTATTCTTGATTATTTTACAGAAAGTGCTCAGGGACAACTTCCCAAAGAGCTTCCTTATTTAACCTCTATGGCATATAATGCATGGTTGATTGATAATCCTGTAAATAATCGCGAATATATTAATGCCTTAGATGAAGATACCTCTGGAATAATTGATATTGATCAAAGTAAGTTATTCCGCTCATCAGGCTCAGCATACGATATGAATCTTGCATTTGCTGCTAATTATTCAAATAAACTATATCTTGGTGTCAAAATTGGAATACCTTTTCTTGATTATTATAAGAATAGCAAGTTTACTGAAAGTAACAATCGTGTAGGTAAAAGCAATTATCTTGGAATGACTCATGAAAATGATGTTACTATTAGTGGTTCAGGGTTTAATGCAGGTCTTGGAGTAATTTATAAACCCATTGATTACCTTAGGTTGGGCTTAAGTTTACAGTCGCCAACATTTTTTCGTATGTCAGAAGATTATACTGATAAATTAACTTCAGAACTCGACACACAGGATAATGAGATACATAATCAAAAAGGAACATTTGAATATAGCGTAGTAACTCCATATAAAGCCACCTTAAGTATGGCCATTATTGCAGGTAATTATGGCTTTATTTCATTAGATTATGAATATATGGATTACACTTCTGCTTATCTTACTTCTAATGATTATTCATTTTCGTTTGAAAATGAAAATATTCAGGAGTATTTTCGTGCAACCAGCAATTTACGAATTGGTGCAGAACTAAAATTAGGTATTTTCGCATTAAGGGGAGGCTGGGCAAGCTATTCGACACCATTCAATAGTGAGTATATTCCAAAAGGTGGCGACAGGTCATTGAAAACAATGGCAGTAGGCTTTGGAATACGTGAGAAAGATTATTATCTTGATTTTGGCTTGCAAAATTCATATACTGAAGAGTTTGAACTTCCCTATGCATTATCAAAAAAAGATGTAGAAGGAGTTAGTAACGCCATAAGTACTACAAGCTTTATTGCTACCATTGGATTTAAATTCTAAAAAAATTCAAAGATTTTGCTAAGATCAGTTAAGGCTGTCATTTTTGACCTTGATGGAACCTTGACAGACTCATTGCCGGGATTGCATAGTTCATTAAATGAAGTTTTATTATTACATAACTATCCTGCTGTTACGAAAGATGAATGCAGACAAATAATTGGGCATGGACTTGAAAATCTTGTCAGTTCTGCACTTCCTGAAGGTACAAATGAGTCAACTATAAAATTATGCGTTCAGGAAATGATAAATGCCTATAACAAAAACATTTTTACAGGTACAAGTTTATATACAGGAATAACAGATATGCTGAATTATGTTGCGAGATCAAATATCCTGATTGCAATAAATTCAAACAAAAGGCAAGCTGCTGTTGATCAGATTGTAAAAGTATTGCTAAATGACTGGCATTTCTTTCCTGTTATTGGTGCATCAGACAAATTCCCTTTAAAACCTGATCCAACTGTTTTATTCTATATTTGTCAACAATTAAATTTAAAACTTAATCAGGTTTGTTTTGTAGGTGATGGCGAAACGGACATTTTAATGGCGAAAGCTGCAGGTATAACTTCCATAGCGGTTACATGGGGTTACAGATGCAAAGAACAATTGGTTTTATTAAATCCAGATTATATTATTAATCAACCATCAGATTTAATTAGACTCTTTAACAGTGGTCAATTAGATTAATTGACTGATTATTAATTGCTTCACTGAAAATATGTCAGTTTTATTAATTCTATTAATTACTATGCTGAAAAAATGACTTTTATTTTCAGGTGGCATGGTATCTGATAATTTGCCACTCGTAAAAAAAGTATTGTTTAACTTTAAAAGAAATAAATATGGCATTAAACATTAAACCATTGGCTGACAGAGTTCTTGTGGAACCTGCAAAAGCTGAAGAAACTACAAAATCTGGTATTATTATCCCTGATACTGCAAAGGAAAAACCTATGAAAGGTACTGTAGTAGCAGTAGGTCCAGGAACAAAAGATGCACCAACAACTGTAAAAAACGGTGACGTTGTTTTGTATGGTAAATATGCCGGTACAGAAATAAAAATCGAAGGAAATGATTATCTCATCATGAGAGAATCAGATATTCTGGCAATAATATAATATTTTAGTAACAAATAAAAAAGAAAAATATGTCAGCAAAATTGATTCAATTTGATACAGAAGCTCGCGAAAACCTGAAAAAAGGTGTTGACGCTTTGTCAAATGCAGTAAAAGTTACCTTAGGCCCACGTGGCAGAAATGTAGTCATTGATAAAAAGTTTGGTGCACCGATGGTAACAAAAGATGGTGTTACCGTTGCAAAGGAAATTGAACTGAAAGACCCGATTGAAAATATGGGTGCTCAAATGATTAAAGAAGTAGCCTCAAAAACATCTGATGCTGCCGGTGATGGAACAACCACAGCTACAATATTAGCACAGGCAATCATTACTGAGGGTTTAAAAAATGTTGCTGCTGGAGCAAATCCAATGGACCTCAAACGTGGAATTGATAAAGCAGTAAAAGTGGTTGTTGATGAACTGAAAAAAATGTCCAAACCAGTTGGAGATAACAATGAAAAGATCGAACAGGTTGCCACTATTTCTTCAAATAATGATGTTAATATTGGTAAACTCATTGCCGAAGCAATGGCAAAAGTGAAAAATGAAGGTGTTATCACCATAGAAGAAGCAAAAGGCACTGAAACCTATGTTGATATTGTTGAAGGTATGCAATTCGACCGTGGTTATCTTTCTCCATATTTCATCACAAATGCTGAAAAAATGGAAACTGATCTTGAAACACCATATATTTTATTGTATGATAAGAAAATCAGCAATATGAAAGAATTGTTACCTGTTTTGGAAAAAACAGTACAGACAGGTCGTCCTTTACTGATTATTGCTGAGGATGTTGAAGGTGAGGCATTGGCAACATTAGTAGTTAATAAAATCCGTGGTACACTTAAAATTGCTGCTGTAAAAGCTCCAGGCTTTGGCGATAGAAGAAAAGCTATGCTTGAAGATATTGCTATCCTTACTGGCGGTACTGTTATTTCAGAAGAAAGAGGTTACAATCTTGAAAATGCTGACCTATCTTACCTTGGTACATGCGAAAAAATTACCATTGATAAAGACAATACTACGATTGTTAATGGAAAAGGTGATAAAGAAGATATTAAAGCAAGAATCAACCAAATCAAAGCCCAAATCGAAACCACAACATCAGATTATGATAAAGAAAAATTA
>Ga0172369_10002620_pt1 | contig 24492 bp, 17 predicted proteins | sample LakKiv25m_FD_114539 | JGI IMG/M metagenome (GOLD analysis project Ga0172369, IMG submission 114539) | Freshwater microbial communities from Kabuno Bay, South-Kivu, Congo - kab_022012_11.25m | ecosystem: Environmental > Aquatic > Freshwater > Lake | place: Democratic Republic of the Congo...
CACTGCGCGCGCGTGTCGGCGCTCATCGAGACGTAGAAGTCCCAGGCCAGGTCGGCGCCCTTGGTGCAGTCGCGCTTCTGCTGGCCCGACAGCACGTCGACCAGGCGGTACCAGCGGTCGTCCTTCAGCCACAGCGCGCTCTTCAGGTCGTCGGGCAGGTAGTACGACTGGGCGACGTCCTTCTCCCACAGGTTGTGCAACACGAACACCACGTTGCCGTCGCCCGACCACTTGACCTGGGCGAAGATGCGCTTGTCGACGTTGTTGCCGTCGCGGGTGCGCAGGAAGTGCCGGGGGCTCGCGAGCAGCGCGCGGTTGCGGCCGTCGAGGCGGCCGCGGATCATCGCGTGGTAGTACTCGACCAGCGCGTCGCCGAAGGCGAAGTACTGGTTCGTGCCCTCGAAGCGGCTGCGCAGGAAGTCGCTCTTGCGGAAGCCGAGGCCCCAGGATTCGCCGAACTCCTGGCCCATGAGCAGCATGGGCGTCGACCACGTGGTGGCCCCCACGCCCCAGAAGCCCGCGCCCGTCCACTGGTTGAAGCCGGTGCCGTCGACCAGGCGGTGCTCGTCGTGGGTCTCCAGGGCGGTCATGACGTACACGCTGCCCTCGAAGCGGTCCATGTTCGTGAGCACGCGCTCGACGTGGGCGGCGTCCTTGGTCTTGCCGCCGCGGCCGTTCATGTCGAACACGTAGCCCTCGGTCATGACGTCGACGACCTCGGCCATGCCCATCTGGTCGCCGAACTCCTCGGCCAGGTAGACGGGGCGCGATTGCCCTCGCTTCTGGGCATAGAAGTTGGTCTTCCAGAGGATGTACTTCCACTCGTTCGGGGCCATGCCGCCATCGGGATCGGTGGCGTGATCGAGGCGGAAGCCGTCGACGCCGCGCGCCACCCAGTAGTTCAAGACGTGGAACAGGTACTCGCGCTCGCGGGCGAACTCGTGCTGGTGCGCGGCGTTCTCGCCGTGGTGGAACAGGAACTTCACGTCGCGCCAGTTGTTCGTGAACGTGTTCGACGGGCTGGTGGCGGGGTCGTAGCGGTTCGACCCCAGGTAGAAGCCCGGCAGCGTGCTGTCGAGGTACTCGCTGCACGGGAACTGGCCGCGCTCCCAGTCGAGGGCGTTCCGCCACATGGCGAAGCCGCGCACCAGGCCGTCGCCGACGAGATCAGGGCAGCGCTCCAGCAGGCTGTCGTAGTCGGCCTTGGCGGCTGGGTCGGAGTCGACCAGGGCCTTCAGCTCCGACGTGGTGTCGAGGATCTCGGGATCGAGCAGGCGCTCATCGAAGTCGGCGTCGAAGTCCCACAGGTCGTCGAGGTCGTCGCCGGCGGCGATGCGGTCGCGGATGGGCGTCATGTCGACGTAGTCGTACATCAGGTAGTTGTGGCCGAAGTGGTTGAAGGCCACGTCGAGCATGACCTTCAGGCCCAGGCGGTGGGCCTCGGCGATCACGTCCTCGAGGGCCGCGTTGCCCCAGCAGGGCTTCTCGCTGTACTCGTCGCGGTCCTTGTCAATGCAGGCGCGGGACAGCGTGCCGCGGGCGTGTACGTAGTCGCGCACGGCGTAGGGCGAGCCCAGGTTGTCGCAGGCGTCGGGGATGGCCCAGGTGTCGTTGTTGGGGAAGAGCGGCATGAGCCACACGGTGTTGGCGCCCACGCGCTCCTTGACGTACGCCAGGGTGATGCCCTCGCGGTAATCGGTGGTGGGCTCGGTCAGGTCGTCGAGGGTGCCCAGGCGAATGGCCTCGAGGGCCGACAGGTCGCCGCAGCTCATACCCTCGGCGCGGTAGGGGATGGTGGGCGCGACCTTCTTCAGGCACGCCTCGCGCTGCCAGTCGGCGCCCACGTTCGGGTCGCAGGCGTTGGCGGCGCGGGTCTGGATCTCGTAGAGCACCAGGCTGCCGGCCGCGGGGTTCGCGCTGCCGAAGACCGTGGTGTCGGCCTTGCCGGGGTCCTTGGGAGCGCAGTCGGGGCCCGGGCACCCGGGGCAGTCGGGCCCGGGGCACGTGGGGTCGGCGGCTTCGGAGGCGTGGTCGCAGGCGGCGACGAGCAGCAGGGCGGTGGCGAGCAGCGGGACGAAGCGGAGCATGGGAAACCTCCCTTTTCGGGCCGGAGGCATTGTGGGCGGATCACTCGCGAAATCAAGCAAAAAGGGCGACCTCAGTAGGTCCCCATCAGGCACTGCGTGACCAGCCCGAAGCAGTCGCCGCCCATCTGCACCGCGGCCTTCGAGCACGCCTGGCCCTCGGTGGTGTTGCAGGCGGCCGCGTCGGCGGGACAGCACGCCTGGCCGATGCACGTGAGGATGGAGATCAGGTGCTGCTGCGCCGGCACGGTGCCATCCTGCGAGCACGCGACCACGCACGCGCCCTTGGCGTCGCCCTCCGGGCAGCCGCCCATGCAGGTGAGGATGGCGCTGCACTCGTCGGTGCCCTGGAAGCAGGCGAAGTACGGGGTCGAGCACATCTCGGCCAGGCAGCTGAACGACTGGCTGGCGTCGGCGATGTCCTTGCAACCCGAGTCTTCGACGCACACGATGAGCGCGGCCGTAACAGCCTCGCCCTCGGCCGACAGCTGCGTGCGGCACTGGTCGAAGCAGGCGGCGGTGGGCTGGTTGTCGGCGCCCTTGGGGCAGGCGGCCACGCACTCCTGGTAGAACTGCTTGCACGACAGCGTGCCGGGGGGCAGGTCGGGCTGCACGGCGGTGTCGGAGGGGTGGTCCGTGTCGGCCTCGGCGGCGTCGGGAGCCGGAACGTCGCCCGGAACCACCGAGTCCTTCTCGGGCGAGTCGGTGTCGTCGACGGCGACATCGGACCCCTGCGAGTCGGGGGCCACGGCCGTGTCGTGGCCGGACCGCCCCTCGTTTCCGTCGGACGAACCGCAGGCCACGGCCAGGCCGGCCGCGAGCATCACGATGACGAACAAGCGCATGGTCCCCTCGGGGCGATTGCCGAGGGGTACTGTAGCGCACGTCGACGCCGAGCGATAGATGGCCCCGAGAGGCCAGGTGACCCCGCACGAAGGCAAGAACCCGGGGCGGCCGTTGACGGAGCCCCGAAGCCGCTTAGCTTGACGGGTGACACCCGCGGCCACGACACCGGAGTTGCCGACGATGCCAAGGAATCTTCTCTTCGCTGCCCTTGCCGTGGGGATCGCGGCGGCGTGCGCGACCACCGAAACGACCCCGCTGGACGCCGCGAGGTCCGACGCGGACACGGCGCGCCCGGACGCAACGATCGAGGCGACGGATGGCGACGCGAGCGAGCCCGGACCGGAGGAAGCCGACCTGACGAAGACCGGAGAGCCGACCGCAGAGACGGCGGAGCCAGCGGACGCCCCCGCCGAGGCGGCCCCGGAGCCGGGCGACGAGGTCGTCGAGGCCGGACCCGACCAGGACGGGAGCCCGGGCGACGACGTCGCCCCCCCCTCTTGCACGCTGACCGCCTCGGACGTGGAGGGTCCCTACTACGTGACCGGCGCCCCGTGGACGAACCTGCTGGCCGACGCGGACGAACCTGGCGAGCGCCTGTTCCTGTCGGGCATCGTTCGCGGCACCGACTGCTCGCCCCTGGCGGGTGCCGTGCTCGACGTGTGGCAGGCCGACGCCACCGGCACCTACGACGAGACCCCGGGCTCGTGGCACCTGCGGGGCCGCCTGGCGGCTGACGACGCCGGGCGCTGGGCCCTGGAGACCGTGGTACCGGGGCGCTACCTGCAAGCCAGCGGCTATCGGCCGGCGCACGTGCACTTCAAGGTCTCTGCCGAAGGCCGGGTGCCGCTCACGACCCAGCTGTACTTCGCGGGAGACCCCTACCTGCACCCGAACGACTCGTGCACCACGTGCGGCTCCGACGAGCCCACGTTGATCATCCCGCTGAAGCCCGGCAGCGGCGCCGACGCCGGTACCTCGAGCAGCGAGTGGACCGTGGTGCTGGAGAGCGCGAACCTCTAAAAGGCGACGGTGACGCTGACGATCGGGTCGGTGGGCGTGAATGTCAGGCGCACCAGCCCGTCGATCGACTGCACCGTCAGGTCGTTGCCCCCCGACACGCCCGCGTTGATCGGCGCCGGGTGTCCGGCCGCCGCGACGTAGACCTCGACCAGCTCGCCCGGGACCACGTCGAGGTTGGCCGAGAGCAACGACTCGACGGGGCTCCACGCCTCGTCGTGTACCTCGACGGCCCCGCCCAACAGGTGCCTGGAGGTGAACACCACGCGGGGCTCGGTCGGTGCGGGCCGCACGATCAGCACGCGGGTCGAGCGCGGCGCGAGCGTGGCCTCGATGCGGTCGGCGGTGCTCCAGGTCCAGGTGCGCGCCCAGGCGTCGAACACCAGCAACTGGTCGCCGCCCGCGAGCCCGAGGTCGGCGCGATCGACGCCCACCGTGCGGCTCGCTTCGGGCTCCATCTGGGTGGCGACGACGTCGCGGTTCTGGCCCCAGTTGAACAGCCCCACCACGCTCCAGGCCTCGGCCTCGCGGGTCACCGGCAGGTGCCACACCTCGGGGTACTCGCGCTCGAACAGGTCGAGGGGCCGCCCGGTGTGCGGGTAGATCGGCAGGAGCGGCTCGACCGTCGCGCGCCATTCGGGGTGCTCGTGCAGCACCGTGTAGGGCTCGCCCAGCTTGACGATGCCGCCGGTGAGCGCCACGGCCGAGGCCCACGCCCGCGCCTCGTCGAGTGTCAGCCCGTAGTCGTCGCGGAAGAACAGCAGGTCGGGGTGGTTCACCCAGGCCGTGTGGTTCAGGTAGTAGCGGTGGGCGATGGTGCGGTACGTCACCTTGATGCCCTGGTCGCCGGCCCCCTGCGGGTCGCCCCACCATGGCTCGTTGTCGAGCGTGATGCGGTTGCCATCGGCCATCTCGAGGCACATGCCGGTGGCCGAGATCATGAGGAAGAACGTGTCGGGCCCCACGGCCTCGCGGATGCGCAGCAGCGCGTTGCGATAGGCCTCGCTGGGCGTGACGTCCGGATCGGCCAGGTGGATGGCCCCGAACGCGTAGTACGTGAAGTCGACCTTGATCCACGTATAACCCCAGTCGACCACGATCTTGTGGAAGAGCGACGACAGCCAGTCGAGCACCTCGGGGCGCGACAGGTCGAGCACCTTCTTGTCGCCGGCCAACCCGATAGCGGGGCCCCACAGGTCGACGAACCAGTCGGGGTGCTCAGTGAGCAGGCCGGCGCCGGGCTCGGCGTGGAAGGGAGCGATCCACAGCCCCGGGATCATCCCCTTGGCGCGCACGCGATCGGCCAGCCACTTCATGCCGTCGACCCCGTCGTGGGCCGGGAACTTCTGGGGGTTGGTGTTCCAGTCGCCCTCGTGGTCCTGCCAGCCGTCGTCGACCAGGAAGTATTTCATGCCCACGGGCAGGAAATCGGCCGCCGCGGCGTCGATGTTCGAGAGCATCACGGCCTCGTCGATGTCGGTGCCCAGGCCTCCGCTGCCGCTGCCGCCGCCCCAGGAGTTCCAGCCGCTCGGGATCTCGGTCCAGACCTTCTTGCCGATCCGCGCGGCGTAGCGCGTCGCGAAGCCCTCGAGCCCGTCGAAGATGGTGCTCGGGGCGAGGTCGACGTACAAGACCTCGGAGGCGAGCGTGGCGCCGATTCCCAGGGCCGACCGCACGGGCGCGCGGCCGTCCTTGTAGTACGCGAGCCCGTCGAAGCGCGTGAAGCCCTTGCGCTCGCCCTCGATGCGCGCGGTGGCCGCGTCGTAGTCGAGCCCCAGGATGCCCACGCCGCGGCTGGCCGAGAAGAAGCCGGCGACCACGCTGCGCTTGGAGGCGGGGTCGAAGACGCCGATGTTCCAGTTGGACGCCGAGCCCGGCGGGAAGAACAACGACGTGGTCCGGCCTACGGGATAGACGCGCGCCTCGAAGTCGAAGTAGAGGTCGTAGCCGTCGTCGAGCACGCGGTGCGCGGCCGGATCGTCACCGACGAAGAGCGCCCCGCCGGTCGCGGTGTCGGCCACCAGGGGCGAGAGCTGCAGGACGCGCACGTCGTACGGGGTCGTGGATTCCCAGGCCACGGTGCACGCGGCGGTCACGTACGTGACGTCGTGGCGGACGTCGACGGAGACCTGCAACGCCGGGTCGGCGTCGCCCGTCGCGTCGACGCGCAGCGTGAGCCCCTCGCCGAGGGCGTCCACGAACGGAACGGCCGCCCACGCACGCTCGGGCAGCATCGACGTGCCCAGGCTGACGGGGCCGTCGGCCGAGCTGTACACGACGCGCGCCTCGGCGGCGTCGAGCACGGCCCGGCCCTCCGCGCCCTCGACGCGGATAAGGCCCGTGGACCGGTCGAAGAGCACGCGGATCGCGCCCCCTTCGACGATGACGACCCCGTCGATCTCGACGGCGGTCACGCCGGCGTGCTCGATGACGTCCGAAAGGGCATCGGAGCCCCCGGGACCATCGGACGTCCCGTCGACCGAGGAGGCGTCCGGCACGGTCGCCGAGGCGTCGACGTCGGAAGCGGCGCTTCCGTCGGTGGCCGTGCAGCCGAAGGCCGCCACGACGAGCAATCCCAGGAGGGCGACAGCGAGGGTCGGTACGCGACGCATGGGCTCACCACATGTGCACTGTGACCTTAACAGTATCGGGAGCACGCCCGCGCATCAAGGGCTTCGGATCACGAGGCCGCGGGCCGGTCAGTCGACGCGGCTGTAGGACGCCTCGACGGCCAGCGCCTCGACGCCCTTGGGGCTCACGTTGTGCATGATCAGGCAGATCACGTCGTCGGTGGCCAGGATCTGCAGCCGCCAGCCCCAGTCGGGGCCGGGGGGCGCGGCGTACGCGCCGTGCAGGTCGAGCAGGCCCGCGTCGTCGCCGGACCCCGTGAGCACCATGCTGCGATCGCCCAGGTGCCACGTGTCGATCCACTGCGCGGTGACGGTGCCCGTCTCGGCCTCGAAGCCCAGCAGCACCGAGCCTTCCTGGGGGTCGTCGTGGTAGGCCCACGTGTAGTCGAGGCGCACGAAGCGCTTTCCGAGCACGGGGGTCACCGCGAGCAAGGACGGTGAATCGTCGGGGGCCTTCGTGAACGGGTCGTGCAGCCGGTTCGAGCCGACCCAGGCACCGGAGAGGCCGAGGAGGAGGGTCAAGGGGGTCACGATCACCTCCAGGTCCCACTGTAGAGCCAGATGCCGGGGCTTGCCAAGGCGGTCGATGCGATCCCGAGCGCACCGGCGACCAGCCAGTGGTCGGCCCAGGCAACGGCGGCGAAGCCTCCCGCGGCGTAGCAGACCGCGCACCAGGTCATGCCGAGGACGGCCAGCCCGGCCGCGAACCGCCCCCTCCGCCGGGTTCGCGCCAGCAGGGTCTCGGCCGTCCCGATCAGCGGCAGGTAGAACGCAACGAGCACGAGCGCCAATCCCTCCTCTCGCCCCTCGAGCCCCGCCATCCACGCGTTCAACCCGAACAGCACGAGCGCGAACAGCAGGCGCTCGAACGCGAGCGTACCGCGGGCCATGGCCGCGAGCGTGGGCGACGCGTAGTCGGACAGGCGCAGGCGGACGAGGCCCGCGTAGATCGGGACCGAGAGGAGCTTCGTCGCCGCGATGAGGGGAACGAGGCGCGTGAGGCCCGCGAAGTAGTCGGCTAAGACCGCTACCGAGAGCGCCACGCCCACCAACCGGCGAAGACGCACGCCCTCCGCTGGCCCGTCCCGTCGCCGGACCTGCAGGACGACCGCCACGAGCACGGCAGGGAGCGCGAACCCCACGGCACCGTACCGCGCGACCTCGTCGAACCCCTTGGCGGCGAGCAGTCCGAAGGCCAGGCCCTGGGCCACGAACACCGCGGCCAGGACGGCGAGGGTGCCCGCGAACGCGCGGGCGTTGCCGAACACGGCGCGGCCCAAAGCAAGCAGCCAGCGGCCGAGAGGCCGGAGCAGCGGGAGCAGCAGGCGGAGCAGGAAGGCGCCAAGCTCCCGGACGAGTTGTCCGGTACCGGTCCCGATTCTGCAAAGAAGGCGGTAAAGAACCAGTATGGCCCGCACGACAGGGTTCACGGTGTCGCCCCCCCGACCCGGCTACCGGCTGTCGCGCGCCTGCCGGCGTGTGTTCGTCCGAAGAGCCAATCGAGCTCCGCGAAGCGGCTGGCCGTGATCATGGAGGCCCCGAGCGCCCTCACGAGGTTCGACCCGGAGCGGCTGAAGGATCCGCGCGCACCAGGTCTTCGAGGCGTCGGAGCACGCGCTCGCGATCGAACGAGGCCGGGACGCGCCCCTTCTGTTCAGCCGGTTGCAGCCTTCGGACCAGCGGCCAGGGATGGAGTGATGCCGTGGTGCACCTCCATTTCATGACAAGAGCTCAGATTCCGCGCATGGGCCCTGGAACATATCGTAAATACATCGCAATGCGGACAAATCAAAGCCTGCGCGACGAACCCTACGTAGCCGGGGCCTCGTCCGATGGCGCTGACGTCCGCGGGCTCGTCCATTCGCCCTCGCGCAGCACGATGCCCGCTGCGCGGCACTCGTCGGCCGCTGCCTCGGACACGTGGCGCATGGCGATCGAGCCTCCGTCGGACGCCGCCTTGTAGGCCGCACGCAGGGCCGCGTTCTTGATGTGCCCGCCGGGCAGCTCGTAGAGCTTGCCGAGCTTTTCGAAGTCGAGATCGGGCGCCAGCGGCGCGCGCGCCGGCAGCACCACGCGCCAGATGCGGGCGCGGGCGGCGGCGTCGGGGCTCTGGAACGTGACGCGGTACAGGATGCGGCGCCGGAGCGCCTCGTCGAGCCGCCCGTACAGGTTGGTGGTCAGCACGACGATGCCGTCGAAGCGCTCGATCTCCTGCAACAGGAGGTTCACCTCCATGTTGGCGTAGCGATCGTTCGACGAGGCGGCCTCGGTGGTGCGGCGCGAGAAGAGCGCGTCGGCCTCGTCGAAGAGCAGCATGGCGTGGCTGGCGCGGGCCCGCGCGAACACGTCCTGGATGTGCTTCTCGGTCTCGCCCACCCACTTGCTGACCACGGCCGGGATGTTGACGCGGAAGAGCGTGCGGTCGAGCTCGCTCGCGAGGATCTCGGCGCAGAGCGTCTTGCCCGTGCCGGGGGGCCCGTCGAAGAGCACCACGATGCCACGCCCGGTCGTGAGGCGCTGGCCGAAGCCCCAGGCGTTCATGACGAGCGTCTGGCTGCGGCACGCCGAGAGGACGGCCCGCACCTTCAAGGCCTGCTCGTCGGGCAGCACCAGGTCGTCGAGCGTGAGGCGCGTGCGCGTGGCCAACGCCAGCTCTTCGAGGCGCGACTTCAACTGCAGATCGGCGGCCGCGCGCAGGCGCTGCATGGTCACGACCGGCGCGTCGGGGGCCGCGGCCAGCGCGGCGTTCACCGCCACCAGCACGGCGTTCTTGATGGCGCCGCCGGCGAAGTCGTACAGGTTCGCGAGGGTGGGGATGTCGACCGTCTCGTCGAGGGGCACGCCGGGCGGCAGGAAGGTCTCCCAGATCTGCTCGCGCAGGTCGGGGCCCGGGATGGGCAGGTCGGCATGGAACACGATGCGACGCTCGAGGGCCGGGTCCAACTCGGTGGGGTGGCTGGTGGCCAGCAGCGTCAGGCCGTCGTGGCGGTCGATGAACTCGAGCAGCGCCGACAGCTTGGTGCTGCGCGCGGCGAAGAGGCCCTCGCAGTCGTCGAAGAACAACAGCGCGTCGCGCAGCGTGACCTCGAGCTTCAGGTCGGCCAGCAGCACGTCGATGGCGGCTTGCGTATCGGCCAGCCTGCCGCTCTCGACGCGCAGGAGCGGGCGCTCGAGGTGCGTCGCCAGGGCGCGCGCCAGCTCGGTCTTGCCCGTGCCGGGCCCTCCCGAGATGAGCACGACCACGCCGCGCCCCACCGGCAGCACCTCGTCGAAGCCCCAGGCCGACAACGCGCGCGGCAGCGCACGACCCGGCGTGACCACCTGCAGCAGGTCGGCCTTCAGCCGCTCGGGCAGGATCAGCCGGAAGAGCGACGCCGGCTCGAACGGCAGGCTGCAGAACGGGGCCAGGCTCTCGGAGAGCGCGTCGTGGCCCAGCACGTAGTGCAGCAGGCGCGAGGGCAACACGAGCTCGTGGTGCAGGGCGTTGGTGGAACCACGGGGTTGCGAGCGCACCAGGATCTGCTGACGGAGGAGCGACGCGCCGGGCGCCAGGGCCTGGCGGGCGGCCAGCTTCTCGTCCCAGGTGTCGGCGGCCAGGAGCAGCGCCAGGCTCACGTCGACGCCGTCGAGGAACAGGCCGCCGCGCAGCTTGCGGTACGCGGGCAGCAGGGCCGCGTCGAGCAGCGGCGCCAGCGCCACCAGCATCAGCTCGACCTCGAGGGGCTGCAGGCCGAAGCGCGTGACCAGGTCGTGCAGCGGCAGCGGCACGCCCCGCGCGAAGGCCTCGGCGCGCGCGGACGACAGCTCGTCGCGCTCGCGGCGCAGGCGAGCCAGATCCGCGACCACGTCGACGCCGTCGGCGGCACGCAGGCGGGCGTCGACCAGCGCGGCGATGCGCTGGACCTCGAGCTGCAGGTACTCTTCGTTGCTCGCGAGGCTGCGCATGATCTCCAGCGGGCGGGTACCAAACGATCGTGCGGAAAGCACCGGGGGGCGTCAAGGAGAGAACGGGGCAGCCCCCCGGAGGAGATCGCTCGAGTTAGTTTCCGGTTAGATCGCGAGGCCCCCGCTTGCGCGATCGCGAGCGTGACCTATGATGGGCGCATGACACCCACCCGTATCGTCGTCGTCGAAGACGAGGCGACCCTCCTCGAGCTCCTGACCTTCAACCTGGCGAAGGAGGGGTTCCTGGTGTGCCCGTGCGCCTCGGGCGAGGAGGGACTGGCCGCGGCTCGCCGCAGCCCGCCCGATCTCGTGCTGCTCGACCTCATGCTGCCCGGCATCGACGGGCTGGCGGTCTGCCGCGCGCTGAAGGGCGACCCGCAGACGGCCAAGGTGCCCGTGGTCATGCTGACCGCGCGGGGCGAGGAGTCCGACATCGTCGCGGGGCTCGAGCTCGGCGCGGACGACTACGTGACCAAGCCCTTCAGCCCGCGCGTGCTGCTGGCCCGCCTGCGCTCCGTGCTGCGCCGGCGCGGGCAGGTCGCGGTGCCCGAGGACGCGGCGGTGTCGCACCTCGGGGTCACGGTCAATCCCGGCCGCCACGAGGTGCTCGTGGGGGACGAGGCCGTCCAGCTGACCGCCACGGAGCTGCGCCTCCTGCACGTGCTGATCCGCCGGCCGGGCTGGGTCTTCACGCGCGATCAGATCATCTCGGCGGTGCACGGCGACGACTACCCCGTGACCGATCGCTCGATCGACGTGCAGGTGGTCAGCCTGCGCAAGAAGCTGGGGGCCGCCGGCACGCTGGTCGAGACCGTGCGCGGCGTCGGCTACCGCTTCAAGGAGTGACTCCGTGCGACCCGCGCGGCTGCGCACGCAGATCTTCCCTTACTCGTTGGGCGTCACGCTGATCGCGCTGATCGGCGTGACGCTGTACGCCGTCTCGGCCATCCGCGACCTGCACGTGCGCGAGACCGACGAGGCCCTGCTCGAGAAGGCGCGGCTGCTCAGCGATCTGCTGTCTGTCCCGACCGGCGTCGAGGGGGCCGACCGCTTGGCCGCCGAGCCCGAGGCGCTCGAGCGTCGCGTGCGGGAGCTCGGCTCCTCGGTGCGCACGCGCATCACGGTGATCCTGCCCGACGGCCGCGTCGTGGCCGACTCGGAGCAGGCGCCCGCGAGCATGGCCAACCACGGCGATCGCCCCGAGGTGCGCGCGGCGCTCTCCGACGGCGTGGGGCGAGCGCGGCGCTACAGCCAGACCCTCGATCGCGACATGCTCTACGTCGCGGTGCGCGCGCCCCGGGACGATCCGGCGGCCATGGTCGTGATCCGCACGGCCCTGCCGCTGGCCACGCTGGCCGAGACGGTGGCCGACACGCTGGAGCACGTGGCGCTGGTGGGCGTGGTCGCCGGGCTGCTCGCCGCCGGGCTCGGGCTGGCGGTGGCGCGCCGCGTGACGCGACCGCTCGAGGAGCTGACGCGGGGCGCCGAGGCCTTCGCCGGGGGCGACCTCTCGCCCCGGCTGGCCGTGGGCGGATCCCGCGAGGTGAGTGACCTGGCGCGCGCCATGAACGACATGGCCGGGCAGCTGGGCGAGCGCATCGCGACCATCGATCGCCAGCGCACCGAGCTCGCGGGCGTGCTCGAGAGCATGGTCGAAGGGGTGGTCGCGGTCGACGTCGATCAACGCGTGCTGCGCCTCAACTCGGCCTGCCTGCGGCTGCTGGGCCTCACGCCCGCCGAGGCCGAGGGCCGCACCCTGCGGGAGGTGCTCCGGAACCCCGAGCTGAACCGCCTGGCGACCGGGCTGCTCGCCACGGGGGAGCCGATCGTGGGCGAGATCCCGCTGCAGGACGGGCTGTCGGAGCGCACCCTCGAGGTACACGGCTCCGTGCTCCGCGAGGGCGACGGCCGGATCCAGGGGGCCGTGCTGGTGTTGCTCGACGTCACGCGCACGCGACGCCTCGAACGCGTACGGCGCGACTTCGTGGCCAACGTGTCGCACGAGCTGCGCACGCCCATTGCCGCGGTCAAGGCCTCGATCGAGACGCTGGAGGACGGCGCGTCGGCCGATCCCGAGGCCGGGCCGCGCTTCCTGCACCTCGCGGGCGCAGAGGTCGATCGGCTCGAGGCCATCGTCGAGGACCTGCTGGCGCTGTCGCGCGTCGAACAGGGACAGCAGGGGTCGGTGGTCGAGGAGCCGGTGTCGCTGCGCGAAGCGGCCCGGGAGGCCCTGGCGACGTGCGAGGCGGCGGCGCGCGACAAGGGCGTGACGCTGGCGCTGGCCGAGGGCCCCGACGTGACGGCCCCGGCCAACCGCACGCTGCTGATCCAGGCCCTCGCGAACCTGCTCGACAACGCCGTGAAGTACTCGGATCGCGGGACGCTCACGACCGTGTCGATCGAGGCGGCGGACGGCGACGCGCTCGTGCACGTGACCGACCAGGGCCAGGGGATCCCGGCCGAGCACCTGCCGCGCATCTTCGAGCGCTTCTACCGCGTCGACAAGGGGCGCAGCCGCGAGCTCGGCGGCACGGGCCTCGGCCTCGCCATCGTCAAGCACATCGCCGAGGCCCACGGCGGACGCGTCTCGGTCCAGAGCCGCACGGAGCAAGGCAGCCGCTTCACGATACGCCTGCCCCGCACCCCCCGATCCGAGCCGCTCACGAACTCCTAACGCGCCCCTCATCCGCCCCTGACCAGACCTGGGCATCCTCCGCATCGAACCAGGACGCCACGAAGGAGGACCCATGATCCGCACGCTGCTCGTCCCCATCAGCCTGTTGTTCCTGCTGGCCTGGTCGGCCCGCGCCGACGAGCTGCCGGCGCCCCCGGCCCCGTTGCCCGCGTGGGTCACGGCGATCACCCCAAGGGCCGACTTCCGCTTCCGCAACGAGACGATTGACGGCGAGGGCCTGACGCTCCGCAACCGCGAGCGCGTCCGGGCCCGGCTCGGCGTGCAGATCGCGCTGCCCCCCGACGTAGACCTGGGTCTCGGCCTGGCCACCGGCAACGACGGCGACCCGGTCTCGACCAACCAGACCCTGACCGCGGCCTTCTCCAAGAAGCCGGTGTGGCTCGACCTGGCCTACGTCGACTGGCACCCCTCGTTCGCGGCGGGGTCGCACGTGCTCCTGGGTCGCATGAAGAACCCCTTCGTCGCGCCGGGAAAGACCGAGCTGATCTGGGACCATGACCTGAACCCCGAGGGCCTGGCGCTCTCGTGGTCGCGCGCGTTCGGCGGGATCGAGCCCTTCGCGACCGGTGGCGCCTACTGGATCGAGGAGCGCGACAAGACGAAGGACTCGCTGCTGCTGGGCGGCCAGGCCGGCGTCCGCGCGACGATGCTCGAGGGCAGGCTGTGGCTCACCCTCGGCGGCAGCTACTACGACTATACGGAGACGAAGGGCGCCTCGGCCTACTTCGACAAGACCAAGGGGTTCGGCAACAGCGTCGACGCCACCGACCCCGACAACGTCACGTACCTGCACGACTACAACCTGGTCGAGGGCTTCGCGGAGCTCGGCGGCAAGATCCTCGGCTTCCCCGTGACCGCGTGCGCCGACTTCGTGCGGAACCTGGATCCCGACGCGGATCGCACGGGCTGGCTCGCCGGCGTGGTCCTCGGGAGAGCGAAGGATCCCGGGTCGTTCGAGGTTCGCTACAGCTACCGCGTGGTCGAGAAGGACGCGGTGCTCGGCGCCTTCACCGACTCGGACTTCCGCGGCGGCGGCACCGACGGCAAGGGGCACGAGGCGGGCGTGGACGTCGTGCTGGCGAAGCACGTCCAGGTCGGCGCGACCTACTTCTTCGACGACCGGGGCGTGGACGACGGCAAGAGCTACCACCGCGCCCAGGTCGACGTGGCCTTCAAGCTGTAATCATCAGCTTTTCACGGAGCCCTAACGAAGCCCTAACACGCGCACCCCATCGTTCGGGTGCGCCCTCGAGGAGGTTCCCATGCGTATTCCGACCACGACACTCCTGGCCGCCACCCTGCTCGCGTTCGGGCTCGGCGCGCCCGCCCCGGCCGCGGCCGGTGACACCCTGAACGGCGCCGGCGCCACGTTCCCCTACCCCATCTACGCCCAGTGGGCCGACACCTACCGGAAGGTGACCGGGGTGGGCCTCAACTACCAGTCCATCGGCTCGGGGGGCGGCATCGCCCAGATCAAGGCCCGCACGGTCGACTTCGGCGCCTCGGACGCGCCCCTGAAGAAGGGCGAGCTCGAGACGATCGGGCTGATCCAGTTCCCGATGATCATCGGCGGCGTGGTGCCGGTCGTGAACCTGAAAGGCCTGGCCGCGGGCAGCGTCAAGCTGTCGGCCAAGGCGCTGGCCGACATCTACCTGGGCACGCTCACGAAGTGGAACGATCCGGCCCTGGTGGCCTTGAACCCCGGCGTCGCCCTGCCCGACCAGGACATCACGGTCGTGCACCGGGCCGATGGCTCGGGCACCACCTGGATCTTCACGAACTACCTCGACAAGGTCTCGGCCGACTGGCACGCGAAGGTGGGGTGCAGCAAGGAGGTGGCCTGGCCTGCTGGCATCGGCGGCAAGGGCAACGAAGGCGTGGCGGCCTACGTGCAGCGCGTCCCGGGCGCCATCGGCTACGTCGAATACGCCTACGCGCTGCAGAACAAGCTGGCGCACGCGCTCTTGCAGAACCGGGCGGGCAGGTTCGTGGCTCCCAACGAGGAGGGCTTCCAGGCGGCCGCCGCGGGCGCCGACTGGGCGGGCACGCCGGGCTTTGCGGTCGTGCTCACCGACCAGCCTGGCGACGCCAGCTGGCCCATCACCGGTGCGTCGTTCGTGCTGCTCTACAAGGACCAGGCCAACGCGGCCCGCGCGAAGGCGATGCTCGACTTCTTCGCGTGGAGCCTGGAGAGCGGCGACGAGGCCGCCCGCAAGCTCGACTACGTGCCCCTGCCCGACACGGTCGTGAAGCTGGTCGAGGCGCTGTGGCGGGCGGAGGTCAAGGCGGGCAGCGCCCCGGTGTGGAAGTAGATCCTCGGAGCCCACGTGAACCGTCCCACGAGAGCCCGCCCCGAGCTCCATCGAGGGGCCGCCGACCTCTCCAGCAGGCGCCACCGGCCCGGCGCCTGGACGAACGTACTCTTCCGCTCCCTCACGTCGGCGGCGGCCGGCTTCTTCCTGCTGCTCACGCTGGCGTTCTTCCTGCAACTGGTCACGGGCTCGCAGCTCTCGCTCCTGAAGTTCGGGGCGGGCTTCCTCTGGAGCCCCGCCTGGAACCCGGTCACCGAGGACTACGGCGCGCTCACGTCGATCGTGGGCACGCTGGTCACCACGGTCCTTGCGCTGCTGCTGGCGGTGCCGTTGTCGCTGGTCATCGCGCTCTTCCTGGTCGAGCTGGCCCCCCCGGCGCTGGCCCGGCCGGTGGGCACCGCCATCGAGCTCCTGGCCGCGGTGCCCAGCATCATCTACGGCATGTGGGGCCTGTTCGTGTTCGCGCCGTACATGTCCGACCACGTGCAACCCTTCCTGGGGCAGACGCTCGGCTTCCTGCCGCTGTTCCAGGGGCCGCCCATGGGCATCGGGGTGCTGACCGCCGGCGTGATCCTGGCCCTCATGGTGCTGCCGTTCATCACGAGCGTCATGCGCGACGTGTTCCAGATGGTGCCGGGCGTCGTGAAGGAAGCGGGCTACGGCCTGGGCAGCACGGTGTGGGAGGTCTCGCGCAAGGTCACGGTGAGCTACGGCGTACGCGGCATGGTGGGCGCGTGCCTGCTGGGCCTCGGCCGCGCGGTGGGCGAGACCATGGCCGTCACCTTCGTGATCGGCAACGGCCACCGGCTCTCGGCGTCGCTCTTCGCCCCCGGGAACTCCATCGCCTCCACGCTGGCCAACGAGTTCGCCGAGGCGGCAGACCCGCTGTACCTGTCGGCGCTGGTCGAGCTGGGGCTGGTGCTGTTCGTGCTCACGTTCGCGATCCAGGGCGCCACGCACCTGTGGATCAAGCGCCTCGAGCTCCGCACGGGAGGGGGGCTGTGATGAACCGCCGCCCCGCTACGGGTCGCAAGCTGCTGGACCTGGCCGTGCGGGTCGCGGCGAGCCTGGCAGCCCTGGCCGGCATCCTCGCGCTGCTGTGGATCCTGGGCGTGGTGGTCCAGCGGGGCTTCGGCGCCTTGGACCTGGCCTTCTTCACCGAGCTGCCGAGCCCTCCGGGGTCGACCGAGGGCGGCCTGGCGAGCGCCATCCTGGGGACGTTGATGCTGACGGGAGCCGCCACCCTGGTGGGCGTCCCGATCGGGATGCTGGCGGGCGTCTACCTGGCGGAGCTCGGACGCAAATCGCGCTTCGGAGCCGCGGTGCGCTTCTCCGTGAACGTGCTGATGGGCCTGCCGTCGATCCTGGTGGGGCTCTTCGTCTGGACGCTGCTGGTCGTGCCGTTCGGCGGCTTCTCGGGGCACGCCGGCGCCGTGGCGCTCGCGCTGATCATGCTGCCGGTGGTCGCGCGCACCACCGAGGACATGCTGGCGCTGGTACCGAACGCGCTGCGCGAAGGGGCGCTGGCCCTCGGGACGCCGCGCTGGCAGGTCACGCTGATCGTGTTCCGCGCCGCCAGGGGCGGCCTGATCACGGGGGTGCTGCTGGCCGTGGCGCGCGTCAGCGGCGAGACCGCACCGCTGCTGTTCACGGCGCTGAACAGCCCGTTCTGGCCGGCCTCGTTCTCGGAGCCCGTCTCGAACCTGACCGTGACCATCTTCCAGTACGCGATGTCGCCCTACGAGGACTGGCAGGCCAAGGCGTGGGGCGCGTCGTTGCTGATCATGGCTGGCGTGCTGGCGACCACGGTGGTGGCCCGAACCCTGGCCCGGGAGAAGAAACGATGAGCCTCGAACCGGTGGTCGGCCCCCAGCTGATCGTGACGCCGCGTCCCTTCGTCGCCGAGCGCTCGAACGGCGAGGCCGACGCCCTGGCCCTCGAGCGCCCCAAGATCTCGGTGCGCGGGCTGAGCTTCTACTACGGCAAGCACCAGGCGCTGTTCGCGAACGATCTCGACATCGCCGAGCGCCGCGTCACGGCCGTCATCGGCCCCTCGGGCTGCGGCAAGTCGACGCACCTGCGCGTCTACAACCGCATCTACCAACTGTACCGTGACCAGCGCGCCACGGGCCAGGTGCTGCTCGACGGCGAGGACCTGCTGGCGCCCTCGACCGACCTGCTCGAGCTGCGACGCAAGGTGGGCATGATCTTCCAGAAGCCCACGCCCTTCCCCATGAGCGTGTTCGATAACGTGGCGTACGGGCTGAGGCTGCACTATCGCCTGTCGCGGTCCGAGTTGGCCGACCACGTGGAGAACGCGCTGCGCTCGGCCGCACTCTGGGCCGAAGTGAAGGACACGCTCGACCGGCCGGGGCTCGCGCTCTCAGGCGGCCAGCAGCAGCGCCTGTGCATCGCGCGCGCCATCGCCGTTCGCCCCGAGGTGCTGCTGATGGACGAGCCGACCTCGGCCATCGATCCCGTGGCCACGTCGAAGATCGAGGACCTGATCGAGGAGCTGAAGGAGGAGTTCACGATCGTCATCGTGACCCACAACATGCAGCAGGCGGCGCGCGTGTCGGACTTCACGGCGTTCTTCTTCGAGGGGCGCGTCGTGGAGTTCGGACCCACGCGGCGGATCTTCACGAAGCCGGCGAACCGGCAGACCGAGGACTACATCACCGGGAGGTTTGGTTGAGCCTCGCTCCGGGCGCCCCGTAGACCTCACCCCCTGGCCCCCTCTCCCTTGCAGGAGAGGGGGAATATGGAGAAAGCGATGTCCGTACATCTGCGACGTGAGATCGAGCAGTTGAAGCAGCAGGTGCTGGCCCTCAGCGCCCTGGTCGAGGAGGCGGTGTGGCTGTCGGTACGGGCGGTCCAGGAGCGCGACCCGACGTTGGCCGAGCGCGTGCTCGCGGGCGACCGTGCCATCGACGAGCGCGAGGTCGGGGTCGAGGAGGAGTGCCTGAAGCTGCTCGCGCTCTACCAGCCGGTGGCCTCGGACCTGCGCTTCCTGGTCACGGTCCTGAAGCTGAACAACGACCTGGAGCGCATCGGCGACCTGGCGGTAAACATCGCCGAGCGCGCGACGTACCTCGCGGAGCAGCCTCCCGTGAGCACGCCCTTCGACTTCGTGGGGATGGCGACCAAGACCCAGGAGATGCTGCGCCTGGCCCTGGATGCGCTCGTGAACGTCGACCCCCGCCGCGCGCGCGACGTGTGCGCCAAGGACGACGCCGTCGACGCCATCAACCGCGAGATGTACAGCCTGGTGCAGCAGGGCATCCGCGCGAACCCGGAGCGCGTCGACGTCTACATCACGCTCCTCTCGATCTCGCGCCACCTGGAGCGCATCGCCGACCACGCCACGAACATCGCCGAGGACGTGCTGTACATGTTCGAGGGGCGCGTGGTGCGGCACCACGTCGAGGAGTACCGGTTGTCCTAGGACGCGGCGCCCTTCGCGTACTTCGCCACGACCTCGGCGCGCTTCTCGGGCGTCAGCGTGGCCAGGTACGCCTTCCAGCCGGGGCACCAGCGCGTGTGCCAACGCCACAGGCGCCCAAGGAGCGAGCGGGGGTTCTTGTCGTAGCGGGCGCGCGCCGGGCAGGTCTCGCAGCGGGGCTCGGGCATGGGGTCCTCCGAACGCGTTGGACGCTCGGACTCTATCACGCCGCGACGCCGTCGTGGGTGCGACGGCACGTCGCGCACCCGGAGCCTGGTCACCCCCCGTTCGCCGCCGGTACGTACACGCGGCAGGGTTGCCCGCGCAGCGCGTCGCAGGGGGGCAGGTCGGTCGGGATGGCGACGCCCGGGACGAGCGGCAGCGCCAGGCTCGAGGGGTGGGCGTCGTCGTGCCCGATCTCGATGGTGGGGGGCGTCGCGAACTCCAGCAGTCGGAAGCGCCACGAGGCGCGGCTGTCGCCGGGGGTGTCGACCGAGAGGCGCAGCCGGGACCCGGCGCGGACGACGTGGGCGAAGGGCATGATCTCGACGCGGGCCAGGGTCCACTCGCCGGGGACGAGCGGGGCGAGGTCCTCTTCGCGGTGGCTCTTGATGGGTCGGAGCTCGGTGGCGTCGTCGCGCAGGGCGCGGTGGCTGGCCCGCAGCCAGCCGCTCTGCACGTAGACCTCCCGGCCGTCGGGGCGCACCTCGGTCAGGTTCACCTCGAGGTCGGCGTCGGTGGCGTCGACGCGGATCCACAGGTCGGCGCTGCCGTGGCCGATCAGCGCCTGGTCGGCGGCGAGCGGCTCGCTGACGAAGGCCACGGCCTTGCCGTCGACCAGCGGCGCCCACTGCCACCCCGGCGTGACGCCGTTGATGCTGCCGGTCAGCCCCATGGTGCGGTGGCCGGCCTCGGGATCGTGCACGAACGAGCTGGCTCCGCCACCGCCGTCGGGCTCGGTGGGGGCCAGCACGCCGCCCGGCTGGAAGTAGTAGCGCTCGGCGATCGTGCCCGGGATGGGCCAGGCCGCGAAGCGCTGCTCGAACGTGCCCTGGGGCGCGTTGGGGGGCAGCGAGGGGTCGGCCCCGGTGTCGAAGATGACGCGCACGGGGGGCTCGGCCTCGTAGGCGGCGCGGGCGGCCGCGGCGTCGGGAAAGCCGGAGAACGCCGAGTCGGGGAACTGCAGCGACGTGCCGAAGACCTGGCTCATGAACACGCCGCCGAGCACCTTGATCTTCGCGGGCATGCCCGGCACCTTGTCGGCCACGTACAGGTCGAGGAAGTCGAGCCACGGCACCAGGTTCTGCGGCGCGAAGCCGTCGGGGTGCACGCCGTTCGTGACGCTGAAGTGCGTGACCGGCGCGCCCGTGAAGCGGTCGAGCAGCGCCGCGAAGTGCGGCCCGGTCTGCTCGTCCTGCCACTGCCCGGTGAGGAAGACGGGCACCTCGACGCGATCGACCCAGGCCGACGGATCGACGGGCTTCGCCACCTCGTCGGTGTAATAGGGCTGGTCGAGGGCCTCGGCGATGGCGTCGCGCAGTTGGCCGTGCAGCTTCTGGTTCTGGTCGCACACCATATCGCCGCCCGCCACGACGTCCTTGACCCACTGGTGGTCGTAGGGCCGCGCGCGATCCAGCACCATCTGGTGCCACTCGAAGGCGAAGCCGTCGTTGTAGATGCCGCCGGGCATCAGGCACGACGTGGCCGAATCGGCGATGACCGACTGCGGGGCGATGGCGGCCAGGCTCGGCGGCCGCGCGGCCCCCACGAAGAGCTGGCCGATGCCGGGGAACGACAGCCCGACCATGCCGACGCGGTGGCCCTTCACCCAGGGCTGGGCCGCGACGATCTCGATGACGTCGTAGCCGTCGAGGGTCTGCAGCGTCTCGAAGTAATCGTAGGCGCCGCCGGAGCAGCCGGTGCCGCGCAGGTTGACGCCCACCGTGGCGTAGCCGTTCAACGCCGCGACCAGGTTCGAGGGGTCGTCGGGCGCGTCGCAGAGCACGGGCAGGTCGGCGCAGAAGGGCGTGACCTGGTCGCCCAGGGAGTGTCCGGGGCGCGAAGGGGAGTACCCCGAATAATTGACGACGGTCGGATAAGGCCCCTCGTCGGGGGGACCGGGCAGCGTGACGAACGCCGACAGCGTGGTGCCGTCGCGCACGGTCAGGTAGCCGTACCCGATCGCCAGCTGCTGCGTGGTATAGAAGGAGGGATCGGGCTGGCTGCCATCGACCGACAGGACCGTCAGCGGCCCCGTGTAGTCGTCGGGGGCGTCGACCCGCCGCACCGCGTAGCCCCCGCCCGGCATCACCTTGCGGAGCACGAGCCCGCCCCATTCGTCGGCGACGCCCTCGCCCGCCACGGCGCCGTCGGCGGCGACGAGCTCGAGCCGCGTGGCGGGCGTCGCGCCCCACACGTAGACCTGCTCGACGGTCGGCCTCACCGAGAAGCTCGTGGACACGCGGGGCGGCGGGCCGAGGGGCACGTCGGGGCCGGCGTCGGCGGGCGCGTCGGCCTCGGGGACCGCCTCGGCGGCGTCGAGCCCGTCGACGGACGCGTCGAGCGCGTCACCCGCGGCGTCGGGCACGAGCGTGTCCGTGGCGTCGGTGGCGTCGGAGCCTCCGCCGCAGGCCGCGAGCGCGGCGAGCAGGCCCATGGCCAGCAGGAAGCGCGGGAATCGTCGCATGGGGATCTCCTGGTCGAGGGCGCAGCTTACCAGTCGGCGCTCACGACGCCAAGGTGCCGGGCCATCCAGTAGGGTTGGAGGTAGTCGCAGCCCGTGCGCTCCTCGCCGCTGTCGTCGCCGCCGTCGAGCGTGAAGGGCCCGCGGTGCCAGATGACCATGTCGGGCACGCGCGTCGTGGGCGGGATCGGCAGCAGCGACTCGCCGGGCTGCTCGGAGTTCTGCTCGATCGCCGGGTCCGTGCTGTTCGTGACGCGCCGATCGCGCAGCGGCGCCTCGGGGAACGTGGCGACCATCTGCAAGGCGCGGTACAGCGACACCGGATCGTGCTCGCCGGTCGACGACAGGTACCACAGCGTCTTGTTGGGGTTCCACTCGGCGATGCCCCGCCGGTTGGGCGTGGTGTCGTCGGGGTTCAGCCACAGCGTGTCGCGGAAGATGGTGTGCAGCTGCTCGCGCACGGCCGGGTCGTCCTCGAGGCGCATCAGGTGGTAGAAGTTCTGCCACGAGATGTAGGTGTTGAACCACTTGGTCGAGTAGCCGACGTACACCCACTGGTGGTCGCGGATGATGCCCAGGTAGTCGCGGTCGATCAGCAGCTCGTGGTAGCGCTCGGCGAAGCGCGCCTGGCCCGTCATGTGCCAGGCCGCCTTGACCCAGGCCAGCAGCGAGATCGCCGCCTGGCCGTTGGGCAGGGGCCAGTGCTCCAGGCGCTCGCCGCTCAGGTCGCCGTAGGTGGTGGGCTCGCCGTCGGGGTCGACGAACTGCAGGTCGTTGGCCCAGAGGTGGTCGACCGTGTCGGCCAGGAAGTCGGCGGCGAGCTGCTTCACGTGGGGGTCGTCGACCACGTCGTAGGCCGTGGCGATGCCGAGCACGGCGCCCGAGACCTGGTCGCGGCTGGTGTCGCCCCGCCAGATCCAGCCCGCGCAGTCGCCCTGGCCGCGATGCCACTCGGTGTCGGGGGCGTCCAGCTGGGCGCGGGCCGTGTCCTCGATGGGATCGTCCTCGCGCATGTAGCTGCGCCCCACCAGGCCGGGCACGCCCGTCAGCTCCTGGAAGAAGCGCCAGCCCTCCAGCTGCGCGGTGACCACGGCCAGCGCCTCGGGGGTTTCCTGCACCGCCGCCCGGAAGGCCATGGCCTGCGTGCACTGCCCCGATACGAACGTGGCGTCGCCGAGCGTCGACAGGCCGTAGTCGCCGTCGGGGTCGTCGGGGCGCCAGGTGCCGTAGCTCATGCCGTGCCACAGGTGGCGGGCTTCGTAGACCTGGCCGTAGGCCTTGGCGCGCGCCGCCAGGGGCCCGTCGAGGGCCGGGTCGCCGATGCGCACGCCGATCAGCTCTGTGGCCTCGGCGCCCAGCGAGTCCTTCACCGCGACCACGAACAGGAACAGGCCCTCGGTGGTCGGCACGCCCTTCCACTGGCCGTCGGCCGGGTCCAGCGAGGTACCGGGCGGGAGGTCGCCGAGCGTGACCGTCCACCCGACATAGGGGGGCCGCCCGCCCTCGGCCGCCAGCGTCCACGCGAAGGGCTGGCCCGCGGGAGTGGCCGGCGGGCGGGCGGCGACGATGGTGAGCGGCGCGCGGGCGACGTCGGGCGCGCCGGGATCGGCGACCAGGTCGGCCTGCGCCTCGGAGGCGGCGTCGGCGCCCGCGTCGACCACGACGGGCGGAGCCCAGTCACCCTTGTCGCACGCCAGCGGGACGACGATGAGCAGCAGCGCGACGGACAGGCGTCGGTCGAGGGCCATGGGCGCGTTCTCCCCGTGGACGATTCGAGGTCGGGCGAGGTCCGAGCATACGGGGTCGGCGGCCCGGCGCAATGGTGAACCTGGAAGGCCCCGGACCGGCTTGACGCACCGCGCCGCGGGAGCCGATACTTCTCCTCCCGTCCGGAACGCGTCGACGGGCTCGGAGGTTCGTGTGCGCTTCGCCCGCTCCCCGACCGTCGTCGCTGGCCGGCGCCTGGCGTCGGCGCTGCTGCTGGCGCTGCTGGTCGCCGCGCGCTGCGGCACCTCCGGCGCGGCCGATCCCGACACCCCTGCCCCGAGCGAGATCGACGGGGTCGACAGCACCCCCGAGCAGGTCGCCACCGACGCGGTCGGGACCCTCGACGGGATCGGAGAGGTCGCCACCGACGCCGCCTGCGAGGGGAGCTCCCGGGCCTGTGCCGAGCTCGCCGGCTCGTGGGTCGACGGGACCGCGGCGTGCCGGGCCGACGGCACCGGGTGGGACGTACAGGCGTGCGTGCGGGCCGACGCCCAAGCCGAGATCGTGAAGCCGGCGGCGCGCGACCCCGAGCGCTTCGCGACGGCCCGCTGCAATGACGGCTCGCCCTTCACGTTCCGCGTGTCGCTCTCGTCCACCGCCAGCCGCGACTGGGTGATCAGCCTGCGAGGCGGGGGCCTGTGCGACGACCAGGTGCTGCCCTGTGCCATCCGCAACCCGTCGCTCCGCTCCACGCGCCCCGAGGACGATCGCGCGCTGGTGACGCCCGACGAGGGCGACGGCGGCCTGTTCTCGCGCGACCCGCAGAAGAACCCCACCTTCGCCGACGCCAACCTGGTCTTCGGCTGGTACTGCTCCAGCGACCTGTGGGTGGGCGCGCGCACCGAGCGCCGGCCCTGCGGCGGCGACCCCCAGCAGGGCTGGTACTTCTCGGGCCGTCACAACGTGCGCGCCATGCTCGACACGCTGGTCCAGCGCTACGGCCTCGACGACGCCGATCCAGCCACGCGCGTGCTGTTCGTGGGGCTGTCGGCCGGGGCCATCGGGGCGGCCAACAACGCCGACCAGGTGGCGGCCCGGTTGCCCCTCTCGGCGGCCGACGGCCGCGTGAAG
>Ga0172369_10002625_pt1 | contig 24473 bp, 20 predicted proteins | sample LakKiv25m_FD_114539 | JGI IMG/M metagenome (GOLD analysis project Ga0172369, IMG submission 114539) | Freshwater microbial communities from Kabuno Bay, South-Kivu, Congo - kab_022012_11.25m | ecosystem: Environmental > Aquatic > Freshwater > Lake | place: Democratic Republic of the Congo...
AATGATTCAAGATCACGGTTTTGAATCATTGGTAAATATTTAGCGCAAGATTTACCAATGATTCAAGATCACGGTTTTGAATCATTGGTAAATCTTGCGCTAAATATTTCGGGAACCGGAAGCGGCAATTCGCGTTTAACGGTTTACACAAAACCGACGGTGAACACGGTGCTCGGAAATATCACTTATCCGGGTGAGCTAAAAATTGTGGATAAAGAATTCAGAGATAAATAATTTAAAGAGAATTGGTGGAGAAGAGTATGTCTAAATCGGAAAAGTTTGCCATTGGCGTTGACCTCGGCGGAACGTTTATCAAATTCGGTATTGTAACCGAAAAAGGAAAAATAATTCGTAAATCATTTGTTGATACAAAAGCTGACGGCGGTCCGGAATCCGTTATCAAACAGATGAAAAAAGGATTGAAAGAATTACTCGATCCCGATAAAATTAATATTGAAGGAATCGGCATCGGCTCACCGGGAATTGTTTCCAAGAAAAGAGGAACAGTTGAAAATCCCCCGAACTTGCCGGGGTGGGGCAAAGTGCAGTTAGGGCATGTAATTGAAAAAGCTTTTAAACTTCCAACCTTTGTTGAAAACGATGCTAACGCGGCGGCAATCGGTGAGTTGATTTTCGGAGCCGGAAAAAGTCACAAATCTTTTGTGATGATTACGCTTGGCACCGGCGTTGGCGGCGGAATTATTCTCAACAAAAAATTATTCCGCGGAGATTTTGGCGCTGCCGGCGAGATCGGTCATATCACCATCGACATTAACGGACCCAAATGCGGATGCGGCTCTTTCGGCTGTATTGAAGCCTATGCGGGAAACGGCTACATTATTCAAAACGCGAAAGAAGGATTGAAGATTCATCAAAATTCTAAAATTGTTGAATTGATCAGCGACGATTTTAACGCGCTTACTCCAAAAGTAATCAGCTCCGCCGCAGAATTAGGCGATCCGTACGCAAATGAACTTATCACAAATTTGGGAAAAAATATCGGGTACGCGCTCGCTTCCGTTTCTAATTTACTCGACGTTAGCACGTTCATCATCGGCGGCGGCGTTGCGGGATTCGGTAAACTGCTGCTTGATAATATTGAAATTTCGCTGAAGCAACGGGTGCTTAAATCGTTGGTGCCGCGGTGCAAAATACTTCCCGCAAAATTAAAAAATGAAGCAGGAATAAAAGGAGCGTCTTCATTAGTGTTTTACTCAATTTAAGTTTCGCTTGCTAACCGGATAGATGAAAATTATTCTCCTTTATATTTTCCTTTTTACGCTGACATGTTTTGGGCAAGCTGATTCGTTAAAAATTTTACCGCCGGATTCTGCAACCGTTGCGCACGATTCTCTCGCCGTGCGCGATTCAACTAAAAAAAGCGGCGACATTGATTCCGTCGTTTATTCATCGGCTAAAGACTCCATCATCTTTTTTCTTGACCAAAAGAAAATGCATCTTTACGGCAGCGGCAATATGCACTACAAAGAGACGCAACTAAAAAGCGGAAAGATCATTGTTGATTTTGAAACTTCGAATGTTGAATCCTTTGGATTGGGAAAAGATTCAATTACAAATAAAGAGATTGAATCTCCCATCCTTGTTGATAAAGGGGAAGAATACAAGGGAACGCGCATGCGGTACAATTTTAAAACGACGAAAGGATACATCACCTACGCCGCTTCCGAGATTGAACAAGCATCGTACTCCGGCGCAAAAATTAAAAAGGTTGATAAGCAGACTTTTTTTATCGAGAACGGAGTTTACTCAACGTGCACACTTGAGCATCCCCATTATTATTTTTTCGGCAACGAAATGAAAATGGTTCAGAAGCAGCAGCTTATCGGTAAATGGATTTGGCTCGCGTTCGGCGATGTGCCGTTTCCTATTCCTATTCCGTTTATTGTTTTCCCGTTGGAGTCCGGGCGCCGTTCCGGTTTGCTGGCGCCGGCAATTGGCGAGCGCGCCGGATACGGACGATATTTTTCGCGCTTCGGATATTTTTGGGCGATAAGCGATTACACTGATCTTTCTCTTACAAGCGACTATTACACCAAAGGCGGTTATAATTTGAATTCTCGTTTCCGTTACTTGAAACGATATAATTTTACCGGAAATTTAGAAACTTCGTATTCCGATTTGCACCAGGGCGAGCGAACCGATCCTGATTATAACGAACAAAAAGATTGGAGACTGCGCTGGGTTCACAATCAAACCATCACTCCTTCTTCAAGGCTTGATATCAACATGGAATTCATGTCGGGAAATTATTTCCAACAAAACAGCGCCGACTATAATCAACTATTACGGCAAGAAATTGTATCCAACGCTAACTACTATAAGAGTTGGGAAGAATCCGGAAACAGCATATCACTAAGTTACCAACGTAACCAGGACTTAAGCAGCGGAAATATTACGGAGTATCTTCCAACCTTTTCTTTTTCAAAATCGCAGATGTATCCTTTTAAAAGCAAAAAAAATTCCGGCGAACAAAAATGGTACGAGCTTATCGGGTTGAATTATAACAACCAATTTCAAAACAGAAGAATTAAAAAAGATGGGCAGCTTGCAATTCGCGGCGGGGTACACCATATTTTGGGAATAAATGCTGCGCCTAAATTTGGTTACATTAATATTGTTCCGAGCTTCACTTATGAAGAACTATGGTATAATAAAAGAATTAAAAAGGAAAATATTTATGTAACCGTGCCGGGGTCAAAAATCAACACGGAAAACATGCAAGTTGCCGGAAATTATATTTATACGCCTTCCACCGGATATGATAGCGTGGCTACTACGGATATCAAACAGCTCCAATTTGTCCGGACGTTTATTCTTGGTGTTTCGGCATCAACAAAAATATATGGTATTTATCAACCGCAAGCGCTTGGCATTGCGGCGCTGCGCCACACTATTTCGCCTTCAATTTCATACAGCTATCACCCCGATTTTTCGCAGAAGAAATGGGGCTATTTTGATTCGTACAAAAATTCTAAAGGCGAAGAAATTAGCTACAGTAAATACGAACGCGAAATTTTCCAGGGCGCTTCAGCGGGTGAATCACAAAGCTTAAGTTTTTCCGTAGGCAATCTTTTTGAAATGAAAACCATGGTTGACCGAACGGACACAACCGCAAAGGAAAATAAAATTCAATTATTGAATTTGAATGCCGGCGTTGGCTATAATTTTGTTGCGGATAGTTTGCGCTTTTCAGATGTGAATCTTTCGTATCGAACGCAAGTTGGCGAGTTATTGAGTCTTGACGGTTCTTCCACCTACTCGTTGTACGATTACAACGCTAAAGGCGATGCGATCAATAAATTTCTTATTAACGAAGGGAAAGGATTGCTGCGGTTGAGAAGTTTTAGTTTTTCTCTTTCAACTTCTTTCTCCGGCGATAAATTGAAATCGAGCGATGAAGACAAAACAAAAGATTCGCTAAAGCATGAAGAAGAAAAATTTCAAGGCGGAAATAAATTGTACAAAGGAATTTACGATACGCAGGAGCCGGACTTTTCAATCCCGTGGAGCGTTTCACTCAACTACAACTATAGTGAATCGCGTTATAATCCTTTGAGCCCAACACGCTATTCCACCATAAGCGGATCTGCAAACATTAGTTTAACAAAATTTTGGAAGATCAGCGTAAGCGGAAGTTATGATATTACCGGCAAACAATTTTCCGCGCCGCAGGTGATGATAAGTCGGGACTTGCACTGCTGGCTTTTAAATTTTACATGGAATCCGATTGGCACGTGGACGGGTTACCGCCTGGAAGTTAGAGTAAAAGCGCCGCAGCTTCAAGATTTAAAAGTAACCAAGACCGATAATTTCTTCAGCGGAAGAAGATGAGCGTACCCGCAAAATGAAAACGTATTTACTTGACGGCAATAATCTCATCGGCAAAATAAAAAAGTTATTTGCGCTGCAGCAAAAAGATAAACAAGCTTCGCGCGAACAATTGGTATTTCTGTTGGAGAAATATTTTGGACGGCAGAAGAATAAAGCGATCCTTTATTTTGACGGGTTCATCTCGTCCGCCATCGCTTCAGATTTCCTTCGGATAAAATATTCACAATCTCAAACCGCCGATGATCTCATCCGGGAAGAAATTTCAAATTCGAAAAACAGAAAGAATCTTATCGTCATTACTTCCGATACTGCATTGAGCAATTTTGCCCGCGCGTGTTCCTCCGAGGTGCAAAAAAGCGAAACGTTTGCGCAGCAGTGCCTCTCTTCGAAAAATGCGGAAACCGAAACGGGAAAAATTAATCAGCTTAACAGCCAAACCGAAGAATTTAAAAAACTGTTTGGAGCGTGAAGGACGATGAGAAAATGTGCATTCATTCTTCTCGTAATTCTTTTTCAATGGAAAAGTGTTTCGCAAACTCATTCCGTTCATGCGTACGATAAACAAACCTACGGCGCAGTTGAGAGAATCGCGCTGCAAAAAACCGATGCTGAAATTATTCCGCTTCAATTTACGAAATCCGATTTAACCGCGTCTGTATTCGGTTATCTTCCGTATTGGGAATACCCAACGGCGAAAAATTATTTGCGGTATGACCTCCTTACACACATTGCGCTGTTTGATTTTGCCGCCGACAGTCTTGGTAATGTTTTTAATCCCCCTTATTGGCCCTGGACTGACGTTATAAATAAAGCGCATCAAAACGGAGTAAAAGTTATTCTTGCTTCAACAAATTTTGAAGCTTCGCAAATGCGGCAGCTACTTAATTCCGATTCCGCTAAACAAAATTTATTTTCAAACTTGAAGAACAAAGTTAAAACCTATCAACTTGACGGCGTGAATATTGATTTTGAAGAATATTATTCTGCCGACCGCGGCGATCTCTTAAACGGTTTTATGAACGAGCTAACAAATTATTTGCACGATTCGATTCCCGGCTGCGAAGTTTCGTTCGCCGGTCCCGCGGTTAATTGGAGCGGCTGGAAGCTTTCCGGTTTGGCAAATGCATGCGATTATATTTTTATTATGGGTTATGCATTTGCCGGCGGCTGGAACGATTACACCGGCTCAAACGCTCCGCTGCTCGGCGGTACGTACAACATTACAAATACCATCACCAAGCAATATGCCGATGTTGTAAAAAGTAATCCGAAAAAATTAATTCTCGGCGTTCCGTACTACGGAAATAAATGGGCAACGCATTCAAAAGAGCCTCATGCAGAAATTGTAAGTTATGGAAAGTCCACCCGCTTTAGAGATGATGTTACACGCGTGCAAGCCTACGGGCAGCAATGGGAGAATAGTGAAAAAACTCCCTGGTACAGATGGCAGGTGAACGATACAACGTGGAATCAGATTTGGTTTGATAACGATTCAAGTTTGGGATTGAAATATGAACTTGCAAAAACATATCAATTAAAAGGAATTGGAATGTGGGCTTTGGGTTACGACGGCAGCCGGACGGAATTGTGGAAGCAAATTGAAAATCGTTTTGTTGTTGCTGTTGATGAAAAAAATATTGCCGCACAAAAATTTACTCTCGAACAAAATTATCCGAATCCCTTTAACCCCGAAACGATTATCCGATGGCAGCTTGCCGGAAGCGCTGCGGTTACCATAAAAATTTTTGATCTCCTCGGGAATGAAGTTGTAACGTTGATGAATGAAGAACAATCTGCCGAAAGCCATCAAATTACGTTCAACCCAAACCTCATTACTAATCGCAAACAACTCTCGAGCGGCGTTTATTTTTATCAATTGAAAGCCGGTGAATTTTTCCAAACAAAAAAAATGCTCTACGTAAAATGAAAAACGCCATCGAACTTGTAAAAAAAATTCAAGCAATCGCCTTTGCCGGATTAGAATATACTGATAATGATTTCGACCGCGAACGATACGGTGAATTGAAAGTATTGAGCCAAGCGTTACTTGCCGAATTAAGCGACACACAGGTAGAGAAAATAAAAAATCTTTTTGCAAATGAAATTGGGTATCAAACACCCAAAGTTGATGTTCGTGCAGTCGTCTTTAAAAATGAAGAAATTTTATTGGTGAAAGAAAAGATCGACGGCAAATGGTCAATTCCCGGAGGCTGGGCAGACGTTGGTTTATCGCCTTCGGAAATTGCAATTAAAGAGGCGAAGGAGGAAGCCGGCGCCGACGTGATGCCGGTGCGTGTTCTCGCGGTGATTGATAAGCTCAAGCATGACTATCCACTTTCTCCGTTTCACACGTATAAAATTTTTATTCTGTGCGATTTGAAAAATTCTTCTTTGTCTCCCGGAACAGAAACCACCGAGGTAAATTTTTTTAAGAGAGAAACGCTTCCGTCTCTTTCGGCTACAAGAATAACTGCTGCACAAATTAGGATGCTTTTTCACCTTTGGGAAAATCCCGACGAACCGGTAGTTTTCGATTAACAATTTATCTTTTTTATGAAATCACTGCTTCCCATCTTATTCATAACCGTTTTCATCACTTCGATGTTGAGAAGTCAAAATGCAAATTCCACTTCAACTAATTCTGCCGTAAGCTTTACTTCCTCCAATCTTCCGATTGTAGTAATTGACACGCATGGTAAAACAATTGTGAACGAGCCGAAAATTGTTGTGGATATGGGAATAATTTACAACGGCGAAGGGGTGAGAAATAATCTTACCGATGCACAAAATAATTATAAAGGTAAAGTGGGAATCGAAATTCGCGGTTCAACATCTCAATGGTTTCCGAAGAAGCAATATGCAGTTGAAGCACGAACATCAAGCGATGCCGACACTTCGGTTTCGTTGCTCGGGTTGCCGGAGGATTCCGATTGGATTTTGTACGCACCGTACACCGATAAAACTTTTTTCCGCGATGCGCTTGTCTATTGGCTTTCGGCAAGCATCGGACGCTATGCTTCGCGATTTAAATTTTGCGAGCTTGTTCTTAATGGCGAATACATGGGTGTGTACATTCTCTTTGAAAAAATAAAACGCGGTAAGAATCGAGTTGATATTTCGAAAATGACCTCCGCAGATTCTACCGGCGACGACTTGACGGGTGGCTACATGTTGAAAATTGATAAAGAAGACGGCTCGGGAAACGACGGCTGGAAATCTCCTTATCCGCCTTACCTTGATGCGTACCAAAAAATTTATTGGCAGTTTCATTATCCAAAACCGGAAGATATTACTACACAGCAAAAAATCTATATTCAAAATTTTATCGACACGTTTGAAACCGCTCTTTACAATCCAACGTTTGCCGATTCACTTTTAGGTTACCCTTCGATAATAGATGTTCCTTCGTTTGTCGATTATTTTTTGCTAAATGAAATGTGCAAAAACGTTGATGCCTATCGCCTGAGCGCTTTTTTATATAAGGATAAAGATTCTAAAAACCCAAAATTATTTATGGGACCGGTTTGGGATTATAATTTAGCCTGGGGAAACTCCGATTACTACGATGCTTCACTGATTTACGGCTGGCATATTTCATACCTCACCACCAACACATCGTATTTACGGAATGACCAATACCAGGTTCCGTTTTGGTGGAAAAAACTTTACACCGATAGTAATTTCAAAATAAATTATGCAAAACGGTGGTTTGCGCTTCGTAAAAATGAGTTCAATCTTTCACGGATAAATAGTTTTATTGATTCGCTAAGAATTTTATTGGATGAAGCAAGCGTGCGAAATTTTCAGCGCTGGCAAATTCTGGGCACGTACGTTTGGCCCAACTATTACATAGGTCAAACGTATGATGATGAGATGAACTATTTCACCAACTGGATTGCAAACAGATTAACGTGGATGGATAACGACATGAAAAATATTGACGGCAGCAATGAAACCGCTGATGAAAAACCGGCGGCGTTCACGTTATTTCAAAATTATCCGAATCCGTTTAATCCCGAAACATCTATCAAATATCAGCTTTCCGAGAACGGATTGGTTCAACTAAAAGTTTTTGATCTTCTTGGAAACCAAATTGCCCTGCCGGTAAACGAATTCCAACTTTCCGGTTCGCATTCGGTAAATTTTACAACCGGTGCGTTGAGCAGCGGAATTTATTTTTATCAATTGAAAACCGGCGGTCGTCTTCTTACAAAAAAAATGATGATTCTGAGATAACGCCATCTTTGAAATCAACTGCGGTTAAATTGAACGGGGAAAATAGTATGAAGATTGCGGCGGGGAATGGTTCACACAAAAAAATTATTATATTTAAAAGAGAGAATTGAGCAATATTCGTAAAAATATCTTCCCGGTAGGAATGCAAATGGAAATTAGTAAACGTACTGCAAATCTTGATGTGAAATCAAAAATAAAATTTGATCTGCATGTTGCAAAACAACTGCGTGTTAAATATCATTTTGATGAATCACTTTTTTCCGTGCAAGGCAACGTTGTCATCGCTAATTTTTATCAAGCGAGGCTGCTTGCACAAAAGATCAACACGAAGCGTGAGGAAGAAAAAATATTTGACGCGTATGTTACTCCCGGACAAATAAACGCCGCGGGGCTGCTGCACGAAATTTTTCATTTTGTGATTAGACATTATGAAGAAAAAGAAAATCCCGGAGTGTTTGAAAGAAGTATTGCTTTTTTGAAAACGAATCTTGGCACTGCTGAAGTAGAAAAAGTATTACACAAATTTGTTGAGCAATTCCCGCCGATTGCCGTGCAAAAAGGATTCAACACGCCCGACCAATATTTAAGCGGTGAAACTGAGGGAAAGTCCAACAAAGAAATTCTTCTTGAAGAAATAATTTTGCTGCATCTGGAAAATCTAAATCCCGCATTTAAAAATTTAAAAGAATTATTTGATGACAAACATCTTTCGGAAGAAACGCCTTACCACCATTTTCTTTCCACCGCCGAAAAATTCTTTGAACAGGAAAAACCACTCAGCATAGAAAATCTTCCGCTAATTGCCGCGCTCAGAAAACCGATCTTTGCGAACGGCAGCAGCCTTGAAGCCCAGCTTGATTACATCCGCGAAAAATGGAAAGTACTCATTGACGAAAAACTGATCGAGCGAATTCTTGGCGGAGAAGACCTCATCCGCGAAGATATAAAACTTTACTTGCAGCACGGAGGAATCGGCACTCCGCCGGTTCCCGAGTACCAGCTCGTCTTAAGTGATGATGAATTGGAAGTGATGCGCAAAGAATATGAGTTGAAGAAAACATCGCTTGAAGATGTGAGTATGAGTTATCATTTTGAACCGGAACAGTTTACGGAGGATATTGACTGGATGCCGCGCGTTGTAATGATGGCGAAAAATATTTTTGTGTGGCTCGACCAGCTTTCTAAAAAATACCAGCGGGACATTTATCGGCTCGACCAGGTTCCGGATGAAGAGCTTGACCGGCTTGCAAGCTGGAATATCAACGCATTATGGCTTATCGGTATTTGGGAGCGAAGCGCGGCTTCGAAAAAAATTAAACAATTTTGCGGAAATCCTGAAGCGGCGCCTTCTGCGTATTCGCTTTATGATTATGTTATCGCGCATCAATTAGGCGGTGAACAGGCGTTCGAAAATTTAAAATACCGATGCACACAACGGCACATCCGCCTTTCGAGCGATATGGTTCCGAACCATACCGGCATTTTTTCTAAATGGGTTTTAGAGCGTCCCGACTATTTTATACAAGCGCCGAACTCGCCGTATCCAAGTTATAGTTTTACCGGTCCCGATCTTTCGGATGATTCGCGCTATCAAATACGAATTGAAGATAAGTATTATGCAAAGCAGGATGCCGCGGTTGTTTTTCAATTGATTGATAATTGGTCCGGGCAAATCCGGTATATGTATCACGGTAACGACGGAACCAACATGCCCTGGAATGATACTGCGCAGTTGAATCTGTTACTGCCTGAAGTTCGCGAAGCGCTCATTCAAACCATTATGCACGTTGCCCGAAAGACTCCGATCATCAGGTTTGATGCAGCAATGACGCTGGCAAAAAAACATTTTTCGCGATTGTGGTATCCGCAACCGGGGCACGGCGGAGCGATTCCTTCGCGTTCCGATTACGCGATGTCTCACGAAGCGTTCAATCAAGTTTTCCCGGAAGAATTTTGGCGCGAAGTAGTTGATAGAATCAACAGCGAAATGCCGCACACGCTTTTACTTGCCGAAGCATTCTGGCTGATGGAAGGATATTTTGTTCGTTCACTTGGAATGCACCGCGTGTATAACAGCGCGTTCATGCACATGTTTATGAAGGAAGAAAATGATAAGTACCGTGATCTGATTACCAACACGCTTGAGTTTAATCCGGAAATTCTAAAACGGTACGTAAATTTTATGAGCAACCCGGATGAAGAGACTGCCGTTAATCAATTTGGAAAAGGAGATAAGTATTTTGGCGTAGCGGTTATGATGATAACGCTGCCGGGCTTGCCGATGTTTGCGCACGGACAGATTGAAGGCTTTACGGAAAAATATGGAATGGAATATTACCGCGCGTATTACAGCGAGTTTGTTGATGAGCATTTGGTTAAACGCCACGAAGAAGAAATTTTCCCGTTACTGCAAAAAAGATATTTGTTCAGCCAGGTAAACAACTTTGAATTTTATGATTTTCTTGATGAATTCGGAAACGTAAACGAAAATGTTTTTGCGTTTTCAAATATGTCCGGCAATGAACGAACGCTGGTTCTGTACAACAATTCTTATGAACAGGCAAAAGGGAGAGTTCATTATTCAACCGGAAAAATTTACTCGGAAACAAGCGCCGATATTAAAAAGAAGAATTTGAATGAAGCGCTGAACCTGAGTACTCAAGGCGATATCTATTACATTCTGAAAGATCACAAAACGAAATTGGAATTTCTTCGAAACGGAAAAGAATTGAGTGAAGAAGGAATAAATGTTTGGCTGAACGGGTATGAATACCACGTCTTTTTAGAATTCATCGAAGTGAAGGACAACACGGGAGAATTTTACGACCTTCACAAACTGCTGAACGGAAAGGGTGTTCCATCCATTAGCCAAGCCCTAAAAGAGCTTAACCTGCTGCCGCTGCACGATGCGGTGATCAATTTGTGCAACAGAGAATTGCTGAAAGAGTTCAGCGCGGTTTGCGGATTCATCAGTCGCGATAAAAATAAAGCAGCAATTGATGAGGCAGAGAAAATAACCAGCTACGGAAGAGTAAAAATTCTCAACCTGGTAAATGAAGTTAAGAAGTATTTGCTCCTTCCCATCGATGAACAAAAAATTATCCATACCATCGAGCATAAATTTCTTATTCTCTCTTCGCTGGATCATTTTATTTCTTCTTTAAAAGAAAAGGAATTGCAATCGGGTTTAAAGGAGGCGCTGGTTTTTTACAACGGAAATTCGGCTTATAAAGATTTCTTTATTCTCTACACAATTATTCTTACGCTTCTTGAAGCGGTTAAATCCAGCAAAGGGAATGAAGAACTTCTCTTCCTTTACAATGAGTTGATGCTTGATAATCCGCTTTGGCAGGGACTTCTTCATTTGAGTGATACCTTTGAAACAATTAAGCAGGAATTCGGGCTGGCGAAAATTCTTCCGTCTGAAGAAAATATTTTTCCGGATGAACTTCTTACCGTTGAACCGGCAGTTCCATCAGTTTTAAAGAAAAGTAAAAAAGGTAAACCTGCGCCAAGGAAAGGAAGTTCACTTAAGCTGAAAAAATTGTTGGAAAAAGATTTTATAAAAAAATTCCTTAACGTAAATAAGTACGAAGGGAAAATTTATTACAGCAAAGAGAATCTGGAAATATTGCTTCATTGGAGTTTTACGTTTACGCTGGTAAACCAAACGGAAATTTTTCTTGCAGAACGATTACAAAAATCAGCCGGGACTGAAAAGGAAATCACCGCCTATCTTCTGAAACCGTTATATACAAAACATGTTAGTGAGATGCTGCGTTTTGTAGATGAGGTTAAAAATCTTTCGGATACTTCCGGGTACGAATTTAATTTGCTTCGTGAAGCATTTGGGAAAAAGAGTAAATAACGGAAGCTTGTCGCTACTGTTTTACTCTTGAAAGATTGATTACCGAGCCGATGAAGAAGAAAATATTTACAAGCCATGCGGTAAGCACCGGATCGAGCGCGCCGTTTTTGCCGAACGCCTGAATAATTTTCATCAGTCCCAAATAAATAAACGTGATAAGAATATTAATTCCGAATTGCAGCGCCAACCCGCCTTTTCTTTTGTTTGCCGAAAGCGGCATCCCGAACAGCACTACCACCAAACTTGCCATCGCAAATGAGTAACGCGAATAGTACTCAATCATTACCGACGTGGGATCGTTGCCGGCTTTCTGTTTATCTGCAATAAGAATTCTTAATTCGGCAAGATTCATCTCTTCAGGTTTTTGCTGTTTAAAAGCAAGCTCATTCGGTTTAAATTGAAGAGACGGTAATTCCATCTGCGAAAAGTTTTTGAGCGTATCGGATAAATTTCCGAACGTTCTGAACGAGCCGGATTTGGCGATCCAAACATTTTTTGTGCTGTCGAAAACTAATTGCTGCGCGTCCATGCGGTTTTTCATTTTTGTAATATCATGCTTCTCAAATTCCTGAATGCTCACGCGGTTGGCTACTAAATTTGTCTCGTCGTAGTAAGAAATATTCACTATTCTATTTTTAGTATCCTGGAAAAAGATGTTGCTGCCTGCAAACGAATATCCTTTTTTAAGATACGTTATTTCAATCTGAAGTTTTGCTTTATTCGCTTTTGGAACGACGTAGCCGCCAAAATAAATTGATAATAAACTAACGACAAAAGAAACAATCACCAGCGGAAACATGAACCGGTACATGTTCACGCCGCTCGCTTTTATTGCGGTTAATTCGTTTACGTTTGACATTTTTCCAACGGTGAATAATCCGGCGAACAATACAGATACCGGCGTGATCAATTTTATAATCTCCGGAATGAAGTAAAGATAGTATTGAAGAATGATGGGCGTAACCACATTCTGGTCGAGAAAGTCGTCAAGATTTTCCATCAGATCAACAATAACAAAAATTGCGATGAACGCCAGCAGCGCGAAAAAAATAGTCTGAATAAATTGTTTAACTACATAGCGGTCGATAATTTTCAAACTGCAACCTCTTCAGATTGGCGCCAGGCTTTTGGAATGAGTTTTTTGAAAAATGAAAAATCAAGCGTAACGGTTTCCTTTGCAACTTTTGCGGTGAGCATAATGCCGACAAATCCCATGATAATATTTGCCGCCCACATTCCCCAGAATGGTGTAATAATTCCGCGGTCGGCTAATTTTTCTCCGCCGATAAGCGAAGCCCAATAAACGAGAAAGAAGAAAAGACTAACACTTGCAGCCATACCGAATCCCCCTTTGCGTGTTATTACTCCAAGCGGAGCGCCGAGTAAAATGAAAATGATACAGGCGGCGGGGATGGAATACTTCTTATGAATTTCTACGGAGAACTTATCAATTTCTTTATCCTGAAAATCAACTTGTAAATAATTTGATAAGACTTCATTCTTTACATTTTTTACTCGCTCAATTAAGTTGGTGTAATTTTCAAATTTAGTAGCGGTTGGTATCTTCTGCGCCGCTTCTCCATTGGACTGAAGCGCTTCTTTGTTTTTCTTCGCGCTGTTGTTTTGTATGAATGAAGTTGAGGTTAAATTTCTGTTCGCACCAACTGCATACTGCTGATAATTATCGCTTTGAAAATGCTGCCGAACCGGCGTTGCGTTGATCGGTTTTGCTGCGCTATCGCCAAGAAAATATTTATTAATTGATTTTTGAAATCCGGCAAAAAAATGTTTGCGCAAAACTTTCAGACTGTCAACAATGTTCATCATATCAACGGCGCTTAATTCGCGGTCGCTCCGTTGTACACCGGGACCTGATTGCTGAAGTGAAAACTGCTGCGCATCCATTGCAATGCGATGCTTGCTGAAGAAGAGTTTGCGGTACAGTTTAGTATCGGAAACTCCGCTCTCGTGAATTTCTCCATCGCTTAAATCCATAAGCAGTTTGGTTTGATCTTTGGAAAAATAGAGAAGTCCTTCTTTTGCGGTTACCACATTAATTTTGTAAGGATTGGTGTAATCATAAATAGTAACGTCGAACATTTTGTTTTTCTTTTGATCCATTGTGCGGGCAAGGATTGCATAGTTGTCAACTTCTTGCGAAAAAACTCCCGGCTCAATTGAAAGCGTTGGTTTCTTTTGCTGAATATCCATCATCAAAATTTTAGCTTGATGATTTGCGTCCGGCAGAACATCGTTATTAAAAAAAATAAGAAGAACGCCAACCACCGCGCCTGCGGCTAAAGGTCCGGCAATCATTTTATATAAACTCACGCCGGAAGATTTCATGATCGTGATTTCGTTATTCTGCGCCATTGCGCCGAATGCCATCAGCGTTGCCACTAAAACAGCCATCGGAACCACCAGCACCACCATCCAGGCAAGGTTGTACATAATCAATAGTATCACGATCCAGGTGTCCAAGCCTTTTCCAACAAGTTTGTCGGCAAATTTCATTAAAAATTGAAAAAGAAAGATGAACATCAGCGTTGTTATCGAAAAAAGAAACGGAGCCGCGTGGTTGCGTAATATGTATCTGAATAAAATCATAAGACAAATATAGGAAGCATTTCATAGCTTGACAAACATTGAGTAAACGACTGCTCTGAATCTTTGGAATCTCTTTTGAAATGATTAGATTTGAAACACAATTATGAAAATTATAAATATTTTTGCGATACTAATTTTGATCTTCGGAAGTCTGCACGTGCTGCTTTTCTTCGGAGACGATCTTCCTTTAAAACCGGGAAAACATTATCCGCGCTGGTTACAATCTGCCGATACGAACACCGACCAAACCAGCGGAATTACCTTCCTGAAAGAAGCCGAAGGAAGAAAATATTTTTTGCTCGCTGATGACATCGGAAATATTTGGCGGTTCAGCACGGCAAGAGATACGATCTTTCATCTACAAAAACTTGCCTTCTCACAAAAGGCGCAGAACTATTTGGCGAATTTTCCCAAAAAGGATTTTGAAGAAATAAGTTATGATAAATTTACCGGCGACGTTTATCTTTCCATCGAAGGAAATTTTCCTCAAGTTGAAAAGTTTGTCGGGATTTATAAAGTCAAGTTCAAAGAAAATAATTTATTTGCCGATACTATTGAGGCGATAGAAAAATTGGAAATCCTTCCGCAAAAACTTTTTCTGAAATACGTGGCGAACAATATCGGCTACGAGGGAATGGCGGTCTCTGAAAAATATATTTTTTTAGGACTTGAAGGATTCGAAAACAAGTCGGTGTTTTCAGACAGCACGCTGATTTACGTTGTTGATAAAAAATCAAAGCGCATTATCAAACAGCTCAGCACGCGGAATTATAAAATTCAAACAATTTGCGGGCTATATTGCGAAGGCAATAATACACTTTGGGGCATCGACCGGAACAACGCAAAAATTTTCAGAATGAAGTTGAATGAAAAACTCGACATTACCGAAGTGAAATATTTTGACGCAAAAGGAACGATTCCCGGATATAAAAATGAAAGTTATGCGGCGGCATTGGAATCAATTACCATGGATAACAACGCAAACCTCTACTTAGTGGATGATCCGTGGAAAAAAGTTTTCGTCCCCGCAAAATCAATTTTGGAAAAATTAGATGAACGTACGGTGAACAACTTTACTAAGTTCATCCCGATTATTTACAAATATAAATTAACTAATTAGGAGAAAGGCTTCTCGTTTGGAACCAATAATTGAATATATTAAAAGCAACCAGAATAAGTTTGTTGAAGAGCTGCAATCGTTTTTGCGTATTCCAAGTATTAGTACGTTGCAAGAGAACACAAATGATATGAAACAGTGCGCAGCGTTTGTTGCGGATAAATTAAAATTGGCTGGAATGAGTCGCGTTGAAATTTTTCCTACAGAAGGTCATCCCCTTGTGTACGGCGAATGGCTCGGCGCTCCCGGCAAACCAACCGTGCTCATCTACGGGCACTATGATGTGCAGCCGGTTGATCCGATTGAATTGTGGGAAAGTCCGCCGTTTGAACCGGTAATAAAAGACGATAAAATTTTTGCCCGCGGCGCAACGGATGATAAAGGACAGGTCTTTATTCACATAAAAAGTGTTGAAGCGTATTTTAAAGTGAAGGGAAGCCTGCCGCTTAACGTTAAATTTATTATTGAAGGCGAAGAAGAAATTGGAAGTGAACATTTGGGTGGATTTGTTGAACAACATAAAGACCTGCTGAAGTGCGACGCCGTTTTAATTTCGGATACATCGCTGTACGAAGCCGGAGTTCCAACTATTACGTATGGTTTACGCGGATTGGCGTATATGGAAGTTGAAATCACCGGACCGAATAAAGATTTACATTCCGGTTCTTTCGGCGGAGCGGTTCCAAATCCGATAAACATTCTTGCAGATATTATTGCAAAATTGCACGATAAAAACGGAAAGATCACCATTCCTCATTTTTATGATGATGTACTACCGATAACCAAGCAAGAGAAAAAGAATTTTGAACAGCTAAAATTTTCCGATAAAAATTTAGCAAAAGAGGTTGGTGTAAAAGAATTGGCGGGAGAAGCAAAATTCTCAACACTCGAAAGACTTTGGGTTCGCCCCACGCTTGATTGCAACGGCATCATTGGCGGCTTTACCGGTAAAGGCGCAAAGACAGTCATCGCTTCTCAAGCTTCCGCAAAAATAAGTATGAGGTTGGTACCGAATCAGGATCCGAAAAAAATGGCGAAGCTTTTTATAAATCACGTAAAATCGCTTGCGCCAAAATCCGTAAAAATAAAAGTTACCGATTTGCACGGCGCTCATCCATCGCTTTCGCCGTTAACCGGCAAAGCAATTAAAGCAGCGGCGGTTTCGATGGAAAAAGCATTCGGCAAAAAAACAGTTTTTATGCGCGAAGGCGGAAGCATTCCCGTTGTTGCCGCTTTTCAACGCATATTAAAAGCTCCGTCGGTATTAATGGGATTCGGTTTAAATTCGGAAAATCTTCATTCACCGAATGAACATTTCAGCTTAACGCATTTTCAATTAGGTATTCAGAGTTCAGCACATTTTTTTGAAGAATTTTCAAAATAGCAAGGACGCAGACGTCCGGAGTTCCCTATGAGTAAAATGATTTCATTTTTTCTTTTCTTTTCAGCGATTATTGTTTTCAGTGTTTCAGGATGCGGTGATGATAAAGTTGGTAAGGGACAAGGAACAGGCGATTCGGACAGTTACGATGTTTCTAAAGATACGCAACGAGACATAAGTATCCAGGAATACAATATTCGAGAACGGAAGAAACTAACAACCGTTCGTTTTGCGTGCGATACGATTGCACTTATGGAATATGTGTTGGGCAACTATCCGGAAGGAACGTATCTTGTTGATTTTGATAGAACGTTTACGTACAACGTTCCCAAGTCGGCGGTGATATACAATAAAACAAACGACGGACAATTTGTACTTGGCGTAATTGCAAAATCTTGGGCAAACGATCATCGCTTAATTGAGATGAAAAATATTGTCGGCTACGATGCAAGTTTTATCGATATGGACAGCACCGATCTCGGAACGGCATTTTTTTATTTGACATTATTTAAGTGTAAAGATAAAGAGAATTCATTTGATACGCTTTGGGAGGCGTGCATTCCAAGCCATGGCGGATTTAATAATTTAACCCTCGAAAAATGGGTGAAAAAAAATATCCCTTATGTTAAAGCGGATTTTCATTACGGACAGGGAATCGGGCACTTCGATTATAATTTCTTTTTTGTTGACGGCATGATGAATAAACCCCATCTCTTGTTAACTTATGAAGGAATAAATTTTAAAAGAATTATGACCGACGCCAACGGAGACAAATATCCCGACTATATCGAGTACAAATATCTCGATACCGGCGAGAGGGTTACCGTGTTGGATTCTATAACTTTTATTTGGAAAGACACCTGTTACTTTAATACACGGAATCCAAAACAATTTAGATATTATTAATAAGGATTTATGGAGAAACTTTGGTTACTTTAGAACATCACGAACCTTCATTATTGCATTCATACTTTACATCACTTGGTTACAGCGCCGAGCAGCGGAACGGCGAAGCGCATTTTTATAACTATTCTTCGTGCGAAGAAGAATACCGAATTTTAACGCAAGGCGTAGGCTGCAGATTAGTGCCGGCATCTTTACTTGAACTGCAAGGAAAAGATTCACTCGATTTTCTTCATCGCATAACTACAAACAATGTTAAATCTCTCCCGGAAAAACAGTACACAAAAACAATCTTTACAAATGAAAAAGGAAGAATTCTCGACCGCGTTTTCACAGTTAATTTCGGCGACAGACAACTGCTGATTGGAAATACCGGAACTCAAAAAAAACTCTTTCTTTGGCTTCAACGGTATATCATTATGGATGATGTAAGAGCAAGTGAAGCCGATAAACAATTGGCGGTCTTTGAAATCATCGGTCCGCAAGCAAGATCATTTATGACTCTTCTGTGCGGAGAGCAGTGCAGCGGTCTTCAGAAAAATGAAGTGCGAGTGTTGAACATCGAAGATTTTTCCTGTAGTGTTTTATTAAATACTTTCCAAAACAATGCCGGAAACTCCGAAGGTAATGAAAGTTTTTTGGTTATCGCAATTCTTCCCCACGCTCTGAAACTTATTCAGTATGTTATGCAGAATAAAGGAGTTTTTGATTTTGGACTTATCGGCGAAGACGCTTATGAAATGTTCCGGATTGAAAAAGGAATTCCCGCAGAAAAAGAATTGAATGACCTCTACAATCCGCACGAAGCAAAATTAGTTGATGAAGTCTGCTTTACAAAAGGGTGTTACATCGGGCAGGAAGTGATTGCAAGGCTGGCAACGTATGAAAAAGTGCAAAAGTACTTAACGGGATATCTGTTTAATTCTTCTGCAGCTACAGATAAACAATTTACGCTGATTGATGATGACAATACGGAAATTGGAACGATTACTTCAACGGTTTTTTCCTCTTCGATGAAGAAAAACATCGGGCTTGGGTATCTTAAAAAAGATTTTATTTCTGAGAATAAAGTTATTAAAGCTGTTGGCAAAACTTCAAAAACTGAAGTTTCGGTAACGGTTCATTCTATTCCTTTTAAAAATTAAATTGATTTGAAAATCTATACCAAAACCGGCGATAAGGGAGAGACAAGTTTATTCGGCGGAAAGAGGGTTCAAAAATCTTCATTACGTATCAGCACTTACGGTACGGTTGATGAATTGAACGCCTCTTTGGGTCTTGCAATTTGCAGCGTTAAAGACGAAAATGTTAAATCGGTTCTGCTAAAATTGCAGAATCAACTTTTTATTGTCGGGGCGGATTTAGCAACCCCGTTGGAAGTTGAATCGAAAAATATCTCAATTCCGCGAGTAACCGAAGCAGAAATTCATGAATCGGAAAAGGCAATTGATTTTTTTGATTCGCATATGGAAGCTCTCCGCTATTTTATTCTACCGGGAGGAGCGGTTTCTGCCGCTCAATTACACGTTGCCCGCACAATCTGCCGCAGAGCTGAAAGGGAAGTAGTACTGCTTGCTCAACAGGAGGAAATCAACCAAAATATTGTTATTTTTCTCAACAGAATTTCAGACCTTTTATTCGTCCTTTCGCGGTTTGAAAATAAGACAGCCGGCATTCCCGACCGGCAATGGGAAAAACCCATATAACAAATACCCCATCGGGGGTGAATTTGGCTTCGACGGGATTATAGAAGCAATAGACTGCGCATCGTGTTTCTCCGGCAGACACGCTAAACGGCTGGAAAAAAAACCTTAACTGGCGAATATAACTACGCCCTCGCTGCTTAATTAGTTAAGCAACCGTTCTTTGTAGGTTCTCGTATCGGTTTACAAAAGAACGTCGTTTAGATACGATAGCCAAGCCGAGTGTTTGAGGCGGCAAGGCAAAACTTAATCAAACAGATTTATCGGGAAGTTTGTTTATTCCGCACCTTTAAATCTATTAGAAATAAACTATGTGTGTAGAAGTTTATTGAATCGTAATTTCGGACCCGGGTTCGACTCCCGGCACCTCCACTATTGATTGTTGGAAATTTTTTTTACTGAGCGTAGCTGCTTAATCAAACGCATATTCGTAATTTCGTTTCTTACCAAAATAAATCGGATTAAGATTATGATTATGAGTAAGATTAAGAATTGGAATACGAGTAAAAGCTACCAAAGATCAAAAGTGAATTAATCAAATATGGAAAATTTAGTATGGAATATATAAGTACTCCCGGCGGGAAGAATATAAAAGTAATCTTGCCGATAGATGATTTCAAGAAAATGCAAAATAAACTTAAGGCAATTGAAAAAATTGAAAAACTAAATATTGATATTGAAGATTTGATTGATTTTGCATTAATTAAAAAAACAAGAGGGGAGAAATCAATTTCCTTACGGCAATATGCTAAAAATGAAGGTTGAGCTTCGTAAATCCGCAATAAAAGATCTCGAAAAAATTTCAACTTCTACCAGGAAAAGAGTTATTGCTGCTCTTTTTGCACTCGAAAATTTCCCAAACGTTCCCAATCTAAAGCAATTAGTTAATTTTGATTTTGCCTATCGCATGAGAGTTGGTGATTACCGCATTCTGTTCGATAAGGTAAACGATACCATTTTTATTGCACGAATCATAAATCGAAAAGATTCCTACAAAAAGAAATAAAATAAACCGCTTCCCTTAAAAAAAATTCTTTTCGTTTTCCCCCATTTCACTAACATTTTCCTTGAATAGAAATCAATATTCCCCTAAATTGTAATCCATGAAAAAATATTCTTTTGTAAAGATGAACGGCGCCGGCAATGATTTCATCGTTTTTGATAAAAATAATTGTGCCGATTTGGACTTTTCGCCGTCATTTGTACAAAAATTGTGTGATAGAAGATTCGGAATTGGAGCCGACGGCATTATCACCATCGTTAAGAGTGATAAACACGATTTTGAAATGGAATATTTTAATGCCGACGGTACAACCGGAACGCTTTGCGGAAACGGCGCCCGATGCGCAATTCAATTTGCGGAAGTTTTTGGATTTTCTAAAAGCAAGTCGGTACAATTTTTATCAGGCGGAGTCCCTTATTCCGGCAGCGTTCTGGAAAATGGTTTAATCAAATTTAATTTGAATAATCCTGGTTCTATAAGAGAAAAATTTCCGCTAACGGTAGCCGGAAAAAAATTCAGCGCTAATTTTATAAATACCGGTTCGCCTCATGTTGTTTTTTTTCTGGATGACCCAGCGTTAAAAGAAGCTTTTGAATTTGAATCACTAAAAGATTTCCCGGTTTTCAAATTTGGAAAAGAAGTCCGTTATGCAGATGAATTTTCACCAAGCGGAGCAAATGTTAATTTTCTTGAAATAAAAGATTCCGTTGTTCATATCCGAACATACGAACGAGGTGTTGAGGATGAAACGTTAGCCTGCGGAACGGGCTCGGTTGGCGCGGCTATCATAACATATTTACAAAAACAAATTTCTCCGCCGGTTGTGCTTCTAACAAAAGGCGGCGAAGAGCTTACAGTCGATTTTTCAACTGAAGGCGACTTAATAACCAATGTTTCACTTACCGGTCCAGCAAAAATTAATTTTACCGGCGAGTTTACGATTTAACAAAATAGTGGAGACACAATGTCTAAAGTTATCTTTTCAATTCAATATGAAGTTCAAGACAATAAAAGAGATGAGTTTGTTAATTCAATACGCGAATTAAAAACTTTATTAAAAGCCGAAGGGTTAGAGAGCTACTCTCTCTTTGAAGGAAAAACGAAAAACCATTTTCAAGAAGTTTATCAATTCTCTTCAAAGGAAGCGTTCGATAATTTTGACGATGCCGAAAATGAACGCGTCGAAATCTTAATTTCAAAAATTGAAGATTTAAAAGAACCGAATTCAACTAAGTACAACACCCTGTACGAAGTTTCATTATAAAATAAAAGCGGATTATGAAATTTAAACTTTCCCCGGTTGTAGTTTACCCTGCAATTATGATTCTTGCGGCGGTGATCATCATTCTATTCTCAACGGATTTTTCTTCAAAAAAATCAAACGATACTTCGTCTCAAACAGGTCCCATCACTTCGGAAAAACTTCCGATCGACGATATCCATAAAAATATGGGAAAAGAAGTTCCTCCTTCAAAGGATAATGTTATTTCGGGAATTAAAAAACAGATGGAAACGCTTAAAGTTGAAGTCCAGAAAAATCCCAACGATACCGCAAAGGTTCGGCAGTACGCTGATTTTCTTGCCGAAGGACACGGACAAGCAGAAGCGATCAAATATTATGAAATGATTTTGAAAAAAGATCCGAAGCGGGCAGATATTTTGCAATCGCTCGGTTATATTTTTTACATGCAGCAAGATCTTAACAACGCCGAAGCCTATATTGCAAAAGCTTACGCGCTTGATAAAAATAATTACCAGGCGTTTTTTAATCTCGGCGCTATAGCAGCCACAAAAGGGGATAACGAAAAAGCGAAAAAAATCTGGAAAGAAATTATCGCCAAACGTCCGAATACCGAAGTTGCAAAACTTGCTCAAGAAGGGCTCCACCAGCTTCAATAATTTTTTCACTTGGAAATTGTTCTAATCCCATTTAAGTTTAATACGTAAATTTATTTACGTATTAAACTAATTACTAAATAATGCGGAGAGTACAATGATAAAGTTATTTTTTTCATTCCTTGTTTTGGTTTCCTGCCTTTCATTTGCACAAGAAAATAATTCCGACAAACAATCCTTCGATCGTTCGGGTGGTTACGCCCGAATTCAAAGTCTTGGCAATAATCCCTACATCATCGACCCGGAAAATATAAAGACGAATCCGGCTTATGCAGATTTGTATCAAAATTTTCTTTGGGGAGATTTAGGTTCTTCAAAAATCGGTCAGGATGATAACGGCACAGGACAATTTTTAGGATTTTCGTTAAAGATTACTCCCGAAATTACCATCGGCGGTTTATTAACGAGAAAAGATTTTCAATCAAGCTCAATTGGATTGCTTGACCCCACCGGCGTTGTACGTATTGTAAACAGTCTTGTTGGTTCCAATGCTGTAGTTCCTTTAGATAACAATATGGAATTATTCGGCTCATACCGTAAGGACAAAATGGCGCTCGGTTTTGGTATCGCTTATGCTTCAACAAAAAACAACTATACTCCGGCAACCGGAAACAGCGATGAAGCCGCTGCATCTCAATTTGGTTTAAATGCCGGTATGATTTTAACGGTGAATAGTAATTTGGATATTGATGTTGACGCATCGCTTATTTTTCCGAGCGCTTCTGCTACACCGGGAACAGGAAGCAAAACTGCCGCATCAAACACCGTTATGATGATAGACGGACGCGCTTTTTATAAAGTTAATTCGAAAATTACAGTTGTTCCCATTGTAACGTTTGGAACGGTGTCGGGATCAGTTGATCATTTGGGAAAAAGCAGCGATCTTCCTTCCACCACAATGTTAGGCGCCGGTGTCGGTATTAATTATCGTATGGGCGATTTTCTACTTGCCGGAGGACCTTCATTCAGTTATACAAGCACAACAAATCCTTCCATTCCAAATGTAAGCCCGGAAGAAGTAAATTCTACTTTTACATTTCCTTCCTGGAATATTGGCGCGGAATGGAATTTAACAAGCTGGCTGATCGGACGCTTTGGTTACGTGGCTACAACGGCAAGCAATACCTGGCAGAATGCTGTTACTGTAACCAAAACTGATGAATTTACCCGGACTTCTTTTGGCGTTAATGATGGCGCTACTCTTGGTATCGGTCTGCGTTTTGGACAATTTGCTCTTGATGCAACTGTAAATGAAGAAATTTTGCGTCAAGGTTTAAATAACATTGGCGGCGGCAAAGCTACCCTCGCTTATATTTCCGCAAGCTACGCTTTCTAATATTTGTTGTTCCTCTGTCGCACAGAATACCGTTCGGTGCGACAGATTTATATCTTGTCGTAAAGGTTTGTAAATATTAGAGAAGCGCACAACCAGAGATGCCGAGAGGAGAATACCCCTTATACACCACCGGAGCAGTAAAAATTGTGAAAGGAGATAAGACATAATATTCATTCCCTATGGGAATGAAGGATTAGGTTTGTTTTTGAGTTACAAAGATGCAACACCTACGGTGTTGAGAAAAAGTTTTTTGGTTAATCCCGAAAAAATTTTTGAAGCGTAAACCAATCTAAACGAGAATGTTAGTTTCGAAATAATCCCCGTAGGGGATAAATATTTGTAAAAAGAAAGCAAGAAACCCAAAAGAATTCCGTAGGAATTCAATATTTTTTAAGCTATAAAGATTCAGCATCTTCATGAATCGTTGTTGGACGGAGTATCATTTTACAAATATTCATTCCCTACGGGAATGAGTTATTTTGGAAGAGTTTTTAATTACAAATATTCATCCCCGAAGGAGATGATGATTTAAGGAAGGTTTAAAGGTTACAAAGATGCAACACCTACGGTG
>Ga0172369_10002629_pt1 | contig 24427 bp, 20 predicted proteins | sample LakKiv25m_FD_114539 | JGI IMG/M metagenome (GOLD analysis project Ga0172369, IMG submission 114539) | Freshwater microbial communities from Kabuno Bay, South-Kivu, Congo - kab_022012_11.25m | ecosystem: Environmental > Aquatic > Freshwater > Lake | place: Democratic Republic of the Congo...
CTGATTGAATCGATCTTTGATCCTCTGTTACCATTCAAAAAACGAAGGGCAGGTAAATTGTCGGGCGGAATGAAGCAGAAGCTTGCACTCGCTTGCGCTCTCATACATGAGCCACGCCTTCTTCTTCTCGATGAACCGACCACCGGGGTTGATGCCGTATCCCGCAAGGAGTTCTGGGATCACTTAAAAGAGTTGAAAATGAGGGGTATGACCATCATTGTTACCACACCCTATATGGATGAGGCCCAAAGATGTGATCGGCTTGCCCTGGTGCAAAAGGGAACGATCATGGATCTTGGCACCCCGGAGGAAATTCGTTCAGGATTTGGCGGAGTGCTTTATGAGGTTACCAGCAAGCAGAAGTTTGATACACTGGTATTTATTAGATCACTGCCTGAGATAACCAGTGTTCATGCCTTTGGCCAGTCAATTCATATTACAATTGCGAAATCGGCCGGTATCGGCATAATAAAGGAGAAGCTCAAGAATCAGGGTTTTGATCCTCTTGAAATCAGGACCATCGAGCCGGGTATTGAGGATTGTTTTATGCAGAAAATGAACTGAAGAGATGTCTGAAACCAGGGGAAGCATCATTGAGGTAGTTGATCTGGTAAAACGGTTCGGGACCTTTATAGCCAATGATCACCTGACCTTTTCGGTAATGCAGGGAGAAATATTCGGATTCCTGGGAGCCAATGGGGCAGGTAAAACGACGGCTATCAGGATCTTATGCGGCCTGTCGAAACCAACTTCAGGCAAAGTGATGGTTGCGGGGCTGGATGTAAGGCGGGAGGCTGATCGTGTCAAACAGTCGATAGGGTACATGTGCCAGAGGTTTTCTTTGTATGAAGATCTAACGGTCTATGAGAATATCAGACTTTACGGCGGAATTTACGGTCTGACAAGAAGGGACATTGATTCCAGGAGCACAGCGTTGCTCAGTAAACTGGGGATGGAAGAGTACCGCGATCGCCTGATTGGATCCGTTCCGCTGGGATGGAGGCAAAAGCTGGCGTTTTCAGTGGCAATCTTCCATCAGCCACGGATTGTATTCCTTGATGAACCGACCGGAGGGGTGGACCCAATCACCAGAAGACAGTTCTGGGATTTGATTTTCGAAGCTGGCAGGGAAGGGATAACGGTTTTTGTCACAACTCACTACATGGATGAGGCCGAGTATTGCGACCGCGTATGCATACTGTCCGAAGGGAAAATCAAGGCATTGGGCAATCCTGCAGAATTGAAACAGGAGTTCGGGGCAGAATCGATTGATGCAGTTTTTCTAAAGGTTGCCAGAAACGTGTAACAAACTGAAATGAAAAGGTTTATTAGTCTGGTTTTAAAGGAGTTTAATCATATTTTCCGTGACCGGAGAACCTTGCTGATCATGTTCGGTATCCCAGTGATGCAGATATTGATCTTCGGCTATGTGGTCAACAATGACTTCAAAGATATTGGACTGGTGGTGCTGGACCGGAGCAATGACAGCCATTCTCACGCTCTTACCGCCAAAGTTTTTTCATCCGGTTATTTCAGTTACCGTGGCTCGATCTTTACCGAGGAGGAGATCGAGAATCAATTCAAAAGCGGAAAAGTTAAAGGAGTGATGGTCTTCAGCTCGGAGTTCGGCCAGTCATTCAATGGCGGGGGAAAGGCAATTCTTCAGATCATCACCGATGCGTCGGATCCAAACATGGCTAATACGATTGTGGGGTACGTTACGGGAATTGTGAGCAGTTATCAGTCGGAGAATAATGAGGCAGCAGGGTCAGGTTTATTGGTAAGTGCCGAACCCAGGATGATATATAATGAGAATCTGGCTAGTCCTTACATGTTTGTTCCAGGAACCATGGCCCTGATCCTTATGCTGATCTCCGCGCTGCTGACCTCGATTTCCGTGACCAGGGAGAAAGAACTCGGAACACTGGAAGTAATTCTGGTAAGTCCCCTCAGACCCTGGCAGATCATCCTCGGGAAGGTGGCTCCCTACATTCTGATGGCATTCCTTAACGGGGTGGTCGTAATGGCACTCGGTTATTTTGTTTTTGGACTTCCTGTGGCCGGAAGCCTTGCTCTCCTTCTGGCTGAACTGCTGCTGTTCATCTGTCTGGCCCTGTCGCTTGGAATCCTCATCTCCACCATCGCCGAGAGTCAGCAATCGGCTATGTTTATTTCCCTGTTCGCCCTCCTCCTGCCCACTATCTTACTCTCAGGATTTATCTTTCCGATAGAAAACATGCCATGGATACTGAGGGTTCTCAGTGCAGCCATGCCGCCCAGGTGGTTTATCATCATACTCAAGGATATCATGCTGAAAGGCAACGGTCTGGTCCAGGTTTGGGACGAGACCCTGATCCTGACCGGCATGACCCTGCTGTTTCTTTTTATTGCTATCCGTAAATTCACAATTCGCCTGAAAATATGAGGACCATCGGGGTACTGATAAGAAAAGAATTTATCCAGATCAGGCGAAATCGTATCATGATCCCGGCCATGATTATTGCGCCATTGATCCAGATGTTCATTCTGGTTTATGCCGCCAACCTGAACATGAGGGACATTGATTTTGCGGTTTACGATGAGAACGGAAGCTCCTCCTCAATGAAACTCACGGAAAAATATTTAGCCTCGCCGTTTTTCTCCTTTGCCGGGGCGGTTCATGATGAAAAGGCCGCGATGGATCTGCTGAGAAGGGATCAAGCGGATATCATTATCAGGATTCCGTTTGATTTTGAATCAAGGATCAGTCGGGGTGAAAAGAGCTCGGTCCAGTTTCTTGTGAATGGCATCAACAGTGCGGCAGCAGTGCTGACTTCTGCCTATGCCCAGAATGTGCTGATGGATTTTAACCGTGAAATCATACCGGTTTTTTCAAGGATTTCGCAAGGGGCCTCTATGGGATCCATCGAGCTCACATTCAGCCATTGGTACAATCCTGAGCTTGATTTCAAAATATTCATGGTTCCCGGAATCCTGGTGATTCTGGTGACCCTTGTAGGGTGGTTGCTGATGTCATTGAATGTGGTCAGGGAGAAGGAACTTGGAACCACAGAGCAGATCAATGTAACACCCATCAAAAAATATCAGTTCATCATTGGTAAGCTCATTCCTTTTTGGATTCTGGCCATGGTGGAACTTGGCATCGGTTTGCTGATGGGCCGCCTGATCTTCAATGTACCGATGCTGGGATCCCTGGGATTGCTGTTCGGTTTTGTTGCCATTTACCTTGTAACGGTACTGGGCTTCGGACTGTTCTTTGCCGCAATTTCTGAAACACAGCAGCAGGTCATGTTCCTGAATTTCTTCTTCTATGTGGTTTTCATTCTGATGAGCGGACTGTTCACCCCCGTTGAATCAATGCCTGCCTGGGCACATTGGGCTAATACGATCAATCCTCTTTCATATTTTATGCGTGTCATCAGGATGATCCTACTCAAGGGATCCGATTTCTCGCAGGTTTGGCAAGAGTTTGCAAAGATGGGCGTTTTTGGGGTGGTGATGATCAGTCTCGCCGTCAGGAGCTACAGGAAACGTGTGTGATTACCTGTATTTCGCCCTGATTATTTTCTTGTAATCAAAACCGTAATAAAAAGCCTCGAAAGGATCGGTTATTGTAATTGCGATCTTTTCCCACGTTTTCAGATGATGATCTCTCAGTACCCACTTTTTAAACTGATAGATTCCTTCACCGAGGAGACTTCCAAGTATCGGTGTTACAATCATGTCATTATAGCTGGGCTGCTGAGTCCCTCCGGCAATGAGATACTCGTAAATGGCAGAATTTACGGCTGAACCTGCGAAAGCTTCATACCAGGGTGCCTGCCGGTTTCTGTATGCCAGGTAGGAAAAAGAACCCATGATGGGGTGGACTTCATAATTCCATGACCAGTGATCGCTGTCCCATACTGGTGGCAACGTAAAGGTCCTCTGGTATTTCCTGAGGGTGATAACTTTTGACCAGTCAAAATCTCCCTGGATATCCTCCTTAACGTACATGTATGTATGGGCGGCGATGGAGGAAGGCCAGAGAATGGTCTGGCTGTAAAGGAATCTTCCGGGCAATGTATGGACAGAACGAAACCAGATCCCTTCGGTTTTAATGGAGTCAGGCACCTGACAACGGGATTCAACAACCGGAAGCAGCGAGGCGAGGAGGACCAGGTAGAATAACTTGCGCATGTGATTAGATCACCAGATACGCGCCCTTGACGCAGGTTCAATAAACATCCTGTCACCGGGTTTTATATCAAACGCCTGGTAAAACAGCTCAATATTCGGCAGGGGTCCGTTCACCCTGAGTTCGCCCAAAGAATGTACATCTTCCCTCGTTCTTCTGAGGACTTCCTCAATACGGATGGAATTAGCCCATACCCTGGCATAAGAGATGAAGAACCTCTGAAGGCTGTTCTTTCCACTGACGGTATCGGCGTCGGGCCCTGATTGTGCCGTTAACAAGGCTGTCAGGGCAATGTTCAGGCCACCCAGGTCAGCAATGTTCTCTCCCAGGGTTAGTTCCCCATTGGCGTTTATTTCGGGAAGAACCGTGTAGGCATTGAATTGATCCACGAGTACCTTAGCCCTGTTCTTAAAATTGTTTGAGTCCTCTTCTGACCACCAGTCTGTAAGATTTCCTTCAGCATCAAAATGCCTGCCCTGGTCATCAAATCCATGAGTCATTTCATGACCGATGATCATCCCGATAGCGCCGTAATTAACGGCATCGTCACCGTCGGGGTAAAAGAAGGGTGGCTGCAGTATGGCGGCAGGAAAAACAATCTCATTCAGATTGGGATTATAATAGGCATTGACTGTCTGAGGAGTCATGCCCCATTCATCCGGATCAACCGGTTTACCGATCTTGGAGATATTGAATTTATGCTCAAATTCAAGAGAGCGTAATATGTTAAGGGCATAGGAATCATCCTGGATTTCGAGGGTTGAATAATCTTTCCATCGATCAGGATAACCGATCTTGAGCTTCATTCTTTCCAGCTTATCCAGAGCCTTTGCCTTGGTTTCTGGAGTCATCCAGTCGAGGGCCTCAATTCTAAGCCTCATGGCTTTTTTAAGGTTTCCCACCAGGTCAAGCATCCGCAATTTGGATCTGGCCGGAAAGTGCTTCTTGACATAGTATTTGCCAACCAACATTCCGAGGGCTTGATTTGTAGCTTGAACAGCACGTTTCCACCTGGGTTGGATCACCTCTTTTCCCGAGAGGATTTTTCCATAAAACCTGAAATGATGCTCAACAAAATCTTTGCTCAGATAGGGTGCAAAACCATTGATCCAGTTCCATTCAAGGTAGGAACGCCATTTTTCCGCCGGAACTTCATCACAAATTCTTTGTATTCCGGAAAAGAAATCAGGCTGGCCGACATTGAATTCACCTTCGAAGGAAACACCCATCCCATGAAGGAATTGATCCCATTTGAATCCGGGGCAAAGTTCTTTCAGCTGATCATAACCATATTTGTGGTAGGTGTTGTAGGGATTTCGCTGGTCAAGGCGGCTCATTGAACATTCTGCGAGGGCAGTTTCTATTTCCATGACATTATTGGCATGGATAACTGCCTGATCATGAGCATTGCCAACCATTTGAAAGCAGATCTGCATGTACTGCCAGTATTCTGTACGCACTTTGACGGCTCTGGCATCAAAATCGGTGTAATAGTCTTTATCCGAGAGGCCCAATCCTCCCTGGTACAACTCCGGGATCACCCATGAACTGTTTTTCATATCGGGTGATCCGTAAAAATTGAACAGGGGAGCCAGTCCGGCCGAGTGCATGAAAGTTATTTCCTCAACAACTTCATCCAGGTTTCTCAGCTTCCGGATCCGCTCAAGAAAGGGTAGGATCGGGGAGATGCCGGCCTCGTCTGACTTTTCCTCATTCAGGGCTAATCTGAAAAACTTAACCACCTTCAGATAGGATGGGTCATCGGTTTGAAAATCCGACCGTCCAAATTCCTCGAAAAGGTCACGAAGTTTCTCCTTGTTAATATTGGAGAGAAGGTCAAAGGTCCCAAAGCGAGATTCCTCCGCCGGCAATGGATTCCGTAAGAGCCAACCGCCGTTGGCATACCGGTAGAAATCCGAAGCCGGATCTATGGAAACATCCAGATCTTCCGGGTCAAGAGTAAAAGAAGGCATCCGTTTGATGGTTTACTTAGCAAAAAACCGATCAAGAACCTCAAACAAAACAACCGGTCTGACGGGTTTGGTCAAAAAGCCGGAACATCCGGCCTGATGACACTGCTCTGCCTCATTGTCGAGAGAAAATGCGGTAACCATGATGATCGGCAGGTCCCGGTCGAAAACTCTGATGGTTCTGGTTGCTTCAATTCCGTTCATAACGGGCATCCTGATGTCCATCAGGATAGCATCGGGATGATGCTCCTTTGTCATCATGACAGCATCATCCCCGTTCTTAGCCCATAAAACCTTTGCATGAGTTCCTTCCAGAACTTTCTGTAAAAGCATGAAATTGATCATCTCATCCTCTGCAATGAGGATGGTTTTATCCGGCCATTTACCAAGTTCTTGATTCATCCGGATAAAGATAACTTTTTTTACATGCTTTCGATCGTGGTTTTAATAATTTGTACAGCCTCCAGGATCTGATCTTTATTTATGACAAGCGGAGGTGCAAATCTGATGATGTGCTCATGTGTTGGTTTGGCAATCAGGCCGTTATCCTTCATTGCAACGCACACATCCCATGCTGTTGAGGTGCCTTGAGGCTTGATGACAACCGCATTAAGCAAACCCTTACCCCTAACGAGTTCAATCCGGTCCGATTTGATCTTTCTAAGTTCGGTCCGGAAGAGATCGCCAAGCGTTTCTGCATTTTCAGCCAGCTTTTCATCCCTGACAACATCAAGAGCCGCGATGGCAATTTTGGAGGCCATGGGGTTTCCGCCAAAGGTGGAGCCATGTTCACCCGGCTTGATGCACAGCATGATATCATCATCAGCGAGGACGGCTGAGATCGGATATACTCCACCTGATAATGCTTTTCCGAGGATTAAAATATCAGGTCTGACGTTTTCATGGTCGCAGGCGAGAAGTTTTCCGGTTCTTGCGATCCCTGTCTGAACTTCATCCGCTATAAACAGGACATTATGGTCCTTGCAAAGTTTGGCAGCCTTTGAGAGATATCCTTCATCAGGTACAAATACTCCAGCTTCACCCTGGATCGGTTCAACCAGAAATCCGGCCACTGTAGGATCTTTTAAAGCCTCCTCCAGCGATGGTAGATCGTTGTATGGGATTTTGATAAATCCTGGTGTGAAGGGGCCGAAACCACCGTAAGAATCAGGATCGGTTGACATGGAAATCACCGTGATGGTCCTGCCGTGGAAGTTGCCTTCGCAAACAATGATCTTGGCCTGGTTCTCCGGAATGCCCTTTTTGGTGTAGGCCCATTTTCTGCACAATTTGAGAGCTGTTTCATCCCCTTCTGCCCCTGTGTTCATCGGAAGGATCTTGTCGTATCCAAAATAGCGGGTGATATACTCTTCGTATTCACCAAGCGCCGAACTGTAAAACGCACGTGATGTTAAGGTCAGCCTGGATGCCTGATCCGTCATGGCCTTGATGATCTTAGGATGGCAATGTCCCTGGTTAACAGCTGAATAAGCTGAGAGAAAATCATAATACCGCTTGCCTTCAACGTCCCATACAAAAACTCCTTCACCACGGTCAAGAACAACCGGCAGCGGGTGATAATTGTGCGCACCATACAGATCTTCACGCTTAATATAATCGATCGGTTTCATAACGGATAATTGATTTTGTTTAATTATGCAAAGGAATTACTTTTTCTTATGCATGATCCAGCTTTCCAAAAGTAAAATTAAAATACTGATAATAAGTAAGTAATGCCATATTTGTTTGTCTGAGGGAGAAATTGATTTTGTATTTTTATGCAGGTCGTTATCCCTTTGTTGAAATTTCACCGGATTCCAGTCCGGGTTGTTTAATTTATCGATGACCAGGCTGTCTGAGAGAATCTTAAGGTCTGATTCCCTTCTTGTAAGGTTAAATGCAATAACTGATTTAGCCGTTTCTCCCTGCATTAAAGTATAGAATCCTGGTTTTTCAAGGCCCTCAACAAAGATAATTGAATTGCCCCCGGATCCGGGTCTGACATCAGGAGAAAACTGCTCACCTGTGCCGGTTCGGACCAACTTTAAAGATTCGTATCCGGAGGACAGATTCGCTGCAGTTTCCATGATCGTAAGATTCCCAATGGTCTGATACAATGCTGCATCCCTTATTCCTGAAGAGGCCAGTTTATAGCCTAAAGGTAAGAATAAAGGATGGAACATCAGGTCTGTCGATATCTCAGTGAGAGGAAATGCCGCCAGTATAAAGAGGCCTTTTCCAAAGGAAAACTGCGCGAGTATCAGTTCACCACCCATACCGGAAAACAATTGTGAAAAATCCTGATTAACCGTTGACAATCTGAAGGATTGATTCACAGAGGGCAGTCTTGGGTTTTTTCCCGGATTTACAACAACGGTTTCCATCCATTTTCTCAAATCGGCTCCCATTCTGGTTTGAATCTGGTAAGAGTTAACCGAAACGATTGCCGGCAGATTCATGCCCGACAGGAAATTATTGTAGCTCACCAGCTGTCCGTCTATCTCAGGAAAAAACCAGACCGATCCCCCGGTTTGGACGAAATCCGAAATTCTTCGGGCAAGATTCTGATCAATCTCACGGATACCGGCAAGTACAATCAGATTGAATCCGTCGAAATCGGATCTGGGATATCCGGTAACCTGGTATTCCTCATAGCGGTAATTGGAATCTGCCGAATACAGCGAACGGATAAACCGGTTTGGTGCGGATCCGTAAAGGTGGAGAACGGGTAACCCAGACTCAATAGGGTACGTGAAAAACAGTTCGTTGTCAGGTTCGTAGGGATAGTCGGAAATCCAGATCCTCCCTCTTTGCCATCCTTTTGTGCGGATGGTAAAAGGTAAGTCCACCTTAATCTTCCCATTTGCAGGAACTTCGGTAACCTGCTGACTCCGTAAAGTGTCATTTATCTGCAGGCTTACCGTTACATCGGTATAATCCTGATCTGAATAGTTGCTCAGGATCAGTGAAATGATGTCTGTTTCATTGACCCTGTGCTCAGGGCTTTCGAACCAGCAGGTGTCGATACCAAGGTTGGGGACCTCCTCCTTCCTGAGACTTACCGGAATTATTTTAACTGGTATGGAACGGACGGGCAGAGAGGTTTCAAAATTTGTGCGGCAAAAATCAGAAAAAAGATAAATCTCCGGAATGATCGCTTTTGATGAGTCGTATGCATGAACCCACTGTTCCAAAGTACTGCTCATTGTCCCTGGCTCAGTGGAAATCTGCAGGTTGCTGATCCGTTCCAGGGCAAGCTCAGGATCAGCCAGACCGTTAAAATCCCGGTTGTTTCCATTGGACAGGAGATAATACCTTTTATCCGGCGGGAGCGAGCGGATTAAATCAATCGCTGAATTTTTAGCCAGGGAGAGAACTGTTTCATCTCCTGAAGGCAGGGTCATGCTTTCAGAATTGTCAATGTAAATGCCGGTAATACCTCCATCAGATCCGGTTTCCCTGTCTTTCCGGAAAGAGGGTTGTGCAAATGATAAAACCACCAGGACAATTATCAAAATCCTGAGCATCAATAACAATAGGTCCTGAAGGTTTCTGCGGTTCCGTTGTGAGGATTCGATTTCATTCAGGAATTTCAGCGAGCTGAAATAGATGGTTCTGGTTTTCCTGAAATTCAGCAAATGGATCAGTACCGGGATCGCGGTCAGTAATAACCCATACAATATATTCGGATGCTCAAAAACCATCGTGTCAGAAATTGGCCTGTAGCTTGAGGTTTATTCTTCTTCCAGTCAGATAGTTGGGAATTGCATAAAGATTGTTGCTGATATCCTTGATCCAAATATGGGACATAGTGTTATTAATGCCAAGCAGATTAAATACCTCCAGACTCAGCCATAAGGATTCAAAGTCTTTGAGGATCTTTTTAGTCGAGGGCTTATTTCCGTCGATCAGAATTTTGGAGAAACCCAGGTCGACTCTCCTGTAGGGAGGAATTCTCAGGGAAGATTTCAGTTCCTGACTTCCAATGGGACCAAATGGCAATCCTGACCCGAAAAGAATGCTGAGGTGAGCTTTATAGGAGCGGTTATTCGGGAGATAATCCTGGAAAAAGAGGGCAACGTTAACCCGTTGGTCGGTAGGCCTTGGAATGAAGCCAACCGTATCGCCTTCGATGTCCTCCTGTGTCTGCATAACGGAAAGGTTGGCCCAGGATTCTATTCCCGGAACGAATTCTCCGTTGACCTTAAAATCGAGGCCGGCAGCATATCCGCGTGAGAGATTGTCACCGTAATATCTGATCCTGACATTATCCACTTCATACGGGATCAGGTCCCACATAAATTTGTAATAGAGTTCCGTAGTGAATTTGAATGGCCGGTTCCAGGCCATAAAATAGTAATCTGTTCCGCCGACGAGGTGGAATGATTTCTGAGCTTTGACATCAGGATTCATCATTCCCTCAAGGTTTCGGAATTCTTTAAACAGGGCAGGCTGGTGATAGGCTCCTGCCGAAAAGCGGAACTGGAGATCATTTTCCCAGGAAGGCAGGAAAGAAACACTGATTCTGGGACTGATCAGCCATTCCTTATTGATCCAGGTATGCGTGGTGCGGATGCCACCTGAGAGGATGAGCTTACCTGATTGAAAGGTGTGGTCCCAGGAATCCCTGAGGTAGAAAGTAGCCTGAGGATTGCGCAGGTCGGACTCGGAAAAGTGGGTCTGCCACAAATACACCAGGGAATCGGAATAGGGCAGTGAATAGCCGGCCGAATCCATCATGGTCCACTCCTCAATTTTGTCGGTGAAATAATTGTACTGATATCTCGCACCCCACTGGACGGCATGATGACCAGGCATCCATTTGCCTTTGTAATCAACGCTGAAAACATTGGCCTTTAACTTATTGCGTGCGTGATCGAGAAAAGTTCCGATCCCGATATTGAGGATGCTGTCGGCGAAATTATCTGAGTTGAGCCGCTTATCGAGCTCATTAAGAAGGTATTGTCCCTGGATATCAAAAGATTCGGTTTCCTCGGTACGAAATGCGGAGGCTATCCATTTCATTTCCAGCTTCTCACCCGGATGATAGGTAGCCGTGGCGGCCCCGGTGTATGTTGTGAAAGCATCCACCTCTTTGCCGTCGAACCAGATTTTCAGCTGAATGGCATCCTGCACGGTGCCGAAGGAGGTTTCTCTGTCAACCGGAATGAAATCGTACCGGTTATCGGCGATGTTGCCAAGAAAACTCAGCTCCCACTCATCCGACAGGTCATATGTCAGATACGTCTGTATATCAAAGAATTTTGGATTGTAATCCCCCTTGGTTTCGAGGCTGTTCAATAGATACTTGTTGGATTTATACCGGATGCCTGTCAGGTAGGAGAATCTTCGGTTTCGGCTGGTTCCTTCGAGATGGAGTGACCCGCCCATCAGACTCAGGCTCGAAGAACCTGCAAAAAAGGTGGGCTTGCGGTACCGGATGTCAAGAACGGATGACATGCGGTCACCGTACCTGGCATCGAAACCGCCGGCAGAAAAGAGAACCGAGGAGACCATATCCGTGTTGATGAAACTGAGTCCTTCCTGCTGCCCTGAACGGATCAGGAACGGACGATAAATTTCAATATCGTTGACATAGACGAGGTTTTCATCAAAGTTTCCGCCTCTTACAGAATACTGAGAACTCAATTCGTTGGAAGAGACCACCCCCATCATGGTTTTAACAATACCCTCAAAACTGCCAGATGCATTTGGGAGGTTGGAAACTGCCTTAGGATCAATTCTTATCAGATTTGTGCCAGGGTCTCTGTCAGCACGGATCACCACCTCACTGACGCTTTCAACGGAAGATAACAGGGTGATATCGATCTTAATCTCCGAAGGATCGGGGTACTTTGAGGGTTCCACCAGTACCTCTTGCCGGGCATATCCGACTTTGGAAATGGCCAGTAGAATTTCTGTTTTTCGGGTGGTCGAAAGCCTGAAGTTGCCAAGCAGATCGGACGTGGTTCCGTTAGATGTGCCGAGAACCACAATGTTTGCCAGGTCGATTGCGGAACCGTCCTTTTCGTGGATCTGACCGGAGATTTTTATCGAATTCTGGGCTGCCAGAGTACCGGCTGATAATAGAAGCAGCGCCGCAGAAATAAAAAATTGCCGGGATATCCTGTTGCAAACCAATTTATTACTTCTTTTTGAAGTCACCGTTTTTGAGAGCTTTAAAGAATTGAGCCCATGCAATGGGATTGGTAATGTTGACCGGAGGCAATTGCCCCGCCCAGTATAAACGGTCGTTATAGGCCTGCATTGTGTTGCGGAAAGCCATTGTGGGTGTCGGGGGTGCATTTACCAGCATGGCTTTCAGGTCCATCATATTCAAATTCTTCAAAGCCCGGTCGAGATCGGTTTTAGGCGGTTCGTAGGCCAGAACGGCCTGTTTGAACCGCTCATAATTACCCTGCCAGGGTTTAATCACCAGTTCTTTAAGCTGGATGGTATCCTGTTCCATCTGAATGGGGATAAACGGATATCTTACCTGAAATGTGTCCCTTACAATAAGTGTGAAGTATTTGAACCCCACTGCCCTGAACAGGATTGTGTCACTTACCTCAGCCGGAAAATTGAAATTTCCCTGTAGGTCGCTGGCGGTACCCAACCCTTTGTTTACCATGATGATATGGACATAGGGGATTACTTCAGAATTACCCGTAACGGTGCGGCCCGTCAGGTGGATGATTTTTTCCTTACCGGCATCCTGAGACTGAGCCGGTAAGAGTGAAAAAAACAAGGTACCCAGGAGGCAGATTGTGGTCCTTACAGATTGTCTCATCATAGGGCAAATATACCTGAAAACGGTTGCCCGCAAAGAAAATTATGGATACATTTGTTGCAGGCAGCATAAAGTAGGCTGCCTTTTTGATTCAAACCTCACAGATCATGGGACAGCTTGTTTTGCTAGGAGCCGAGGCCATTGCACAAGGTGCTCTGGATGCCGGCATGTCAGGGATTTATGCATATCCCGGCACTCCTTCCACCGAAATTACTGAGTTTGTTCAACGCAGCAGGTATGCCAGAGAGAATGGTGTTCGCAGCAGTTGGTCGGCAAATGAGAAAACGGCTCTGGAGTCGGCACTTGGAATGTCATATGCCGGAAAAAGGTCCATGGTCTGCATGAAGCACGTCGGACTGAATGTTGCGGCCGACGGGTTCATAAATTCAGCCATTACAGGAGCTGGCGGTGGGTTCATTGTCACAGTGGCCGATGACCCGTCCATGCATTCATCACAGAATGAGCAGGATTCAAGGTTTTATGCTGAGTTCGCCCTGCTTCCGGTTTTTGAGCCTTCCAATCAGCAGGAGGCTTATGATATGGTTTTCAGCGCTTTCGATTTGTCGGAGAAGTATGGTTTGCCCGTCATGATGCGGATCACGACTCGTTTAGCTCATTCACGGGCCTCGGTTACCTCGGTATCCCCAAGAGCCCAGAATAAGCTGAAGCTCCCTGAGGATCCAAGGCAGTTTGTTTTGCTTCCGGCCATTGCAAAGAAAAGATATCGCATGCTTCTGGGGCTTCAGGAACAATTGCTGAAGGAATCTGAAAGCTCAGGATTCAACGCGCTGTTACCTGGCAAGGATCACTCCCTCGGGATTATTGCCTGCGGCATTTCAATGAATTATGTAAGGGAGTGTTTTCCCGAAGGTGTTCCGTATCCGATGCTCAAGATCAGTCAGTATCCGGCTCCCCAGTCCCTTATCAAACAACTGGCAGAGCAATGCACAGAGATTCTCGTGCTTGAGGAGGGATATCCCATACTTGAATCGGATTTAAAGGGACTTCTTAATAATACTCCGCTAAGGATTCATGGCAGGCTCGACGGCACTTTGCCGAGAGACGGGGAGCTAAATCCCGATATTGTCAGCAAAGCATTCGGAAAAGAGGTGGTTAAAGGTCCGGAGATCCCGGAATTTCTGGCAAACCGGCCACCATCGATGTGCAAGGGATGCGGCCATATTGATACGGTGAATGCGCTCAAGGAGGCTCTTGCCGGATTCGGCACAGGCCGGATATTCTCCGATATCGGGTGCTATACACTTGCCGCCTTACCCCCTTACAATGCGGTAAATTCCTGTGTCGACATGGGGGCATCCGTCACCATGGCGAAAGGGGCTGCTGATGCCGGTTTGATTCCAGCCGTGGCATTCATCGGGGATTCCACCTTCACTCATTCAGGGATGACCGGTTTACTGGATGCCGTGAATGAGAACAGTCCGGTCACCGTTATCATTTCCGATAATGAGACCACCGGAATGACAGGCGGTCAGACATCTGCCGCTTTAGGACACCTTGAGAATATCTGTCTGGGAATCGGTGTTCCGGCCGATCATCTTAAAGTGATCACTCCCCTGAAAAAGAATCATGAGTCAAACGTTTCCGTGATCAGGGAGGAGTTGGTGCATCAGGGAATTTCTGTCATCATCAGCAGACGGGAGTGCATTCAGACGGCCACCAGAAGTAAAAAAGAGAAAAAAGCAGAATCATGAAAACTGATATCATTCTTGCAGGAGTAGGGGGCCAGGGTATCCTGACGATTGCCGCAGCCATCGGGCATGCTTCACTCCATGAAGGGCTTTTTGTCAAACAGTCGGAGGTACACGGAATGAGCCAGCGGGGCGGGGCAGTACAATCCCATATGAGGATTTCCAGTGAGCCGATTGCTTCAGATCTGATCCCTCTGGGCAAAGCTGACCTGATTTTGTCCGTGGAACCGATGGAGGCGTTAAGGTACCTTCCTTACCTGTCAAATACTGGTTGGCTGATCACGAGTTCCGTACCATTTATCAACATCACTGATTACCCTGAAATGGAAACCATTTATGGGGAGATCCGGAAACTCAGCAATCATATCATGGTGGACGCTGATCTGATCGCCAAAGAATCAGGATCTGTCAAGGCTTCCAACATTGTAATGCTTGGAGTGGCTTCAGCGCATCTTGGACTATCCTGGGATGCACTGGTTCAAGGGGTCAGCAGGGTTTTCAGCAACAAGGGTGCTGAGGTGACCGGAACCAATATCAGAGCACTGGAAGCCGGCAGGCTTCATGCTTTATAACCACTATTCCCACATTCGTCGGGGATAGGTTCCGCTGTCATGCATTTCCTTCAGTTTCGACTGAACAATCGGTTTATCTGCCTTATAGGTAACACCGAACCACCGGGCCTGACTTTCCAGGACCTTTGTTGAAATATCACCGGATTCAATCAGGAGATTCACAGCATAGGGAATATAGAACTCTGATTTAAGTTCCTGTCCGCGCTGCCTGAGAAAATCACCGAACAATGAACGCATCGGATCAAGAATAGCCGGTGTGAAACCCCAGAAGTTCATGGAGACAACCTCGTTCCCCTTTAGGGTTATTTCATTTTGATTATCATCCAGATAGATGATGTCGTGGCCTTTTCTTTCGATATGGGTCCGCTCAACGACCCCGGTCAGGGAATTTTCTGAATCCACTGAGCAGATACCCCGGGATACAGCTCCGTGTTCCGAAAGCGTGTTGGCAATGGAATATCCTACCATGGACTGAACTGCGAGTTCAGATGGATTCAGTTTGCTGAGAAATGATGACATCACCCGGAATGCATCCTTTCCGTAATAATCATCCCCATTGATCACAGCAAATGGTTCAGCGAGTTTTTCGGATGCACAAAGTACGGCATGTCCTGTTCCCCAGGGTTTGACTCTGTCAGGGGTAACCGCGATTCCCCCGGGGATGTCGCCAAGACGCTGAATGACATGGTCAACCTTGATTCTTGATTTATAGCGATTTGCAAACAACTGATAAAAGTCATCCACTATTTCTTCCCTCAAAACAAAGATGACTTTACCGAAACCTGCCTCTGCGGCGTCAAAAACAGAATAATCAATGATCGATTCTCCCTCAGGCCCCAGAGGATCCATTTGTTTCAGTCCTCCATAACGGCTTCCCAGTCCGGCAGCAAGTACTAATAAGGCAGGTTGCATATAGGTTGAATTGTTAAAGGGGCAAAAATAATAATATGGACTGTAAATTGCCGTTTTAAGTATATTTGATCACATAAAAACCCGTAAGTATGAATCCTTCAGAAAAGATCATTGAAGCAATGAACAAAGCCGGAAAGGCTCTAAAGGCAGGTGAACTTGTACCCCTGACCGGGTTAACCAAGGAAGAGGTTGACAAAGCTCTGAAGCAGCTGAAGAAAGAGGAAAGGATCAGTTCACCCAAGGTTTGTTACTGGGAACCAAAGAAATGAATTTGCTTTCACGGAAAACCGGTATCCTGGTCGCAGGATTGATGATTGTGGTTTCATGCAAAGGCCCCGATCAGGTAACCTTTATGGATCCCCAGGGTGTTCCGCCGATGCCGGATCCCAAAGGATATGTCTGTTACCGCAACAGCGACAGGATTGCCATTGACGGAAACCTTTCCGAAGCCTCATGGCAGGAGGTCCCCTGGACGGATTATTTTGCTGATATTGAAGGTTCTCAAAAGCCGGAACCAAGATTTAAAACGAGGGCAAAGATGGTATGGGATGATTCATGCCTCTATGTCGGAGCGATACTGGAGGAACCCCATTTGTGGGCACGATTGAAGCAGCGTGATACAATAATTTTCTATGATCATGATTTCGAGGTGTTCATTGATCCCGATGGTGATACCCATGCTTATTATGAACTGGAGGTTAATGCCCTGGGAACCGCATGGGATCTGCTCCTGCTTAAACCTTACCGTGACGGTGGGCCAGCTGTGTTCAGCTGGGACATCCAGGGACTGCAAGTAGGGGTTCATCACGAGGGAACCCTCAATGATCCGTCAGACACCGACAAAGGCTGGAGTGTCGAAATAAAACTTCCTTTTTCGGTTTTAAAAGAGTGTGCCCCAGGGGCTGCTTATCCGGTTGCCGGTAATCAGTGGAGAATCAACTTTTCAAGAGTCGAATGGCGGACACTGGTGGAAAACGGATCGTATGCCAAGGAGATCAACCCCCAAACAGGCAAACCCTGGCCGGAAGACAACTGGGTTTGGTCACCTCAGGGAAGGATTAATATGCACATGCCTGAAATGTGGGGTTTTATACAGTTCTCAGGACTAGTTGCAGGGCAAGGGTCAGAAGAATTCAGGCCGGATCCGGATTTGCCTGTGAAATGGGCACTCAGAAAGGTATATTATTACCAGACGGCCTATGTTGAGAAATTTCAGCGATATGCCAGGACCCTTGGTGAATTAGGACTGAAAGAATCCGATTTCCCCAAAGAAGCGGGTACTATTCAGATGCAGGCGGGAGACAGGTGTTTTGAAGCCTGGGCTCCATCGAGGTTAAGTCAGTATCCGCTGAGTATTTCCGCTGATGGCAGGCTGGAGCACCGGATGCCTGTTTCAAAAAGATAGGAAATAATCCAGAGCATCATCCAAACGCCTTCCCGGCTGCAGGTCCTGGATTCTTGCGAGATCATAAAGGTTGACAGCAGCTGGTGCAATCAGCGAACATCTTTGAATGTATTCGGCTGGTTCGAGTGTTGAATCCTTGCCCGACCTGTCGGTAAAAAGCCCGGAAGCCAGCATGGCGGTTGTCTCGATAACACCGGCAGAAGCACCCATAATATAAGCAACACCGCAGGCGGCCATGATTCCGCTTGCGGTAATTTCATTGCGCCACCCGGATAAAGTCCCCGAAACTGACGAGCGCCCCATGATCATTGAACCGATCAGGCCTGAAACCCATAATCCGTCAAGAATTTTGTCATCGGCAATCATAAAGTTCTCCTGAAGGAGCTTAAACGCGGCAGGTATGATACCAGCCCCTGCGCAGGTTGGAGCTGTAATGATCAGACGATTATCCAGGATCTCCTCGGCCATTGCCATTGCATAAAGTCCACATCTGGCAAATTCAGGTGAGAGGGAGGGTGACTGGTGGATTTGCCTCAAATAATTCTTATAGATTGCTGTGGCTTGCCGTTCTGTACCATTCGGAAGAAATCCGCCGTTTTTCAGTCCATGGTCAAGACTGTTAACCATAACTTTCCAGGTAGCTGCCATTCGCTTGTTGGCCTTGTCGGGGGTCAAACGGAACCTTGAGCACTCTCCGGAAATGATGTAGTCAACCAGGCTGATTTTTTCATTGTCTATGATCTTGCTGATCTCACTGAAGGTTTCCACAGTGGGCGGATCTGAAAACCGCGGGTTTTGCTGGATGCCAGGTCCCCGCACCAATCCGTTTCCCATTGCCTGATATTCAGCCTGAAAAACCGGCTGTCCATCGGGATTTACAAGGTGAAACCGGATGGTATTCGGATGTGCATAGTCCCTGGAAGATGAATTGAAAATGACATCGGCCTCAGGATTGAATGGCCAATGATCACCCATGAATCCAAAACTACCTGTTTCACGGATCTTTTTAAAAAAAAGTGGTAGCCGGATATTTGAACTTTCGAGAACGTATCCACCCAATCCGGAAACCACAGCCTGATCGGCCATGTTTTCTCTTCCAACCGAGGCAAAATTTCCAAGCAATTCAATTATGATGCGCTGGTGGGGCCTGTAAGGGCTTGCGAGCAGCAGTTCCCGGAAGGCCTGACCAATTCTGAGTGCACCCGTGGTATAGAGTGAACTGGGCCCGATGGCCAGGGAATATACCTCAAAAATGCTTGGTAAGCCCATGAGGCAAATTTAATATTTGTGAATTCACCTACCGGTAGGCATCGGTAATTTTAGCCAATCGTTTACCGTCGCGATAAGCTACGATAAATGCCGACCAGATCTTGGAGCGCTGAATAAAGGCATCCCTGAACCTGACGGCTTTCTCATAGGTGTCAAAAGAACCCACGGTGTATTTGTAATATCCGTCGTGATATTCTTCCTGGATTTGCTCGGTGATACCATATTTACTGGCGAGGATTCCCGCAGCCTGCGACCGGTCGCGGAATGCTCCGCATTGGACACGGAATTCAATCCCCGGAACAGTCTGAGCCTGCCTGATGTTGGCAGTTCCCTTATAGGTTGTGGTGCCTGTCCTGGTGGATGGTTTGGTCGGATTGTCACCATATTGTTTCAATAGCTCCTCAACCCGCTGTTCGGTAGTCATCGAATTGTTTATGGTCTCCTTCTTTTCTGGATTCAGACCGGTTTCATTGATGATCTCCTGAACCCTGCGGTCCATGGCATTTTCAATCCGGTTGTCAATGAACAGGGTTTTGTTGAATCTGATGGTTTTGGGTCCGTCAGGCTGCTGATACTCGAGCCGCCCGATGATTGTGGTGCTGCCGGAAAGGGATTCCCCGGCCTTAACATGGTAGGAGTATGTGATGATACTGTCTGCCGGCATCTGGTCCCATTCAATCATCACCTGCTGGTTCATGAAACTGAAGGTGCAGTTCGTCGACTGTAGCTCAAGGGCTGAGAAGCCATCAGGGAATTTTTGGATCAGGCGGGCAGGGCCTTTGTATCCGTTCTTGGTTATTTTAAACTTCACTTCGAAAAGTTTTCCTGACTGAACCGATTCGGGAATCTCACAATCAACCATGATGTCAGTGAGTTCAAGCGATATAGCATATTGTTGCTGTACAGGCTGTTTCTTAGTTTCGTCGGTTGTCTGAACTTTCTTTGCCGGCGGCTCTTCGGTTCTGGTTTTCGGAGCTTTTTGCACCGGTTCCCGGGTCGTTTTCGTTTTTGTTGTTCTGGCCTCAGCCGGTTGAGTGCTTCTCGTGCCAGTGCTGCCGGTTAAATTATATCTTACTCCAATGCTGGTCAGGGAATAATAATCATTTACAGAAGTGGCTCCTTTCAGACAGTCGAGAAGGTCTGTATTGGTCAGTCTTACGGAATGTTCAAGCTCGATATCCAGATAGGGGAGCACACGGTATGAAATTCCTAATCCCATCGGTACCGACATGGCGGTTATGGCCGGCTTCTTTGTGACCCCGTCGAGGGCATAACCGTAAGCTGGCCAAATCACTGTATTGTCGGTCCATAATCTCCTTACCGACCTGTACTGAATAGTGGAGATTCCGACCATCATATAGGGAGAAAATTTCATTTCCCTGGTTTTGCTGAGCCGGAGTGGGTCGAACCTGAGCTGAAGACCAAAATCGGTGAGTGATCCCGCGAAGTAGGTGGATGCCAGTATGTTATCAGTTACCTCATATTTGCTGTAAAGACTACCGGTAAGAAATTGAGCCTGAATGGCTAAAGCTGGTCCGAACTGCTTAATGATGCCAACACCAATGCCAAATTTTGAACCTTGCCCGATCTTGATGACCGGATTGTAATCGTTCTGGCTCATGTCGCCGTAAAAGGAAAGTGCCCCCGGACTCAGTTTTATTGAAAGCCCCTGAGGTGTGGGAGGCTTCTGGGCGAATAGGTCCGGAATGCTAAGACTTATTGCAATTAGTGTGAAAATCAGTATTCTGAGATATCTGTGTTTCATGTTTTTTTAGTCTAGGGGTAGATCCGGTTAACTATAAAATACCCAGTTTAACAAATTGAAAATAAAAGTACGAATTGATCCATGTTTAATCGCTCTGCCTTATGTCCATTAAACGAATCTTTTATAAACTTTTTTATCAACAAAATTGTTTGGGAAAGTTAAAGAATAAACGAAAAATGAAAAGAATAATTGTTTTAATGATTGCTGTGGCTGTGGGGTCGGGACTTTTCTCCCAAACTTCTCCAAAAAAGTCGTTTCATGATTTTACGGTCAAAGATATATCTGGAGCGGATTATAATCTTGCCAGTTTAAAGGGCAAGAAAGTGATGGTGGTCAATACTGCTTCAAAATGCGGGTTAACTCCCCAATACGAGCAATTGCAGGAATTGTATGAAAAATATTCCGACAGAGGCTTTGTGATCATTGGTTTCCCGGCGAATAATTTTCTCAGTCAGGAGCCCGGTACCAATGCTGAGATCCGTGAATTCTGCACTTCCAGATATTCAGTCACTTTTCCCATGATGGAAAAGATTTCGGTCAAGGGCAACGATATGCACCCATTATACCAGTGGCTTACGAGTAAATCACAAAACGGAGTGATGGATTCTGAGGTCAAATGGAATTTCCAGAAATATCTGATTGATGGAAAAGGGAATCTTGTCAAGGTAATACCGCCCAAGGACTCTCCCCTGAGTCAGGATATCATCGACTGGATCAAAAAATAGAAACTGACCTTCAATAGCTGATACTGCAATGCCTGAGAAATTCAGGCATTGTTTATTTTTGGGCATAATTATTCAGCAGTGATCAGTGTATTAAGGGATCTGGATTCCCGGGAAAGGGTAACCTTCCGTCTCCATTTGATTTATTCGGTTATTGAAGGGATTATCCTGGGGATTTTAGCCCTCAATGAATTTGTTCTCATCAAAAGCCTAAGGGGTTCAGATTTCCAGATTGGAATCCTTTTTCAGTTCACTTCTGCGCTTCTGCTTTTTTCAGTGTTGTTAAACGAGTGGATCAAACGCTCGGCCGATAAGGGCAAAATGATCCGGCTGGTTGCTTGGATCACGCGCGCTCCGATGCTGGTCCTGTTTTTTTTTCCCAGATCGGTTGACGGAATCGCTGCCAATCCGGTTTATGCCTCACTCTTTCTGATGTTGTTCCTGCTGTTTTACCTGGCCAATCCGATTATTTATCCCATCATCAACCTGTATCTGAAGAATAATTTCAGGCATGACCATTTCGGAATTTTGTACAGCTATTCAAACATGGCCAACAAACTTGTCATGCTGGTGGCAACCTTCCTGTTTGGCCTTTGGCTGGATTTCAATCCTTATGTTTTCACGATTGTTTATCCTGTAATGGGATTGCTGGGAATTCTTTCGGTGTATGTATTGGCAAAGGTTCCCTATGACGGTAGCAATGAGCAGACTTTTATGCATCAAAGCATATGGGAGTCTGTAAAGAATTCCCTTACCAATATGATGCGGATATTCCGGATCAATAAACCCTACCGGGATTTTGAAACGGGCTTTGCACTGTATGGATTTGCCTGGATGACTACCGTTGCCGTCATCACCATTTTTTTTGAGAAGGAGCTACATCTTAATTATTCGTCAGTTGCGTTTTATAAGAATGGGTACAATCTGCTTTCCATTCTGATGTTTCCCTTTTTCGGCAAGCTGATAGGAAATATTGATCCCAGGAAGTTCGGGATTTTAACCTTTTTGTCTTTGATGGTACATTTCTTCTTCCTGGTTATGACCAAGGTTTTCCCATTCAACGCCGAAATCATGGGAATCAAACTTTATTATATGCTGATTCCGGCTTATCTGGCCAATGCTGTATTTGCGGCCACCATGGGTTTATTGTGGTATATAGGTTCAGCTTATTTCAGTAAAAATCAGGAAGCGGCAGAATATCAGTCGATACATTTAACCATGACAGGAGTGAGGGCTATTTACGGACCGATCCTCGGTGTATTGTTTTACCGGTGGTTTGGCACTACCCTGACTTTTGTTTTTGCTATGGTTGCCCTGTTGGCGGCAATGATCGTGATGGCCCGGAGCATGAGGAGATATCCGGTTTAGGCAGGAAACCGCGATTTCTGTATTTTAGCGGAATCATACAGGTCACAATGAAAGCAAAACTTCTTATTCTCCCGTTCCTGGCGGGATCGATGATTCTGCAATTTCCTGATTTGAGGGGACAATCTGATGCCGACTGGGTTGGTAGATTCCCCGACGGCTGTACCTCTGTTACCGCGGGCCGGCTGGCAACTGCTGACGGATCAGTGATCACCTCCCACACGGATGACAGTCACCGGACCCGTTCGTCAGTCGATATTGTACCGGCGATGGATTATCCAAGGGGTTCCTACACAGTGATGTACCGGAGAGTTAATGATGATACGAAGGCAATGCCTTCCTATACGTTTATCCGGACCGGTGAGATTCCCCAGGTTCCCCATACCTACGGCTTTATCAATTCAGCATATCCCTGTATGAATGAGCATCAGCTCGGAATTGGTGAATCCACCTTCGGGGGCAGGGAAGAACTCAGGTCGGATGCAGGAATGATCGATTGCCAGGATCTGATCCGACTGATGCTGGAAAGATGCAAAACCACCCGGGAAGCTCTGGATCTTACCGGCACTCTTTTGAAACAATTTGGCTGGAATGATGCCGGAGAGTGCCTGACAATCGCAGATAAGAGCGAAGTCTGGCATCTGGAGATCGTGGGTCCTGGAAAAGGAGAGAAAGGTGCAGTATGGGTTGCCCAGCGCGTGCCCGACGAACATGTTTCGGTAAATGCGAATGCCAGTACAATCAAGGAGATTAATATCAACGACAGGGAAAATTTCAGGGCTTCGGAGAATATTTTCGAAGTAGCCCGGAAGAATGGCTGGTGGAATGAGAATGAAGTGTTTCGCTTCAATTATGCTTATGCACCTGAAAGCCGCACCAGCCTTGCATCCCGCCGTCGTGAATGGCGGGTGTTTAACCTTCTCGCTCCCTCCCTCAAACTGGATCCCTATGCAGAAAATTATCCCTTCTCGGTGAAACCGGATAAACCGGTGTCTCTTAATGATCTGATCACTGTTTTCAAAGATTATTATGAAGGGACTGAGTTCAATTTTGTTAAGGATATCACTGTTACGGACGATCAGGGCAAAACAGTGATCTCACCGATGGCCAATCCTTTCATGCCCTACGATATGAACAAAATTTTCAGGATCAATGGCGGATGGGGCTGGATGGGCGAGCGGACCATCGCACGATGGTACACCATGTATGCCACGATTATCCAGTGCAGGAGCTGGCTCCCTGATGATGTCGGAGGACTGGTCTGGTATGCCCAGGACAATGTGGCCACTTCGGTCTATATCCCGGTTTATTGTTCTGTGACCGACCTGCCTCAGTCGTATAAAGTGGATGGCAGGGAAACCGGTTTTTCAACGGAAAGTGCCTGGTGGGCATTCAACAGACTCGGAACTCTGGCAGCACAAAGATGGGGCGATATGAGAAAGGATGTGGATGCGGTTTGGATCCCTTTACAGCAGGAGATCTTCCGTACTGCACAGGAGACGGAACAAAAGGTTTCAGGAATTCAGGACCCGGCTGAAAGAAGATCGGTTCTTACGGATTTTACTCACATGTGGGGAACGGATGTGGTGAGGAAGGCATGGAAGCTGGGTGATCTGCTATGGACGAAGTATGATGAGAAATTTTAACTGCTTACCCGGGTGAAAAAGAGAAAATTGCTCCTTGATGTCTTTAAGTACCTCATTTTCTTTGGAATAGGTATCGGTCTTTTTATCTGGATCTATCGGAACCAAAACATTGATAATCTCTGGCA
>Ga0172369_10002632_pt1 | contig 24406 bp, 21 predicted proteins | sample LakKiv25m_FD_114539 | JGI IMG/M metagenome (GOLD analysis project Ga0172369, IMG submission 114539) | Freshwater microbial communities from Kabuno Bay, South-Kivu, Congo - kab_022012_11.25m | ecosystem: Environmental > Aquatic > Freshwater > Lake | place: Democratic Republic of the Congo...
ATCACGCCGGATTTTTCCCAGCCCTTGAAATGCTTGTTGACGCTCTCGCGGGCGATGCCGACGAGGTTGGCCATTTCCTGCTGCGACATCTTCAGATCGATCCTGACCTCGCCGTTCTTGCCTTCCTGGCCGAAGATGCGCGACAGTGCCATCACCCGCTTGGCCAGGCGCGCTTCGGCATCGAGGAACAGCACATCTTCGAGGAAGGTGTCCATCAGGCGCAGGCGCGAGGTGAGCGTCTTGATCAGGCGTATCGATACGCCGGGATACTTTTCGAGCAGTTCCAGGAAGCGCGTCTTGCCGAGAACCAGGAAGGCGCTCGGGACGAGGGTCGTGACCGTTCCCGTGCGCGGCTTGTCGTCGAACAGCGACATGTCGCCGAAGAAATCGCCCTCAACCAGCACGTCAAAAATGATTTCCTTGCCTTCGCGCGACAGGGTGCTGATTTTGACGCCGCCGGAAAGCAGGATATAGATGTCGCTGCCGGGATCGCCACGATTGAAGACGACTTCCTTGGCCTCCACGCGCCTGCGGCTGCCGGAACTCAGGATGCCCGCCAATGCTTCGCGCGACAAGCCGTTGAACAGTCCGCAACGGGACAGCAGTTCGAGATCGACAAACTCCACTTTCTTTTGCATGAATGCGGCTCCCTACCTTGAACCTCACTTCTTGTGCGCACGCGGATGCGCGGCATCGTACACCTTGGCAAGGTGCTGGAAATCCAGATGAGTATAGATCTGAGTGGTGGCGATGCTGGCATGTCCGAGCATTTCCTGAACTGCGCGCAGGTCGCCGGAGGATTGCAGCAGGTGTGTGGCGAAGGAGTGGCGCAGCATGTGCGGATTCACCTTGAGACCGAGGGACTGCTGCCGCGCCAGCCGGGTCAGGCGCAGTTCCACCATGCGCGGCGAGATGCGCGTACCGCGGCGGCTCACGAACAACGCGGTTTCCGTCGCTGCCGCCAGCGCGCCGCGTCGCGCCAGCCAGGCCTGCAGGGCCGCCAGAGCCTTGTCGCCGACTGGCACGCAGCGCGTCTTGCTGCGCTTGCCGGTGACCGTCACTTCCCCGGCCGCGAGATCGAGTCCGCCGCCGATGTCGAGTGAAACCAGTTCGGCCAAGCGCAGTCCGGAGGAATACAACAGTTCGAACATGGCCCGATCCCGGCAGGCCAGCAGATCCTCCGGCTGCGGCATGCCATCCAGCAGTGCGCCGGCCTGATCGACCGACAGCGACTTGGGCAGATCGCGGCGGCGCTTGGGCGGCCGCACGCCGCGGCAGGGGTTGACCGGCAGCAGTCCGTCGCGTCCGAGCCAGCGGAAAAAGCTGCGCCAGGCTGACAAGGTGCGTGCAATGGAGCGCGGCGCACGGCCACGGCTGTGCAATTGCATGGCGTAGCGGCGGATATCCTGTGCCGACAAGGTATCAATCGCCGTACCGGGATTGGCCGAACTGAGCTGTCGCAACATCGCCAGATCACGCCGATAGGCGGCCAGGGTATGCGGACTGGCACGCCGCTCATGTGCCTGGGCCGCCAGGAAGGCCTCGATGCTGGATTGGGCGGCGCTATTTTCCATCTAACCAGGCTCGCGCGGGACAGCGGTCAGGTCAGGGTTCGTCGCAGCGCTGCAGCAACGATGCTTCCCAGTCGGGAGAGGAACAAGGTGCCCATCTCGGGATAGAAGCGGTGGGTTTCTTCACTGCCCAGCGCGAGCAGGCCGATCGTCTCGTTGTCGCGCCGCAGCGGTATCAGCGCCAGCGAGCGCACCCCGCCGTTGAGCCAGCAGAGCGCATCGAGACCGCTGCTCGGGCCGCAATACGGGTGCTTGAGGCTGCTGGCGAGCGCCTTGGTGGTGTCGTCGGCTGGCGAGAATTCGGCTTGCGCTGCCCGCTCTTCGGTCTGCGCGATGCCCCACAGGCGCAGCGCCACATGCGGCACTTCGAAGGCGCCGCCAAGATGTGAATAAAGTTCGCGCATCACGGCGCTGAAATCACCGGCCGCGATCAATGCCACCGTCATCCGGTGAATTTTTTCGGAAATCGCGTCGTTTTCCTCACCGAAGCGAATCAATTCGGCGAGCTTGGCTTCGAGTTGCTTGTTGCGATCGCGCAGCACACCCAATTGCCGCTCGGTAATCGATATGGCCCGTCCGCCATGCGGGTCGGGGATATGTATCTGCGCCAGCAGATCGGCGTACTGATCGAAGAATTCGGGGTGGCTTTTGAGATACGCGGCAATCTCATTGGCGTCCAGGACAGCTTTCATGTCGTTCCTCTTGTTGAACCTTTAATCGGGTAAATCGATTTCGCCGGAGAACACCGTCACGGCCGGCCCGGTCATCATGACCGGGGCCTGCCCGCCGGCCCAGGCGATGCGCAACTCGCCGCCGCGCATCGTGACGCGCACCGGGCTGTCGAGCAGTCCGCGGCGGATTCCTGCAACCACCGCGGCGCAGGCGCCGCTGCCGCAAGCCAGCGTCTCGCCGGTGCCGCGCTCGAAAACGCGCAGACGGATTGTCTGGCGGTCGACGACTTGCATGAAACCGGCATTGACGCGCCGGGGAAAGCGCGCATGGGCTTCGATGAGCGGTCCGGTGCTTGCCACCGGCGCCAGGTCAACATTGTCGACCACCTGCACGGCATGCGGGTTACCCATCGAGACGACGCTGATCGCCACCGGCTGATCGCCCACCTGCAGTGTCTGCACGATGGCATCAGCGTCGCTGATGAAAGGAATTTCGGCCGGCGCAAAACGCGGCATGCCCATGTTGACGCTGACTTCACCGTTTTCCTCAAGGCGCGGCGTGATGATGCCGGCGCCGGTCGCGACGCGGATTTCACGCTTGTCGCTAAGATGTTGCTCATGAACGAAGCGTACGAAGCAGCGTGCGCCATTGCCGCACTGTTCCACCTCACCGCCGTCGGCATTGAAAATCCGGTAGCCGAAATCGACCCCGGACACAGCGGGTTTTTCCACCACCAGGATCTGATCGCAGCCGACGCCGAAATGCCGGTCGGCCAGAAAGCGCGCCTGTGCGGGCTGCAGGTCCAACTTCTGGCGCACGGCATCGATGACCACGAAGTCATTGCCGAGGCCGTGCATCTTGGTGAAACGTATCCTCATACCTGTCTGTTTTGCGCGAATGAAATAGGGCTGGGCGGAGCGATCCGGATGGATATCGATGATCCGGGAATAGTACCGGAGCCCCATGTCTGGCGCAACGCGGGGATAGGCAATCAACTGCCGGAAAAATGGCTTATTTCAATCGCCGATGATCTTGACCAGGACGCGCTTCCTGCGACGTCCGTCGAACTCGCCGTAGAACACCTGCTCCCAGGGGCCTAAGTCGAGTTGTCCCTGGGTGACTGCAATTACCACTTCGCGCCCCATGATCTGCCGCTTCATGTGGGCATCGGCATTGTCTTCGCCCGTGTCGTTGTGCCGATAGGACGCCACCGGTTCGTGCGGGGCCAGTTTCTCTAGCCATAGCGTGTAATCGCGGTGGAGACCCTGCTCGTCATCGTTGATGAAAACACTGGCCGTGATGTGCATGGCATTGACCAGCACCAGTCCTTCGCGTATCCCGCTGTCGGCGAGACACTCGCGCACCTGCCGGGTGATGTTGACGAAGCCGACGCGTGAAGGAATTTCGAACCAGAGTTCTTTGCGGAAATTGTTCATAGTGCCTGCCTGATCGGAATTGTCATGGTGAGGCTTCGCATCATGCAATAGCGGCAGGACGACTTCAAGAGACGTTGCGACAAGGGAATCATCGTAAAATGTTTTCTCTCGTCCTTACCACCCATTGATCATGCCCCAGCCCAAGCAGCGCCTTCAGATTGACGACCCGCGTCTGGTTGCGGTGTTGCGCGACATTTTCGAAGAACGCGTGGTTTTCAACAAAACCCTCGGGATGAAGGTTATCTCACTGGACCCCAAAGGACCGATGGTGCGCTTTGACATGCGCCCCGACCTGGTCGGCAACTACATGCGCAGCATGCTGCATGGCGGGGTGATTTCCGCCGTGCTCGACGTATCTTGCGGCCTGGGTGCGATGCTGAGCCTGATCGAGAAGCACATTGCCCAGGGCGAGCCGCTTGAAGCCCACGTGGCCCGCTTCAGCCGTTTGAGCACCATCGATCTGCGCGTCGATTTCCTGCGGCCGGGACTCGGGCAATGGTTCGTCGCCAAGGCCGAGATCCTGCGTTCCGGCAACCGGGTCGCCGTCGTGCGCTCCGAATTGCGCAATGACAGCGAGGAACTCGTCGCGGCCGCCGTGGCCACGTATACCGTCAGCTAAGACCCATTCACCCCGGCTGGCGTTGCTCAGTGCACGCTGACCGGGATGTTGTGGTGTTGCGCCTGGAAGTAGTGGGAAGCGACCATGTTGATGGTGGCGCGGGTCGCTTCGTCGAGTTCGATTTCATCGAGCTCGATGCTCAGGCTGCCATCGGAATGCACCGAGATCGTGAATTCCATTTCCGCGGCAGTGCCGCTCGGAATCACGGTTTCCAGTGCCACCAGACTGCTCACATAAGCCAGCGAACTGACATCGCGGGTATCGATGCCGGCAACGGTTTCCTGGGCATGGGCAAGCAAACGCGCAAAACTGTTCATGGAGTCCTCCGTGAGACAGGTTGGTGATCGCGGCATTGAGTCGGTGCAACGCTCCTAATAGCAGCCGGCAGCAGCCAGCATTTTCTCGGTGCGCTTGTGCATTGCCTGCTCCACGGTCAGGCCGATGAGTGACTCGGGGGGCAGGAGAACATCCCAATGCTGCTGGAAGAGATCGAGTACTTCGCCGGTATCGAGCTTGGCGCGGTAAAGCTTTTCCTGGTATGCCGGAGCATTCGGCATGGCAACCAATTCGACGAACTTGATGATCATGAAAGATGTCCTCCGTCGCAAAGCCTTGACTCGATTTACGACATGATAGCGGTGGGCTTGAAAAAGATTAAACGCAGAAATAAAGGGGTATTCCAACGCATTTGTCGCGATTGCCGGCATTCGACTCATCCGGCTCATATTCCGATCAATACGGCACGTCGATCGCCGCGCAGAGGAACTTCATCAAAGGCACGGCTGCCGTGAAACGGGTTGCGGCGAGTTTGACGAGCCCCGTTCCCGTTGTTTCGGCGACGGACAGCGGGGCGAGGCCAATAAAGTCCTTGCGCTTGAGATCTTCGAGTGCCACGTGGTTTGTGGCGTAGCCACGCGGCGGACGGGTCAGGCTCGCGCCGGCAAGTTGCCAGGTCGCCGCAAACTTCTTGTCATCGCGGGCGCTCAGCCAGCGTTGCGGCTTTGCCGCGATCAGCGCGCGTATGCGATCCAGGGCAACCGCCTCGGGATGCCAGCAGCCCGCACCCAAAAAACATTCGTCGGTCGCAATATGAACATAGAACCCGGGCGCATGCACATTCTTGCCCAGCGCGTGGCGGAACTGGATGCCGATATTGGTCTTATAGGGTGTCTTGTCGCGCGAGAAGCGCGTGTCGCGAAACACGCGCATCAATGAGCCACCCATCTTGCGCGGGTCGGCGCGAAAATGCGGGGCAAATTTTTCCAGTAGCGGCCCCATGGCGGTGATGAATTCCAGTGCGGGTTCGCGCACCAGGGCTTCATAGCGCGGTTTGTTGGTCTCGAACCAGGTCCTGTCGTTGTTGGCGGCAAGCTCGTCGAGAAAACTGAAAGTGGCCTTGGTAAACATGGCAGTCTCGAATTGTGTCGATAAAGAATCAGGTGGCGGCGTCGGGGACCGGATCGAATCGCGCCCGGCCTGAACTGCGATTTCAGGCAATCCCGACTCAGTATGTATGCTCCGCCGCCGGGAATTTGCCGGCTTTGACATCGACGATATAAGTTCTTACGGCGCTTTCTATGCTGTCTGCGCCCGACATGAAATTGCGCACGAAGCGCGGCGTCTTGCCGGGGAACACGCCCAGCATGTCGTAGATCACCAGGACCTGTCCGGAGCAATTCGCCCCCGCGCCGATGCCTATGGTCGGGATGCGCAGCATGGCGGTGAGTGCCTGGCCGAGGTGCGCCGGGATCAGTTCGATCAATAGCATTGAGGCGCCCGCCTGCTGCAGCGACAGGGCGTCGTCCTTGAGGCGCTGCGCCGCTTCGTCATCCTTGCCCTGGATGCGATAGCCACCCAAAGCATGTACCGATTGGGGCGTCAGGCCGATGTGCGCCCAGACCGGCACGCCGCGCTCGCTGAGAAAGCGCACGGTGTCCACCATGACGGCGCCGCCTTCGAGCTTGACCATCTGGGCACCGGCGGCCATTAGGCGGCTGGCATTGCGCAGCGCCTGCGCCGGGCTTTCCTGGTAGGAACCCCAGGGCATGTCGGCAGCGACAAAGCTGCGCTTGGCGCCGCGGCTGACGCACTCGGTGTGATACACCATCTGCTCCATGGTGACGGGCAAGGTTGTCGAATGCCCTTGTACCACGTTGCCGAGCGAGTCGCCGATCAGGACGATGTCGACGCCGCAACGGTCGATCAGACTGGCGAAGCTGGCATCGTAGGCCGTCAGCGTGGCGATTTTTTCTCCGGCGGCATGCATGCGCATCAGTTCATGCAGCGTCACCGGCTTGTCGTTGGAAATGTAGGACATGGTCTTATCTGAATTGAAAGTTCGACATGGTCTATTTTTTTCGCAGCGGAGGCAAGTCTGTGCAGGTTCCCTCCTGGACTTCGGCGGCCATGCCGATCGACTCGCCCAGGGTCGGATGCGGGTGGATGGTCTTGCCGATGTCGGTGGCGTCACAGCCCATTTCGATGGCCAGCGCCACCTCGCCGATCATGTCCCCGGCATTGGGGCCGACCATGCTGCCGCCGACGATACGATGGGTCTCAGCATCGAACACCAGTTTGGTGAATCCGTATTCGGCACCGTTGGCGATGGCGCGACCGGAGGCCGCCCAGGGAAACTTTGCGCTGGTCACGGCGCGTCCGGCCTTTTTCGCCTGGTCCTCGCCCAGCCCGACCCAGGCGACTTCGGGATGGGTGTACGCAACACCGGGAATGACTGCAGCATCAAAATGACTCTTCTGCCCCGCAGCAGCCTCGGCCGCCACATGTCCTTCATGCACCGCCTTGTGCGCCAGCATCGGCTGGCCGACGATGTCGCCGATGGCGAAGATATGCGGCAGATTGGTGCGCATCTGGGAGTCGACCGGAATGAAGCCGCGTTCATCGACCGCGATGCCGGCCAGTTCGGCTTTGATCTTTTTGCCGTTCGGCGTGCGTCCGGCCGATTGCAGGATCATGTCGTAGCACTGCGCCTCGGCCGGTGCCTGTTCGCCTTCGAAGCTGACCCAGAGCCCGTCCGGTTTGGCATCCACGGCAATCGTCCTGGTCTTGAGCATGATCTTGTCGAAGCGTTTGGCATTCTGCTTTTCCCAGACCTTGACGAGGTCGCGGTCGGGCCCCTGCATCAGTCTGTCGAGCATTTCGACGACTTCAACACGACTGCCCAGCGTCGAATACACCGTCGCCATCTCCAGGCCGATGATGCCGCCGCCGATCACCAGCATGCGTTTTGGAACGCTGCGCAGTTCCAGCGCGCCGGTCGAATCGACGATGCGCGGGTCGCGCGGAATGAAGGGCAGATGCAAGGCCGCGCTGCCGGTGGCGATGATGCATTTCTGGAAGCGGATCACTTGTTTGCTCCCGGTCTTTTCCTGCGCGCTGCCGGTGGTGTTTTCCACTTCGATGTGCCGCGCGTCGAGGAAATAGCCGTAGCCGCGCACCGTCTCGACCTTGCGCGCCTTGGCCATGCCGGCGAGGCCGCCGGTGAGTTTGCCGATCACCTTGGCCTTGTGGGCGCGCAGCTTGTCGATGTCAACCTGGGGTGCGGCGAAGCCGATGCCCAGATCATTCAGGTGCTGCGCTTCCTCCATGACGGCGGCGACATGCAGCAGGGCTTTGGAGGGAATGCAGCCGACGTTGAGGCAGACGCCGCCCAGGGTGCCGTAACGTTCCACCAGAATGGTCTTCATGCCCAGGTCGGCGGCGCGGAAACCGGCGGAATAACCGCCGGGACCGGCGCCAAGCACCAGCATGTCGCAATCGAGATCGACCTTGCCGGTATAGCCTCCGCCAGTGGCTGCGGCGACAGGTTCGGGCCGGTTCAGTACAGCTTGGGCAGCAGTCGCGGGCGCAACGGCTGCCCGAGTTATGGCAGTGTTTGCCGCTGCCTCGACCAGCAAGATGACGCGGCCTTCCGATACCTTGTCGCCGAGCTTGACCCGGACTTCCCTGACCGTGCCCGCGACCGGCGTGGGCACGTCCATGGTGGCCTTGTCTGATTCCAGCGTCACCAGCGGGTCTTCGGCCTTGAGGACGTCGCCCGGCTTGACATGGATTTCGATCACCGGGACATCCTTGAAATCGCCGATGTCCGGTACCTTGACTTCGGTAGGGCCGCTCATAGCAGCGTCCTCCGCATGTCACCCAGCAGTTGGCTGAGGTAGCTCGTGAAACGTGCCGCCGCGGCGCCGTCGATAACGCGGTGGTCATAGGACAGCGACAGCGGCAGCATCAGACGTGGCACAAACTCCTTGCCGTTCCAGACCGGCTTGGTCTTAGTTTTGGAAACGCCGAGGATGGCTACTTCGGGGGCGTTGATGATGGGTGTGAAGGCGGTGCCACCGATGCCGCCCAGACTAGAGATGGAGAAGCAACCACCCTGCATTTCGGCTGGCCCAATTTTGCCGTCGCGGGCCTTCTTCGCCAGTTCACCCATTTCCCGGGCGATGTCGGCGACCCCCTTTCTGTCTGCGTCGCGCAGCACCGGTACCACCAGACCGTTGGGCGTATCGGCAGCGAAGCCGATATGGAAGTACTGCTTCAGCACAATGTTGTCACCATCGATGGAGGCATTGAAATCGGGAAACCGTTTCAGTGCCGCGACGCTGGCTTTGATGAGGAATGCCAGCATGGTCAGCTTGGCGTTGCTTTTTTCATGTTCCTGGTTCATCGCGACGCGGAAGGCTTCGAGATCGGTGATATCGGCCTCGTCGAACTGGGTGACGTGGGGGATCATGACCCAGTTGCGCAGCAGGTTGGCGCCGGAAATCTTCTTGATGCGCGACAGCGGTCTGGATTCGACCGGACCGAACTTGGCGAAATCGACTTTCGGCCAGGGCAGCAGATCCAGCCCAACATCGGCGGCGGCAGAAGCGGACCCGGCCGCAGCGCCAGCCAGCGCATTCTTGACATAGTGCTGCACGTCCTGGTGCAGGATGCGGCCTTTCGGTCCGGTACTTGAGACCAGCGCCACATCAACGCCCAGTTCGCGGGCGTAGCGGCGCACGCTTGGACTGGCATGCGCTTTATGAGTGGGGGGCGGGATGGCGCGCGCTGCAGGCAAAGTCGACGGCAAGGCAGCGGCAGGCGCAGGTGTTTCAATTCTGGCGGGCGCTGCAACTGCAGGCGGCGGCGTATCAGGCGTAGCGCTTGGCGCGGCCACGCCAGCCTCGGCACCGGTTTCCAGCAGCAGGACCAGCGTGCCTTCGGCCACCTTGTCGCCCAGCTTGAGCCTGACTTCCTTCACCGTCCCGGCGCAGGGCGCGGGGATGTCCATGGTGGCCTTGTCGGATTCGAGCGTGACCAGGGCATCCTCTGCCTTCACCGTATCGCCGGGCTGGATATGCACTTCGATCACCGGCACATCCTTGAAGTCGCCGATGTCGGGAACCTTGACTTCGATGATCGCACTCATGGCTACACCTTCAGCGGATTGGGTTTGTTCGGATCGAGACCGTACTTGGCGATGGCCTCGGCGATCTTGCCGGCGTCGCACTGACCGTCGTCGGCCAGCGCACGCAAGGCGGCGAGCGCGATCCAGTGACGGTCGACCTCGAAGAAATGGCGCAGCTTCTCGCGTGTGTCTGAGCGGCCGAATCCGTCGGTGCCGAGCGCCACGTAGCGGTGCGGCACAAAGGCGCGAATCTGCTCGGCGAACAGCTTGATGTAGTCGGTGGCGGCGATCACCGGACCGCGCGTGTCCTTGAGGCAGGCGCTGACATGCGCTTCGCGCTGCGGCTCGCCCGGATGCAGCAGGTTCCAGCGCGCGCAATCCTGGCCGTCGCGCGCCAGTTCGTTAAACGACGGGCAGGACCAGAGATCGGCTTCGATGCCCCAATCATTACGCAGGAGTTCGGCCGCGGCGACGGCCTCACGGAAAATCGAGCCGGAGCCCAGCAATTGCACGCGCGGGCCGTTCGAGTTGGCGCCCTTCCGGAACAGGTACATGCCCTTGAGGATGTCCTGCGCCACACCCTCCGGCATGGCCGGATGCTCATAGTTCTCGTTGAGCACCGTGAGGTAGTAATACACATCCTGCTGCTCCGCCACCATGCGGCGCAAGCCGTCCTGGACGATCACCGCCACCTCGTAAGCCCAGGTCGGATCATAGGAGATGCAGTTCGGAATGGTTCCGGCGAGGATTTGCGAATGGCCGTCCTCGTGCTGTAAGCCTTCGCCGTTGAGGGTGGTGCGTCCCGCCGTGCCGCCCACCAGGAAGCCGCGTGCGCGCGAGTCGCCGGCGGCCCAGCAGAGGTCCCCGGTGCGCTGCAAGCCGAACATCGAATAGAACACGTAGAAGGGAATCATCTGTACGCCGTGGGTCGAGTAGGACGTGGCGGCTGCAACCCAGTCGGCCATGGCGCCGGCTTCGTTGATGCCTTCCTGGAGGATCTGGCCGTTCTTCGACTCCTTGTAGAACATCAGCTGGTCGGCATCCTGCGGCACATACTTCTGGCCTTCCTGGTTCCAGATGCCGATCTGGCGGAACAGGCCTTCCATGCCGAAGGTGCGCGATTCGTCGACGACGATGGGGACGACGCGCTGGCCAATGGCCTTGTCGCGTAGCAACACGTTGAGGATGCGCACGAAGGCCATGGTGGTGGAGAACTCGCGGCCTTCGCCGCCGGCCTTGAGCTGGGCGTCAAAGGCCGACAGCGGCGGCACCGGCAAAGGCGCGACGCTGCGTCGTCGCGCCGGCAGGTAGCCGCCCAGCGCCAGCCGGTGCAGGCGCATGTATTCGAGCTCGGCGGAACCTTCGGGAAATTTCAGATAAGGCAGCTTTTCCAGGTCTTCGTCCGCGATCGGCAGCTTGAAGCGATCGCGGAAAGCCTTGATCGAGGTCGTGCCCATTTTCTTCTGCTGGTGGGTGATGTTCTGCGCTTCGCCCGATTCGCCCATGCCGTAGCCTTTGATGGTCTTGGCCAGGATCACGGTGGGCTGCCCCTTGTGATTCACCGCAGCGTGGTAGGCGTTGTAGATTTTGTGCGGGTCGTGGCCGCCGCGGTTGAGGCGCCAGATGTCCTCGTCCGACCAGTTGGCGACCATCGCCTTCAATTCCGGCGTGTTGAAAAAATGCTCGCGCACATAGGCCCCGTCCTTGGCCTTGAAGGTCTGGTAGTCGCCGTCGACGCACTCGCTCATGCGCTTGCGCAAAAAGCCGTCCTTGTCCGCTGTCAGCAGGGGATCCCAGTAGCTACCCCAGATCACCTTGATGACGTTCCAGCCCGAGCCGCGGAAATCCGACTCGAGTTCCTGGATGATCTTGCCATTGCCGCGCACCGGACCGTCGAGTCGTTGCAGATTGCAGTTGATGACGAAAATCAGGTTGTCGAGTTTTTCGCGTCCGGCCATGCCGATCGCGCCCATCGACTCCGGTTCGTCCATCTCGCCGTCACCCATGAAGGCCCAGACTTTCCTGTTCTCGGTATCGGTCAGACCGCGGTCGTGGATATATTTCATGAAGCGCGCCTGATAAATGGCCTGCAGTGGACCGAGGCCCATCGACACGGTCGGAAATTGCCAGAAATCCGGCATCAACCACGGATGCGGATAGGAGGACAGGCCCTTACCGTCGACTTCGCGGCGGAAGTTGTTGAGTTGCTCTTCGGAGAACCTGCCCAGCATGAAGGCGCGCGCATACACGCCGGGTGCTGAATGACCCTGGATGAAGACCAGATCGCCGCCATGCTGCTCGCTGGTGCCATGCCAGAAATGCTGGAAGCCGACGTCGAACAAGGTTGCGGCAGAAGCGAAACTGGCGATGTGTCCGCCGAGGTGGGAGTCATCCTGGTTGGCGCGCAGCACCATGGCCAGCGCATTCCAGCGGACGTAAGCACGGATCTTGTTCTCGATGGCGTAATCGCCCGGCGCAGTAATCTGCAACTCGCGCGGAATAGTGTTGATGTATTCTGTGCTGGCGCTGTAGGGCAGGTTGATGCCCAGGCGGCGCGCTGCCATGATCTGCTGTTCGATGAGGAAATGAGCGCGTTGCGGACCCTCCTGCGCGACGACGGCTGCAAGCGCATCGAGCCATTCGCCGGTTTCCTGCGCATCGATGTCGGCGACTTCTGGCGCAACGGGATTTGGATTGGTCATGTGGTTTCCTCCTGGTTGATGCAAAGCTTATACAGAAAGTTCGGTTCAGCAACCCGCTGCGGCGCCTTCCCGGCTGCATTCCTCAAGTAGGTAGGCGATGGAGCGGTAGGGGCGGCCGGTCTCGGCGGTCAGGCCGATTTCGCAGGTGCGGTTGGTCGAGATGCCCTCGCAGCAGTTCGACGGCAGCGCTTCATGAATCTTGCGCAGCGCATGCACGTTGAGCTCCGGCACGACGAAGCCGCGGTCGCCGGCGAAACCGCAACAGGTCACGCCGGCGGGTTCGACGATCGCGTCGGCACAAGTCTCGATCAGGCGGCGCAGCTTGGCGTCGGATGCCGCGCGCCGCACGCTGCAGTTGATGTGCAGGGCGATCGGTCCGGCCTTGCGCGCAATGCGCAGGCGCGGCAGCAGCGCATCGTGAGCGAATTCGTGAAAATCATGGAGCCGCAGCTCGGGCAGACGCTCGGCCAGGTGTTTTTGCATGCGCACCGAGCAGGTGCTGGCGTCCATGACAACCGGATAATAACCGCCCCGCCCATCCTCGGCAGCCTTCGTCAGGGCGTTCATGACGGCGTCGGCCATCTCCACGGCTTCTTCGGCCAGACCCTTGCTGGCGAGCATCTGGCCGCAGCAGAGCTTGTCGAAGCCTTCCGGCAAGCGGGGCGCATAGCCGGCCCGCACCAGCAGTTCCATCACAACTTCCGGCAATGCCGGCTCCTCCGCGTTGTTGGCGCCGAAGATGCGGCCGCCGCAAGCGGGGAGATACACCACGGGATCGCCTTCGCCCAGATGCGGCTCGGGCAGTTTGCCGGCTTTGGGCATGCCGCGTTTCCAGGCGCCTTTGGAAAGCCGTGCCACCAACCCGTCGCCGACCATGCTCGAAACGGCATGGCCCAGCGTCAGGCCGACGCGCGAGAGCGTGGCAATCTTGCCGAAATTGTCTGCCGCCCATTCACCGATCTGGCGTGCTGCGCTGCCCAGCCCGCGGCTGCGCAGCAGGCGCGTCAGCTCGCCGGTATCGATGCCGACCGGGCAGGCGGTCGAACACAGCCCGCAACCGGCGCAAGTGTCGACGCCGTAATAGGCGAAATCGGCTTCGACATCGGCAGCGTTTTCTCCTGCTGTATTGCGCCGCGACAGTTCGCGCCAGCTGACGATGCGCTGGCGTGGCGAGAGCGTGAGCCGGTGGGAAGGACAGAGCGGCTCGCAAAAGCCGCACTCGATGCAGCGGTCGACAATCTCCTCGGCCGCCGGCATCGGCTTGAGATGCTTGAGATGGGATTGCGGGTCGTCGTTGATGATGACGCCGGGATTGAGCAGGTTGTCCGGATCGAACAGGTGCTTGATTTGCCGCATCAGCTCGGTGGCTTGCTGGCCCCACTCCATTTCGACGAAGGGTGCCATGTTGCGGCCGGTGCCGTGCTCGGCCTTGAGCGAGCCATCGTATTTTTCCACGACCAGCCTGCCAACGTCGTCCATGAAGCGGGCGTAGCGCGCCACTTCCGCCGCATCCGAAAAATCCTGGGTGAATACGAAATGCAGGTTGCCTTCGAGGGCATGGCCGAAGATGATGCCCTCGCTATAACCATGCTGGCGCAGCAGTGCCTGCAGGTCGAGCGTGGCTGCCGCCAGCGACTCGATCGGGAAGGCGACGTCCTCGATGATTACGGTGGTGCCGGCGCGGCGCATGGCCCCGACCGAAGGGAAGGTTCCCTTGCGCACCTTCCAGTACATCTCGCAGGTTGCGGCATCGGTGGAAAAACTCGGCGGTTCGACAGTAGCGATGCCGCGCAACGCGCCAAGTGCTGCGACGATGTGCCGATCCAGAAGGATGGCATTTCCGGCGCGTACTTCGATCAGCAGAGCTGCGGCCTCGTCGCCCAGCGTGCGTATTACCGGCGGCAATCCCGGCTTGTTCTCGACCGAACGCAGTGCCGGCCGGTCGAGCAATTCGACCGCGGCGACCGGTTCCGGTTTGAGACGCATGACCGCTTTGCAAGCGCTGGCGATGTTCGGGAAAAACACCAGGGCACTCGCCTTGCAGGGATCTTCGGCGACGGTGTGGTAGGTGATGCGCGAGATGAAGCCAAGCGTGCCTTCCGAGCCGATCATGAGATGGGCGAGGATGTCGATCGGATCTTCGAAATCGACCAAGGCGTTGAGGCTGTAGCCGGTGGTGTTCTTGATCTTGAACTTGTGGCGGATGCGTGCGGCGAGTGCGGTATCGGCACGCGTCGCGGCACCGAGGCGATCCAGTGCGTCGATCAGGGACGCATGGCTCTGGCGAAAAGCGGCAACGCTGAAGCTGTCTTCCGTATCCAGCAGGGCGCCGTCAGCGAGCAGGAGGCGCAGACCGGCCAGGGTGCGGTAGCTGTTCTGGGCGGTGCCGCAGCACATGCCGGAAGCGTTGTTGGCAGCGATGCCGCCGATCTTGCAGGCGTTGATCGAGGCCGGATCGGGTCCGATCTTGCGGCCAAGCGGGGCAAGCCGGTAATTGACCTCACCGCCGATGATGCCGGGGCCGGCACGCACCCTGGCGCCGTGATCGGCGATCTCGCAGGTGGCGAAACCTTCGCCGATCAAGGCCAGCACGCTGTCGGTGATGGCCTGGCCGGAGAGGCTGGTGCCCGCGGCACGGAAAGTCACCGGGCGGCCATGGGTGCGTGCCGCCTGCAGCAAGGCCTGCACCTCTTCTTCGGATTCGACCACGGCGATGACCTCGGGCACCAAGCGATAGAAGCTGGCATCGGTACCGTAGGCGAGGCGGCGCAACGGGTCGGCGACGACCTGGCGTTCAGGCAGGATGCGCGCCAGGGACTGGATGATCGGAGTCATTCCTGTCCGTCCTTGAGCAGGTCGCGCAAGCGTCTGGGAGCCGGTGTGAGCGGGGTCCGGCTGCGGGTCCACGCCCCCTGATCGATGGGCGACAGCGCCCGCCCGCGGCTCATGAACCACGAGGTCAGGCGATACAGTCCGAGGCGGCTGTAGACCAGCGCCCAGGCACCCCAGATGGCGCTGACCAGGGCCGTGCGGGCAGCGCCGCTGCCGCGCAAGGGCGCAGCGGAAGTTCCCGGTCGCGCCTGGGCTTCGTTGCGCAAACGGATCAACAAATCGGTAATCGGGATGCGTACCGGGCAGACTTCGACGCAGGCATGGCACAGCGTCGAAGCGAAAGCCAGCGGATAGGTGGCATCGAGTCCCAGCATGTGCGGTGAGACGATCGCCCCGATCGGTCCAGGGTAGGTGGTGCCGTAGGCGTGGCCGCCGATGCGGGCGTACACCGGGCAATGGTTCATGCACGCGCCGCAGCGGATGCACTGCAGGGTGGCGCGCAGCTGTTCATCGGCGTAGGCCTGGCTACGGCCGTTGTCGATCAGGATCAGATGCACTTCCTCGGGGCCGTCCTTCTCACCCGGCTGACGCGGGTGGCTGATGAGATTGAGATAAGTGGTGACGGCCTGCCCGGTGGCCGAGCGCGTCAGCAGGCTGAACAGCGGCGGCACGTGCTCGAGCTTTTCGACGACTTTTTCGATGCCGGTGACGGCAATATGCACCCGTGGCACTGTGGTGCACATCCGGCCGTTGCCTTCGTTTTCGACCAGGCACAGCGTGCCGGTTTCGGCCACGGCGAAATTCACACCAGAGAGTCCGATGTCGGCTGCGGCGAACTTGCGGCGCAGCACCTGGCGGCCGATCCGGATCAGCGCGTCGACATCCTCGGTGTATTCGACCCCGGGGATTTTTTCAACGAAGAGCGAGGCAATTGCTTGCTTGGTCTTGTGGATCGCCGGCATGATGATGTGCGATGGCGTTTCGCCGGCGAGCTGGACGATGTATTCGCCCATGTCGGATTCCAGCGCCTCAATGCCCGCGTCTGCCATGGCGTGGTTGAAGCCGATTTCCTCGCTGACCATGGACTTGCCCTTGACGATGCGGCGCGCCTCGACCCGGCGGGCGATGGCCAGGGCGATGGCGTTTGCTTCGGCGGCGTTCTCTGCCCAATGTACCTGGATGCCGTTGGCGGTCAGATTTTTTTCGAGTTGTTCGAGCAGGCGCGGCAGGTGGGCGAGGCTATAGCGGCGGATAACTGCGCCGAGATCGCGCAGTCCGTCGAGTTCCTGTGCATCGGGAAACTGGGCGCGGCGCTTGGTCTGCAGATAATCCATGGCGCTGCGGAAATTCTGGCGCTGCGCGGCGTCGTCGACTGCGCTGCGGCTGCGCTGGCGGAACGCGTTGGCGGGATCGGGCAGGACCGTCTGGCTCATGCAGTGTCTCCCTGCGCATGCCTGAGCAGTACGATCAATTCGCGCGGACCGTGGGCGCCATACGCCAGCGTCTGCTGGATGTCTGCCGTCTTGGAAGGGCCGCTGATCAGCAGGACGTTGGTCGGCAGGCCGGCGCCCCATTTTTCGGCGACCATGGCCGAGTGGAAATCCTCATGGATGGTCGCGGCGTCGAGCAGGACGAAATGCACCGGAGGCACCAGCGACATCAGGCGCGGCTCATCGGCATCGGGCCAGAGGATCAGGCTGCCGGTCTCGGCGATGGCGCTGCGCGCCAGGGTCAACGAGGCATCGACAGCATCGAACATCTGTTCGCGCCAGGACTCGATGGCCCGGTCGTAACGCACCAGCTGCAACGCATCGGAGCAACGCGCCTCAAGCGCTGCACCATGCCGCGTGTCGCTGCCGATCAGCAGGGTGCGCAGCTGTTTGGCTGCCGCAATCTGCATCAGCAGTTCCGGCCAGCCGGCCTCGGTCGTGTCATGCACTTCGGCGTGATAGCTTCCCAGCCCGTTGCGCAAGCGTGCAATGCGTTGTGCAAGCTCTTCGTGGCGGCGACGTGCGGCGAACCAGCCCGCCACGTCGGGAGCGGCCACCGGCAGCGATGGTGCCGCACGCAAGCGCTCAAGGATACGTTCGCGCGCGCTCACGTCTGCTCTCCGGAGGTGCGCTGCCAGAGGAAGCTGGCGATGTGCTCGCCGGGCAGTGTCGGTACTTTGCGGCCGGCAAGCTGGTCGAGCTTTGCGGCGCGACCGAGGACGTTGCAGAGGCAACCGCAATCGGCGCTGACGACACGCTCTGCGCCCGTGGCGCGCAGGCTGTCGACCTTGTCGGCGGCAATCGCCGCGGAGATGTCCGGCTGGCGTATCGAGAAAGTGCCGCCGAAGCCGCAGCATTCCTCGCTGCGTGCCTGTTGTGCCACACTCACTTGCGACAGTCCGGCGAGAAGGGCGGCGCTGGTTTCGTGCGATCCCATTTCACGGCGCGCGTGGCAGGAGGTATGCAGCGCGACCGTGCAGGGTTTGCCGTTGTCGTCGCGTTCGAAGCCGACGACATGGACGAGGAATTCGGTGAGTTCGAAGATGCGTTCGGCAAGTGCTGTGGCTTTTGTCTGGAGTGCGGCGTCGCCTGCAAATAGCTTGGGGTAGTGGTGGCGCATCATGGCCGCGCAGGAACCCGATGGCACCACCACCGGCCAGGGCTCGGGAAACAGGTCGAGCTGGCGCCGCGCAACCGCGCGCGCTTCGTCGGGATAGCCGCTGGTATAGGCCGGCTGGCCGCAGCAGGTCTGGTCGAGCGGAAAGTGCATGACGACGCCTTCGCGTTGCAGCAGGCGTATCGCATCAAGGCCGGCTTGCGGATCAAACTGGTCGATCAGGCAAGTGGCGAACAGGTAGGCGTTGCCTGGCTTGGGCGGGTACTGCCGGGAGTTGTGGCGGCTCGACTCCATGACCCTCCTCCGTGGTTCTTCGCGTAATTGGCAATGATGTCTTGCCCTTGGTTCACTATACCGGCAAGCAAGACTTCAGGGCAGACTGCATGCCCACGCGCAGCACGTGGAGAATGCTGTCGACATGAATTTTCGCACGGTCTCGGGAAATCCAACGCTGCGGCTTTCCACACTTGGAATTGATCCTTATCATGACCACACTTGGCGATATGCATTAGGCTTGCCGAAAAAAAGGAGAGGCTTATGTTCCAGGTTCGCATTCACGGGCGTGGCGGTCAGGGAGTCGTCACTGCAGCAGAAATGTTGTCCATCGCCGCCTTCGACGAGGGACGTTATGCGCAAGCCTTCCCGAGCTTTGGCTCGGAACGCACGGGGGCACCGGTGGTCGCCTTCTGCCGCATCGCCGGCAAGGAAATCCGCTTGCGCGAGCCCATCATGGAGCCTGACGCGCTGATCATTCAGGACCCGACCCTGCTGCATCAGGTCGACGTGTTCTCGGGCCTGAAGAAAGACGGATTTATCCTGATCAATACCAACAAGAGCTTCGAGGAACTCGGTCTCGGCGATTTCGTGCGCGACTGGCAACATGAGCGCTTGCGCACTGTTGCTGCGACCGAATTGAGCCGCAAGCACGTCGGTCGCCCCATGCCCAACGTGCCCTTGCTCGGCGGCTTTGCCGCGGTCTCGGGAATCATTCGCCTGGAGTCGGTGATCATGGCCATTAACGAAAGGTTTTCCGGCAAAGTCGCCGCAGGCAACATTGCCGGTGCCACCGAGGCCTATGACATCGTGCGCGCCGAAATGGAAGCCGCGCGTCATGAGGAGAGCACTCATGCTTAAGCAAATCGAAGGTTCGCATGCCGTTGCCGAGGCCGTGGCCTTGTGCCGGCCCGAAGTGATCTGCGCCTACCCGATCTCGCCGCAAACCCACATCGTTGAGGGCATCGGCGAAATGGTCAAGGATGGCCAGTTGAAGAACTGCGAATTCATCAACGTGGAGTCGGAGTTCGCGGCGATGTCGGTGGCCATCGGGTCCTCGGCCGCCGGCGCGCGCACCTACACCGCGACAGCTTCGCAAGGTCTGCTGTACATGGTCGAGGCGGTGTACAACGCCTCCGGCCTGGGCCTGCCAATCGTCATGACCGTGGCGAACCGGGCCATCGGCGCGCCGATCAATATCTGGAACGATCACTCCGACGCGCTCTCGCAGCGCGACTGCGGCTGGATCCAACTGTTCGCCGAGACCAACCAGGAAGCGCTCGATCTGCATATCGAGGCCTTCAAGCTGGCAGAGGAATTGTCGCTGCCGGTGATGGTCTGCATGGACGGCTTTATTCTCACCCATGCCTATGAGCGCGTCGACATGCCGACCCAGGAACAGGTCGATGCCTTCCTGCCGCCCTATGAACCGCGCCAGGTGCTTGATCCTGCCGAGCCGGTATCGATCGGCGCCATGGTCGGTCCGGAAGCCTTCATGGAGGTGCGCTATCTCGCTCATGCCAAGCAGATGCAGGCGCTGGAACTGATTCCGCGCATGGCCAAGGAATTCGAGACGGTGTTCGGCCGCGTCATCGGCGGACTGACCCGTACCTACATGGCCGACGATGCCGAGACCATGGCGATAGCCATGGGCTCGGTGCTTGGCACCATCAAGGACGTGGTCGACGAAATGCGTGAGCAGGGCCACAAGATCGGCGTGCTGGGCATCACCTCGTTCCGTCCCTTCCCGCTCGCCGACGTGGCCGCGGCCCTGCGCAACTGCAAGCGCTTCGTGGTGCTGGAAAAGAGCCTGGCGGTGGGCATCGGCGGCATTGTCGCCACCAATGTGCGCATGGCGGTGACCGGCATGGGACTCAAAGGCTACACCGTCATTGCCGGACTGGGCGGTCGCGCCATCACCAAGAAGTCGCTGCATGCGTTGTTTGCCAAGGCCGAACGCAGCGAACTCGAGCCGCTCACCTTCCTCGATGTCGATTGGCGCGTCATCAACCGGCAACTCGATCGCGAGCGCCAGAAACGCCGCTCCGGTCCCGCTGCGGAAGCCATGTTGCGCGACCTCGGCATGGTCGCCGCAAAAATTTCCTAAACATGAATACGACCTTCCCCCCAACCCCCTTCCCGCGGCAGGGGGTGACTACGGTTCAGCCGCTACGCGGCTTCCGGTTTGCTGACTCGTCGCCTCCTTGGGGCGGCCCTGCGGAGGCGACAACGCTATGAACGGATTGCAACCCATCAAGTTCTACCAGACCGGCACCTTCACCGTCGGCAACCGCCTGCTCGCGCCCGAAGAGCGCAGCGTGCAGGCCAACATGCAACGCACCAACTCGCTTAATTCCGGCCACCGGGCCTGTCAGGGCTGCGGCGAAGCGCTGGGGGCACGCTATGCGATCGATGCGGCGATGAACGCCACCAACCGCCAGTTGATTGCCGCCAATGCCACGGGCTGCCTGGAGGTGTTTTCCACGCCGTATCCGGAAACGTCCTGGCAGATTCCCTGGATTCACTCGCTGTTCGGCAACACCGCCTCGGTGGCCACCGGCATGGCAGCGGCCCTCAAGGTCAAGGGTCGCGACAAGGTGCGTGTGGTCGCCCAGGGCGGCGACGGCGGCACTACCGACATCGGCTTCGGCTGCCTGTCGGGCATGTTCGAGCGTAATGATGATGTGCTCTACATCTGCTACGACAACGGCGGCTACATGAATACCGGCGTGCAGCGATCCTCGGCGACGCCGCCGGCGGCGCGCACCGCCACCACCATGGCGGTGGGCGACGAGCCTGGCAATGCTTTTGGCCAAGGCAAGTTTGTGCCGGCCCTCGCCATGGCGCACGAAATTCCGTATGTGGCCACGGCTACCGTTGCCGACTTGCGCGACCTCGAATACAAGGTCACACGCGCGATGGGCATTCGCGGCGCGCGCTACATCCAGATTCTCGTACCCTGCCCGCTGGGTTGGGGCACGCCCTCGTCGGACACCATCCGCATGGCCCGGCTGGCCAAGGAGACCGGAGTGTTCCCGGTGTTTGAAGCCGAGCACGGCGAAGTCACGACCGTCCTGAAGATCCGCAAACGGCTGCCCGTCGAGGAGTACCTCAAGCCGCAGAAGCGCTATGCGCACCTTTTCGGCAAGCAGCCGCGCGTAGACACTATCGCTCGCATCCAGGCGCTGGCCGACAAGAACATCCGCAAGTACAAACTGCTTGAAGAAGGAATTCTATGATGGACAAGCCCTTTGCCATCACCCTTAATCCGGGTTCGTCACTGACCAATCACACGGGCACCTGGCGCACCATGCGCCCCGTCTATGTCGACCGTTTGCCGCCCTGCAATGCGACTTGCCCAGCCGGCGAAAACATCCAGGGCTGGCTGCTCCATGCCGAAAGCGGCGAATACGAAAAGGCGTGGCGTTCGCTGGTGCAGAACAACCCGCTGCCCGCCATCATGGGCCGCGCCTGCTACCACCCCTGCGAAGGCGCCTGCAACCGCAATCGCCTCGATGAGGCGGTCGGCATCAATTCGGTCGAACGCTTCCTCGGCGACGAAGCCATCAAGCACGGCTGGAAATTCGATGCGCCGGCCAAAGCCAGCGGCAAGCGTGTGCTGGTCATCGGCGCCGGCCCGGCGGGACTGACCGCTGCCTATCATCTGCAGCGCCTCGGTCATCAGTCGGTGATCTTCGAAGCCGCCGGTCATGCCGGCGGCATGATGCGCTACGGCATCCCCAAGTATCGTCTGCCGCGCGACATCATCGACGCCGAAGTGCAGCGTATCCTCGATCTCGGCGTCGAACTGCGCCTCAACACCAAGGTGGCGAATCTGGCCGAAGCGATGAAGGAGGGCTTCGATGCCGCCTTTCTCGGTGTCGGCGCACACATCGCCAAGCGTGCCTATATTCCTGCCGGCGATGCCGACAAGGTGCTCGATGCCGTTTCGGTGCTGCGCGGTATGGAAGGCGAATCCGCGCCCCTGCTCGGCCGGCGTGTCGTGGTGTACGGCGGCGGCAACACCGCCATCGACGTGGCGCGTACCGCCAAGCGTCTCGGCGCCGAGGAATCGATCATCGTCTATCGCCGCACGCGCGAGAAAATGCCCGCCCACGATTTCGAGGTGGAGGACGCGCTCAAGGAAGGCGTATCGATCAAATGGCTGTCCACCATCACCGAAGCCGGCCTCAGCGATACCGGTGGCGACATCATGGTCGAGAAGATGGCGCTCGATGCCAACGGTTTCCCGCAGCCGACCGGTGAATACGAGCGCATCGAAGCCGATTCTCTGGTGCTGGCCCTCGGCCAGGACACCGACCTATCGCTGCTCGATAACGTGCCCGGACTGGTCACCGCAAACGGCATCGTGCAAGTCGATGCGTCGATGATGACCGGGCACCCCGGCGTCTTTGCCGGCGGCGACATGGCCGGCAACGACCGCACTGTCACCGTCGCGGTCGGCCATGGCAAGAAGGCCGCCCGAGCGATCGATGCCTGGCTGCGCGGGGAGCGGCACGAACCGGAGCCCAAGCACGAGTTGGCCACGTTCGAGCGTCTCAACACCTGGTATTACTCGGATGCTCCGAAGACCGTGCGTCCGGTGCTCGACATCATTCGCCGCCAATCGACCTTCGAGGAAGTGCTCGGCGGCCTCGACGAGAGCAACGCGTTGTTCGAGGCGCGCCGCTGCCTGTCCTGCGGCAATTGCTTCGAATGCGACAACTGCTACGGTGTCTGCCCCGACAATGCGGTGATCAAGCTCGGCCCCGGCAAGCGCTTCCAGTTCAATTACGATTACTGCAAGGGTTGCGGTGTGTGCGCCACCGAATGCCCGTGCGGTGCGATCGCGGTGGTGGCGGAGGATATCTAACCGCGCAGCATCGTCACCAGTTGCTGGGCGATTTGCGTCGGGCCCAGTTTCCCCGGCTTGTACCAGACCAGGGTCCAGTTGAGCGCGCCGAACAGGTTGAGGCGGAACAGCGAGCGGTCTACACCGCGGGCCAGGGGCAATCTGGCGATCAGGTTGGCGAAGATGCCGTCATAGGCGCGACGGTCGCTTTTCAAGCGGCGCTGCAGCTTCGCCTCGTGAATCGAGAACAGGCTGGTGGCGGCGATGCGCGCGATGGCGTCGCCGCCGACCAAGCTGCGGATGTGCTCGGCGCAGGCAAGTTCGAGTTTGCGCCAGGGTTCGTTGGGCTGCCGCAGCAAATTCACGACACGCGCGATCAGTTGGCGGAAGCCCTCCTGATGCACGGCAACGAACAGATCTTCCTTGGACGAAAAATAGTGGTGCAGCGAGCCGGGCATCAGGCCGACGCGTTCGGCGATGTCGCGTACCGGGGTGCCGCCGTAACCGCGCTCGGCGAAGAGTTGGGCGGCACCGAGCAGGATGTGCTGGCGGCGATCCTGTGTTTCGCTTTGTTGAGTCGCGCGATGACCCAGACTGCGGCCAAGCTTGCGTTCCAGTGAGCGCCGCGCGTTGCCGCGCTGCAGCGTGGCCTGCTGCAGCGGCGTCAGCTTCAGGGCGGCGGCTGGATTCGCCGCCTGAAGCGACTTGAGGCGTTTATAGGCTGTTTCGAGATTATGCTTTTTCCAGATGTAGCGCACGCCGGAAGCGGATACGGTCAGGCCGCTGCGCTTGAGTTCGTCCGCAACGCGCTGCTGTCCCATTAGCGGCGCCTTGCGGGCGTAACCCAGCACAGCGGCTTCGAGATCGCTGTCCCCATGTTTCCGGTGCTTGCCGGCTTTGGTCGGGCGGACCATGGCGTCGCTCCTACCGCTGTTGCACTACACCCGGTCCGTCGCCTTACCGATCCGCCACCTCAATCACGACGGCCATGGCCGAGTCGCCGGCGGCACAGCCGGTGAACAGGCCGAAGCCACCGCCACGGATCGCCAGTTCCTCGATCAGTTCGATGATCGAACGCGTCCCCATCGGTGCCTGCGGATGACCCCAGACCAGGGAACAGCCGTAGTTGTTCATGTTCATCAGATCCGCCCCGGTCTGCTTGGCAAAGAACAGGTCATTCAAAGCAAACGGGTTGTGGGTCTTGATCGCATCGATCTGCTTGATCGTCTTGCCGGCCTGCTGGAGCGCCCGCTCTGCCGCCGGAACCGTCGATTCCGGCATATACGCCAGCCCCACCCGCGCCAGACCGAAACCGTGCAGGCGAATCGCGATCTTGGGATTGGTCGATAGCGCCTTGGCCCCCGCCGCCGTGGTCAGGACGATGCCGGCGTTGCCGTCGGCCGGATGGGTCTGGCCGCCGAAGGTGACCGTACCG